>Ga0207761_1000302_pt1 | contig 17352 bp, 15 predicted proteins | sample LuqExpMetageno34_FD_187792 | JGI IMG/M metagenome (GOLD analysis project Ga0207761, IMG submission 187792) | Tropical forest soil microbial communities from Luquillo Experimental Forest, Puerto Rico - Sample 34 (SPAdes) | ecosystem: Environmental > Terrestrial > Soil > Tropical forest ... | reverse complement strand
CGCTTCCCTGCCGTCACGATGGTTTCGAACGACATCCCCTCTGCCCCGGCGCGTCGCGCCGCAAACTCCAGCCTGCCCGCGACTTCGATTTCGCTCGCACCCGGACGAATCGCCTGGGCCGCCTCCTCGTACGCCTTTGCCCCCAGATTCACAGCCTGTCGGATGAGCCTCAGCTCTTCGCCGTCTTTAATCATCCGCTGGCGCATGATGAGCCCCGAGGTCGCCTTCCAGAGGATGCCTTTAGGCGCAAGTCTCTTCATCTGCATCGCCCCGGCCACAGTCGTGACGTCGGCCTCGAACCCGACCTGCGCCTTCAAATTGCCCAGGAACTTCGCGGCTCCGGCCACAAGCGCCCCGCCCGGAATCACCACCCGTGCGCTCTTCACTTCTTCGCGCGCCTGCTCCGTGTAGCGCCCGTCGGTGAAGAACACCCGCTTCCCATCGAGAAACAGAAACAGCCCATTGCTCCCTGTGTATCCACACAGGTAGCGCAGGTTCGCCGGATGGGTCACCACAAAACCATCCAGCTTCTGCTCATTCAAAGTCTGTTGGAATCTCTTCTGCCGCCCCGCGTAGTCCATCCCCAGCATTCTAAACACAAACCTACGTCACCCTGAGCGACAGCGCGCCGAACCGGGCGCGCTCGAGTCGAAGGTTCCCTTTTCAGCGGAAATCAGTCAGGGTGAGAACTGAGTACTGAAGGAACAGCGAACTACTTCCCCGCCCTCATCTCCGGCAACTTCTTGATTGCCGCCTCGAGTTGCTCCGGCTTGAACCCGAACGGCCCCGGCTTGCTCTTGTAGAGTACTTTTCCGTCGCTGCCGATGAGATACAACCGGTCCGGCCAGCCCGTGTAAGCCTTTTCAGTCGTGTTGTCGAACCCATCGATCACCGCCGGAAACTTGATCCCCAGCTTCCGCACGCACGCGCCCGCAACGTATTCGCGTTCCTCTTCGTTCTTCGGACTGGCGAACAACACTTTGTCCTTTACGTTGCTCTCCATCTGCCACACGTCCGTCGGATGCGCTTCCAGAATGTACACCGCGTAGAACTGCACCTGCCCGCCGAACTGCTCATACAACTTGTTGAGGGCGGGAACCTCCCGCCGAAAGGGCGGTCAAGTGTAGCTGCCGAACACCAGCACCACGGGCTTTCCCCGCAGTGCAGACAGCTCTACCTCGGACTTATGGTCCAGCGTTGGCAGTCGGAAGTCCGGCGCAGCGTCGCCCGGTTCCATCGTCCCAGCGCGCGTCTGCGTCCACATGGTTTCGAAGGGAAAAAGCAAGAACGCCGGTCCCGGCACGTGCGACATCACACGGCCGAATTTCTCCGGCGGCTGCCGCATTGCCCAGCCAATCATCAGCAGAAAGCCGCCCCACACCAACAGCAGGAAAACGGCAACTGTGGAAAGGGTTCGTTTCGAAGGTTTTCGCATCAGAAGTTGCGCAAGTGTAAAACAAGCGCCGCAACCACCGGAATAATGCTTTTCCACTAGACGCGATGACCGCTGCTCACGCCGCCGGTACCGACGTCTCCATTACGACTTTCCCGTCTTCCACCAGGTGGCCCTCGAGCATCAGCCGCCGCGCCTGGGTCTCAACCCCTCCGGGAAACTTGGGGTACAATCCGCCGTCGTCGCGTACCACCCGCCAATAAGGAGTGACGTCTCTCCTGCCTGCCAGTCGGTCTTCTTCCGCCGCTTCGGCCACGATTCTCAAGAAGACTCCCGCCACTAGCGGACACGTCACGTCCGCTTTGTGCCACCGCGCCAATCGCTCGCGGATTTGTGCCAGCGTGCTCACCTGGCCGGCAGGAATCTTGCGAATCATGGCATCCACTTGCATTGCGGTTGGAATCAGCATCAGCCCGTGGCCCAGACGTTTGGCCTGGGCATCGGAGATTGGCACCAGCTTCGCTTTCATCGGCTTATGCAGCTTGGCGCGCCACGAGGTTCTTGACTTCCATCGAACTTCGGCCTTGGGCATACACGCGCCTCCTCGGCGGATACGGCCCGTTGGCCACAGAATAGGCGCGTATTCTCAGTCGACACAAGCCTTTACCGCGAATTTCTTACCTATCCTTCCCATTCCGGGACAGCACGCCGTTACTCAGGAGGAAACACGAACTGGAACTTCTCCTCCCCCACCGGCACCGTCACCGTCACCCGATAGCTCTTGTGCCCGTTGCGTGCGATCGGAGCCCGGTCGCTTAGCTTCGGCATGCCAAAGTACAGCACGCCCACGGCGTCACCCTCCGGAGGCACCGTGTTCGCAAGGAACTCGCCCTGCTCCAACTGCTCCGGCCTTGCCGCCCGCCTTGCCAGCTGTGGACGGTTCCCATCGCCGATTTCCCGGTTGCGCAACTCACATCCCAAATCGCACGTCGGCGAATTCTTCGGGGCCCCGTTCGCCGCTCCCCGCGTCGTCAGTGTCGGATACGAAGCCTCGACCGAATTCCACGGGTTTTCCGCGGAAGCCTCCTTCATCAGTTCATGCACCAGGTCCGCCATCGTCGGAACCCCGCCGTGCGGCCCGGGGGCATTCACCGGGCCGGAGGCACTCATCGGTGACTCGCCCGCCACCACCCCAACTAACCGCGCCATGCTCGTCGGACGCTGCATGCGATCCGCCACCTCCGCCGCCGAATGCAGTGCTAACTGCTTGCCGCTCACCGAGTCCTCCGCGGTGATCTCGTCCGGCAGCACGTTGACCGACGCACTTCCCCGGTTGATCACCCGCACCTTGACGCCAAAGAACTTGCCGTTCAGCACCGGAACCGCCGCCGCCACCACCGTGTAATTCGTGCCCTGCAGAAACTGATGTCCCGTGCCGTTGAGATAGAACCAGCCACGCGGACGCGCCGCACGGCTAAAATCGGGCCCGACGTCGGACTTGGGTTGTTGGGCAAACGCACACGAGCACAGCAGTAGGGCAACCAGCCATCGACGCATACAACCTCCAGGGAGCGCGCTCGACGCACCTGCTGCCTGCATCGGCAATCCAACCCGAATACTTCAACCGGGCAATTCCACCCTGCTACGAAGCGAATGCGGTTCCAAAAATCCCGGAATTCGACTAAAACTGAGTCATGCCGGACTCCTGCAGCTTCGAAGCCGACAAGCTCCTCATCCGACTTGACGTCACCTTCAAGGCCGACGTCGGCTCCATCACCCCTGTCGTGGATTCGGTGCTGGACGCCGCGCGCCGCATGGGATGCGCGCGCGGCCACGAAATGGAAATCGAGATCGCCCTGCGCGAGGCCCTCGCCAACGCCATCAAGCATGGCGCTGGTGGTGACCCCTCCAAGGAGGTGCGCTGCTGTGTCGCATGTGACGAATCGCGTGGCATGCTGATCATCGTCTCCGATCCGGGCCAGGGATTCGATCCCGCCACTGTACCGAGCCCTTTGGTCGGCGAGCAGCTCTACTCCGAACACGGTCGCGGCCTCTACATGATTAACCAACTGATGGACCAGGTCTGGTTTAGCGACGGCGGCACCCAAATCCACATGCTCAAGTCGCCCACTGATGTAGCGCCCACCTCCACATAATTGAACCCAATTGTTCGCGACGGTGCCCCGTTTAACCATGAACTCGGGTAAGGGTCCCGCGGTGCAGGTCCGGTCGAAACACTGATGGGGCATCGGCGTGAAGTTTTTCGGTGATGGGCGGTGGCCGGGCGGCCCCACCCCGTACTACCCCCCTCCCCCTCCCCCCTTGAAATTCCTTGTTTTCATGGAGTTACGAAGAATTTGCGGGCAAATTCGTGTGCGCGTAGGAGTTACGGGTAAATTCGTCTTAACAAAGGAGTTAGGCTGGACTGTGGCAGGCCGGACGGGTGCGGGAAATATGCAGTAGGTGGTCGATCGATGCAAAGTACAACAAACCACAGGGCGTAACCGCCTAAGGTGTTCGACGATGGAGGCGTGTGTCCGATTGTCGTCGTTTGGAGACGACAACTCCCTTCATCGCTCTGTCGGCGAGTGTAGGTGGATGGGTGTTGGGATGGCTAGGACGTGGGTCACGTCAATGCGTGATAAGGACTTGGACTATAAGCGTCTGTAATGCTGCCCGAACCGAATCGAACGCTTACTCTCTGTGAGGGAAAATCCCGCGCGCACGATCCCCTTCTGGGATGCAACATTTTCCACAGTTGTGTAGATGCGCGCCGTGCGGAATCCTTGCCTAACAAAATCCGCCACAATCATACCCAGAGTACACGGATAAATATTGCGGCCACGCGCCCACTCTACGGTGGAGCAGTTATAAATCCAAAACTCACCTGGCAAGATATTCTCCACTAGGCCCGCCGACGTAACTGGGTGGCTCCCTGATTTCTGCACCCACGAACAATGGACTGGCACGTCTTCGAGAAATCCACAGTAGCAGACATCGCCACGCGCGATGCGGCGCTGGGCCTCACCCAGAGTCGTCCCTCCCACGGATTCGACTGCTTGCAAACTCCCTGGTTTCAGGATCGACACCATCAAGCCTGGCGGCAAAACAGCCGACGGCTGCCCGTCGCTCCGCAACTCATAGAATAAGGTTTTCTCTATACCGACGCCAAGAAGGCGATCTAGCTTGCGGAATATTCGCATTAATAGCGATGTCATCTTAATTCTTCAACCCACGCAAAAACTCCAATAAGGCCACTCGCAATGTATGCCGTTGCATGGTAACCCATTCCAGTTCTCGTCGTTCTTTGGCCAACGAACGCTTATACTGCGAGTCGCCTGCGAGAAAGTCATATTCTGCTACTTCGGGGTGAGTCGAGTAGTAACTAATCGCTTTATAATGTGTAGTAAGACCCGGCTTCAGCCTGTTATCTTCTTCATAGGCGAAACCCGACTGATAAAAATAAACGCGTCCCATATACAGAAAGTTATATAGAATGCCGATTACAGCCTGGCCTGCTGAGACTCGAAGAAGATCTATTCTCCCGAGGGGATGGGCCCTTGAAATTAGCCGTTGATGAAAGCGCTGAAAGCGCTGGGACGCCAACGCAGTGTGTTCTCCCCGTCTCGTCCAAGCAACTAGGTGAAGGCGCGATAGTTCCGCGAAGAAATGGAGCGCCGCTGATTGATTCTGCGCCCGTTCCAAGGTGACATCGTCCCCTGTTTGTTCGTACAGCCGAATACTGCGCCGTATCTGAGATCGGGCATTTGCCGTCAGAATATCCTCATACGACAATCCGCGGTCCCGAAGCCCAGCCAAGTCAACGTACCAGCAGGGATGCTGTGCAATCTGTAAGCCGTACCCGTCAGCTGCAAATGCAGATTGATGATTTTGCAACTCCATCCCTGCGAGATAAAGTTCGTCCCATCTGGAATGGCTGAGATAAACCCGTATGGCGTCCGCTATCGACGACTCATAGCCGGGTAGGCACAAAAGACGATTATATTCAATACAAGTGCCATCTTCTTCTGGTTCGCCGGCACAGTTAAGATAGATGCGCCGCATGGGGAGGAAGCGATACCGGAAGATATTACTGGTGAGAATACAAGCTCCAACAGGCAATCGTTTGTCGAAGAACGTGAGTATCTTTGGATCTAATACTTCTCCGAATATCTCAAGCCACGTTTCAACCCATTCATTCGTTAGGAAGAAAGAGGCACGAGTCTGGTCAACCAGATGCCCCCATAACTGAGAGACGTCCGGCCACTCATACCAAGATGTAACCTTGGTTTCGATCTTTATTCGGTGATTTCCCGAAATGGTCGTTGGCTCGAGCGTCAGTACTGCGTCGTTAGACATCAGTGTGTCCTCATGTTCCGCATAGTTAAGGCCGCCGTAAAATGGGCACCCGGCAGCACTCGTTTCCCAGTCATGTCGCTCGTGTGGTCTTCCAAAGATCTTGGGCGCGAGACATCAATTTGGAAGCCTGGGAATAAAGGAATGGTACGATCCGGTCAGCGTTATGTCGGTGACTGCCATCACGTTCCGATGTTAGAATGGCGTGGTCTGTCGCCTAGCTGAGATCTCCACTCAGATGGCTGGTTCAGCGGGGTTGTTCGCGGGATAGAGGGTGGGCGGCACGTTTTCGGGAGTCAGCGGGCAGCCTTCGTTCTGTGAAATGAGAAGACCCACCCGACCAAAAGAAGGCCGGCCACCCGCGTGAAGTGGTTGGTGGATAGTGGATAGAATTTGAGTCCCCACCTTTCCGAAACTCAGGGAATTGTGGGGCACCCAGCTTTGTTTGCGCCTGCGAACTACACGGTCCTCCTCAGCCTGCTGCTCGCGGCTGCCGCGACTTGTGGCGCGGTGTTCCTGCTGATGGAGATGCACTACCCGCACTGTGGTCACATTCAAGCACCCTCGGAACCCTTGCGGGTCGCGCTAGCGCAGCTGGGGCGTTAGAGGCCCGATCGGCCGTTACATCCCCGGCCCCTTCGGGTAGGGCGGCAAATCCGGCGGAGGAGGAGGCAGTTTCTTGGGATGCGCCGTAATCTGCTGCATGACGAGGTCAACCGCCTTCTCCAACTGCGGGTCGTGTCCGGCGAGGACCTGACCGGGCAGGTTGTCAACCTCGATGTCGGGCGCCACTCCACGGTTCTCGATCAGCCACTGGCTGTCGAGTCCGTAGAGCGAGAACTCGGGCCGGGTCACATAGCCGCCGTCGATCAGCGGAATGTAGCCGCGAATGCCGCGTACACCTCCCCAGGTGCGCTCGCCAATCAGCGGACCGAGTTTGTACACCTTGAAAAAGTAGCTGAAGAAATCACCGTCGGAGGCGGCATAGTGGTTGGTGACGCAAGCCATGTATCCATAGAAGACGTTGTAAGGCTCGGTGTCGGGCGCCCAATTGCGGGCCGATCCCATGCCGGCGAGCACGCGCCGCAGCCGCTCGAAGATAAGCTGGTCGACGAAGCCTCCTCCGTTGTAACGGACATCGAAGATCATGCCCTCCTTGCGGATCTGAGGGAAATACTGCTTCACGAATTCGTTCAGCCCCTCGGCTCCCATGTTGGGCAGGTAGACGTAACCGATGCGTCCGCCACTCAACTTCTCCACTTTGCGGCGGTTGGTCTCGATCCAATTCAGCTCATGCAATCCGAAGTCGCTTTGTACGGGACGCACGACAACGTTGTGTGCTCCCTCGGTGGACGGCTTGCTGTTGAGAGACAGCGTCACCGCCTGGTTCACGGTGTTGACGAACAGTTCTTCCGGGTTCAGCGGAACCTTGAGCGGCCGTCCGTTGACGGCCAAGAGGTAGTCGCCCTCCTTGGCCAGCACGCCGGGCTCGGTCAAGGGAGACCGCAGCGCGGAATTCCAGTTCTCGCCGCGGTAGATTTTCGCGATGCGGTAGAACCCGCTGTCGCCGTCGGGCGCGAAGTCGGCTCCGAGCAAACCGACGTTGACCGGGTCGAGGTCGGGATAGTCGCCTCCGCCGGTGTACGTGTGCGAGTTCGAGAGTTCACCGATCAATTCGCCGAGGACGTAGGTCAGGCTCAGGCGGTCGGCGACGTAGGGCAAGAGTTGCGCGTACTTGTCGCGTTGCTGCTGCCAGTTGACGCCGTTCATCGCAGGCTCGAAGAAGTAATCGCGCTGCTGACGCCAGACTTCGTTGAAGATTTCGGCCCACTCCGCAGGGGGATCGAGTTCCATGCGCATGCCGTCGAGCTTGAGCGCGCCGTCGCCAACATTGGCCAACGGCTTGGCGCTGGGCGGGCCGCTCGAGCCGTCACCGGAAGGCACTTTGACGTCGATGATGCCGTAGCTGTGCGGGCCCCCGCCGCCTTCCTCGCCCCCGCCGCCACCTTCTTTCGGGGCGGCGTAGAGCAGCTTCTTGCCATCGAAGGAGAGCGCAAAGCCGTCGGCGCCGGCCAGCAGCACGTAGTCTTTGCGTTCCTTCAAGTCATAGGCGTGAAGGGAGAAGCTCTCACCGGGAATGTTGCCCGAAAGACCCTGCACCGGAGCGACGACATACAGCACCACGTTCCTGGCCGCGGCCAGGTTTTGCATATTGGCGGGGGGTGTGGGCAAGGCCACAATGCGGTTCTCGATGCCTTCCAGGTCAATGCGAAATCCCTGGAGTGGCGGCCGTTTTCCGGGATCCGGCTCGGCGGCGCTTTCCGCTTTGGGCTTTTGATCGCCGGCGGGTTTGGCGGCGGGTTCAGACGGCTTCGGCTTGGAAGCCTGCTGCGCAGGTTCAACCGGCGGCGGGGTTCCGGGGGTTGGAGTCACCAAAACATCGGGTGGCCGGGGGGCCATCGTCTCGTCGCTCAAGACCACAAATGGCGACGGCAAATCAGCGCGCAAGGTCACGATGTACACCCGGCTGGCTTTCGGGTTGGCGAATTCGAAATCGTAAACCCCGAGCACCTCGTTGTAATCGCGGTTGGAAATGAAGTACAGGTACTTACCTTCGGGATCGAAGTAGGGGTTGCCGCTGGCGCTCGCACTGGTGGTGACGGGTGTGCTCTTCGCCGTATCCAGTCCGTAGAGATAAACGACGGGATTGCGGTTGTCCGCAGGCTTGGCATAAGCCAGCCAACGGCTGTCGGGAGACCAGTTGTAGTCGGTGATGTCGCCATACTGGGCGCGGTCGATTTGCACAGGTTTCTTTGCGGTGACGTCAACATAGAACAGACGCGTCGACTTGTCGGCAAAGGCAAGCTTGGTGCTGTCGGGAGACCACACGGGCGGAAGGCGGAACATGGTGCCATCAAACGTGATACGGACCTCGGGGCCACTGCCGTCCTGTGGAATCATGTACAGCTCATCTTCGCCGGTGCGGTCGGAGATGTAGGCAACCCAGCGGCCATCCGGGGACCATACGGCATTTTTCTCGCGAATGCCCGGAGTGCGCGTGAGGTTGCGGATGCTGCCCTCCTTCGCCGGAACGGTGAAAACGTCGCCGCGCGCGGTGAGGACGGCACGTTTGCCGTCGGGAGAAATGTCGATATCGGTGACCAGCTTGCTGACGTTGGTCCAGCGTTTGCGCGCCAGGTCGCGGTCTCCCGGCAGAAAGATGGTCAGTTTGTGAGACTGCTGGCTGGCCAGGTCGAACAGATAAAGGAAACCGCCGTTTTCGAAGACGATGGCATCAGGGCCAAGACTGGGCCAGTTCACATCGAAGTCGGTGAAGTGGGTAAGCTGCTTGATCTGGTGCGAACTTAAGCTATAGCTGTAGAGATTCAGGCGGTGTTCCGGGCCGCGGTCGGAATCGAAGTAGATGGTGTCGCCATGCCACATGGGAAACGTGTCGGTCCAGTCTTCGTGCGGCACGGGCTCAAGGTTATGAGTCTTTAGATCGTAGATGCTGATGTCTTGCGCCATGCCGCCCTGATAGCGCTTCCAGGTGCGTAAGTTACGAAAGATACGGTTGTAGGCGATCTTCGAGCCGTCGGGTGAAAAGGAAGTAAGACCGCCTTTGTCGAGCGGGAGTGCCTCGGGTAGCCCGCCATTGATACTGACGCTGTAGAGTCGGCCAAACCAATCGTTAAAGGTATCGCGCCGAGTTAGATAAATGATGTGTTTGGAGTCGTTCGTCCAGGTTATGACTTCGTTTTGAATGCCCATGCGTTCGGAGATCGGGTCGCCGCCAGGATGGAACGTCAGCTGCTTCGGCTCTCCTCCCTCGGACGGCATGATGTAGACGTTGTAGTTGCCGTCATACTGGGCGGTAAAAGCGATCCATTTCCCGTCGGGCGAGAACTTGCCGAAGAGCTCCTGCCCGGGATGACTGGTCACGCGGCGCGCTACTCCTCCGTCGCGCAACACCAGCCACAGGTCTCCGCCGTAGCTGAAGACGATTTTTTCCTTGGTCACATCAGGAAAGCGCATCAACCTGCCTTCTGGCATGGGCTGAGCGAATGAAAATGCGGTGAGGGCGAACTGGAAAAGAACAACGAAGAGGGCATTGGCACGGAACATCCGAGCACCTCGCGTGCAGTGAATGGTTTAAGCGACCCTAAATCTTGCACTAATGCGCCGAAATAGCAACAGGGAGTGGAATCAAAAGCAGATGCCTTCTGGGTTCGTGATAGCAACCTAAGAATGGGGACGGGTGTCGCAGGTTAGCGCAGCAGCGCCGATGCGCACCACAGAATTGGAGCCTGGCCGTGCAGATCACCGGTGTTGCGTTTCCTCTGCAAGTAATAGTCCAGGTCGTTCTTTCGGCCAGTGCCTTCGCAGACATTCCTGATGTCACCATTGGGCTCCAGCTGGCCGACCATCGCAAGCCATGCTTTGCGGGCGGCGCGACCATAGACCTTCTCATCGAGCCAGCCATTCTTCACGCCGGTGATCATGGCGTATGTGAACATGCCTGTGCTTGAGCTTTCCGGCCAGGAATCGGAGTAATCCAGTAGCTGTCTCCACATTCCGTCACTACCTTGAAGCCGCAGCAGCGATTGCATCATTGAGAGGTAAGCACTCATGATCCGCGCGCGTTGAGGATTGTCCTTGGGAATTGAACGCAGCAGTTCCGTCATTCCTGCCGCTACCCAGCCGTTGCCACGTCCCCAGAAAAATGGAGCATCGGGAGAGTGGTAAAAGAGCCCGTTCGGCTGCTGCAAGCGGTCGAGATACGAAATCATCTCTCGCGCGGCCCGATCCAGGTACTTGGAGTCGCCGGTCGCGCGGTAGGCCTGAACCTGGAGGATCGTGATCATGAACATGTCATCGATCCAGTAGCGCGTTTCCCAGCTGAGTCCATCTGGATTTGGCGATTCCCATTGGCTGTCTGCAAACTCGAGGCCGACTGAAAGATATTGGGAATTCTTCGAGGCGATGTAGATCTCAAGCGGAACGGAGCCGGAGACCGAGTAGTCCACGTGGTGCTGGGCGAGCGCAAACGCCTTTAGATCTGTAGTGAATTGCTGATCGAACAGCTCCGTCAGTTGTTGTAGAAGGTGTTTGTTGTGGGCGAGCTCGGCGAACGTCAGTGCGCCGTACCACGTGCAGATTGCGGGATAAATCGCGGTTTCTTTGCTGAGTTTGACGGTTGCAACAAATCGCCCGGCAACTCGACTTCCGACTTCAATGGGTGACGCGCCGCTTGGCCAATTACGAAACTCTTTTGGTTGCGAGGCAAGCATTGAGCCGGACAAGAGCAGAATCAATGCCAATGGCACGAGAGGTTTTCGCCGCATTCGAATGCAACAGGCGAACGAAATGGGCATTTCAGCTAATTCTGCGTGCACTTGTTGGCGGCGACCTGGTGGGCTTTGACGCGGCGCCCACTCTTAAGGGTGAGATCGAGGTCGTGTCCGCTCTCGCTGCACTCGACAGACTGCCCCTTGCTGGCCATGAGGTCATCCACTTCATTCACCACGGTGGTGGTGATTTCGCCGCAGTAGGTCTTGTCGGAGCACTTGACCTCGACGTTGACAGTAAACTGGCGGACGACCATCCAGCGGCCGGTCTGCACGACCTTCTTGTCGGAGTGGGTCTCGACGATGGTGCCCGTCTTGGTTTGAGCGGGATCGCTGACGGAAGCTGCTTGGACGCCGAGACTTCCAGACAGGCAGCCGGCGAGCAGCACGAGGAACATCAGGTGCCGCCGCGCACGGGCGTGACCGCCTTCCTCACTCATTGGGATCTGGCCGAGCCTCCGGACATTTCCATTATGGCCCACGCGAAGGTGCTTGTAATGTTAATTTCCGACTGAGGGGGCGAGTTTCAGCTGACCACCGCGCGCGGCGACCTTGCCAGCTTGCGCGGGCGCGAGACCTCGGAGCTGAGGCTCTGGTCTTCCATCCAGGTGTCGAGGAGGCTCTTCTTGAACTTCCAGCGATTGCCAAGTTTGAAGGCGGGGATGCGTTCCTCGGAGACGTACTTGTATAGAGTATCGGGTGAAACGCCAAGATACTGCGAAGCCTGCCGGATGTTCATCACTTCGCGTGCGTCTGCCATTCCCAATCCTCCCCTTGCCTCGGTTTGATATCTGCTTATTCGTACAGCTGACTGCGCGCTATTCTGTTCGTCACGGCTTCTCCCCGCGCCTGCGGGACAAGCCCGAAATCGCAGGCTCGTGTCCGAATTCGATGGTGTTGGGGCCGCTTGAATACCCCTTTGTTCGGCGCTTTCGCCGGGGTTTCGGATGCCCTGGTGCAACCGCCCGGACTAATTGTAGGGTGCAAGGAGGCAGACGGATAGAGGTTCGGTGTTGCCGCAAACGATACCTGCACAGGGGTGGGAGGCGCCGAGTCGAAGTGACCGGGGCGCATGATTTACGATGATGTTCTTCGCCAGGAGGCGCTTTGCTTTGCAGCAATTGCGGGTATGACAATCCCCGCGACCATCGATATTGCGGTATGTGCGGCACGCCATTTCCGCCGCGCGCGCTGACCGTTCCGGATGCCCAGAGTACGCTGAACTTTACCAGTGTGCCGCTGGAGATCGCTCCGTCATCGCAGCTGCCGCGTGTTCCCGAATTTCCGGTGGTCGAACCGCAGGAACCGCCGCAAGAAGCTGCCCCGAAACAGATGGCGATTGCGGAGAGTGAAGTCTCACCAGCGACGAGGCTGGAAGTCGCACAGGTTGAGCCAGCGGCGACCGTCGATGCCGCGTCGGAGGCACCGCACGAGGTGGAGGCGCCCGTAACCGCGGAGCCAGAGACGGCGCCGGAATCTCGTGCAGAACCAAAGCCGATCATCGCCGAACCGGAACCGGAGGCAAAGCCCGAGCCGGTTCCCGAAGTGACGGCTCCGCGCAAGAAGGAAATCGAAGCACCCCAAGCAGGAGCGATTACACCGGCGGCACGGGTCATCGTCATGCCGACGCCGCATCGGCAGCCACCTTTGGCCGACACCAGTGCAGCGCCACCGGCGAAGCCGGCCGTCATCCACCCGTCGCCCGACACGCAGACTTTTAGCTCACCCCCAGCTTCAGCGGGAATGCCGACGTTCCAGGAGGTAGCGGAAGCAGCTGGGCCTCCGTCGATCAGTCCGTTCGAGCCCCCGGTAGAGAAGGACAAGGACGAAGAGCGGGAGTTGCAGGAGTTCGTCGCAAGCTTCCGGTGGACGCCTCCCGCGGAAACCGCCGACGAGCTGACCATGCGCAGCGAAATGCCGGTGATCGACGAAGAGGCACCTGCCGAATTTCATCACCCTTCTTTCGACGACGACGTGCCGCCGCCGCCGGAGGCGGGGCCGCATCCTACGGGCGAGGAGTACTACGAAGAGGGCCATACGGTAGAACGCCCGCACTTCCTAGAGATCAGCGACACTAAGCCGCAATGGGAGGAAGGCGCCTATCCGGCGATTCTTGCCGCTGCAGACGTACCGCCCGCGAAGAGCCACCGCTGGCTGTGGACCACAATCGCAGCGCTCGTGGTCGTGTGCGGCGGACTGGGATTCTGGGAAGGGCGCGCGCAGAGCACGCACGCCTTCCGTGGACCTGTGGAAGTAGTGCACGATGCGTACGGTCAATTGCGACAGCAGTTGGCGAGACCGGAAAAGCCGCCGGCCCCCGCAACTGAAAGCGCCGCCGGAGACGTAAAGCGATCCGAGGCAACGCCGCAGCCTGCTGCCTCTGAGGCTGTGACAAAGACTCTGCCCGACGAAACAGCTCAAACCAATTCTTCTGGCGGAGCCTCTAGAGATTCGAACCCGACCGCACAGGTAACGCCGCCGGATTCTGCTCCCAAGCCCGCTACCAGCGCAGCAGCGGCAGATGTGAACGCGAAGACTGAGCCTACGAAGCCCCTCCAGTCGCCTCCGCCACCCAAACCGTCGGCCAAGCCGCAACCCGGCCAGGAGGAACTTGAAAAAGCGGCGAGCGCCAGCGATGCGACGGCGGCAGCGGCATGGCTCTGGAAGTCAACCTCGCGGGGAAACCCGGAAGCGCCCGTGCGCCTGGCGGACATGTACCTGAAGGGCAATGGCGTGCCAAAGAGCTGCGAGCAGGCCATGGTGCTACTGCGGTCGGCAGCGACCAAGGAGAACGCTCCGGCTCGCAACCGTCTGGCTGCGCTGTACGCCAACGGTACATGCGTTCAGCGCGACCGGGTGAAGGCCTACCAGTTGATGTCGTCGGCGCTGCAGGCTGATCCGACCAGCGAATGGGCCAAGGAAAGCCGCGAAGCGTTGTGGAGCCAGATGACGCCTGCAGAGCGCGCCGAGGCGCAGAAATCCCGCTGACGCCGGCAAAGAGCACTCCGAAAAATTCTGGTTCGTTTTTGCGGAATGAGTGTATAGTGTCTGGGCTGTTGGAATCCCATGCGGGAGGTCCAGCCCGGGCTTTCCGGCCGCTTCGCATTCACGCCATACAGCACGCATGCCGTACGGCAACACCCAAGTTCTGGCCATGAACTGACGCGTTCCTACCTAGGAAAGATTACAAGGAGACCACAAATGGCTGACGAACTGGCATTCGCAAATCGTATTTGGTGGTGGGACCCCCCTCCGCCATGGATATTGAAAGACCTGGAAGAGGCAGTCCAAAAGGAGATCTTCCAGATCGCAATACACACTCAGGTCGCTGTTCTGCAAGCCCAAATTGCGGGCTTGGAAAGGATCAGCGCGGCCATCGGAGGCGCAAAGCTCGGTGGTGCCGCTTCCGGCGCGAAGGCTAAAAGCTAGCCGATGAATCAGGTAGCGGCCTTCGCAGAGGAGGCCGCCCTGTCCTGGGCAATCAACACAAGGACTGTGGCTCAACTGCAAGCGTGGGCAAGAAGGAGTTGTTATGTCTGAGGCCGACTTGCTGAATGTACTGCCCAGTGACTCCGTGGCAACTGGGCGGCGTAACCTCGCGCGCCCCGTGATGCTGGTCGGCTTTCAACATCAGGGAAATCTCGGCTTGGGCTATCTGGCATCGACGCTGCGGCAAGCTGGTTATAGCGTGGTGACGTGCGACTTCGAAGCGTCCCGAGCGGAAATCGTAAGGACCGCGCTAGACGGCGATCCGATGATCATTGGCTTCTCGCTCATCTTTCAGTTCTATGTCAAACAGTTTCGAAGCCTGATCCGTGAGCTTCGCGACGCCGGTGTGGACTGCCATTTCACGATGGGCGGCCATTTCCCCAGTTTGAGCTACCGCGAGACGCTGGAACTTATCCCCGAACTGAACTCCGTGGTTCGCTTCGAAGGCGAGATGACGTTGCTGGAACTGGCGGACGTGATCGGCGCGGGGCACGATTGGCGTAGCATCCACGGCATCGCCTACCGCGAAGGAGACGAAGTGGTGACGACTCCGATGCGAGCGCTGGTCGATGACCTGGACCGCCTGCCCTATCCCGAGCGCAATTTCGAACCCGAAGCCGCGCTAGGCCGCAAGGCGCTTCCCATCGTGGCCAGCCGCGGATGTGCCCGCACCTGTTCATTCTGTTCCATCCAGACCTTCTACCGCACTGCGCCTGGCAAGATTGTGCGCACGCGCAAGCCAGCCAAAGTGGTAGAAGAGATGCGCATGCTGCATGAAGAGCGCGGCATAACGATCTTTCTGTTTCAGGATGACGATTTTCCCCTATTTGGCCCAGTGTGGCGCCGTTGGGCCTACGAGTTCGTGGACGAGATGCACGCTAGCGGCTTGTCGCGGCGAGTCATCTGGAAGATGAACTGCCGTGCTGACGCGGTCGAGCCGGAAATCTTCGTCGCCATGCGCGAGGCCGGGCTGTATTTGGTTTACATGGGCCTGGAGTCGGGCAACGAAGAGGGGCTGAAAGTGCTTCACAAGCAAATCACCGTCGCACAGAATTTGCGCGCAGTGGAGATCCTGAAGTCCATCGGCTTGCTGTTTGAATTCGGATTCATGCTGTTCGACCCTTCCAGTAGCCTCGAGTCCGTACGTACAAACTTAAATTTCCTGCGCGCTGTCGTTGGGGATGGCTGTGCTGCGGCGGTCTTCTGTCGGATGTTGCCGTACGACGGCACTCCGATCAAGGACGAATTGCAACGGACAGGAAGGTTGCGCGGTGATGTCGTGCATCCCGATTACGACTTCCTGTATCCCGAGGTGACTGAGCTCTACCATTCGCTATCCAACACCGTCGATGTGTGGGGATGGGTCCACGGTTACCAGGGCTTGTCGCCGCGACTGAACTGGGCGTGGAACGAAGTTGCCATCCTGGCGCGACTGTTTCCGGCACTGGCGGGTTTCGCTGAATATCGCGAAGTCCTGGCTGCCATTACGCGTGAGAGCAACGAGGTGCTGTTCGACGTGATTGAAAAATTGCTCGTACTGGCCGAGAGTGGTGGCCAACCCACGTGGACCAATGAACTTCTGAACGCAAGACAAGAACGGTTTCTGGAGCGCTTGCTGCAAGCGCGGAACGGATTCGTGGAGCGGCACCGGCAGACACTGTTGAAGGCTCTTCACCCGGAGCGAATCATGGATGCCGCAGTAGCCTGAATGGCCGGTGTGCATCGGCCCTCCACCTTACCGATATAATGTTTGCACCAGACGCCGCGCGCCGGTGTCCTTTTGCATCCACCCAGTTTCCCTAGCATCACAAACCTTCGGAGGAAAGAACCAGAATGGCACACGAAGTTCCACCCCTGCCCTACGACTACGCTGCACTTGAGCCGTACATCGACACGCAGACCATGCACCTGCACCACGACAAGCACCACCAGGCATACGTAACCAACTTGAACGCGGCCATCGAGAAAGCTCCCGAACTGGCCAACCTCAGCGCAGAAGAGCTGATCAAGAGCCTGGAGAAGGTGCCCGAAGCGGTGCGCACCGCCGTACGCAACAATGGCGGAGGCCAGGTGAATCACTCGATGTTCTGGACCATCATGGCCCCCAACGCCGGCGGTGAGCCGACCGGCGCCATCGCAGCCGCCATTAAAGAAACTTTCGGCGACGTCGCCAGCTTCAAGGAGAAGTTCAACGACGCCGGTTTGAAACAGTTTGGCAGTGGCTGGGCGTGGCTGGTGCGCGATGGCGGCGGCAAGCTCCACATCACGGCCACCCCGAACCAGGACAATCCGCTCTCACAGGGCTTCTATCCCGTCATGGGCAATGACGTGTGGGAACATGCCTACTATCTCAAGTACCAGAATCGCCGCGCGGACTACCTGAAGGAATGGTGGAACGTGGTGAATTGGACGGAAGTGAACAATCGCTTCCAGACGGGCAAGTAAACCGCAGCAACGCACGATAGACTGAGCTCGATGGCCCTGTTCCCTGCGCTACACTTTGCGCACGCGACAGGGCTTCTTCTTACCACGTGTATTTTTGCTTGGGTTCGTCTTTCGCGGCCTCGTCGATCACCTTCTGCTTCCATTCCCCGGCGTTGCTCGACTGGGCCGCACTGGCTTCGGCCGCAGCAATTACCAGCGCGCGATAGGAACCGAGCCAGGGCAACTTGAGCAGCGACGCGTCAGGCTTCTCGGCTTGCTTCACCAGTTCCAGTTGCGCCGCTTTCCAGTCTGCCGTGGCCGACTTGCCGGAGTGCAGGTACT
>Ga0207761_1000301_pt1 | contig 17374 bp, 20 predicted proteins | sample LuqExpMetageno34_FD_187792 | JGI IMG/M metagenome (GOLD analysis project Ga0207761, IMG submission 187792) | Tropical forest soil microbial communities from Luquillo Experimental Forest, Puerto Rico - Sample 34 (SPAdes) | ecosystem: Environmental > Terrestrial > Soil > Tropical forest ... | reverse complement strand
TCGAAGAAAATCACAGAATACGATCGGAGAAAAACATGAACGCAAAGAACGACCAGAGCGCGGGCAAGTGCCCGGTCACGCACACGACTATTGTAGCAAGGTCGAATCGTGACTGGTGGCCGAACCAGCTGAACCTTCAGGTTCTCCACCAACACTCCACACTGTCCAATCCGATGGGCGAGGCGTTCGACTACGCCAAGGAATTCAAGAGCCTCGACCTGAATGCCGTGATCAAGGATCTTCATGCCTTGATGACGGACTCGCAGGATTGGTGGCCGGCCGACTATGGCCACTACGGGCCGCTGTTCATTCGGATGGCGTGGCACAGTGCAGGCACGTACCGCATTGGCGACGGCCGCGGCGGTGCCGGAGCCGGCCAGCAGCGCTTCGCGCCCCTCAATAGCTGGCCGGACAACGTAAACCTCGACAAGGCGCGCAGGTTGCTGTGGCCGATAAAGCAGAAATACGGCCGGAAAATCTCCTGGGCCGACCTTATGATTCTCGCGGGCAACGTCGCCCTTGAGTCGATGGGCTTCAAGACGTTCGGTTTCGGCGGCGGTCGCGCCGACGTCTGGGAGCCTGAAGAGGACATCTATTGGGGCCCCGAAGGTAAGTGGCTGGCGGACGAGCGCTACACCGGCGACCGTAATCTTCAGAATCCTCTCGCCGCCGTGCAGATGGGTCTGATCTACGTGAATCCGGAAGGGCCGAACGGCAAGCCGGATCCGGTCGCTGCGGCGCGGGATATCCGCGAGACGTTCGCGCGCATGGCGATGAACGACGAAGAAACGGTCGCGCTGATTGCTGGCGGTCACACTTTTGGCAAAACCCACGGCGCTGGCGATGTGTCACTGGTTGGCCCAGAGCCAGAAGCCGCCGGCATCGAGGAGCAGGGCCTCGGATGGAAGAGCAAATTTGGCACGGGGAAAGGGGGTGACGCGATCGGCAGCGGGCTGGAAGTCATCTGGACGCAGACGCCAACGAAGTGGAGCAACCACTTCTTCGAGAACCTGTTCAACAACGAATGGGAGCTGACTAAGAGCCCAGCCGGTGCGCAGCAGTGGAAGGCCAAAGGCGGCGCCGCCACGATCCCGGATGCCTACGACAAGTCGAAGCGGCACGTGCCGACCATGCTGACCACGGACCTCTCGCTACGGTTCGACCCTGCCTACGAAAAGATCTCAAGGCGCTTCTACGAGAATCCGAATCAATTCGCAGACGCATTTGCCCGCGCGTGGTTCAAGCTGACGCACCGCGACATGGGCCCGATCGTGCGTTATCTCGGCCCGTTCGTTCCGAAGGAGACGCTTATTTGGCAAGACCCGATCCCTGCGGTGAATCATCCGCTGATCGGGGAGCAGGACATTGCTGCTCTGAAGGCGAAGATCCTCGCGTCTGGCCTGTCCGTGTCCCAGCTGGTCTCGACCGCTTGGGCGTCGGCGTCGACCTTCCGCGGCTCTGACAAGCGCGGTGGAGCGAATGGCGCGCGCATTCGCCTGGCGCCGCAGAAGGATTGGGACGTCAACCAGCCGGCTCAGTTGGCGATGGTTCTTCAGAAGCTCGAAGCGATCCAGAAGGTGTTCAACGCGTCGCAGTCCAGCGGCAAGAAAGTTTCGATTGCCGACCTGATCGTTCTCGGCGGCAGCGCGGCGATCGAGAAAGCCGCGAAGGACGTCGGGCACGACGTGAAGGTTCCCTTCGCGCCGGGACGCATGGACGCCTCGCAGGAACAAACCGACGCACACTCCTTCGCACCGCTCGAACCGGTTGCTGACGGTTTCCGCAACTATCTCCGCGGCAAGCAGCGGTTGTCCGCCGAGGAGTTGTTAGTGGATCGGGCGCAGTTGCTGACGCTGACGGCGCCGGAGATGACGGTTCTCGTCGGCGGCCTGCGCGTCCTGGGTGCAAATGCCGGGCAGTCCACGCACGGCGTTTTCACCAAGCGGCCCGAGAGGCTGACGAACGACTTCTTCGTCAACCTGCTCGACATGAGCACGCAATGGCAGGCCTCTGCTGGGTCCCAAGTCGCGTTTGAAGGGCGCGACCGGAAGACGAGCGAGGTCAAGTGGACCGGTACCCGTGTCGACCTGATCTTCGGTTCGCACTCGCAGCTGCGCGCCCTCGCGGAAGTCTATGCGTGCGCGAACTCGAAGGAGAAGTTTGTGAAAGACTTCGTGGCGGCGTGGACCAAGGTGATGAACCTGGACCGCTTCGACCTCACCTGATCTCTGCGGAAAGGTTTTCGAGGGCTTCTAGAGCGCAGCCGTCACCGAGCATCGGGTGATTAGGGCAAGATCGAGGCTACGCAGATCTTACAAAGCCTGCGGAAACCCTGGACGCTGGTGGAAGCCATGGACGACAAATCGGGGCGGCGTTTCAAAACGACTTGAAACGCCGCCCTGACACCGCAGAAGATGCCGCAGGGCACGCAGGCGGCGGAGTAAGCCGACACTGCATCGACGAATCGAAACGGCCGGGGATTTTCCCCGGCCGATTTTTATTGTCGGTCTCTTACCGCATCCCGGGCGCGCGAAGCGAGACCCGGGATCCAGTACTCCGCAGTCCATCGACAGGCTGCGGTGTACTGGGTTCCCGTTTTCGCGGGGATGACTCCTGAGCAATCACTGCCCGCCGTTGTCGGCCGCGCCGCCGGCGGCTTTCAGCGCTTCCGGGTGCGGCATGGCGATTACATTGTAGCCTGAGTCGACGAAGTGCACCTCGCCAGTGACGCCGGTCGACAAATCCGAGCACAGATAAAGGCCTGCACCGCCCAGCTCTTCCAGCGTCACGCCGCGGCCGAGCGGCGAATATTTCTGCTGGAACGCAAACATGTAACGCGCGTCGGCGATGCCGGCGCCGGCCAGCGTGCGGATCGGACCGGCCGAGATCGCGTTGACGCGGATCTTCTGCGCCCCGAAATCCACCGCCAGATAACGCACCGAGGCCTCCAGCGCGGCCTTCGCCACGCCCATCACGTTGTAGTTCGGCATCGCGCGCATGCCGCCGTTATAAGTCAACGTCACCATGGCGCCGCCGTTTGGCATCAACGCGGCGGCGCGCTTGGCCGCTTCGGTAAACGCGTAGCAGGAGATCACCATGGTGCGGATGAAATTCTCGCGCGTACTGTCAGCATAGCGGCCCTTCAGCTCGTTCTTGTCGGAGAAGGCGACGGCATGCACCAGGAAGTCGAGCGTGCCCCATTGTTTCTTGATGGCGTCGAATACCGCATCGACGGAGGCGATGTCTTCGACGTCACACGGCATCACCAGCGAGGAGCCGGCCTGTTCGGCCAGCGGCTTCACGCGCTTGGCCAGCGCGTCGCCTTGATAGGTAAAGGCCAGCTCGGCGCCGTGCTCGCTCAGCGTCTTGGCGATGCCCCAGGCGATCGAATGATCGTTGGCGACGCCCATGATCAGGCCGCGTTTGCCTTGCATCAGGCCGCCGCGGGCGGAAGTCTGTTCATTTGCCATGACGGTGGGCCTGCGGGAAACGAACTGGAGGTTGGAGGGCAAGAATGGCTTGTTCGTGGATGCCATCCGTTCGAATCGCGCACCGCGCGCCGGATATCCCATCTTTGATCAACACACGATAATCAAATGACGGCCGGGTGAACCCTGACGCTCGGCGATGCGCGTCTGCAGCGATCATGCGTCCAACCGCTTGAACACCACTGATGCATTGGTGCCGCCGAAGCCGAATGAGTTCGAAAGCACGGCGCCAAGCGTGACGTTGTCCTTGCGTTCCCGCACGATCGGCATATCGGCGAAGGCGGGATCGATGTTCTCTATATTGGCGCTCTCGCAGATGAAGCCATTGTTCATCATCAGCAGCGAATAGATCGCCTCCTGCGCGCCGGCGGCGCCGAGCGAATGGCCGGACAGCGACTTCGTCGCTGAGATCGGCGGGCTCTTGGCACCGAACACTTCGCGGATCGCCTCGATCTCCTTGAGATCGCCAATCGGCGTTGCGGTGGCGTGCGGATTGATGTAGTCGATCGGCGCCTTGCATGTTTCCAGTGCCATCTTCATGCAGCGCACCGCTCCCTCACCCGAGGGCGCCACCATGTCGTAGCCGTCGGAGGTGGCGCCGTAGCCGCCGACCTCGGCATAGATCTTGGCGCCGCGTGCCTTGGCGTGTTCGAGCTCTTCCAGCACCAGCACACCGGCACCGCCGGCGATCACGAAACCATCGCGGTCCTTATCGTAGGCGCGCGATGCCTTCTCTGGCGTGTCGTTGAACTTCGATGACATCGCACCCATGGCATCGAACAGCACCGACATGGTCCAGTCCAGATCCTCGCAACCGCCGGCGAAGATCATGTCCTGCTTGCCCCACTGGATGATCTCGGCGGCATTGCCGATGCAATGGTTGGAGGTCGCGCAGGCTGAAGAGATCGAATAGTTGACGCCCTTGATCTTGAACCAGGTGGCGAGCGTCGCCGAGGCGGTCGACGACATCGCCTTCGGCACGGCAAAGGGGCCGACCCGCTTGGGGCCCTTCTCTTTTGTGGTGATCGCCGCCTCGACGATGGTGCGAGTCGAGGGACCGCCCGAGCCCATCACGATGCCGGTGCGCTCGTTGGAGATGTCTTTCTCCTCGACGCCGGAATCGCGGATCGCCTGCTCCATGGCGATGTGGTTCCAAGCCGCGCCGCCGCCAAGGAAACGCATGGCGCGTCGGTCGACGACTTCGGCGGCATCGAGCCGCGGTGCGCCGTGCACCTGGCAGCGAAAGCCAAGCTCGGCATATTTATCGGCGCGCACGATGCCGGATTTGGCCTCGCGCAAGCTCGCTAGAACTTCCTGCGTATTGTTTCCGATGGATGAGACAATGCCCATTCCGCTGACGACGACCCGTCGCATACCCGTCATACCCTTACTTGCGCAGCAGCGTGTTGCTGATGATCGGGTTACAGATTCACCTGTCGGGGCAATTCCGCAAGGGGCCATCGCCGGCAATTTGCTGCGCGTTGCGGCGCAGCCGGTTAGCGGCCCGCTTCAACCGCCGGGCGCTCACGCACCGCTCGGTTGTAAAGCCTGGTCTTGCCTGAACAGACCGACCTTGAGATCGGCCGCCTTGTAGATCACGTTGCCGTCCGCCGCCAGCCAACCGTCGGCGACCCCCAGTACCAGCTTAGAGCGGATCACGCGCTTGAAGTCGACGCCGTAGACCACCTTTTTCATGGTCGGTAGCACCTGGCCGGTGAACTTCAGTTCGCCCAGGCCGAGTGCGCGGCCGCGGCCCGGCGAGCCCAGCCAGGCGAGGAAGAAACCGACCATTTGCCACAGCGCGTCGAGGCCGAGGCAGCCCGGCATCACCGGATCGCCCTTGAAGTGGCACGGAAAGAACCAAAGGTCCGGTTTCACGTCGAGCTCGGCGCGCACCAAGCCCTTGCCATGCTCGCCGCCCTGCTCCGAAATTTCCGAAATGCGATCGAACATGAGCATCGGCGGCAGCGGCAGCTGCGCGTTGCCGGGCCCGAACATTTCGCCGCGGCCACAGGCGAGTAAGTCTTCATATTCGAAGCTGTTAGGCCGCTTATTCATGAGCGTGATATCCCCGCATGGCGGGCTTGCTGGATGAATCCCCATGGGCGGGATTCGTAACATACCGAGGCTAGTCGGCAAAGATGACCGGTTGGGTAGCCTAAAAATCTTGCCACCGAATAGCCGCGACAAGATGGCTATGGCCGCAATTGCGAAGAAGTTGCATCTAGCCGCCCGGATGTATATCTTCGCAAATGAAAAGGTAATGCTGGACCGCTCTTGGGGCTGGCTTTTCGGGTGTAAGATGCCGCTGCCGCGTACCATGGTAATGCCGCCTGCCAGGAGCGCCGTTGTGCCGCCAGCGCAGCGCACCGATCTCACCGGCTGCCCGTGGCACGACGTGAAAACCATGCTGCGCCAGGTCGGTTTACGTCCGACCCGCCAGCGCATGGCGCTCGGCTGGATCCTGTTCGGCAAAGGCGACCGTCACCTAACCGCCGAGATGCTGTACGAGGAGGCCACGCACGCCAAAGTTCCGGTTTCGCTGGCGACTATCTACAATACGCTGCACCAGTTCACCGAGGTCGGCTTGCTGCGGCAGGTCGGCGTCGATGGCTCAAAGGCTTATTTCGATACCAACGTTTCGTCCCACCATCATTTCTTCGTCGAGGATGAAAACGATTTGGTTGATATCCCCGACGCCGAAGTCGTGGTCGGCAAGACGCCGTTGCCGCCCGAGGGCTATGAGATCGCGCGCGTCGACGTTGTGGTTAGGTTGCGGCGTAAGCGCTGATCGGCGCTCAGTCCACTTTCTCGTTCGGATAGGCGCCCCAAAGCCGCTCTTGCCTTATCCAGCCGCGGAAATTCTTACCCACAAACTCGCACCACAGACCGTTGCAGGTTTTGAGCTGGCCAAGCACGCCGGATTGTAGCCGAGCCACTACGTTTGATTGTGCATCGGCACTGTCATAGAGCGGCACTAGATCATCCTTCAGAGTTGGCACCACCACTGCCGTACGCTTACCTGACAGTAGCGAGTGGTAGACCCAGCCTTCGGCCCCTTCCCAGTCGCGTATACGCCGCCAGTTCTCGAATTCGGCGGTAATTTCCACCGGCATGCCGGCACGGGTATAGATCCAGCGTACGTCCTGATCCTTGTTGGGGCCGGCTCTCACATTGACCCGATCTGACTTGAGGCTGACGAAACGCGGGACCGGAAGCCCACTCGCCGAACCGGCCGGTTCGCCGGAGGCTTCCCCCGCGCGCGGCGGTAGCGCCAGGATGACGGCACCGAGCAAAGCCCAGCCGAGACGCCTGGACGCGGTCCGGAAGCTTTGTGTTGTAACTGCCATCTGGTAGGAAAAAGTAGCGATTTTGGACCCAGCCCGCGCGCGAGGCGCAGTGTGGGCGAGTACGGTTAAAGAGGGCTGAACAGGCCTTGCCCGAGTTGATGGGCCGCCAAGCGCCGCGGTTATGAGCCAATGCCGAAGCAAAAGAAGCCAGTTGTTATCGTCACGCGCAAGCTGCCCGATAGCATTGAGCTGCGCATGCGGGAACTTTTCGACACCCGCCTCAATCCCGACGACAAGCCGATGACGAACCACGAACTAGCCGAGGCGATGAAGACCGCCGACGTGCTGGTGCCGACGGTGACTGATCGCATCGATGCATCGGTGCTCTCGAAATCGGGCGAGAAGCTCAAGCTGATCGCCAATTTCGGCAATGGCGTCGACAATATCGACGTCGCCACCGCGGTCCAGCGCGGCATCACGGTCACCAACACGCCGGGCGTGCTCACCGAGGATACCGCCGACATGACCATGGCGCTGATCCTGGCGGTGCCGCGCCGGCTAACGGAAGGCGCTAATATCCTCACATCCGACAAAGATTGGACCGGCTGGAGCCCGACGTGGATGCTCGGCCACCGCATCTGGGGCAAACGCCTCGGCATCATCGGTATGGGGCGGATCGGCCAGGCGGTGGCGCGCCGCGCCCGCGCCTTCGGCCTGCAGATCCATTATCACAATCGCCGCCGGGTCGCGCCCAAGATCGAGGAAGAGCTCGACGCCACCTATTGGGAGAGTCTCGACCAGATGCTCGCACGAATGGACATCGTGTCGATCAACTGCCCTCACACGCCGGCGACCTATCACCTGCTGTCCGCGCGGCGGATGAAGATGTTGCGGCCGCAGACCTATATCGTGAATACCTCGCGCGGCGAGGTGATCGACGAGAATGCGCTCGCGCGCATGATCGAGGCGGGCGAAATTGCCGGTGCCGGGCTCGACGTGTTCGAGCACGAGCCGTCGGTGAACCCCAAGCTGCTCAAGCTCGCACGCGCCGGAAAGGTAGTGCTGCTGCCGCATATGGGCTCGGCGACGCTCGAAGGCCGCATCGACATGGGCGAGAAGGTCATCATCAATATCAAGACGTTCATGGACGGCCACCGACCGCCCGACCGCGTGCTACCGTCGATGTTGTGACAGGTCCTTGATCCTCGGATTGTTGCCGCTGAGCGGATTGCCTGAATCCCACTCATAATTCAACGTCTCGAACCGCATCGAGCGCGCGTCGACCACTACGAGCCGCCCGACTAGCCCTTCGCCAAAGCCCACAATCTCGCGGATCACCTCAAGCGCCATCATCGAGCCGAGGATACCTGGTAGCGCGCCGAGAACCCCCGCTTCCGCGCAGGCCGGCACCGTTCCGGCCGGTGGCGACTCGGGGAACAGGCAGCGATAGCTCGGATTGCGCGTGCCGTTAGCGCGTAGCTCATGCGCGCGGAGTGTGGTGAGCGAGCCATCGAAGATACTGACCGCGGCGGTGACCAACGGCTTCTTGGCGAAGTAGCACGCGTCGGAGACGAGATAGCGCGTGGCGAAATTGTCGGAGCCGTCGGCAACGACGTCGTACCGCGAAACGAGATCAAGTGCGTTCGCCGCGGTGAGACGCACACGGTGCGACTCGACCGCCACATGCGGATTGAGCCTCGTGATTGTCTCGCCCGCGCCATCGACCTTCGCCCGCCCGATATCATCGGTGGAGAAGATCACCTGCCGCTGCAAGTTGGACAGCGAGACGACGTCGTCATCGACCACACCGAGCGTGCCAACGCCGGCGGCGGCGAGATATAGCAACACCGGCGCACCCAGACCGCCGGCACCGACCATCAGCACGCGTGCGGTCTTCAGTTTTGCCTGGCCCGGACCGCCGACTTCGCGCAGCACGATATGGCGGGCATAGCGTTCGAGTTCCTGTGGATCGAGCATCGCCTTAACCCTATCGCATGACATCGAAAAGTGGGAATCGGTTTTGGAAAAGGCGATGCGCAAGCGAAACGTTACGTCACATGCGGTTGGGCGAGCCCCGTGATGCCTTGCACGACCGTTTCGTTGGGCTAAGGTGGCCGCAAAACGTGGTTAGGGTGGCGTCAAAAACGATGCGTTGCGTCCCAGCCCTGATGAGCGCATTGGTGCTTGCCGTCTGGCCGTCGGCAGCCGAATCGGCTCCCCTTTCGGCGGATGCGGCCAAGCCGTCGATAAAATCGGTCAACCACACGACCCAAAAGCGGGCTGTCAAACCCGCACCGCCAAAAGCAACCGCCGCGGCGGTTGCACCCAAGCTTCCGAAGCCGGGGGCGGTAAGATCAGATGCGCAAAAAATCAATTCGGCAGAACCTGCCAAGCCTTCCGAAGCAAAAGTCGACATAAAGGCGGCGCCGGCAAACTCCGCCGCTAAGCCCGACGCGGCGTCGGATGCGTTTGCCGGAATCCCGCTGGCCGAACAGCTGAAGATTCAGTCGGCTCTGCTGTGGGCGGGCGACTATACCGGCGCGGTCAACGGCGAAGACTCGATGGTGACGGCGATCAAGAATTTCCAGAAACGCAGCAAGGCGAACATTACCGGCGTGCTAACGCCAGCCGAACGCGGTAGCCTGATTGCGGCCGCGCGCGAACACGAGCAGGAATTCGGCTGGACCGTGGTAGTCGATCTGGCGACTGGCATCCGCATCGGCCTGCCGGTTAAGATGGTGCCGAACGTGAAGGAAACCGCGCGCGGTACGCGCTGGTCGTCGGCGCACGGCGAGGTGCAGGTCGAGACCTTCCGCATTGCCGGGCCGAATCTCAAGCTGTCCGAGCTATTCGAGCAGGAGAAGAAGGAGCCCGCCACACGCAAGGTCGAATACACCGTGTTGCGTGATGATAGTTTCTTTGTCAGCGGCCTGCAGGGGCTGAAGAAGTTTTCGGTGCGCGCCATGATCCGCGACGGCGAAGTGCGCGGCTTCACTATGCTGTTCGATCAAATGATGGAGACGATCGTAGCGCCTGTGATGGTGGCCATGTCAGCTGCATTCTCGCCGTTTCCCGAGCGCAGCGCGCCGTTTGCCGCGCTCGCCAAATCAGTCGAATACGGCAACGGCCTAGTGGTGAGCGCCAAAGGCCATATCGTCACCGACTGGAAGCTAACCGAAGGCTGCCAGGTACTGGTGGCGTCTGGCATCGGCGACGCGGTACGAATTGCTGATGACAAAGAGAGCGGGCTCGCGCTTCTGCGCGTCTATGGGCCACGCAAGGTATCGGTGCTGGCACTCCCCGCCGATGCGCCGAAGGCGAGCGACCTAACGTTGATCGGCATCCCCGACCCCAAGGAGCAGGACGGCAGCGACAAGCTCACCGAGATCAAGGCACGGCTCGCGGACGGCAGCGCGATCGAATTGCGTCAACCGGTGCCGATGGCGGGATTTTCCGGAGCCGCCGCGCTCGACGGCCAGGGCCGCTTCCTCGGCATGATGGAGATGCGCAACGCCGTGCTAGCCAGCCCCGGCGCGCCGCCGGTGCGGTTGATCAGCGCCGACAAAATCCGCAGCTTCCTCGACGCGCATAACATCACGGCGCCGGATCAGGCCGGCGATCCAAAGTCGGCAGTGGTGCGGATGATTTGCGTGAGAAAGTAACGTTCGCGAACGCCGTCACTCATGTTTCCAATCCGGCTTGCGCTTCTCGACAAAGGCCTTCATGCCTTCCTTCTGATCGACGGTGCCGAACAGCGCGTGGAACACGCGCCTTTCGAAGAGTGTGCCTTCGGCCAGCCCGCTTTCAAACGCGCGATTGACCGCCTCCTTGCCGCCCAGCACCGCCGGCAGCGACATGGTGGCGATGGTATCGGCGACCTTCAGCGCCTCTTCCATTAGATTTGCCGCCGGCACCACCCGCGCGACCAGACCGGATTTCTCCGCTTCGGCGGCGTCCATCATGCGGCCGGTGAGGATAAGGTCCATCGCCTTGGCCTTGCCGACTGCGCGCGTGAGCCGCTGCGTGCCGCCGATGCCGGGGATGACGCCTAGCTTGATTTCAGGCTGGCCAAATTTCGCCGTGTCGGCGGCAATCACGATGTCGCAATGCATGGCGAGCTCGCAGCCGCCTCCGAGTGCGAAGCCGGCAACCGCCGCGACGATTGGCTTGCGTGCGCGCGCGGCGCTGTCCCAGTCAGCGGCGAAATTATTGAGATAAACGTCGATGAATGATTTGTCGGCCATCTCCTTGATGTCGGCGCCGGCGGCGAAGGCTTTGTCACTGCCGGTGATCAGTAGGCATCCGATACCGATATCCGCGTCGAACGCCGCAATCGCCTGGCTGAGTTCGCCAATAAGCGCGCGGTTGAGCGCATTGAGCGCCTGGGGGCGATTGAGTCGGATGATGCCGACCCGGCCTTTGCTTTCGACGATAATCTTTTGATAGGACATGCTGATCTCCACAATTCGCTCAGGTCTTTCTAGTCCCTCTGGCCAGTCCCGGTGGGGACAAAAGTCAATTAGCTAGGCATCGGACCGCTGCTCCACCAATCAAATCACTTCTGGCAGCTCGGACAATAGAAGGTCGAACGGCCGGTCTGCACGATGCGCCTGATCTTGCCGTGGCACGCGGGGCATGACTCTCCCTCTCGGTCATAGACCTGGAAATTATGCTGGAAGTCACCGAGCGAGCCGTCGGCGCGGCGATGATCGCGCAACGACGAGCCGCCGGCCTTGATCGCGTCATTAAGCACCGCCTTGATGGCGTCGACCAGCGCCTCGGCGCGCGCATTCGGCTTGCCGTTGCGGTCGGCGATGGTGGAGGCCTGCCGCTTGGGCGAAAGGCGCGCACGATAGAGCGCCTCGCAGACATAGATGTTGCCGAGCCCGGCGACCACGCGCTGGTCGCTAAGTGCGGCCTTCAGCGAAGTCTTTTTGCCGGCGCAGGCTTTCGCGAGCATTGCGGCATCGAACTCCTTGCCCAACGGCTCCGGCCCGAGTACGCGCAAGAGCGGTTCATGCTCGAGCTTTGCGCGAGCCACAAGTTTCATCGAGCCAAATCGGCGCGGGTCGTTGAAAGTAACGACCGCACCGTTCGACATGTGGAACACCACGTGATCGTGTGCGGCGCTCTTCGATTTTTCGTGGTGGTATTTGGCGATCTTTCCTTCCAGGCCGTCATGGCTCACGCGAAACGATCCCGACATACCGAGATGCATCAGCAGCACGTCGCCCGAAGACAAATCGGCCAGCAAATATTTGGCGCGGCGGCCGAGCCCTTTCACCATCTTGCCGGTGAGCCGTTTTTCGAAGTCTTTCGCAAGTGGCCAGCGGAGGCGGCGATCGCGCACTTCGACCTTCGTAATACGCGCGTCCTCCATCGCGGGCGCGAGGCCCCGGAGGACTGTTTCGACCTCAGGCAGTTCTGGCATGGTTAACCGCTCCGGCGCTGACACATAGCGCCCTGCAGGTTCCCGCGCTATGGTCCTGCCCGCAAAGGACTATTGGCCATGGCCAAGACGAGCGAAAGTACCCATTTCGGCTATGAAACCGTGCGGCTTGCCGACAAGCAAGGGCTGGTGGACGACGTGTTCCACTCGGTCGCCCGCCGCTATGACCTGATGAACGATCTGATGTCGGGCGGGCTCCACCGGGCCTGGAAGGACGCGCTGGTGAGCGCGGTGCATCCGCCCAAGAACGACCGCGATTTCGCGCTGCTCGACCTTGCCGGCGGAACCGGTGACGTCGCCTTCCGCGTCATCGAAGCGGGAGGGTCAGGCGTGCGCGTCACCGTATGCGACATCAATGCTGATATGCTGGCGGTCGGCCGCGAACGCGCCGCCGAGCGTGGGCTCGGCGACGTGGTGAGCTTCGAGCAGGGCAATGCCGAGGAATTGCCTTATCCGGACCGCAGCTTCGATTGCGTCACCATTGCCTTCGGCATCCGCAACGTGCCCCGCATTGAGCGTGCGCTCGCAGAGGCTTATCGCGTCTTGAACATCGGCGGCCATTTCCTGTGCCTGGAATTTTCCACGGTCGATGTGCCTGGCCTCGACGCGCTCTACGACCTTTATTCGTTCCGGATGATCCCGCGGATCGGCGCGACGGTGACCGGCGATCGCGAGGCCTATCAATATCTGGTCGAATCGATCCGCAAATTCCCCAAGCCGAAGCTGTTCGCGCAGATGATCGAGCGGGCCGGCTTCCGCCGCGTCTCGTTCACGCCGATGACCGGCGGCGTAGTGGCGCTGCATTCGGGCTGGCGATTTTGATCTCCGGTCTGCCGCACCTGTTCCGTCTCGCCCGCGCCGGCTTCGTGTTCGCACGTGAGGGCGTGTTCGGGCTGGTCGATACGCGAACTTTGCCACTGCTGCCGCGCACCGCGATTGCGTTGACCCGATTGATCGAGCGGCGAGGTGCCAAGGCGGGAAGTAACAGGCTGTCCGCCTCGCTAACCACGCTCGGGCCCACCTATGTCAAGCTTGGGCAATTTTTCGCCACGCGACCAGACGTCGTCGGCGCGGCCCTTGCGCGCGATTTGGAAAGCCTTCAGGACAAGATGGCGCCGTTCCCGCAGGCACAGGCGGAGGCCGCCATTGCCGCAGCCTTCGAGCGGCCGCTGTCGGAGGTTTATGCGAGCTTCGGGTCGGCGGTGGCTGCCGCCTCGATCGCGCAGGTGCATCGTGCCGAAGTCGAGGTCGGCGGCGTCCACAAGCCAGTGGCGGTGAAAATCCTCCGGCCAGGCGTCGAGCGCCGGTTTAAGGTCGATCTCGACGCGTTTCTTTATGTGGCGCAGAAAGCGGAAAATCTTTCACTCGAGGCGCAACGGCTGCGGCCGGTCGAAGCTGTGGGCACGCTTACCCGTTCGGTTGCGATGGAGATGGATTTTAGACTGGAAGCCGCCGCTCTGTCGGAGATGGCAGAAAACGCGCGCGATGATACCGATTTCCGTGTGCCGAAGGTTGACTGGGACCGCACCGCGCGCGAGGTGCTGACGATGGAATGGATCCAAGGCACGCCGCTCAATGATCGCGCTGCGCTCGAAACTAAGGGTATCGACCTGCCTGCGCTTGGCCGCAAGGTGATCGAGAGCTTCCTACGCCACGCATTGCGCGACGGCTTTTTTCACGCCGACATGCATCCCGGCAATCTGTTCGTGGACAATGATGGCCGGCTGGTGGCCGTCGATTTCGGCATTATGGGGCGGCTGGGCCCGAAGGAGCGGCGCTTCCTAGCCGAAATTCTGTTCGGCTTCATCACCCGCGATTATCGTCGCACCGCGCAGATCCACTTCGACGCCGGCTATGTGCCACGCCACCATTCCGTCGAGAGTTTCGCGCAGGCGATCCGCGCTATCGGCGAGCCGATCCACAATCGCACGGCCGAAGACATTTCGATGGCGAGGCTTTTGATGCTGCTGTTCGAAGTCACCGGCTTGTTCGATATGCGCACGCGGCCGGAGCTTCTGTTGTTGCAGAAGACCATGGTAGTGGTCGAAGGCGTTGCACGCTCGCTCGATCCCAAGCTCGACATGTGGAGGACCGCTGACCCCGTCGTCCGCGAATGGATTGCGCGTAATCTCGGCCCAGTTGGTCGGCTAGAAGATGCAGTCGAAGGCGCGGGTGAAATCGGCCGCTTCTTGGGGGATGTGCCGAGTCTGCTGACCCGCGCTGGCACGCTTCTTGATCAGGTCGACGCGATAACGCGCGATGGTCTGGTGCTGTCACCGGAGACGGTGGCGGCGATAGGCGCTGCGGAAGCGCGCCGCAACCGCTGGACCGCCATCGCAGTGTGGGCGATCGCAGTGCTGCTGGCTGCACTTGTCTGGATGCTGCGGTAAATCGCGGTCAAGCCGCATCCAGAAGATCTTCCACTTTTTCGGTGCTCTGCGTCCAGCCTGCTTCCATACCGACAAGCATCTCCGTCGCAATCGGAACGCGCCCGACCGCATAGCTTTGCAAGGTGAGCGTCGTCTTGCCGTCATTTTCAGTCAATGTGATGGTGGCCTCACCTTCGAGTAGGTGATTGCCCTCGTTGTCGATTGCAATACTCCTGAACACAAGGCGTTCGGGCACGACGGCCTCTCGAAATATGCCTTGCGCCATTAAGGTTGGATCAGTCCGGGCTTTCCAGACCAGTGCTCCCGGCGCCTCGAAGAGGCGGGACAACATGACGGTCCCCTCGCCAAATCTGGCGGGCTTGTTCATGAAATTCTCCGCGGATGTCCGTGATACTTACGCGGCCTTCCCCTCGTAGGCCAGTCTTAGCTTTGCGAGATCGAACTTCTTCATTTTTAGGAAGGCATTCATGACGCGCTCGGATTTTTCTGGATCCGTCATCATTTGAGGCAACACGGTCGGGACGACCTGCCAGGACAGGCCGTATTTGTCCTTTAGCCAGCCGCATGGCCCTTCATGCCCGTCTTTGCTGAGTGCACTCCAGAAATAATCGATCTCGTCCTGCGTATCGCAATGGACCTGGAGTGATATTGCCTCGCTGAATTTGAATTGCGGCCCGCCATTGAGAGCCACGAACGGCTGATCGTCGATTTCAAACTCCACGACCATGACCGAACCCTGCTTTTTGCCGTGGACGTCCTTTCCGGCTTTGCCATAGCGGCTGATCTTCCCGATCTTCGAATTCTTGAACACCGAAGCGTAAAACTTCGCAGCGTCCTCGGCCTGCGTGTCGAACCACAGACAGGGCGTGATCTTGTGTTTTCCAATTGACATGGATTCCTCCGTTTGCGCGGCTGACGCTAATTCGTTTTGGCGAGATAGGCTTCGAGCTGTTCCATGGTATCGGTCCAGCCTGCAAGCATACTGTCGCGGCCCTCGTTGAAGGTCTTCTCTTCTTCTGCGGTCGCCTTATACGGGGCCCAGCGAACCATGAATTTGGTCTTGCCGCCGGGCGCTTCCTCGAAAGTAAAAGTCGACAGCATCTGCAGCGGCCATTTTTCGTTACCGGGATGGCGGGTGATGCCGCCGGCTTCATCGGAGAACGAATTGAGGAAGACCAGCCGCTCTTGCGGGACAATCTCGCGGTAGATGAACTTGCCCCACATCGCCTCGCCGTTGGGCGTCTTCATGCCGTAGTGGTAGGTGCCCCCCACGCGAAGATCCATTTTCGAGGCGATGACTGTGAAGCCTTTGGGACCCCACCAATGCTTCATGTGCTCCGGATCGATGAAGCACGTCCACAGCAGATCGCGCGGCGCGTCGAACACGCGTGACATCACAAAGTCATCGGCCATTAGGTCCTCCACCGTACTGTTTGCTTATGCAAGCCGCCATTACGGCTCGACGATAACCATCCAGTTCACACCGAACTTGTCGGTGGCCATGCCGAAGCGCGGCGAGAAGAACGTCTTGCCGAGTGGCATCATTACGTTGCCGCCAGCGGAAAGCCCGTTGAACAGCCGGTCGGCATCGGCTTCGTTCTTAGCGTTGACGGAGAGCGCAAAGCCCTTGAACTCCGGCTTACCGGCGTTACGGCCGTCGGAGACCATCACCCGCGTTTCGCCGATCGTGAGCGAGGCATGCATCACCTTGTTCTCGTCGCCGGGTTTGCACATCGACTGGTCGGGGCCATCCTTGAAGCGCATCAGCATGTCGACCTTCGCGCCGAGCGTCTTTTTGTAAAACTCGATCGCTTCGTCGCAGCGGCCATCAAAGAAAAGGTAGGATTGTACGTGCATAACTGATTCTCCTGTGGGTTCCGGTCATTGACAAAATGAGTTGATATCAATATATTTCTGGTTATGTCAACCCGCCATGAATTGCCGCTCTCCGCGACTCATCAGGTGCGCGATGCCTGCATGTGCCTGCATGTGCAGCGGGCCGCGCGCGCTCTTGCCCGCCGCTTCGATGATGTATTCCGTCCGCTCAATCTGACGCATGGGCAGTTCTCGCTGTTGATGTCGTTAAATCGGCCGGAACCGCCGACAATCAGCAGCGTGGCGGAGCTCCTTGCGATGGACCGCACGACCCTTACTGCGGCCCTAAAACCGCTTGAACGCCGGGAACTAGTGAAGATTTCGGTCGACAAGGAAGATAAGCGCAGCCGGCGGCTGACCATCACCGCGACCGGCCGCACGCTGCTCGGCAAGGCGTTTCCGGTATGGAGGCGTGCCCATGCCGAAATCGAACGGCTCATTTTGCACGGCCGCTCGGGCGAGCTGCGCATGGCACTGCGGGCACTGTCATGATGGTCCTCCGCGGCATTTGAATATTACACAGCCCGTGTGAGGTAATCGGCGAGTCGTGCCATGGTCTGCACCACCCCCTTGTCGGCGCCGTACTCCTTGATCACACGCGCGCGTTCTTCGGCCGACGGGAATTGTCCGTGCCAAATGAGTCGCGTCTTTCCATTGCCGAGGTCCTCGAAGGTCACGATCTGGGTAAACTGCACAGGTTCGACATCATCGCCGCCGCCGTGGCGATAAACGAGACGCTCGTGTGGGATGATATCCTCATAGGTGACGCGGTTTTGGTAATCGCGGCCATCGGGGCCGTGCATCACGAATCGCCAGACGCCGCCAGGCCGGAAGTAGAAGGCGTTAGTCGTCGAAGTCATGGCTCGTCTCCCGCTTGCTCGG
>Ga0207761_1000300_pt1 | contig 17386 bp, 15 predicted proteins | sample LuqExpMetageno34_FD_187792 | JGI IMG/M metagenome (GOLD analysis project Ga0207761, IMG submission 187792) | Tropical forest soil microbial communities from Luquillo Experimental Forest, Puerto Rico - Sample 34 (SPAdes) | ecosystem: Environmental > Terrestrial > Soil > Tropical forest ... | reverse complement strand
GACTGGGGCGGGCGCAAGCTCACCCTCGAGACGGTTCGCCGCGATGACCTGGTCGACTTCCTCGCCAGTCTCTATCACCAGAAACTCGAGAGCCGGACCGTCGCGCGTCATCTCGTTACCCTCCGTAATTTCTTCCGCTTTGCCCAGATTCAGGAACTTGTGCCTGAAGATCCCACCTTGAACCTCGAATCGCCCAAAATCCGGCGCTCACTGCCGGACTATTTGCGCCTCGAAGAAGTCGAGAAACTTCTGACGCAGCCCGACGATAAGACGCCCATAGGCCTGCGGGACCGCGCCATGCTGGAGGTTCTCTATTCCAGTGGTCTCCGTGTTTCGGAGCTCATCGGCCTCCGCGTCATGGATCTCGATCGCTCCGTCGGCTGTGTCCGCTGTATCGGCAAAGGCGACAAGGAACGCATTGTTCCGATCGGGAAAAAAGCCACCGCGCTCGTCGAGAAATACCTTCGCGAAGCCAGGCCCAAATTGTTGGGGAAAGGCGCGGCTGCAAATTCTCAGGCCCTCTTTCTGAATCGCCGCGGCGGCGCCTTGAGCCGGGTCGGCGTCTGGAAAATTCTTTCGGCCTATGGCCGCAAAGCCGGTTTGCGTGTGGCGCTTACGCCGCACATGCTTCGCCACAGTTTTGCCACGCATCTTCTGGAGCGCGGCGCCGATCTTCGCTCCGTCCAGTTGATGCTCGGTCACAGTGATATCTCCACGACGCAGATCTATACCCACGTTGTGGAGGAGCGTTTGAAGCAGATTTACAAGGCTCATCACCCGCGCGCCTAGCGCTCGGGAAGGGAACAGGGACTATCGCGGGTGCGGCCCAGGTCTTCGTGGCCCGCCCTAATGTGGAAGGAGTGCAATGCCTGATTACATGTTCTTGCTCGAAAGCCGCCTCTCGCCGGAGCAGCGCGCCGCAATGCTCCGCGTGCAGGAATTGGCCGCCGCCATGGGCTTCAACGTCTATCTCACCGGCGGTACCGTGCGCGACCTGATTACCGGCGCGACGTTGCGCGATCTCGACTTCACCGTTGAAGGCAATCCCTCCAAGATGGCGCGTGAGCTCGAAAAAGGCGGCGCTCGCGTGGTGACCGAGGACGAAAAGACTCGTCACGCAGAGATTCTTTTCGCCGGAGACGTCGAAGGCAGTCTTGGTGCGGCTCGCGACGAATACTACGTTCGGCCCGGCACGCGGCCGGAACTGCGCTGGTCCACCATCATGGAAGACCTGCGCCGCCGCGATTTTTCGTTGAACGCTATCGCCATTTCGCTGAATCCCGCCTCGCGCGGCTTGTTGCTCGACCCCACCAATGGCCTTTCCGACATTGAACATGGCGAAGTTCGCGCGCTCACGATTCACAGCTTCACCAATCAGCCGGTTCGCTTGCTTCGGGCCATTCGCATTGCCGCACGCATGGGCTTCAAACTCGAAGCGCGTACCCAGGAGTGGTTCAATCTGGCGTTTGAACGCGAGTTGCAGAAGACCATCACTCCCGAAGATGCGGGGGAAGAATTGCGTTCGCTTGCTCGCGAAGAGCGGCCCCATCTCGTCCTGAAAGAGTGGGACGAACGCGATTTGCTCGAACTCGTTCACCCGCTAATCGCCAAGAAGCATCCGGATTACGACGCCATCTCCCGGCTTATCAAGGTCCGTGATGAACTCTTCATGGCTGGCTTTCGCCCGCGTCTCGCCACTCCCATGATGCTCGCCATTCTCGGCCGCCTGAAAGACCGCGAACTTGGCAGCGTTCTCTCAAAGCTGGGGTTCCGCTCTGCCGAGATTCAGCTGGTGGAAGACTTCCCGGAGAAGGCCAAAGACACTGAAAAAGAGCTTGCGGGCAAAAAAGCGAAAACACCGATTGAAGCCTTCCACCTGATCGAAAAGCTTCCGCTAGATGTAGTCGCGTATCTGCTGGCGGAATCAAACAATTCCGCAGCGGTTTCCAAGCTGAAGTCCTATCTCCACAAGTGGCGCCCGATTCGCCAGGCCTTGCCCGTGGTAGGCAACGAACTCGAAGCTCTCGGCATGCCGCGCGGGCCAAAATTCGATCACATCGTCAACGATGTTTTCGCCGCCCAGCTCAACGGCCGCGGCAAAACGCCCGAAGAACGCGAAAAGATGCTGCGCAAGCTCTCCGGCATAAAGGAGCAGCCGAAAAAGAAGGAAAAAGAGAAGAAGCCTTCCAAGGCCGAGAAGCATGCGCACGCTCATGCCGCTATCACGAAAGCCAAGGCCGTGCCGGAGAAAGCTCCTGCTGCCGCTAAAGAAAAGCCTAAGCCTGCAGCTAAGCCCGCGCCGCACAAAAAGGCGAAGAAGTAATTTTGGAGTGCAGCGATTTATCGCCGCTTTTGCAGCTCTGAATTCTCGCTGAACTACCAGTTTTGCCGAAAAGCGAAGTTGTCATGCTGAGTGCATGGCTTTGCGCGAAGGACCTCAACAATGGCGCGGGATCTGTCATAAGGACGAGACGGCTTCCCGAGCGAAAAATCCACAGTCCGCTTTCGGGGTTGATTCCACCCCGTTCCGCAATGTTCTACAATTGAATTCCATGGGCAATCCGCAGTTTGTTCACCTGCACGTTCACACCGATTACAGTCTCCTGGACGGCGCGTGCGAAACCTCTGAGCTGCTCGACGAAGCTTCGCGGCAGAAAATGCCCGCCGTGGCCATCACCGACCACGGGAACCTGTTCGCCGCAGCCAACTTCTTCTACGAAGCCAGCAAGCGCGACGTCAAGCCCATCATCGGCTGCGAGGTCTATGTTGCCAAAGGCAGCCGCCTCGATCGCGGCGAAAAAGCGGGCTCTGCGGAAGACCGAGACGACTTCGAGCCCGGCACGCGCGGCAGCAATCACCTCGTTCTTCTCTGCGAAAATCTCGAAGGCTATCGCAATCTCATCAAGCTTGTGTCCGCCGGCTTTCTCGAAGGCTTCTACTACAAGCCGCGCATCGATTACGATCTTCTCAGTAAGCACAGCAAAGGCCTCATTGCTCTTTCGGCGTGTCTGCGCGGCCCGGTGACCGAAGCCGTCGTCGAAGAAAAACTTGATCGTGCCCGTGAGAACGCCTATCGCCTCCGCGACATTTTCGGCAAGGGCAACTTTTTCCTCGAGATTCAGGATCAGGGCCTGCCCATCGAAAAAGGTGTCAATCAGCACCTGATTCGCTTGTCCAAAGAATCCGGCATTCCCCTCGTTGCCACCAACGACTGCCACTACCTCCATCACGACGACGCTCACGCGCAAGAGGTCATGCTGTGCATCCAGACCGGCAAGACCATGAGCGACCCGCATCGCATGAAGTTCGCCACTGACCAGTTCTACTTCAAAACCGCTCAGGAAATGGCCCAAGTTTTCCGCGAGCTGCCCGACGCGCTTTCCCGCACCGTTGATATTGCGGCTCGCTGCAACGTCAAGATCGAACACCTGCCCAACGCGCTTCCCGAGTTCAAAGTTCCTGAGGGGCATACGCCGGGCAGCTACTTCGAACAGGTAGCGCGTGAAGGCTTTGCGACGCGCGTCCCGCACCTCGAGCGATTGGCTAAACAGGGGCGCTTGACCAACCCTGTCTCCGACTATGAGCGCCGCCTAAGCTCCGAAATTGAAATGATCAAGAAGATGCACTATGAGGGCTACTTCCTGATCGTTTGGGATTTCATTCGCTACGCCCGTGCCCAAGAAGTTCCCGTGGGTCCGGGCCGTGGTTCGGCCGCCGGAAGCCTCGTGAGCTACGCGCTGCGCATCACGGACGTCGATCCGCTCCAGTACAACCTGCTTTTCGAGCGCTTCCTCAATCCGGAACGCGTTTCCATGCCCGATATCGACATCGATTTCTGCATGCGCCGCCGCGGCGAACTCATCGATTACGTTACGCACAAATACGGCCGCGAAAACGTCTCCCAGATCATCACCTTCGGCACCATGGCCGCCAAAGCTGCCATCAAAGACGTGGGCCGCGCCATGGATATTTCCTACAGCGAAGTCGATCGCCTCGCTAAGATGGTTCCCGCCACGCTCGGCATTACTCTGGAGACTGCGTTAGCCGAATCGCCTCAGCTGAAGTCCGCCGTCGACACGGATGAAAAGTTCAAAGATTTGATGAAGGTAGCCATGCGACTGGAGGGCCTGTCTCGCCACGCCTCCACCCACGCGGCCGGCGTCGTCATCTCTCCTCAGCCGCTCACGGAACTCGTTCCCGTTTACAAGACCAACCGCGACGAAATCACGACGCAGTACGACATGAGCGCGCTCGAACGCATTGGCCTGCTCAAGATGGACTTCCTCGGCCTCACGACGCTCACCGTGCTCCACGACGCCGTGAAAATGGTCGAACAGAATCGCGGCGTGAAAATCGACCTCGACAGCCTTCCCCTCGATGACGAGGCGACCTATAAGCTTTTCTCCCGTGGCGACACGACCGCCATTTTCCAGTTTGAGTCGCACGGTATGCGCGACATTCTCCGTCGCTATCACCCCACGCGCATCGAGGATCTGACCGCCCTCAACGCACTGTACCGCCCTGGCCCCATTCAGGGCGGCATGATCGACGACTTCATCAACCGGAAGCACGGCAAAACCAAGGTCAGCTACGAACTGCCGCAGCTCAAAGACATTCTCGAAGAAACCTATGGCGTCATCCTGTATCAGGAACAGGTGATGCAAATCGCCAACCGCCTCGCCAGTTTCTCGCTCGGCGAAGCGGACATCCTTCGCCGCGCCATGGGCAAAAAGAAAAAGGAAGAAATGGCGGCCCAGCGGGCTAAATTCCTGGCCGGCTGCGACAAGAATAAGATCAACGATAAGAAAGCCGTCCGCATCTTTGATCTGATGGAGGAATTTGCTGGCTACGGGTTCAACAAGTCGCACTCCTGCGCTTACGCCCTTCTCGCGTATGAGACCGCCTATCTCAAGACTCACTATCCTGTGGAATTCATGGCCGCGCTGCTCACATCCGAAACCGGCAATGCCGAGAAGCAGGTCAAGTACATCAACGAATCCCGCGGCATGAGCATCCCGATCCTTCCGCCCGACGTGAACGAGAGCGACCTTTACTTCACGCCGGTTGGTGAGTCAATCCGCTTCGGCATGGCCGCCATCAAAAACGTTGGCGAAAACACCGCCAAAGCAATTCGGGAAGCGTGTCTGACCCAAGGGCAGTTCAAATCGCTCTACGAGTTTTGCGAGCGCATCGAATCCCGTTTCCTCAACAAGCGGGTATTTGAAAGCCTCATCAAGTCTGGCGCCATGGATTCTCTCGGCCCGCGCGAAGCCATGCTTGCTTCCGTCGACGACGCCATCAGCGCAATCCAGCGCGCCCAGCGGGCCAAGGAATCCGGACAACACGGCCTCTTCTTCGGTGGCGGCGCTGACGAGCCGAAAGTCCATTTCGAATTGCGCGATGCGGACCCTTGGTCCGAGGAAGAACGCCTCGCCAGCGAATACGCCATGCTCGGCTTCTACGTTTCTGGCCACCCGCTCGAGAAATACGCTTCGCGCCTCAAAGATCTGAGCGCCGTTCCTCTCGAACAAATCGAGGGCCAGCGCAACGGTAAGGAGATCACCGTCGCAGGCCTGATCGTCGGCACTCGCCCCATGCGCTCGAAAAAAGGCCAGCGCTGGGCCATCTTTACTTTGCAGGACATGACCGGCGTGCAGGAGCTCCTGGCATTTCCGGAAGCGTTTGGCCGGCTGGAAGCTACACTCAAGCCCGGCACGCCCTTATTCCTGAAAGTGCGCGTTCAGATTGAGGAAGCAGGTACGCGCCTCTCGCTTCAGGAAGCTCGCCGCCTTGACGCTATCGCGGAACGCTCGGCAGCTTCCGAACTTCGGCTGCGCGTAGACCTCGAACGCGTCAATGAAGACTCGCTCCAGTTGCTCGAAGATCTCTTCGCCCAAGCTGCGGGTCCCAGTCCGGTTATCTTTGAGCTCGAATCGAAAGATGGCACTACTGCCGTGGTGCAATCTCAGCGTAAGATACGGGTGACCTCCGACCTCATCGCTGCGCTCGAGCGCATTTGTGGCGACGAGGGCATTCAGAGGATTTCTTAATGGCCGCAGCCAACAAAGACAAAAAGGGTTCTCCGACCATCGATCGCGAGAAGGAAATCGAGCGCCTCGAGAAGGACGTAGAGGAACTGCGGCGCCTGGCCGCGACCAGCGAAGACGGCGAAGTCGAACTCGATCGGCTGAAGAGGGAAGTCCTGGAGCTGCGCCGCGAGTTTTACGCACACCTCGGTCCCTGGCAGCGCGCGCAGATTGCCCGCCACCCGCAACGGCCTTACACTCTCGACTGGGTTGGCCTGATGTTTACGGACTTCATCGAACTGCACGGCGATCGCGGATTCGCCGACGATAAGGCTCTTGTCGCTGGTCTGGCGAAGTTCCGTGGACGCCCCGCCGCCGTGATTGGCCAGCAGAAGGGAAGAGACACCAAGCAGCGCGTGGTGCGCAACTTCGGCCAGCCGAAACCCGAAGGCTACCGTAAAGCCCTGCGCGTGATGCAACTCGCCGCGAAGTTTGGTCTTCCGATCTTCACGTTCATCGACACGCCCGGCGCTTACCCCGGTATCGACGCCGAAGAGCGCGGACAGGGCGAAGCCATTGCGCGCAATCTCCGCGAAATGGCGCGGCTCCCGGTTCCAGTAATCGTCACCGTTACCGGTGAAGGCGGGTCCGGCGGCGCGCTCGCCATCGCCATCGGCGACAAAGTGAACATTCTCGAAAACGGCTTTTACTCCGTGATCTCTCCGGAAGGCTGCGCTTCCATCATCTGGCGCGACTCCGCGAAGGCCGAAACTGCGGCCATCGCCATGAAGATCATGGCCAACGATCTGAAGGAACTCGGCATTGTCGACGAAATCATCTCGGAGCCCGACGGCGGAGCGCACAGCGATCACGAAGGCGCCGCCAAGCTCCTCGGCGACGTCCTCGAGCGCCAACTCCTGGCGCTTTCCGCTCAATCGCCCCGCGAACTCATCAACGCGCGCTACGAAAAATTCCGTCGCATGTGCCAGTTCTTCGACGTCGCCTCCTAAAACCACCCCGTAGCACATACGCTACGTTCCTTCCATCCTTCCGTTGTTCCTCCCCTCTCCCCGCTCTACTCTGTTTTTGCAGCGCGTGACCCACTGCTCCGGGGAAGCTCTCCGCACCGCTCGCAAAGGATCCGTCTTTCATGTCCGAACCATTCCGTCCGTACGAAAAACTTGTCGACATCTACATCATGGGGAAGAGATTCCAAGTCCCGGAGCGCAACTCGCTTTTGCGTTGTTTCCAGTTCATCAGTCCCGAGACAATTCCCTATGGCCGTTTCTGCTGGAATCAGGATTGCCAATACTGTCGGGTCACTTGCCAGTTGCCCGACGATGACGAACCGCGCGAGATGCTCTCCTGCAAATTCATCGTGATGCCGGGTATGGAAATCACCGAAATGAGCCAGGAACTGAAATGGTGCTTGCGCGCCAAGCTTCCTGTCGGTGCCGTCGCCGCCAAGTAGTTCTATAACTGTCCTTGTATCTGCAAGTTAGACCTGAACTCACCCCTGTACCTTGACTGTACTCGTGTTCGTTTGCCCCGCTCCGTGGATTGCCGTAGGATTTTCCTATGGCCAATACGCCACAGCTCCTGCCTTGCGACGGCTGCGGACAGCTTGCGGATTCAGCTCACATTGCCCGCCGGCTGCAACGCCTGGAGTGGGCCACACGATTCCGCCCGATTCACGTCCAGAGCCTGCTTCTCAGCGCAATTTCTCCACGAAGCGATGATGAATTTCTTTACAATCCGCTGGCCAATTTCCGTGGTGAAGCGCGGAATATTTTGGCAGCCACCTCAGTTTCGACAGAAGGAAGAAGTTCGGAATCAATTCTTACGGAGTTCCAGAAGCGCGGCCTGATGCTAATTCACGTACTCGAGTGCCCACTTTCGGCCACGCCTTCTCCATTTGAGGCTCGTCCCATTTTGGAGAATCAGCTTGCTGCCACGGTTACCCGCACCCGGCGATCGTTAAAACCAAAGCGGGTTCTGCTCATCTCCGCGGAATTAGCTTCCGTCGCAGGCAAGCTTCTCCAGAGCGATCTGGGTTGTCCGGTGTTTCCGGCGACTGGAGAGACATTCCTCGCAAGTAGAGAATCCAGCGATTCTGAGTTTCGGGCGTTTCGAACTGAGTTGGTAAGCTCCTATGTGCAAAGCGCATAGCATTCGTCGGCTGATTCGTGTGACCGAGGTCACTGTTTCCGGTGACGCACTAACTCACACTATCTCTCGTACTTACATGCTCTCCGCTGTGCTAAAATTTAATTGCATTTGTCCCCGCTTTGAGGTGTCTTGTGCAGAATCGCGCTAAGTTTGGCGTCGGTATCGGAGTCATCGTGGTTGCTTTGGCTTTCCTCGCCTGGATGGGCTACGGCGAGAGCAAGACCTACTACCACACCATAGCTGAGTATCAGGCGTTGACCGGCTCGGCCCTCAATCACCGCATGCGTCTGGCTGGCACCGTGGCTCCGGGCAGCATCCGCCACGTCACGGGTGGCACCGAGTTTGTTTTGGAAGAGCAGGGAAAGACGCTGTCCGTGCGTTATGTTGGAAGCGACCCGCTTCCCGACACCTTTGTCGACAAGTCCCAGGCCCTTGTCGAGGGTCGTCCGTCTTCCGGCGGCAGGTTCGTAGCGGAGCACGTTCAGGCAAAGTGCGCGTCCAAATACGAAGCGGCGCCCGGCGGCGACAAGCCGGCGGCTCCGGCTGCCGCGACGCAAACGAGCAGCATGTAGCCTGTAGCGCAGGGCGATTCTGTCTGCAAGCCCTGTCGCCTTCTGGTCGAGTTTGGCATCGGGGAATTTGCAAAGGTTTAGCGGGGACCGCCTTCTCGGGCGGACCTTCAGGGGAGGGGCGGAAAATCCATGGATGTATTTGGTAGTTTCTCGCTTCTGCTTGCATTTGTGTGCGCCGTGTACGCTTTTGTCGGCGGCATTTTTGCGATTAAGACCCAGCACCCGCTGCTCATCAAGAGCGCCCGCCAGGCGGGCATGGCCACCTGCGTTCTGATCTTCATCTCCACCATCTGCGTCGAGTACTTGTTCTTCACGGACAACTTCTCGATGGCCTATATCGTCTCGCATTCGAACCGCGACCTCTCCACCTTCTACAAAGTTGCGGCTCTCTGGTCTGGCCAGGAAGGTTCACTTCTCTTTTGGAGTACGCTCCTTTCCGTCTACGTCCTCTCGGTTCTGATCGCCTATCGCAATAAGAATGGCGAACTGATGCCTTACGTCGGCGTGGTGATGGCCGGCGTGCAGATTTTCTTCCTCACTCTGAACAATTTCGTTGAGAACCCCTTCAAGACGCTTGCGGCCGTCAACGCCAGCGGCGCTCTCGAACCCTTCACCCGCATGGACGGCAATGGCCTTAACCCGCTGCTGCAGTATCCGGAGATGGTCATCCATCCCCCGAACCTCTACTCCGGCTACACGGGTTTCACGATTCCATTCGCTTTCGCACTGGCTGCTTTGCTCGCGCGTTATCCCGGAGAGAAATGGATTCACCTGACCCGCAAGTGGACCATGATCGCCTGGTGCTTCCAGTCCGTCGGCATTCTTCTCGGCGCTCATTGGGCCTACGCCGTTCTCGGTTGGGGCGGCTACTGGGGTTGGGATCCGGTCGAAAACGCGTCACTGCTTCCTTGGCTCACCGGCACGGCATTCCTTCACTCCGTGATGATGCAAGAAAAGCGCGGCATGATGAAAGTCTGGAACGTCTGGCTGGTCTTCTGCACGTTCCTGCTTTGCATCCTCGGCACGTTCCTGACGCGCAGCGGAGTGGTCAGCTCCGTGCACGCCTTCGCGAATTCTCAGATCGGCCCGTGGTTCGTCGGCTTCATCATTCTCACGCTTCTTGTCTGCTTTGGTGCTTATGTCAAGAATCGTGACTATCTCAAGAGCGAGAACCAGCTCGACTCCATGATCTCCCGCGAGTCCAGCTTCCTCTTTAACAATCTGCTATTCCTCGTCGCTTGCATCGCCGTTCTCTCCGGCACGCTCTTCCCGGTCTTTTCGGAGTGGTTCACCAATAACCGGATCAGCGTGGGCGCGCCGTTCTTCAACAAGGTCATGATCCCTATCGGCCTTGCCCTTTTGTTCCTCACTGGCGTGGGCCCGCTGCTCGCTTGGCGCAAGACATCGGCAGACAGTTTGAAACGCAATTTCGGCTGGCCCGCGATTGTCGGCGTTGTCTCCGCTGCGATTCTCGGAATCCTTGGCTACCGTGATCCGTACTCACTCATCTGTTTCTTCCTCTGCTTTTTCGTCTTCTGGACCATCGTCATGGAGTTTTACCGCGGCGCAAAAGTCATCGCTGCCCGCACGGGCATGAGCATGATGATGGCTGCCCACGAGCTTTCCATGCGCAATACCCGCCGATACGGCGGCTACGTCGTCCACTTCGGCATGGTGTTGGTTTTCATTGGTCTCGCCGGCTCCGCCTTCAACTCCGACGTGCAGAAGGCCATGAATCTCGGCGATGCGATGAAGCTCGGCCCCTACACGCTCGTCCTGCAAAGCGCCGACACCAAAGTGGAAAAGAACTACACCGCGCAGCGCATGATCGTCGAAGTTCTTAAAGACAACAAGCAGCTCATGATGCTCTATCCTGAAAAACGCCAGTTCCAGGGCAACGAGCAGCAGGCCGGCACCATGGTTGCGATCTACTCCACGTTGCGCGAAGACCTCTACGTCGTTTACGCGGGCATGGATCCCGATCTCAATGTCCCGGTGATCCACGCCTTCCGCAATCCGCTCGTGAAATGGATTTGGCTCGGCGGCGTCTGGGTTGTAATGGGGACGTTGCTGGCACTCATGCCGAATCGTCGCGCGGCTTTGGGCGTTGCCACGGTGCCCGACGTAGCCACGGACACAGCCACTGCCCCGGCGCTAACGTCAACGGTCACCCTGCGAGAAGGCCATGACTAGTAACGTTCACCCGACAACTGTCATTCCGAGCGAAGCGAGGAATCTGCTTGCCGTTCGCAGGCGACGCTTCCTTTCGCTCGGAGCTCTGGTTTTCCTGGCGGTCACTCCAATTCTCATCGCGCAATCGCCATACTCGCCACGCGCCAAGGAAGTCGGCATGCACCTCAAATGCATGTGCAAGGGCTGCGACATGACTGCCGGTGGCTGCGCGCATCCCGGCGGCGCTTTCTCCGGACCCTGCGATACCGCCAAGGCCCAACTTCAGCAGGTTGACGGCATGCTCGCCAAAGGCATGTCCGAGCAGCAAATCATCGACGCCTTCGTGCAGCAATATGGCACGATCGTTTACGTTGAACCGCCCAAGCACGGTTTCGGCCTCGTCGCATGGCTCATGCCCATCGTCTACGCGTTGGTTGGCCTGGCTCTGGTGATCTTTATCGTGCGCAAATGGTACTTCAATCGGCCCGTCGCGCAACCTGCATCCGGCGCGGCCATGCACAACGAAGCATTCGAACGCGCTCGAGCACAAGCCGCGCGCGACACTGAGGATTAATCGAACATGCTCGCCTTCGCCCAATTCGCTCATCTCGCGGCTGTCCCCGATGTGGCTGTCCTTGGCGCTTGCCTCGGCCTCGCCGCGGCCGTGTTCCTTTTCATCTTTTACATTCACCCCGACGCTTCCGACCTTGCGCCGCATCGCACCAAGCTCGATCAGCTTTTCGAACGTCGCGACACCATCTACGAAAATCTTCGCGACCTCAAATTCGAATACCGGGCAGGGAAATATTCCGAAGGTGATTACGAGCTCATGAAGACTGGTCTCGAGAATGAAGCGGCTCTCGTCCTGACTGAGATCGAACAGGTGACCGATTTCGATATTCGCCGTCCTCGCGCCGTGCGCCCAGCTACGGCCGAGCGGAGCGGTCAATGAAGGCGTTCTTCGCCCGCACTCTCTCTTTAGCCACCTTCGGTCTCGCACTCGCCGCCAGCGCTCAGGCCGGCACGCTCGCCGGCATCGTCATCAATCGCACCACGGGCAAGCCGGAGCCGAATGTTGCTCTCGATTTACTCAGCCCCACTCAGGGGATGACCGAACTCGCCACCGCCACCAGCGACTCGGGCGGCCACTTCTCGGTCACCAAAGACTCCATCGGCATGGCGCCGGTCCTCATTCGCGCCACCTTCCAGGATGTCAGCTTCAACACTTTCGCGCCCCCGGGCCGTCCTGGAGTCGAAGTCGAGGTCTACGACATCTCGAAAGATCCGAAGACCATCTCCGTCACTTCGCACATCGTCATCTTCCAGCCGCAGGGCGACAAGCTTGTCGGCGCCGAAGAATACGAAGTCACCAACGCTTCGCAACCGGCGGTGGCCTTCTTCCGCACCGACGGCAACTTCGATTTCGCGATTCCCGAAAATGGCTCGCTCGGGCAGGTGACCACCACAACTGGAATGGGTATGTCTGTGGCGCAAGCCTCCATCGACAAAGGCAAAGGCCGCTATGCCATCGCCTATGCGTTTCGACCAGGCCAGACCAATGTGCGCCTGTCCTACGAGCTTCCGTATCCGAACAATGCCGCCACTTTGAAATTGCCGGTTACTTATGCCGGTGCGAAAATCCTCGTCGTTGCGCCACCGGGCGTTACCGTGTCCGCCGACGGACTGACTTCCGCTGGTCAGGAACAGGGCATGATGGTCTACACCCATGACCCGCTGCCCGCGAAAGGCGTTTTGTCGGTGAGTCTCTCCGGAGTAGGTTCTGCCCCGGCTTCCGACGGCGGTGGCCAGGGCCAGGGAGGCGCGCAGGAAGGGAATTCGCGTACCGGCGGGCAGGAAGTCATCGCTGCGCCGAGCCGCCTCGACGACTACAAGTGGTTCATCTTTGCTGGTCTGGCCGCGCTGTTCGCAATGGGCGCGATTCTCCTATCCCGTAAGCAAGTCGTCGCTGTCGACTCGGCCGACCCCGTAGCCCAGGGCGAGTCTGCGAGCCCTGCGGTTCGTCCCGCAAAGGCGCCCAAGCCGCCCAAGAAGCAAGCGGCTCCAGCGCCGCAGGCTGCTCCGTCGAAGCCGCCGCAACCCACGGCGTCCAATGCCAACGTTGCCGCGGCGGTCGATCAGCACGTCAGCGCCAATATGGATTCGCTGAAAGATCAGATTTTCCGCCTCGAATTGCGAAAGCAGGCGGGCACCATTTCCGATGAAGACTACGCGCGCGAAAAAGCCAAAGTCGAAAAGCTTCTTCGCGATTTAGTGCAGGGTTGAATTTGGTGTAGTGGCCATCTTTAGATCGGCCGGTTTAAGTTTGTATTTAAGCGTAAGACAAAATTTGTCATTCCGAGCGAAGCGAGGACCGCCGCACTTCCGAGCGGTTCTTGCGAGGAGAATCTGCTTTACTCACCGCGTAAGCAGAGGTTCTCTCGTGAATGACAGCTTGCTCCCAGGCAATCGCGGATAATTGTGAGCACTCTCGCCCTTCCACCAACCGGACTGCGTTTCGAGAACATCGACAAACGCTATGGCGGCCTATTCGCTCTCCGGCGCGTCTCACTCGAAATCGCGCCCGGAGAATGTGTCGTGCTCGCTGGGCGCAACGGCTCCGGCAAAACAACGCTTCTGCGCATCGCCGCCCGTATCGTCAGCCCCACAGCAGGGAAGTTGTCGTTCCCTGGCGCTGTCGGCGATTCCGCCGCAGGCCGTCCCGGCTACGTTGCGCACACGACCATGGTCTACGACGAGCTTACCGCCGAAGAGAACCTCGTTCTTTTTGCCAGCCTGCAGGATGTCCCGAATCCCACTGCCCGCGCTGAAGAACTCCTTCGCGAAGTGAATCTCTTCGAACGCCGCGATTCCGTCGTACGGACGTTCTCCCGCGGCATGCGCCAGCGCATCGCCATCGCCCGTGCACTCATCCATCGCCCCAGCGTTCTGCTTTTCGACGAACCCGCCACTGGGCTCGACCCCCTCGGCATCTCGTGGCTCGCCAAGACCCTCGGCGATGTGAATCGCTCCGGCTGCACGGTGGTCATGAGCCTTCATGGCGAATCCGAAGTTTCGGCGCTCGCCACGCGCGCTGTGCAGCTCGACGCCGGCGCTGTCGTTGCCGACACCAAAACCGGCGCCTCGCTGCGTTCCATTCTTTCCTTCGGAGGCGCCTGACCGCCGCCATGGCCCTCTTCTCCAATACCGCCACCCTGCTCAGCAAGGAACTCCGCACCGAATTCCGTTCCCGTGAACTCCTCACTACCACGAGTGTTTTTATCCTCATCGTTCTCGTCCTTTTCAGCTTCGCTACCAATCCCGGCACCGAGGAAGCCCGTCAGTTCGCTCCCGGTCTGCTCTGGCTGGCCATTCTTTTCGCTTCATCCCTGATGTTCCAATCCTGCTTCCTTCGCGAGCAGGTCAACGACACCCTCAGCTCTCTCCGCCTCGCCGTCAGCGACCCCTTCGCCATTTTTCTCGCTAAACTCATCGCCAATACGCTCTTCCTTTTGCTCACCGAAGCGCTGATGCTTCCGTTCTTTGCGATCTTCTACAACATCTCGCTCTGGTCGAAATTGCCGGCCTTGTCGCTGGTTCTTCTTCTCGGTAGTGTCGGCATCGCCGTAGCTGGAACGGCAATCTCTGCTATTTCCGCGCAAGCCCGCATGCGGGAGCTTCTCCTGCCTCTCCTCCTCCTGCCGCTGCTCACGCCTGTGCTTGTCGTTAGCGCCACCGTTACTGGCAGCCTTCTGGACCGCGACCCGGTCGTACAATGGAAGGGCATCGCCTTTCTTGGTGTTTTCGACGTGGTCTTTTTGACGGCTTTATGGATTTTCGGTCAGTATTTTCTGGAGGAATGACACGATGACCAAACGCATTCTTCTCGGCGTGGTGGCTACGGCGCTCATCATCGCCGCAGCCTACGCCAACTTTTACATCGCGCCTACTGAACGCACTATGGGTGTCATCCAGCGCATCTTTTACTTCCACGCTGCCACAGCCTGGGCCGGCGAGATGGTCTTCTTCGTTTGTTTCGTCGCCAACCTGCTGTACGTCTGGAAGCGCGAACAAAAATACGACTGGCTCGGAGTGACCTGCGCGGAAGTCGGCCTTGCGTGCATCACTATCGTTCTCATAACGGGCCCCATCTGGGCCAAGCCGGTTTGGGGCATCTACTGGACTTGGGACGCCCGCCTCACTTCCACCTTTGTGCTTTGGCTCCTGTATGTCTCGTACTTGTTGCTGCGCACCTTGATCGAGGAGCCCGGCCGGCGTGCTTTGCTCAGTGCGCTCTTCGGCATCTTTGCCTTCCTCGATGTGCCGCTCGTCTTTTTCTCCATCCGTTGGTGGCGTACGCAGCACCCCGCGCCCGTGATCATGGGCGGCCAGGGTTCGGGGCTCGATCCCACAATGAAGAAGGTATTTTTCTTCAATGTTTTGGTTATGCACATTTTCTGCCTGTTTTTGATCGTCGAGCGTTACGTGCTCGAGAAACTGCGGCATGATGTCGATCTTTTGCAGCGGGAGGCGGAGGTCCAATGAAAAATCTCGATAGTGTATTTGCGGCGTATGTCGTCGGCTGGGGCATCTTCTTTATCTTTTTCATCTCGATCGTGAGGCGCACCTCCGCTCTCCGTTCCGAAGTTGACCGCCTGAAGAACTCCTTACCTCGGGGAAAATAATTCCGTCATTCCGAACGGAGTCCGCGGAGTGAGGAATCTCTCTGGAGGTTTTGGGTGCCGCACCCTTTGGTTTGCGTGGGTGCGGGTTTAGAGTCAGATTAGAGCCAGGTCATACGAACATTCTTTTAGCGATCCCGCGCCCGAATGAAAGGGAACAACCTTGAGCACCACAAGAAAACGCGTCGGCATCGTCCTCTTCCAGCTCGGCGGTCCCGATTCGCTAACGAACGTTGAACCGTTCCTGAATAATCTCTTCAACGATCCCGACATCATCCCCCTAGGTCCACTCAACTTCCTTCGCGGCCCGCTCGCCCGCTACATCGCCAAGAAGCGCTCCCCCGCCGTCATGGGACGCTATGCCATGATCGGCCGCCGTTCTCCGATCGCCATTCTCACGGAACGCCAGCGCACCAAACTCGTCTCCGCTCTTCAGCCCTACATCGATCCCGTAGCTGTTACTGCCATGCGCTACTGGAAGCCGCTCACCGAAGGCGCCGTCTCCGCCCTCAAATCCGCCGGCCGTCTCGACGAACTCGTTCTCCTCCCCCTTTACCCCCACTACTCCTTCGCCACCACTCTCTCCAGCCTCAAGGAATGGCGCCGCGTCTATGGCGAACCCGTCGACACGCTTCCGGAACGCACCATCGAGAATTTCCACGATCATCCGCTGTACATCGAAGCGCTCGTCAACAACATCGGCAAGTGCCTTCGCCAGTTTCCCGATGCCTCACGCATTCATCTGATCTTCAGCGCCCACGGCATTCCGCTCAGCCTCGTCGAAAAAGGGGATCCCTACCCCAAGCACATCAACGAGACATTCCGCCTCGTCAACGAGCTTGGAGCCAAGCGCTATCCCAACTGGCCGCGCACACGTATTCTCTGCTTCCAAAGCCGCGTTGGCCCCGCCAAGTGGCTTGAGCCGTCCTTCGTCGAAACCCTGCACAAACTCGGCCACGAAGGTGTCAAGGAAGCCATGGTCGTTCCCATCTCCTTCGTCACCGAGCACATCGAGACCCTCCACGAAATCAATATCGACGGCCGACTCGAGGCAAAAAAAGCCGGCATGGAGCGCTTCCGCATGATGCCCGCCGTCGGCGACTCCCCTGCGTTCATCGGCGCCCTCACTGACCTGGTCCTCCGCGCCGTCGAAGCGCATCCCGAATCCCGCACCTCTGCCGCCTGATGTAGCGGCGGGTCTTCAGACCCGCGCATCTTTCATGTGCCGTGATTTGCACTAGGATCCGACGCTTGCGGGTCAGCGCTACTTTGGTGCTGCGGCAAATAGGGCCCGGTCGATCCTGGAAATATCTTTGATGTTTTTCGGATCCAGCGGAGCCTGCTCCGAGGCCTCAAGCTCTCCGATATCGTGCTCCCGCACTCGTACCACCTGCGAAAAACCAGGATTCTGCGCATTTCCCGAATTCATCGTGGAATCCACGCGCAGGTAGTATTCACGTCCTTCCTCGAGAGTCAAAGCGACGGCATTCTTTTTGCTGTTGGAGCGGAACCAGTATTTTCCGGGCGGCAGTGTGAATGAAAACTGCGTTCCGCTTTTCAACCGGGCCACTTCCGCTTCGCCGCAATAGAATTTGGGCTGGTCACCGGGAGGGTTTGAGATGTGGTATACGGTGACGACCGGGTTGCCGAAGTGTTGTTCCTCTGCCGGTTGCGTTGCGAGCAGGGCTGCGCGTTGCATGGCGACCGGCTCGCTGAGCGCTGCTGTGAATTCCATGCCTACCGGCAGGACCGGATATTCCCCGTGCCC
>Ga0207761_1000298_pt1 | contig 17441 bp, 13 predicted proteins | sample LuqExpMetageno34_FD_187792 | JGI IMG/M metagenome (GOLD analysis project Ga0207761, IMG submission 187792) | Tropical forest soil microbial communities from Luquillo Experimental Forest, Puerto Rico - Sample 34 (SPAdes) | ecosystem: Environmental > Terrestrial > Soil > Tropical forest ... | reverse complement strand
GGTTCCGGAGGACCAGAAGCGAGTGAATCACGCCTAGGGCCCGGCACCGCGAACGAAATCTACTTTTCTCCGTCGCAGACTCCTGCACCGCTACTCCTGAGCCGCACTCCGTTTTTGGCCTCCTCCGTTCATTCCTTTTTCGCCCTGCAAAGGTGGTAAAGTTTGTTGGGCCACGGAGCGGGGCATGCCCACATCAGAAAAAATCGGCACACACCAAAAGGCGCTTTCACTGAATCTTGACTTGTCGATATTCGGCTCGTTCGCTGAAATAGGAGCGGGTCAGGAAGTTGCGCGGTGGTTTCTGCGCGTAGGCGGTGCGTCCGGTACGGTTGCCAAAACGATTTCCGCGTACGACAAGGAAGTAAGCGACGACCTGTACGGTTCGGGATCGCGCTATGTCTCTGAGCCGCGGCTGCAGGCCATGCTGGTAAACGAGTGGGCGCAACTGCTGGTACAGTTGCACGCCAGCCGCGGAGGAACAACGAAATTCTTTACCTTCGTCGATACGATCTCGGCGCGAAATTATGCCGGAACTAACGAGTGCCACGGGTGGGTTGGTCTGCGCTTTCTTCAACAGCCCAATGGACCGCCGAGCCAGGTAATTTTGCATATAAATCTCCTGGACCCCACTAACCCACAGCAGCAGGAAGCGGTTGGCATCCTTGGCGTTAACCTGGTCCATGCCGCGTTTTTTCACCTAGGCTCGCCGGAAGAATTTCTGGCAAGTGTCTTTGAGGAATTGAGCCTCGCACGGATGGAAATTGACCTGGTTGAACTGGATGGTCCGGCCTTTGCGACGTGGGACCGCCGGGACCTTCACGCCTTCCTGGTCTCGGGAGGCTTTGCCGAGGCCGTGGTTTTTCCAGCGGACAATCGGCTGGTGCCTCCGGACGAAATTCTCTACAAGAAGGCGTTGGTACTGGCGCCGGGCCGTTTCGACACCGTCGGCCAAATGCACGCGGAGTTAATTGCAGGCACATTGAAACAGCTACCGCCAGAAGAGTTGGGGGACAGCAAAGGAGGGTTGGGGCTGTTCTGCTTGTCGATTTCACCGACTAGGTCGGACCAAAACCCGGCAACTGCAAGAGAAATCGTGAAGCACGTCGACGACTTGCAGAAACTGGGGTATGGCGTGATGGTGTTTCGCGCTCGAGAGCTTTACACCATGAGCGCGTTCGTCAACCGTTATACAAAATCGCGCATTCACTTCGCTATCGGCCTCACGGTGCTCGTACGGGTTTTGCAGGACAACTACTTGAACCTACCCGGAAGTCTGCTCGAAGGCATTGCGCGCCTCTTCCAGCAAAACGTGCGCCTCACAGCTTATCCCACGGCCTTGGCGGACTTACAAGGGCGGGAGACTATGGCGGGACTGAAGGGATGGACCTGGAAAGAAAATGCCGGGATGGTCTTTGCCGAGGACTTGCATCCGCCCGAGCCCATGAATTTCCTCTACCGCTATCTACTAGCGAGCCAGTTCATTCTGCCCGCGAAGCCGAATACATAACGCGGACTCGGGCACACGTCCACGCGATGTAAGTGGGAATTCGAGGAACGACCGTGAGCATCAATGACAGAATTCGCAGGCACGGCCAACGGTTCCCATGCCAAGCAACTCAATCTCTGGAGACAGGTAGTCGGGTTTGGGCGTTTCTTCGCTCATCAGCGCGGTGCTAAGGTACTTCTTGTTGTCATCGCAGAACACCGTGACCACGCATGACTCGGGGCCAATTTTGGCTTGCGCTTTCACAGCCGCCAGAAGGTTGCATCCGGAGGATATGCCAACAGCGAGGCCAAGCGTCGTCGCCAGTTTTTGAGCCATGAGAATCGCGTCGCCATCGGAAATCGCAATAACTTCGTTGAGGTCTTTCAATTGCACGATTTCCGGAATGAATTCATCAGAAATCCCTTGAATGCGGTGATTGCCCACCTTGCATCCAGTCGACAGCGTGGGCGATTCCGCCGGCTCCACCGGGTGAATACGGACGGAGGCATCGCGTGCGCGAAGATGCTTGCCGACACCCATCACAGTTCCGCCCGTGCCGACGCCGGCAACAAACGCCCGGGGCCGCATGCCCACCGACAGGAGCTGGGACAAGATCTCGGGGCCGGTCGTTTCTTCATGAGCCTCGGTATTCGCCGGATTCGAAAACTGGCGTGGGAGAAAAACATCGTTGCGCGAAGCGGCAAAGTCCTCGCACATGCGAATGCTGCCAAGAAAGCCGCCGTCCCCCTTGCTGACGGAGACCACTTCGGCGCCATAGCTACGGATCAGGTGGACGCGTTCCTGGCTCATCCAGTCGGGCATGAAGATTTTCACGGGGTGGCCGAGCATCCGCCCGATCGCGGCAAAAGAGATTCCAGTGTTGCCGCTCGTGGCTTCGGCGATGATGTGGCCGGGGGCGATTTTGCCCTCCGCATACGCTTTTTCGAGGATGCGGACCGCCATGCGGTCCTTGATGCTGCCGGTCAGATTCAGATATTCCGACTTGGCGAAAATAATGCGGTGGCTTCCGTGGTAGCGGAAATGGATCGAGATGAGCGGAGTATTGCCCACGAGCCGCGTGAGAGCTTTGAATTTCGAGGCGGGTATGTCGATTGTGGTGGCCATAATGGCTAATTAGTGGCACGTTTAGGCGAATTCGGCAAGGGCCTAGCGCACAGCCAGCCGCGACCAACTGTGGGTGCGACCGAGTCTCAATTAGTGGGCCGGCTTTGCCGCCTCGGTCAAAGAAGAAACCGCGAGTAGGTACCAGGCATCGTGCGGCAACCATTGTTCCTGCCAGCGCCAGTCGTTGTCGGCTCCGGTCTGTTTGTAGGTCAGGTTGTAGTCGATGCTGTCTTCGTCGCGGAAACCGCTGGTAATGCCATTCGAAATGCCCCCAGGAGCGTTAGTGAATTCCCAGGAGTCGAAGAAAAGGTACTGCGGATTGTTGTGACCGACACCGTTAAGCATGCAGGAATCAAAGGGGTTGAGACCAAGAATCCAGTTGAGCTGGTTGGCACTGAAACTCGCGAGCTTATTCTGGAACTCCGGATCATCCGGAAAATTGCGTGCGGCAAGGTTGGCGGCAGCGGCGAGCGAACCCAGCCGAGCATTCTCGCCCTGCCACCACGGGGCGGCGTCGCTGTTGTGCGGAAAGAAAAATGACGTGCGGCGGCTTCCTGTTTTGTCTTGTGTGAACTGGCGAGCGTAGCCGAAGGGATTGGCTACCTCGCCCGTGATCGTGAGTTGAAAGAGCAGTGATTTCTTGACGGCGTCCAGGGCCTTGGACTTCATCTCCGGCGTTGCGATTTCCGCATAGTAGAGCAGACTGACAACCGGTAGTCCCGCGTCCGAAGCGTGGAAGAAAGGACGATCGCTATCGTCGGCCCGCCAATAATTTACGTAGTAGCCGCTGGTGGTGAGCCGAGCGACCAGACTCGCGGCACGTTTGTCTGCCGCTGCCTTGTATATGTCTTTCTTTGTAGCCCGGTATAACTCGGTGGCCGCTGTCAAAGCGCAATAATCATCGAGAATGTTTTCCTTCCCATCGTTCACGAGCCTGAGGTTGTTCTTCTCAAGATAGTCGAAAGCGCCCTCGGCGGCTTTGCGGTAATCCGCGCTGCTGAACTCACCGGAAAAAGGGTAAGTGCTGGCAATCGCCAAAGCTGCTACCGCCACCCCGCCGCCGGAGCGGTAGCTGACTTCATACTCCAGATCGTTGTTGGCCTGCTCGACCATGTCGCGCGGCGACTTGTCGCTCGATTGGTAGATGCCGAACTTTTTCATTTCACCCGCGATCTTGCGCTCCTCCGGCACCTGCTTTACTCCGCCAGTCGAGACCGAACGATAGAAAGAGCCAGCTGGAACCTTCACACGCACCAGATAATCTGCGCCATACATGGCTTCGTCGAGCATGCGGTCCTTGTAACGAAGGAATTCGGGCACGCCGCGGGCGTTGAGCTGCTCTTGGGATTTAAACAGACTGTAGACCACCAAAGGAATTTGCTGCGGATTGAAGTATGTCGAGAAGGAGAGGTGAGAGAGGTGCTTACCGTAGTCGCCGGTAGCATCCCACCAGCCGCCGTGGGCATCGACCATGCCCTTCTTTGAGCCATCGAAAGGCAACCGACGGTCGGCCTGGTCCATGCGGCCGGTGCTGCGTTCTTCTTTAAAGAAGTAAATTACATCCGAGAGGGTGGACTGTTCGAGATTCAGGCGTCGTATCGCAAACGAATAGGAGCGTACGGAGGTATCACCCGAGGTGCAAAGCAGGTAGAAGGTACCTTCGGTCGAAAAAGAATCGAAGTCTACGGTCCAAAAATGCCACTCGCGCCATTTCTTGATGGGACCAGTGTGCTGCGCGGGTACCGTCAGAAGCGTGCGGCTATCGCGGCTATCCTTCAGCGCGCAAGTCGTGAAGTTGTCGCTCGCGCCACCAAGAATCACGGCGTGTTTTGGACCGCTGGTTTCGTACCCAACGTGACTGGTCAAGACTTTCGGTTCGTCCGCCCGCGCCGCGGCCCCCGTCAGCAAAGCCGCCAGGCCAAGGAACGCCAATTTCCGCAGTAACCTCATAGAACTCCTCAAGTCCTTGTTTAATCGCTGCAAGTCAAACGCTTGAAAGAATACTCCAGACAGCAGGAAATGATGCGTGACGAAGAACACGGCTGAGGTGTAACCAGAAAGTGACGCCTGAGTAGCAAGTTTATCGTGACGTCCAGCCCCCGTCGATCAGAATCGTTTCCCCGGTGATCAACGAAGCAGCCGGCGAAGCCAGAAATACAACGGCGCCCGCCACTTCCATCGGCTCTCCAATGCGGTGCAAAGCGGCGATGCGCTCAACGACGTCGGCGCGGAACTCGGCATTGGCCAGCGCGCCTTCCGTACCCGGCGTATGGATAAATGTTGGAGCAACGGCGTTTACCGTAATGTTGTGCTTGCCCCACTCGACCGCGAGGCATTTCGTCAGGTGAGCGATGGCCGCTTTTGTCATGCAGTAGACAGATTCCGTCGGAAGGGCCGCAAATCCGGCTTGTGAACCCACGTTAATGATGCGGCCGCTGCGCTGCTTGATCATTACGCGCCCGGCCAACTGACTCGCGAAGAACGTTCCTTTCAAGTTGACGCTCAATGTAAGATCGAAGTCCTCTTCACGCACATCTTCCGCGGGATTTTCCGGGGCAATGCCTGCATTATTGACGAGAATGTCGAGACGCCCAAAGTAAGAGACGGCAGCGTCGATCGCCGCGCGGACTTGCAGCAGGTCGCACATATCCATCTGCAGCGGCAGCGCGCGGCGGCCCATGGCCTTGATTTTGTCGGTAACGTCGCCCGGAGCGTTAATGTCGCGCAGGCCGAGAGCGAGGTCCGCACCGGCATGCGCAAGGGCAAGTGAAATGGCGCGTCCCAAACCACGAGCCGCACCGGTGACGAGGGCGATCTGGCCGGTCAAATCAAATCGTGGATATTCCATGGCAAACGCTCCTGTTGCATCCAAGACACCGCTCGCTGCGGCGTTCGAGTATAGCGTGCCCGGGCAACCCCTGAGGCACTCCACGACTCGAACGGCAGGAGCCCTCACTGGGCGGAAGGACGGTTTCGGTGGCGGATACGGCACAAGGGGTCATCGACGACCTGGAATCGTGCTCTGCTAGACCTATGGAATTGCGCCCCCAAGAGCGCCGCCGGAGCAGGCGAATCCGGATCGGCCAAACTCTGAAGATTCGCCCATCGGATCCACGGGACGAACACTTTGAGGAGCTGAACATCACGAAGAACGTCTCCCGCGAAGGAATCTACTTTGTCACCGAAATTGGGAGCTATTACGAAGGGATGAGGCTTTTCCTGACTGTTCCCTACCACTCGCCGAGCGAGCCGATGGATCAGGAATATCTCGGCGAGGTGGCGCGGGTTGAGCAGCTGGACGAACGCCACTGGGGAGTTGCCATCCAATTGCTGACTTCGATGAGCAAAGAGGCCGCGCTGTTTGGAAGCCACGGCAGAATGAAGTAGCAGTCCAGGCCATCCTGCGCATTCCTAGCAAGCGGTTAGGCAGCCGAATCGAGCGTAACAAGCCGCGTGGGAAGTTTTCGATTTTGGTCGTCCCGAGGCTACGCTCGATAGCCATGTTGAGGCAAGGAAGAGTCGCAGCATCGAGGTTGCAATTCGCTTCAGCCACGTAAGCATCAAGTGCAACCGGATCAGTCCCAGCGAAAACGGTTTCTTCAGTAGCCCATCCAGTTAGGCTGTGATGCTCGGCGGGCGGTAGGTTGATGATCTTGTCGGCTTCAAGAAAGCGCTGAAGAGCACGACAGGCGACTCAATGACGGAGGTCTCCGCCCGGTGAGGGAGAAGTGCGGAAATCGCTGCGAAGCAACGGAAAAAAGATCACTGGGAGATTGCGGCAACTGGGCGAGGATGCCGATGTGACGCGAGTCAACCGGAGACGGCTGTGCGTCGCGGCCCTCTGGCAACGCGGAATCGCAAGGTTTTTCGGTACAATTTAAGTAGGCAGCGGAAGCTTCACGCAGGGTCGCATAGTTTAAGCAGCTCGGTCACCGCGCCAGGAGCGAACGTGATACATCGCTTTGTGTTCCATAACGACGAAGTCAAGCCGGTCGAGAAGACCCGGTGGTCGCCCGGCCAGGCCGGGTTGATTTGTGGCTGGGGACTTTTTACCACGGTGCGGATCGTGCGTGGCGAGGCGTTTGCTTACGAGCGGCACTGGCGGCGGCTCGAAAAGGATGCAGCGCTCATACGGCTTCCGATGACTTATACGGGCGTGCGTGTGCGCGTACAACTCCAGGAATTGATCCGCACCAACAAGGTGAAAGATGGCTGCGCGCGGATTTATTTGGTTTGGAACACCGTTGGAAGTTGGAAGAGCGAGGAGAAAATGCCGGAAGTGGACCTTGTGATTACGACGGCGGATTTGCCTCATTATCCGGAGATGGTCCGCCTCGCGCTGCGCGAACATGGAAGGCACGCGGCTTCTCCGCTGGCCGGTGTGAAAACGATTTCCTGGCTAGATAGCGTGTGGGTCGCCGAGGAGGCAAAGCGCGAAGGCTATGATGAGGTGGTGCTGCTGAACGAGCGAGGTGAAGTCAGTGAGTGCACGGCCGCAAACATTTTTGCGGTGCGAAATGACAAGGTCATCACGCCGCCCCTGAGCTCGGGATGCCTGGAAGGCGTGACGCGTGGCGTGCTGATGGAAATTGCGGCCGAAGCAGGCACAACCGTGGTCGAGCAAGCAATGCGCCCCGAGGATCTGTATGTCGCCGAGGAAGTGTTCATCACCTCAACGAACCGGAATGTCATCGGGGTTAAAGAGATCGCCGGTCGAGTCATGGGCTCGGGAGTCACCGGTGAGCTGACGAAGAAGCTGGACGAAACGTTTGAGGCCTACCTGAACGACTACGTCGACCGGCGATTGACTGCAAGCCGCTAGAAAAAATATCAGTTCGACTCGCGGTTTGTACCTTTACTTGGCGCCTGTAACGGAAGACTTGGAACTATCCTGGGGGCCCAGAGTGGCTCGCAAGAGGACTGGAGCGAGAACGGTTGTTACCATCACCAGCAGGATGACCGCCGAAAACAGGCCCTCATTCACCACGCCAATTCCCTTCCCGATTCCGGCGAAAATCAGGCCGACTTCTCCGCGCGGCATCATGCCAAAGCCAACCGCGAGCCGATTCATCGTCGGCGGGCAGGCCCAACCCGAAGCAACTTTCCCGATGATCGCGACTATCGTCAGCACGAGTCCAGCCAAAATCACGTCCTTGCTCGCCATCGCCTCCAGCTTCACCTGAATTCCCATCCATACAAAAAACAACGGAACGATTAGCGATTCGATCGGCGAAAGGAGTTCATGCAAACTAACTCCTCCTACTTCCCTGTCAAAAAACCCATTGAGGATCATGCCTGCAGCAAACGCGCCGACGATGGTCGCCAGCTCCGCTACGTTGGCGAGCCACGCAAGCAGCAAGGCAAAACTCACGCCAAACAGAAGCTTTAGATTGCTGACGCCGAACGCAGTCAGCCGACGGACGAGTTTTGGCGTCAGCCATATGCCGATCCCAAGCGAAGCAACCAGGAAGAGAGCCGCCTTCCCTGTCGTCTTCGCAATGGAAACGATGCTAATTCTTCCCGTCACCGCGAGTCCGCTGACAACAGCGAGCACAATCAGACACAAGACGTCGTCAATTACAGCTGCGCCCAAAATAACGCGCGCTTCTTCGGTGTTTTCGCGTCCAAGATCGCGGAGAACGCGCGCGGTGATGCCCACACTCGTTGCCGTGAGTATTCCGCCGATAAACAGGTCTCGCGCCAGTTCGCTGCCGGGGTGTAGCAGTTTCATGGTACCCATACCAAGAAGCATGGGAAGGACGATGCCAAGTACCGCCACGTAGCTTGCATATTTGCCGACGCGTTTCATTTCCACAAGGTTGATTTCCAAGCCCACGAGGAACAGAAGCACTAGGATGGCAAGTCGCGAAACAACATCGATAAACGCATAGATAGAGATATAGCTTTGTCCCTGCGGACCGCCCAGAAGATTGGCGATCAACTCCGTGTGCGGGCCCGGGGGAAGAATTTTGGAGGCGGCTTCCCCGAGGCTGTACGGACCGGTAAGCGCACTGGAAGCAATGTGCGAGAGGTTATCGCCCTCACGAAGGACAGTGAGGGTAGGGTTGCCGAAATGATAGCCGAGGTTACCCGCCAGCAGACCGACGAGAAGCTCCCCAAGAACAGCAGGCTGCTGAAGCCATTTCATCAGGAGGCCGCCGAGGGCAGCGCCCAGAGTAATGAAGATCGAGGCGATCAGAATAGGGACGACAGGGTCGGCATGCGAAAGTTCGCCACTGGAAACGAAGCAAGCGCTAGGAAGCACACAACGCCCGAAAAGGAGCAAAGTGGCAGCTGGCTGCATCGAAGGCTCCTCGGAGGTACCCTTCGGCGGAAAGTGGCGCGTGTATTGTCGCGGGGACATGAGACGAACGCAAGAGGAAAGCAGGATAGGCCCGCGCGTGCTACAATGCGCGGCTTAGTGGGGGTAGCCGGACGGAGCGAGCATGACCGAAACGCTGGCGCAAAGTGAAGCGGTGCTTGAGGTGATATCGCCGGATGGGGCGCGGAAGTACGTCCGCGTGACCCAGACACCGTTTTTGCTCGGTCGTGGAGCGGAAACGGGCAATCACCTGCAGCTGACCGACCGCCGCATCTCGAGGAATTGCGGCGCCATCGTCCTCGAAGCCGGCCGATATTACCTGGAAGACCGCGGAGCGCGCCGCGGGATCTTTGTGAACGGGGAGCGCGTGGAAAGCCGCCCCTTAACCGACGGAGACGCGGTCACGTTTGGCCTGGACGATTCTTACCAAGTCATCTTCCGGTCGGCTACTGGAACCTCGGACGAATCGATTCCGCAGTTGCTCACGCGGATCGATCACATGACGAGTTCGGAGTCCACCGGTGGCGGGCTCCGGAAGCTGAATCTGCTGCTCGAAGCCACTTCCCTGCTGCACTCCCAACTGCCCCTCGATTCGGTCCTGGCAAAGATGATTGATCACGCGATTGCGGTGACGGACGCCGACCGGGGATTGCTGGAAGAAGCCACGGACGGCTTCTCGGACCGGCCAGCCGAGCGATTGCGCGTGAGGTTGGCACGGCGGAGTGGCGGTCAGCGGCTGCCACCAGAGAGCATGACGCCGAGCCAGACAGCCATCCAACTGGCCATGACAAAGCAGTTGCCGGTAATTACGGAAGACATTGAGCAAGCGGAAATGAATCTGCAGGCCGCGGCTAGCATCGTAGCCCAAGGGCTACGCGCTGTCGTCGTGATTCCGCTCTACGCTACGTCGCGAGCCAGCAGCGAATCAGCAACCAACGTGACACGCGGCGAATTCCTCGGCGTGCTGTATCTTGATTCAAAACGTCCAACTGCATTTTCCAAGCTTGACCGACAGATTCTCGACGCGTTGGCCGCCGACGCCGCAAGCATTCTCGACAACGCTCGCCTGGTCGAACGCGAGCGCGAGCGCCAGCGCCTCGAGCAGGAGATCGGTATCGCGCGCGACATTCAGCAAGCGCTTTTGCCGAAGAATTTCGGCGATTACCCGCATCTCGCTGTCTCGGGCATCAATCTCCCCTGCTTGTCCGTGGGAGGCGACTACTTCGATGTTTTTCCGCTGGACGAAAAGCGCACCGCGTTTCTGCTGGCCGACGTCAGCGGAAAGGGGCTGGGCGCGGCGCTGCTGACCACAATGCTCCAGGGTGCGTTGTCAGGAATGACCCTCGGCACCGACCCGGCGCGCGTGTTCAACCATGTGAACCGGTTCTTGTGCAGCCATGCAGAAGTAGGCCGCTATGCCACTATGTTCTTTGGAATCCTGGACGAGGCGGGAAGGATGGAGTTCATCAATGCTGGTCATCCTTCACCGATCTTGATGCGACAGGGAATCGCAGATGAAGCGTTTACCGAAGGCTCGTTTCCAGTAGGCCTCGTGCCCGAGGCTGAATTTTCGACCACAACGCTGCAACTTGAGCCAAACGACACGCTCGTTCTTTTCAGCGACGGCGTGACCGAAGCGATGGATCCGGAAGACCAATTGTATGGCGTGGGCCGGCTGCGCGCGGTGCTGCTCGGAAAGAACGAAATGCCATTGGATGAAATCCAGAAAACCGTGCTTGAATCGGTTGAGAACTTCGCAAGAGGGGCGCGGCAAGCGGACGACCTGACGATCCTGCTGGTGCGCTTCCACGCTGTAGGAGCCGGGGTAACCGATACGGATGTTTCGTCAGCCCGCAAAGCCGCGGCAAGCAGTTAGAACCAGCGGTGGCTTTGTCGGATGTGTCATCCCCGAAAGCGAGCCTTTCGACTCATGTTGCCCCACCCGGGGTTCGGGCTGCAATGTCCGTCGGTCGAATTCGCGGTTATCTGCAAGTAGAACGCCTCCGTGTGAGGAACACATGGAAGAAGGTAACCGACTAGAAGCCGTCGCTCTCGCGAACCTGCTTTCGATTACGCACACGAAAAACAAAGCACGGGAAAGAGGGGCGGCGGACAATGGTCTTGGCCCCCGAAATTTCACGGCTTGCAGGACGCAGCCGCTGGCGCGCTTACCTCAAGCGGAGTGACGTTGGGCGGCGCCAGCAATTTGTTCATCGCAGGCACCGATTCGGTCCCGAGTTTGCGAAGGGCCGCGACATCCTTCTTGTATGCCTCGCAGGCACGCGCGTACGCTTCCTTCGCGGATTCTGTGGGAGCGATATCTCCGGCCTGCACCATTTCCAGATAGCGGCCGAGATCGCGATTGAGTATGCCGAAGCCCGGCGCGGTGGCTGTGCCCGTTTCAAGGTCTTTGACTTGCTTCGCGAAATCCGTCAGGATGTCCGAACCTTCCTTGGGTGGATCTCCGGTAAGCGATTTGCTGCGCTCGTCCAACTGTTTTTGTAACTGAGAAACTGTTTGGTACAAACCCGCGGAGGACTCCATCAAATCGCAAATCTTTCTCGAGAGGTCAAACTGCGCCGCGTAATCCGCGGCAGAGATGTGCACCCGCGGGTCCGGCGCAACAGGGAGTTTCTGGTGATAAGCCTTGCCGTCCACGATCAGAACGAGTTCATATACTCCGGGCGGCACGACGGGTCCCGGTGGCTGAAAGCGAGGAGTTTCCCCGGGAACGGCGTGATCCGGGAGGGTGTACTCGGTGTATTTCAAGCGCTCGCCGAAAAAGCCATACGGAAGCGCGGTGGGATGCGGATACTGCAGATCCCAGACAAATCGATTCAGCCCTTTTGTGATAGGGAGCCGCTCCGGCGGATAAAACCAGAATTCCGGAACATTGGCCGGCGGCAGCGATTCCGCGGTCGGCACCGTCGAGAAATGCCGCACAAGAGTGCCTTGCTCGTCGAAAATGTCGAGACTCATTTCGCCTTTGGGGGGCGAACCGAGGAAATAATAGAGAATGGCGCCATCGGGAGGATTTTGCGCTGTCGGCGTGCCAGGCTGCAGCGGCGTATCCGGATGGTTGTCCCAGTGCGCTCGGATGGCCGTTTGAGGCGCGAAGAATTGCACCGCCTGGCTCATTGTCTCGGGTTTGAGTTGGCGCAGCGGAGAAATGTCGTCGAGGATCCAAAGGCCGCGGCCAAATGTGGCGGCGACAAGATCATCGCCGTGAATTGTCAGGTCGCGGACTGAGGTCGTCGGCAGATTAAGTTGAAACGGCTCCCAGTGATCGCCGGAGTCATACGAAAAATAGACGCCGTTCTCGGTGCCCGCAAAAAGCAAGCCCTTGCGAACGGGATCTTCACGAACTACTCGCGCAATCCCAGTCTCTCTTAGGCCTGTGATGATTTTTTCCCAGGTCTTGCCGCCGTCACGCGTGCGGAAGAAATAAGGGTGCGGATCCCGGCGTACAAAAACAGCGGCGAACGCGGTGTTGGGATCGTGAGAGGAGGGCTCTATCGAGTTAACGGTAGTGCGCTCGGGAAGCCCGGGAGGCGTAACATCGTTCCAGGTCATGCCATCACGCGTGACTTGGATTTGGCCCGAAGAAGTGCCTGCCCAAATGAGGTTAACGTCCAATGGAGAAGGTGCAATCGATTGAATGAACGTGCGAGTTATTGCCTGAGCTTCGGACTCCTCGTCGTCATCGCCGAAGATCCCTGGGGCTTCGAAATCATCCTTTGAGAGAACATGCCCCGCCGCAGCGGACTTTGGGGCTTCCATTTTTTCACCGGGCTTACTTGTCAGATCCGGACTCATCTCTTTCCAACTCAGGCCCCCATCCGATGTCTTCAGCAGAAATTGCGAACCAAAATAGAGCGTGTGCGGATCGCGCGGCGAGAACACCAGCGGCGTCTCCCATGCGGTGCGATAATTCGGCGGAGACATAAAGAGTGTCGCGATCTGGCCCGTCGTGCGGTCCATTCGAATCACGTTGCCGTACCAGCCAATCGAATAGACGAAATCGGGGTTAAGCGGGTCGGGCGCGATGAAACTGCTTTCGAAAGCGCCGCTCGAAAACCAATCTCGGTATGTGACGAGACCGAAATCCGACCTGCTCGAAACGGCGACAGAACCAGAATCCTGTTGAGACGCATACAGCCGATAAGGATAGGAATGATCGGTTGAGACCCGGTAGAACTGCCCGGTCGGTTGATTGAACCAGGAATTCCAGACCTTGCCGCCATCGAAAGTAATCACGGCACCCTGATCTGTGCCCATCAAAATGCGCTTTGGATCTTCCGGAGCGATCCAAAGAACGTGATCATCCTCACCGCTGGGCGTTCCCTTCCACGCCGCAAATGTCCGGCCGCCATCGCTCGAACGGTAGGTGGACGACTGCATAACGTAAACGACGTCCGGATCTTTTGTGTCCGAATACACCCTGCCGAAATATTCAGAGCCCAAAATGCGCGGATCGGTTGTGATCTGCTGCCAGCTCGTTCCCGCGTCGTCCGAACGGAACAGGCCCTGCAGCAACAATGCGAAGATGCGTTTACCCGAGAGGCCCGGGGCGATTGCGAGGCCTACCCGGCCACGCCGCTCGGACGGAAGGCCTTTGCCCTCGAGTGGTGACCAGGTTTCGCCAGCATCGGTGGACTTCAGGAGGATCGTATCCTCAGGGGCTTTTTCCCGAAGGGTTGAAGGCATAGGGCGAATCACCGCGAGGATGGTTCGCGAGTTGCCCGGATCGAAAATCAGCTCGGTCGCGCTGGTGTGGTCATCTCGATAGAAAACCTTGCGCCAGGTTTTGCCGCCGTCCGTGGATTTAAATATTCCGCGCGCTTCGCTTGGGGTAAAGGTTCCCGCGGCCGCGACGTAGACGAGATTGGCGTCATGCGGATCGACGAGAATCGAAGGTATGATGTGGGAATCGCCGAGGCCAATATTTGTCCAGGTCGCTCCGGCGTCGGTGGATTTCCAGACTCCGGTGCCTTCGGTCTGTTCGCCGGTAGCGACGTAAATAACGTTGGGATTCGAAGGCGCGACGACAAGGCCTCCGATTGACGCGACATGCGCCCCATCAAAAATCGGAACCCACGTGCTGCAGGCGTCGGTCGTCTTCCAGACGCCACCACCGGGCGTCCCCATGTAATACGTTTTTGCGTCGCCGGGAATTCCGGCGACAGTCGTGACGCGTCCTCCGCGAAATGGGCCGCTGAGCCGCCAAGTCAGACCCTGCAACTGCTCGGCAGGGATTGTCTGGGCCGAGCTAGACGAAACCGGTGCGAAGGAAGCAAGCAAAAGGTAAACCGCAACGCGGCAAGTATGCCGAGAGTACATCGAAAGGAACATAAGCCCCCTGTGAATGGACGAATTCTAGCATGACGAGCCTCGAAGCCCGTCAATCAGGGCCTCGCAAACTGAGATTCAGGGAAAGGAGAGGGAAATGAATGTTGAAGAAGTCTTTCAATTCATGAACGGAGAGAGTTTGGCCGTGCTCGCGACAGCTGCCGGCACCGGCCAACCGGAAGCCGCGCTGATGGGATTCGCAGTGAACCGCGAACTCGAAATTATCTTCGATACCGTGAAGACTTCGCGCAAATACCCAAACTTGAAGAGGAATCCGCGGGTCGCATGGGTAATTGGTTGCACGACGGAAGTGACCGTGCAGTATGAGGGCTTGGCACAGGAATTAGAGGGCGAGGAATTAGCGAAGTATCAGCAAACTTACTTTGCGAAATTTAACGACGGACCGGCACGGCTCACTTGGCCCGGAATTACCTACTTCGTCGTGCGGCCGAAATGGCTGAGATATTGCGATTACAACCCGGGAACCCGACGAATCGAAGAGAAAGAGTTTTGATCGTCGAGGTTGTTGGTCACCAGCTTCTCATCACCGGACACGAGTCACTAGCTCACAGTTCGCGAAGGGCAACCGCGACGGGGCTAATCGCCGCCCGAATCGCGGGAAGCAATCCGCCAAGCACACCCATCACCAGGGCAAATAAAACACCCATGACCAGTAGATCGAATGTAATTTTGAACGCGAACGCAAGATTCGAAAAAGTCTGCCAATTCATGGTGTTGGTGGTCAGGCCGTTGAGTGGAAGAACCGCGAGGCAGCCGATCAAACCTGCGGTAAACGATATGAGTAGGGCTTCGAAGAGAAAGGAAAGAATCACGTTCCAAGTGGAAAAACCTAGAGCCCGCATCGTGGCGATTTCGCGGCCACGCTCGGCAACGGCGGAGTACATGGTGTTCAGAGCCCCAAATACGGCTCCAACCGCCATGATGGCCGCTACGAAACCACCGAGAACCGTGATGAGCCGAGTCATGGTCGTGGACTGCTTCGCGTAATAGTCCACTTCCCGCCACACGTCCACGTTCATACGCGGATCAGATACTACGGCGTCTTTGAACTGCTGGAAAGATGCCGGAGAAGTAAGGTGAATCGTAGCCGATTGAAAAATATTGTCTGGACGCTTCAGAACCTGACTTAGGATGTGCGCGTCGCACCAAACTTCCGAGTCAAACGAAGAACCACCTGCGTCGAATACGCCCACTACCTTCCACCGACCCCCACCAAAATTGACGTTGCTCCCGACGGTAAGTCCTGAGTAGGTTCGCGAGGCATTCTTGCCCACAACAAGTTCCGCTAAACCGGGCTGGAACATCCGGCCTTGAACAATCTTTGCAAAATTGCGGATGGTAAGCACGTTCGGCGAGACGCCGCGGATCTGCACGTTGGCGTCAGTGCCGGTACTGACCAACGGGAAAGGAACAACGCCCACAACTTCCTGAGTCACCAGCGGCCCGTTTGCGTCGCGAGCAACGCCCGGAGCGTCCTGCGCAACTCGCACAGAATCCAGCGTGATCCCCCCCATCATCTCGGAACTGGAGCCAGCGCGCATGATAAGAGCGTTGCCGGGAGAGCCGGAAGCAACGAGTGTGGCCTTAAAACCGCGCGCTAGGGAAAGCATCGCCACAAAAACGCCTACGGTGCCGGCAATACCTAGAACAGCCACGATCGTCGAAGTCCAGCGCTCTTTAATGCTTCGGAAGTTGTAGGAGATGGGAACGGAACCCACAAACGGAGCGAGCAAACCGGCAATGATTCCGCCAACTACGATCAGGACAAGCAGAAGAGCCGCGATCGCCACGATCGTGATCAGTAAACCGAAAATCAGCTTTGGGACCATTTCAAACCCTCCGAAGCGCATTCACCACGCGCATTCGCATGGCTCCAAGACCAGGCAGAAAGCCGCTGATAAAGCCTACAAAGAGAGCCGCCACGAAGCCAGTGAGCAAGATGGTCGGGGACAGAATGAGAACGGGCACAATGCCGCTCAGCGCATGGCTAAGGAGCGGAACCGCCACGAGCGCTAGGGCAAGGCCAAGAAGCCCGCCCACGACCGCAATCACCAGTGACTCACCAAGAACAAAGCCAAGGACCTTGCGGTCAGAGAAACCAATGGCTTTCAGCACGGCAAGCTCGCCGGTACGCTCGCGAACCGAGATAGCCATGGTATTGCCGGTCACAAGAAGTAGCGTGAAAAAGACGACGGCGCCGATGGTGACGATCAAAAACTTGATGTTGCCGAACTGTTTAACCCAGCCTGCCGCAAAAGTAGACTCGGTTTCTGTCTTCGTTTCGTACGGGGAATTCGCGAATTCGGTATCGATGGCCTTGGCGATGCGCGGAGCGTCATCCGGATTGTCGATCCTTAGCACGTACCAGCCAATCTGCCCCTTAGAGGTCTGCGGAACACGTTCTTCAAAATAGTCCCATTGGAACCAGAACTGGGTTTCGTCGTCCCCGGGTCGCGTGCCATGGTAGACGCCGTCAATGTTGAACTCCCATGAACCCCACACGGGTGTTTTGATGGGAATGCGGTCGCCGACTTTCCAATGGAAGCGCTCCATGGTCCGGGCGCCAACAATGGCACCTTCACGGTCCCTCAGAAAGGCTTTCCATTGATCATCTGGCACGACGAACTCCGGAACAACCTGCCGCTGGTTTTCCGGATCAATGACGAACTGTGGGAAGAAATTCTTCTCTTCGATGTAAGTACCGCCAAACCAGTTGTTGTGAGTAACCGACTTGACGCCCGGAATACGGAGAATCCTTTCCCGATATGAAAGTGGGAGCGGATTGATGATGGACGTGCGATTAATAATGATCAGGCGATTCGCGCTGGCGAGGTTGTCACGACTGAAGGCGTCTCGAACCACGCCAAGAAACGCGAAGAGAAAAAGTGCGACCGCGAAAGACCCGATGGTGAGAACCAGGCGTACTTTCTTGCGAAACAGGTTGGCGAGGATAATGCGATTGAATTTCATGCAACACCCCCTGCGCTAACCGCCTGCGGAGAACTGCCCGCTTCGACCAACAGTCCCTTATCAAGATGCAAAGTGGTATGCGCGCGCAAGGCCACGAGAGGGTCGTGCGTGACCATCAAAACCGTCTTGTGATGCTCGCTGACAAGCTCTTGGATGAGCCCCATAACT
>Ga0207761_1000297_pt1 | contig 17495 bp, 14 predicted proteins | sample LuqExpMetageno34_FD_187792 | JGI IMG/M metagenome (GOLD analysis project Ga0207761, IMG submission 187792) | Tropical forest soil microbial communities from Luquillo Experimental Forest, Puerto Rico - Sample 34 (SPAdes) | ecosystem: Environmental > Terrestrial > Soil > Tropical forest ... | reverse complement strand
GTCGGACGTACCGTCCGACCGGGGGGCCTACAGCTACCAACACGTTATGCGCGATTGTGTCGCTGTGCTCGATTACCTCAAGATTGAACGCGCACACATCTGCGGCCTGTCGATGGGCGGCTATACAACTCTGCAGGTCGCGCTCAATCATCCTAGCCGCGTGCGCTCGATGGTGCTCGCCGGCACTGGCTCGGGCAGCGAGCGCTGGTACACCGACCAATTCCATCAGCAGTCACGCGAGCTCGCCGATCAGTTCGAGCGTGACGGCTCGGCGAAAGTCGCGTTGACTTACGGCAGCAGCCTCAGTCGCATTCCGTTCGAGGTCAAGGACGCGCGCGGCTATGCCGATTTCGTCCGCATGCTGTCCGAGCACGACGCGCAGGGCTCCGCGAATACCGCGCGCGGCTTCCAGGGCGGGCGGCCGTCACTCTATGACTTCGAAGTTGGCATCCGTAACCTGACGACGCCGTCGCTGATCGTGGTCGGCGACGAGGATGATCGCTGCGTCGAGCCGAGCCTGTTCCTGAAGGATGCGCTCGCCCACTCCGGACTCGTGATGATTCCAAAGACCGGCCACGTGGTGAACCTGGAGGAGCCTGACCTGTTTAACCGGGTAGTCGGCGACTTCCTCAGCCGGGTGGACGCCGGGCATTGGCCAGCGCGCGATCCGCGCAGCCGCGGCGGCAAGCTGTTCGCGCCTGCGCGGGAATGACCGGCATGAAACCAGGCGAGTCTCGGAACATTATCGGGTTGCGGCTTAGCTTTAGGATCACGCGATGTTGAATTGGGCTTTTGTCTTTCTGATTATTGCCCATCATCGTCGGCATTTTTGGCTTCACGGGCGTTGAGCAAGCCTCCGCCACCATCGCGCAGTGGCTGTTTGGCATCTTCCTCGTGTTGTTTATCGGCGCACTGGTGATCGGCCTGGCGATCGGCGCCAAGCTGTTTTCGTGACACCTATACGTCAACGCTTGCGGCCAGCGCGTTGTCCTGGATGAATTGTCGGCGCGGCTCGACCAGGTCACCCATCAGTTGGTCGAACAGCACATTGGCCTCATCGACCTCTTTCACGCGCACCTGCAGCAGTGAGCGGGCATTAGTGTCGAGCGTGGTCTCCCACAGTTGCTCGGGATTCATTTCGCCGAGGCCTTTGTAGCGTTGCATGGTGACGCCCCTGCGTCCGGCGCCAGTGATCGTCTCGAACAGACCGACCGGCCCGTGAATCGCCCAGGTTTCGTCCTTGCGGCGCAATGAGCCGGGCTTCTCATAGACTTTCTGCAGGGAGCCGGCATATTCGTCGAGCTTACGGGCGTCAGCCGAGCCCAGCAACGCATGGTCGATGATGGCGACCGTCTTCACGCCGCGCAACGTGCGGGCGAAGGTGAAGCCGGCCTCTTCGCTAAATTCGCCTTCCCAGCCGCGCTCGGTTTCCTCCGACAGCGCATTGAGACGTCTCGCGATATAAGGCGCGGCCGCTTTGGCTTTCGCTGGATCGCCAAAGATGTCGGAGTTGAGCACGCCGAGAATGGACGCCTGCTCGACCACCTGCCGATTATAACGGCTGTGTAGGCCGTTGAGCAGATTGCGGATCGTGCGCGCCTGCTCAACCAGTTTGCGCAGGTCTTCGCCAGCGCGCTCTTCCCCGGAAGCGAGCCGCAGCACCGCTTCCTCGACACCGGTCGCGATCAGGTAATCCTCAAGTGCGCGCTCGTCCTTGAGATATTGCTCGGACTTGCCGCGTGTGACCTTGTAGAGCGGCGGTTGTGCAATGAACAGATTGCCGCGCTCGATCAGCTCCGGCATCTGCCGATAAAAGAAGGTGAGCAGCAGCGTGCGGATGTGCGCGCCGTCGACGTCGGCGTCGGTCATGATGATGATCTTGTGGTAGCGCAGCTTCTCAGGATTGAACTCGTCGCGCCCGATGCTGGTGCCGAGCGCGGTGATCAGCGTGCCGATCTCCTGGCTCGCAAGCATCTTGTCGAAGCGCGCGCGCTCGACATTGAGGATCTTGCCACGCAGCGGTAGCACCGCCTGAAATTCGCGGTTGCGCCCCTGCTTGGCCGAGCCGCCGGCCGAGTCGCCCTCTACAATGAACAGTTCGGACTTAGTCGGATCGCGTTCCTGGCAATCCGCGAGCTTGCCTGGCAGCGAGGAGACATCGAGCGCGCCCTTGCGGCGGGTGAGTTCGCGCGCTTTGCGCGCAGCCTCGCGTGCAGCGGCGGCTTCCACCACCTTACCGACGATCACGCGCGCTTCCCGCGGATGGATCTCGAACCAGTCCCGGATGGCCTCGTTGATGACATTCTCGACCACCGGCCGCACTTCCGACGAAACTAGCTTGTCTTTAGTCTGCGAGGAGAATTTCGGGTCTGGCACCTTGCAGGAGAGTACCGCGGTCAGCCCTTCGCGGCAGTCGTCGCCGGTGAGCGCGATCTTCTCCTTACGCGAGCTGCCGGCTGTCTCGGCGTAAGTCGTGATTTGACGCGTGAGCGCGCCGCGGAAGCCGGCCAAATGCGTTCCGCCGTCGCGCTGAGGGATGTTATTAGTGAAGCAGAGCACGTTCTCGTGATAGCCGTCGTTCCACAACAGTGCGCATTCCACGGTGATGCCCTCGCGCTCGGCCTTGATCATGATCGGCGTAGGGATCAGAGGCGACTTGTTACGGTCGAGATATTTCACGAAGGCCTCGACGCCGCCTTCGTATTTCATCTCCTCGCGCTTCTCGACTGCGTGACGCATGTCGGACAGCACGATGCTGACGCCGGAATTGAGGAACGCCAGCTCGCGTAGACGATGCTCAAGCGTCGCGAAGTCGAACTCGACCATGGTGAAAGTCTTCGGCGAGGGGAAGAACGTCACCTGCGTGCCACGCCTGTCCCGCGCATCGCCGATGACCTTCAGCGGAGCCACCGCGACGCCGTCGCGGAACTCCATAAAATGCTCCTTGCCGTCGCGCCAAATCGTGAGCTTGAGCGAGGTCGACAGTGCGTTGACCACCGACACGCCGACTCCGTGTAGTCCGCCCGACACCTTGTAGGCGTTCTGGTCGAATTTTCCGCCCGCATGCAGCTGGGTCATGATGACTTCGGCCGCCGACACGCCTTCACCTTTGTGGATGTCGGTCGGGATGCCGCGGCCATTATCGCGCGCAGTGCAGGAGCCGTCCGGATTAAGTATCACCATCACTTCGTTGGCGAAGCCGGCCAACGCCTCGTCGATGGCGTTGTCAACCACTTCGTAGACCATGTGGTGCAGACCGGAGCCGTCGTCGGTGTCGCCGATATACATGCCCGGCCGTTTGCGGACGGCTTCGAGACCCTTGAGGACCTTGATCGACTCGGCGTCATAGGCGGAGGAATCGGACGGGATATTGCGGGCCGGTTCAGCCATCAGGGCAACCTCGAGAACGGCAAAAATGAGTCGGATTGGATGATCTGTCTGACATGAAAACAGTGGCCCGTACAGGGCAATCTCTCAGCTCGTAATATGTTGATTCATAAATATTTTTAAAGATCTGGCGGGGCAAAAAACACGCTTTTTCCAACGCCGTTACGGATCCGAAATCGGGGTGCTATGGGCCGCGCTCGGCGGCCGTCTCTAACGCAAACGCGTGTCCAATATCATTGCATCATTGCACTTGCACCCGACGGCGGCTTGCACCGCTCGGGAGGCAATTGTGAGTTTCGATCGCTTTGACGCGGAAGCATTGGCGGTGGTCGATACCGCCGAACGCCGGCAGGTAATTGGCCTGCTCAGCGAGGCGCATGCGCTGCGGCGCTATTCGGACGCCTCCGAGCGGCAGCGGCGGGAATTGCTCGGCGAGCTGTAGACAGCGTTCGGCGAAGCACGTTGCACCGAATACTTCGGCTAGCGCCCTGATGGTATCGATGAGGGGTACTCGTTCGCACTCAGCGAAATCATCGAATGCGATGAACCTTCACCAATGGCCATCGCTGAATATAAGGATCACCGGTGTCGATCTTAGCCCGCCCGCTTCGAGGAACTCGCGAGCGGGCACATTCGCGGCATGACTCGACCTGGTGATATTTCAAACATTTGTGCGCGGCCGATGATGTCGCCGAATGCCGCCGGATCCGCGCCGGTCATCCAGACCTGCGCGCCCAAGGCCGCAAGCGCGGTGTACAGGGCCGCGCGCCGGCTCGGATCGAGATGGGCGACCACCTCGTCGAGCAGCAACAGCGGCGCAAAGCCGGTCATTACCTTGATCAGCCGGGCATGAGCGAGGACAAGCCGGATGAGGAGTGCCTTCTGCTCGCCGGTCGAGGCGTCGGCCGCAGGGATGCTCTTGCCGGCGTGGCGAATGGCAAGATCGGACAGATGCGGACCTTCAAGCGTGCGACCGGCGGCGGCATCGCGCGTGCGGCTGTCGCGCAGCAAAGCGCGGTAGCGATCCTCGATCTCGCGCGCCGGATGCATCGGCAGCAGCGTTTCCATCCAGCCGTCGAGCGCTATCTCGGCCTGTGGAAATTCTGGCGCGGAATCACGTCCTGCCGCCAATGCCCCGGCGAGACGATGCACGGTCTCAGCTCGCGCGGCCGCCACTGCCACGGCGATCTCTGCGGTCTCGTGCTCAACCGCGTCGAGCCAATACGGATCGCTATGCGGGCCCTCTAGCAAGCGGTTGCGCGAGCGCAAGGAGCGCTCGAGCGCGGCGACACGGCTGGAATGCTGCGCATCGACCGCCAGCACAAGTCGATCGAGGAAACGCCGGCGTTCAGAGGCCGGGCCGTTGAACAGCGGATCCATCGAGGGCGTCAGCCATACCACGCGCAGATGATCGGCGAAGATCGCGGCCGAGCCCACACCCTCGCGGTCGATATGGTATTTGCGCGTCGGTGCGGAATCCTCTCCCGCCGGCGGATCGATGCCGGTGCCGAGCGTGGCCAAGCCGAGCATACCCTCGATCTCCGCCGATACCGCCCAGGAGCCGTCGCCTTCCGAAAACGCCAGTTCCTCGATGGTGGCGCGGCGCAGGCCGCGGCCGGGCGCCAGGAGTGAGATCGCCTCGATCAGATTGGTCTTCCCGGCGCCGTTGGCCCCGGTCACAACCACCAGTCCTGCGCGCTCAAGCGCGACCTGCGCGGCGTGATAGCTGCGGAAATTAGTTAGTGTCAGGCGGCGGATGCAGGCAGCTGTCATTACACCGGCAAGCTATCACACCCTCATTGGCATCAACACGTAGAGCGCGCCCTTGGCGTCCTTGTCCTGAATCAGTGTCGGCGAACCGGGGTCGGCGAGCTTAAGCACCGCCACCTCGCCCTCGATCTGCGCGGCGATGTCGAGCAGGTAGCGCGAGTTGAAGCCGATATCGAGCGGATCGGCGTTGTAGTCGACCTCGATCTCCTCGGTCGCGCTGCCTGAATCGGGATTTGTCACCGACAGAACCAGCTTGCCTCCGGAAATCGACAGCTTGACCGCGCGCCCGCGCTCGCTAGAGACGGTGGAGACGCGATCAACCGCCGCTTCGAAATCCTTCTTGTCGACGGTGAGGCTCTTGTCGTTGTTGACTGGGATTACGCGCCCATAATCCGGGAAGGTGCCGTCGATCAGCTTGGAGGTCAGCACCGCATTGCCGACGGTGAAGCGGATTTTGCCGGCCGACAATTCGATCGCCACTTCTCCTTCGCCGGTTTCGATCAGGCGTTGCACTTCGGCGACGGTCTTGCGCGGCACGATGATGCCTGGCATGCCGGCGGCGCCTGCAGGCAGCGGCAGTTCAACCTGCGCCAGCCGATGCCCATCGGTCGCCACCGCTCGCAATGTGGTGGCCTTGGCGGTGCCGGCTGTGTGCAGATAAATGCCGTTGAGGTAATACCGCGTCTCTTCGGTCGAAATGGCGAACTGCGTCTTGTCGATCAGCCGCTTGAGGTCACTTGCAGCGAGCTTGAACGAATGCGTCATCTCGCCGGCGGCAAGATCTGGGAAGTCGCTCTCCGGAAGCGTCTGAAGCGTGAAGCGCGAGCGTCCGGCGCGGATCGACAACACGGCGCGATCGCCGGAACCCTCGATGACAATCTGCGCACCCTCCGGCAGCTTGCGGACGATCTCATAGAACATATGGGCCGGTACGGTGGTGGCGCCGGCCGGCGACACCTCGGCGGCGATCGAGTCGGTGATCTCGAGATCGAGGTCGGTCGCCTTCAGGCTGAGCCTGCCGCGATCGGCCCTGATCAACACGTTGGCGAGGATCGGGATGGTATTACGCCGTTCGACAACGCGATGCACGTGGCCCAGCGACTTTAAGAGTTCGGCACGCTCGACAGTAACCTTCATGTGAAGACCCGCTCCGGCGCATTTGCAAGGGACCCTGAATTGAGGCACAACGGCAAGTCCGGCAACTCGCGCGATTGCGAGGCCGAGGGTGAAAGGTGACAAGCCGGAGGCATTTAAGCAAGGGCGACGGGCAGGGGCGGTGGTATTTCCCCAAGCGTCCACAGACGGTCCGCCGAAAACGCGATGGCCGGGACAAATGCCCGGCCATGACGACGGTAGGGGGCATGCAACTATTCTTGCAGCTGCCGCTTTAGGATCTCGATCTCCTCGGCCAGCGCCATGTCGTTGCTGACCAATCCCTCGATTTTGCGCACCGCATGCAGCACGGTGGTGTGATCGCGGCCGCCAAAGCGCCGGCCAATCTCCGGCAGCGAGCGCAACGTTAGGGTCTTGGCCAGATACATCGCCACTTGGCGTGGCCGCACCACATTGGCCGTACGGCGCGACGACAACAGGTCTGACCGGCTGACATTGTACTGGCGCGCCACCACCCGCTGTATGTCCTCGATCTTGACGCGCTTGGGCTCCTGCGGGCGGATCAGGTCGCGCACCTCGCGCTCGGCCATTTCCAATGTGACGGGCTGGCCGGTCAGCTTGTTATGCGCGAGCAGACGGTTGAGCGCGCCCTCCAGGTCGCGGCCGTTATGCGTAACGGTCTTGGCGATATAGCCCAGTACCGGCATCGGCACGTCAAAACTGGGATGGTGCGCGCGCGCAGCCATCACGCGCGCCTTCAGGATTTCGAAACGCAACTCCTCGCCGAGGCTGGCCATCTCCACCACCAGGCCGCCGGCTAAGCGCGAACGGACACGGTCGTCGAGGCTCTCAAGCTCGGAGGGCGGCCGGTCAGAGGCGATCACTACTTGACGCCCGGCATCGATCAGGGCGTTGAGGGTGTGACAGAACTCGGCCTGCGTCGATTTGCCTTGCAGGAATTGCAGATCGTCAATTACCAGCACGCCGATACCCCGCAGCGCCTCCTTGAAGGCGAGCGCAGTCTGCGTGCGCAGCGCTGATACGAAGCCGTACATGAATTTCTCGGCAGTGAGATAGAGGATTTTGCGCTCGCCTGTGGCATTGCCGGCCCAGGTAATGGCTTGCAGCAGATGCGTCTTGCCGAGGCCCACGCCGGCATGAATGTAAAGTGGATTGAACATCACCGGATCATTGCGCCGAGCGGCCGCCACCTGCTTGGCCGCGGCATGGGCGAGCGTGTTGGAGCGGCCGACTACGAAAGTCTCGAAGGTCAGTCGTATATCGAGCGGCGAGCCGCCAAGCGATTCATGTCCGTTCGCATCGATCGCGAGCGGTCGGAGGCCACCATTAGCGCCAGGGAAACGGTGGCCGTTCGCGCTGGCCGGCGCGATCTCGGGCTTCAGGTTGGGCGGCACGACTGACTTGAGCACCGCCGAACGCACGATCAACTCAATCCGGTTGACGTTCGCATCCTCCGCCTGCCAGCAAGCCAATACGCGCTCAGCATAATGAGATTGGATCCAGCTCTTCAGGAAGCGGGTCGGCACAGACAGACGCACGGTACCATCCTCGACGGTTTCCAAGTCCATGCGTGCGAACCAACTCGAATAGACATCGTCGCCGACCTCGGCGCGCAGACGCCCGCGCACTCGTGACCATCCGCCCTGTTCCGCGTTCGACATTTTATTATCTCTATCGATTGTTTGGTTGACCGAACTCGGTTGATCGGCATGGCGGAACGTCTCGCCAACGCGCCGGACATTGGACGCAACATCACTCGATTGAAGCCGGGGGACGTGCACCGCGGAAACTCAGCGCTGGTGGCACGACATCAAGGCCGGGTCGAGAGAGGTTGCGTTCAGCCCCACGGCGGGGGAGTAGCGCTTCGACTCTCGATCAGGAACACGTGCGCGTGGCGCAATACGCGGGCTCGCGAAAGAGCAAGACATGAAAGCGGGCATGATGGCCCAGTGAGACTGGCGTCGGACAGAGCCGCGCCCAGATTGTACGACGCACATTCAACGAAAGCGGCATTGCTCACCGACACAGTCCCCACGGCTGTCATGTTTCATTTCCCCCAAAGTGCTTGCGGGCTCATCGTCCAACGGTCTGCCTTCAGGATCGCTGCCATTCGGAGCTGCAGCATCGACCGCCAGCGCGTGGGCAATGGTACCCGTCGAAACTCCCTACGGTTCCGGACACAACTCGACGCGCAGGCAAAAAACAACTGTTCTCACCCGCCGATGAGCGTGAAGCGAAACCTTTTTACTGATCGCGCGCCCGGGAATTCCGTGCGCAAAGAAAAAAAATCACATGCAGCGGAGTTGGGCAACGAAAATTCCGGAAGTTGCAATCGCGAGCGATTGCGTTACCTCGCGGTGCGCGCGCGCGGTCTTGAAGAAAGTGTGAACAACTCGTTGATGTGTCGTTAGGAATTTACGATTTAAAAGCGGGCGTCGACGCCGCGGGCTCGCAGACGATTTTTTTATGCATCACAACTCAAAAACGCTTGCCGCACCTGATTTTTGGGTCCTTCAATATTGATGCGAGTAAGTCATTCGTATGACGGATTTTTTTTTGCGCGTTTGCCGACCTAGCCGTGAGTGGAAACAGCAGCGCCAGCCCCGCCTGCATCGCAAAATGTCCAGAAAAATCGTCGAGCGTCGATCTTTTTGACGTCGAAATGATGCTTTTATAACACTACGAGTTCGCGCGGGCGCAGTGAGCCCGACGCGGACCAATTGACCGCGATTGTCACAATACGGAAGCAATAAACGCGCCGTAAAAAAACGCCGACGCGGGCGTCGCTTACTTGCCGAGATTAGCGATGCGATGCGCGAGCCGTGACACTTTGCGGCTGGCATTATTCTTATGCGCGACTCCGCGCTGCGCCGCCCGCATGATTACCGGTTCAGCTTCCTTGAACGCCGTCAATGCGGCGTTACGGTCGCCGGCGGTAATCGCTTCCTCAACCTTGCGAACCGAATTGCGCAGCAGCGAGCGGCGTGACTTGTTGATTTCAGTCCGGCGCGCAATCTTTCGCGTGGCTTTACGGGCGGAAGTGGTATTGGCCATGAGCTTCTCGTTGACGACCGACACCGCCAGCGGAAAATCCACCCCGGCGGCCGGTGTATATATAAAGAGTACTGCGGCGAAAACCTCGCCGCCACGGACCGTGGCTTATAGTAAGGCTGCGCGCAGGCGTCAACGGCCCGCGAAATGACTTTCGGAGTATGGTCTTATCCGATAATCGGCGCCTGCTTTTTCGGGACCATGCGCTATTTAAGCCACCCGTTTGAACCTAATCGTGTCATAGTCGGCCGCGACCGCCGCGCGGTCGGCGGCCGAGAACACGGTTAGCGGCGGCTTCACCCATGCTAGCGCCGGATCGCTGTGGATATGCGCTAGCAGGGCCTTCACACCACTCACTAGCGGCTTGCCGTCGAACAGCTTACGGATCGTTACCGCGCCATCAAGCGCCGCGCTATCGCCTGCGCGCCAGGCGCACGCGCATAGATCGGCGTTGAGATTGGCGGTGGCCGAGATGCAGCCGGCAAAGGCGCCCCGTTTCGCTTCGATCAGGCAGGCCTCGGTCGACGGGAATACTGCGAAACCCGGAGCGATCGCCGTCGCCGCGCGCGCATATGCCATGTCGCCGGAAGAATCTTTCATGCCCACGATGCGGGTAGGAAACGCAGTCAGCAGACGTTTGATCAGCGCAATATGCCAGGGCAGACCCGACATCGACGGGAAGTGATAGAGATAGATCGGGATCGGCTTTGCGGCGGTAGCCTGCACCAGCATGTCAATATATGCAACGAGTCCGTCGTCAGGCACGCCTTTGTAATAGAAAGGCGGCAGCACCAGCGCGCCTGCAAAGCCGAGCTCAGCGGCGTGACGCGTGAGCGCGACCGCATCCGATACCGCAGCGGCGCCGGTTCCCACCATCAGGCGGTTGAGCGGCAACCCGTCAGCCTTGTAGGCATCCATCACCAACTTGCGTTCCGCTAGCGAGAACGAGGTCGCCTCGCCGGTGGTGCCAAGCACATTGAGGCCGTCGCAGCCATTGTCGAGCAGATAACGCGCGAGCTTGACCGCGCGCGTCCGATCAGGAGCGCCGCTTTCGTCGATCGGTGTTGCGATCGCGGCGATTACGCCGGATAGAGTTTTCGCCAAATGAAATTCTCCAGGTTCGTTCTCATGGCCGAGCTTATTCCCGGCCCCATCCACGTATTTGTCATAATTAATTACTCAACACGCGGCTGCCCAGCACAAGGGCGGGGCATCTGGATTAGCCGCTCACATTATACGCCGCTAGCGCAGCCATGTTGACGATCTGGCTGTCCTTGGCGCCGAGTTGCACGATCTGCACCGGCCGGTCGAGCCCGACCAACAGTGGCCCGATCACTGTGGCGCCGCCGAGTTCCTGCAGCATTTTGGTAGAGATCGACGCCGAGTGGAACGCCGGCATCACCAGCACATTGGCGGGGCCCGACAGCCGGCAGAACGGATAGGGCGTGGCAAGCTCAGGATTGAGCGCGACGTCGGCGGCCATCTCGCCATCATATTCGAAATCGACCCGCTTGCCGTCTAGGATCTTCACCGCTTCGATCACTCGCGACGAGCGCTCGCCCTGCGGATGGCCGAAGGTGGAGAACGCCAGCAGCGCCAGCCGCGGCTCGTAGCCCAGCCTGCGGGCGACACCGGCCGCCTCGATGGCGATCTCGGCGATCTCGTGCGCCTCCGGCATCTCGGTGACCGCGGTATCGGCGACCACCACCGTGCGCCCGCGCGTCACCACCAGCGAAACGCCGATCACGCGGTGGCCGGGCTTTGGATCAATGACACGCCGCACATCCTCGAGCGCGACCGAGAAATTGCGAGTTACGCCGGTGACCATGGCGTCGGCGTCGCCGAGCGCGACCATGCAGGCGGCGAAATGATTGCGGTCCTGATTCACTAGCCGCTGGCAATCGCGCACCAGATAGCCGCGCCGCTGCAGCCGCTCATACAAGTGGTTGGTGTAGACCGCATTGCGGGTCGACATGCTGGCGTTGATGATCTCCATGCCATCGACAAGCTCGATGCCGGCCTCGCGTGCGGCCGCCTGCACGCGATCCTCGCGGCCGACCAACACCGCGGTGCCGAGGCCCTGATGCACGAAGCTTGCCGCCGCGCGGATCACTTGCTGCTCCTCGCCCTCCGCGAACACCACACGTTTGGGCTGCCGGCGCAGCCGCGCGAACACTTGCACCAATGTCCCGGCGATCGGATCGCGCCGCGCATTCAATTGCTGGCGATAGCTGTCCATGTCGACGATCGGCTTGCGCGCGACGCCAGTATCCATGGCGGCCTTCGCGACCGCCGGCGGCACCGTGAAGATGAGCCGCGGGTCGAATGGTACCGGGATGATGTAGTCGGGACCGAATTTCGGCCGCGCCCCGTAAAGCGCGGCGACTTCGTCCGGCACGTCTTCGCGCGCGAGTTCCGCCAACGCCTCGGCCGCCGCGATCTTCATCTCCATGTTGATCGTGGAGGCACGCACGTCGAGGGCGCCGCGGAAAATGAACGGGAAGCCGAGAATGTTGTTGACCTGGTTGGGGTAGTCGGAGCGCCCCGTGGCCATGATGGCATCGTCGCGCACCGCCGCCACTTCCTCGGCGCTGATCTCCGGATCCGGATTGGCCAGGGCGAAGATGATCGGCTTGGCCGCCATCGACTTGATCATCTCCGGCGTGAACGCGCCCTTGACCGAGAGACCGAAGGCGACATCGGCGCCTTTGAAAGCCTCGGCCAGCGTGCGCGCCGAAGTCTTGACCGCAAAGGCCGACTTCCATTGGTTCATGCCGTCGGTGCGGCCCTGATAGATCACGCCCTTGGTGTCGCACAGGATCAGGTTCTCAGGCGTGAAGCCGATGGCCTTGAGCAATTCCAGGCACGCGATACCGGCGGCGCCTGCACCGTTGCAGACGAGCTTGGTGGTCTTGATATCGCGTCCGGTCAAATGCAGCGCGTTGATCAGGCCGGCGGCCGAGATGATGGCGGTACCGTGCTGATCGTCGTGGAACACCGGGATGTCGAGCAACTCGCGCAGCTTCTGCTCGATGATGAAGCATTCCGGCGCCTTGATGTCCTCCAGATTGATGCCGCCCCAGCCTTTGCCGAGCAGCTTCACGCAATTGATGATCGCGTCCGGATCTTCGGACGACACCTCCAGATCGATGGAGTCGATATCGGCGAACCGCTTGAACAGCACCGCCTTGCCTTCCATCACGGGCTTCGCCGCCAATGCGCCGAGGTTGCCGAGTCCAAGGATAGCGGTGCCGTTGGTAATAACGGCTACAAAATTGCCCTTGGTGGTGTAGTCGTAGGCGCGGCTCGCATCCTCGGCGATGGCCAGCACCGGCACCGCGACGCCGGGCGAGTAGGCGAGCGAGAGGTCGCGCTGGGTCGCCATCGGCTTGGTTGCCACGACCTCGAGTTTGCCGGGGCGGCCGCCGGCGTGGAATTGCAGGGCTTCTTGATCGGTAAATGTCGGTCGGCTGCGGCCGGGGGATTTGGCGGGCATTTCGACTCCATGCGGGCGACCGAAAATGTTCGGTAGCCGACGTTACCGGAAGCGGCCGCCGTAACTCAAGGCAAGGTCCGTCTGCGCGCATTGCAATGGTTTGGCGCCTCAAATTTGGGCCACGGTTGAACCCGGCCGCGGTGCAGGGTATTCGGTGGCCACGGCGAGTTATCGGATACTGCGGCCATGATCCGTTTCCTTTTGCGATTTTGCGGGCTGATCTGCCTGGCGGCTGCATTTATTCTGGTAATCTATGACGGCACCAAGTCGATCGCGGCCAACAAGCTCTATCTCACAAGCGCGCGCGCGCTGTGGGAGCTGATCAATGCCGGCAGCCTGGCCAAGTTCAGGCCGCTGCTTGAGCCCTATGCCGGCGGTATCCTGTGGGATCCGGTGATGGTCGGCATCCTGTCGGCGCCGAGCTGGAGCCTGCTCGGCGGCTTTGGCATCTTGCTGCTGCTGCTCGGCCGCAAGAAAAAGCCGTTAATCGGTTACTCCCGCGCTTGAAGCTCGCATCCGCGTGAAGGTTGCGTGTACTGCGCTGGCCGAGACGTGATCGGCTGCGCCTTTCCCGGATACCGTGGCCGGTCATATATTGCGGCGGTCGATGGGATAGAGGAACTAGCATGTTCGGCTTCAAGAAAACCGCGATGCCCAAACCGGGTGAAGTGCTACCCGGCCGCGCAATGCCAATCCGCAAGGCCGCCGCCCATTTCGTCAATCGCCGCGCCCTCAAGGGACCCTACCCGGCAGGCCTCGAGCAGGCGATGTTTGGCCTCGGCTGCTTCTGGGGTGCCGAACGTAAATTCTGGGAGCTAGGCGACGGCATCCACGTCACCGCGGTCGGATACGCTGGCGGGGGGACTCCCAATCCGACCTATGAGGAAGTCTGCACCGGCCGCACCGGCCACAACGAGGTGGTGCTGGTGGTCTACGATCCAAGCAAGATTTCCTACCAGACGCTGCTCAAGACCTTCTGGGAGAGCCACGACCCGACGCAAGGCATGCGTCAGGGCAACGATATCGGCACTCAGTATCGCTCCGGCATCTACACCTTTACGCAGGCGCAGCGGCAGGCGGCTGAGAGCTCGAAGGCGATTTATCATCAGGAGCTCGGCAATAAGGGCTATGGCGCCATCATCACCGAGATTCTCGACGCGCCCGAATTCTATTTCGCCGAGGATTACCATCAGCAATACCTGGCCAAGAATCCGCGCGGCTATTGTGGGCTAGGCGGCACAGGCGTGTCGTGCCCGATCGGAGCCGCCGTCACGCTGGCGCAAGGCGCTAGCGCCTGATGCTCGGCTTCCCTCTGTCTGAAACAGGGGAGGAGACTGTGCTTATGTTTATGATGAGACTTTATTAACCATATTAAAGTGTTAATCGGGCGTGTTTTCCGCCACACGGCCCGGAATCGCTTCGATGCGGGACGCCCGATTGCTGTTCGCCCTTGTGACGGCGCTGATGGCGTCAGCCTGCGCGCGCCAGCAGTCTACCCATGTCATCGATCCGCAAACCGGACAGCCGGCGCAAGTTGTCGCCCAGCAGCAGCAATTTACGCAATTTTACGCGCAGCAGCCGAATTACGCGACATCGAATTATGCCGCCCCGCAAGGCGGGCCCAATGTCGCCGCGCCAAATGCCGCTTATGCCGCGGCGCCCGCGAGAAATCTGCCCTACACGCTCGACACCGGCGACCGCTTGCGCATCATGGTGTTCGGTCAGGACGGCATCACCAACGGCTACACCGTTGATGCCGGCGGCAATGTCAACATGCCGCTGGTCGGCAGCGTGCCGGCGCGCGGCTTCGCTACGGCGCAACTCGCGCAGATGATCGGCGAGCGGCTCAAGCACGGCTACGTGCGCGAGCCGCACGTCACGGTCGAGGTCGAAACCTATCGGCCGTTCTTCATCCTCGGCGAGGTGACCAATCCGGGCCAGTATCCGTACGTCCCCAACATGACGGCGGAAACGGCGATAGCAATTGCGGGCGGCTTCGCGCCGCGCGCCAACAAGAGCAAGGTCGAACTCGCCCGCAACGCACCAGGCCAGCAGGTTCACGGCGACGTGCCCCTTGCCTACCCGTTGCGCCCCGGCGACACCATTGTGGTCAAGGAGCGGTGGTTCTAATTTAGCGGAAAAACGGACTTACAGTTGTCGTGGCCAAGCTTGTCCCCGCCATCTACGTCTTAGCAGTTGAGCGAAGTCGTAAAAACGTGAATGCCCGGCACAAGGGCCGGGCATGACGTAGAGAGGCTTTCGTAAAACAATTTCTATTTCTTCAAATGCCGCGCCAGAAATTCCTTGGACCGGCTCCAGGCCAGATCGCCGGCATCCTTGCGGTAGCTCGCACGCTCGTCGCAATAGAAGCCATGCGGCGCGCCCGGATAGGTGTGGATTTCCGCTTGCGGCTGCTTCTTCTTGATCTCTTCGACCGTTGAGAGCGGAATGCCTTCGTCCTTTTCACCGAAATGCATCTGCATCGGGCATTTCGGTTTTTCTTCGGCGAACTTGCCGATCATCCCACCGTAAAAGGCGACCGCTGCCGACAAGCCGGGAATCCGGCAGGCGGCGAGGAACGCTGCGGTGCCGCCCATGCAGAAGCCGATAGCGCCGAGCGGGCCGACGCCTTTCAGAGCGCCAACCGCTGCGCTCATATCGGCCACCATGTGATCCCAGTTGAGATTGCCGAGATAGCTGCGGGCATGGGCAATCTCATCAGGCGTATAGCCGCATTCGAAGTCGCGCACGAAGCGGTCGAATACCGCCGGCGCTACCGCCACGTAGCCGAGCGCCGCCAGCCGGTCGCAGACCGCGCGGATGTGATGGTTAACGCCGAAAATCTCCTGCACCACCACCAGTCCGCCCTTCGGCGTACCCTGCGGATTGGCGCGGTAGCCGCCGAGCTTGTGATGATCGCTGGCGATGAGTGATACGTGCTGGCCCAATGGATCCTCCCTGACTGTCAATTGATGACGATTAATGAAACGTCGAGGCCGCTCACTTTTAGCATGGAGCCACGCATACGAGTAGCATGGAGCCACGCACACGAGCCAGATCAGGAAAATGCTTGCTTCAGCAAGTCGTAGGAGCGCTTGCGCGCCGCGTGGCTGAAGATCATGGTTGTCACCATCAGTTCGTTGGCCTTGGTCGCCTCGATCAGCGGCATCAGCTTGGCTTTAACCGTCGCGGGTGAGCCGACCGCCAGCCGCGTGCGGTTCTGCGCAATCCGTGCGCGGTCGACCGGCGCGTAATCATACGCCGCGGCATCCTCAGGCGAGGCCAGCGGCAGATATTCGCCCTTGGCGCGCCGCACGAAATTGAGATCAACGGTCGCTGCTAGTCGTTCCGCCTCGGTGTTGCTGTCGGCGCACACCACATGGGTCGCGAGAATCGCGTAGGGCTTGTCGTGCGCCGGCGACGGCTTGAAGTTGTCGACGTAAATTCGCATCGCATCGGTCGCGTCGAAGGTCGCGAAGTGATGCGCGAACGCAAACGCCGCGCCAATATGACCGGCAAGCTTTGCGCTGTAGTCCGACGAGCCGAGCAGAAAGATCGGCGGCAGCGGAACGTCGGACGGCATCGCCAGCACATTTGCGAATGGGTGGCCGGCCGGGAAGCCGCGGCTCTCTAACAGCACCAGTTCGTTGAAGCGCTCGAGGAAATCATCCTCCTCGCTGATGCCCTGGCGACGCCTGAGGGCATAGGATGTGGCCGGATCGGTGCCAGGTGCGCGGCCGATCCCGAGATCGATGCGGCCGGGATAGAGCGCCTCCAGCACCTTGAAGCGCTCCGCCACCATCAGTGGGGCGTGGTTGGGCAGCATGACGCCGCCGGAGCCGACTCGGATTCGGGAGGTCGCCGCCGCGATTTGCCCGATCATGATGTCAGGCGCCGAGCTCGCGACTGCCGGCAGGTTATGGTGCTCGGCCACCCAATAGCGCGTGAAGCCGAGGTCGTCTGCCAGCGCGGCGAGGTCGAGCGAATTGCGCAGCGCCTGCGCACCGGTCGAGCCGGCCGCGACCGGCGATAGATCGAGGATCGACAGCGGGACCATGGCGGTTTCATATCACGCCGCACCCGGCTTTTCGCGCCCGCCAGACTGCGTATGATAACCGCCGGCCGCCATAGGGGAGCAGACCAATGACCTCGCTGACCGAGTGGAAAGTCCCTCAGGCGGTGCAGCCGCGCGCCGGCGACTATGCCTACGACCTCGAGGGCGCACTTTCTTCGGTAGTAGGCCTGCATTCCGTCATCCCGCCTGACGCCTTCACCGCTGACACGCTCGGGGTTGAACGCGCCGGCAATGGGGTTCTGATCGACAAGGGCCTTGTGCTCACCATCGGCTATCTGATCACCGAGGCCGAGACGGTCTGGTTGCATCTCGGCGATGGCCGTGTCGTGGAAGGCCATGCGCTTGGCTTCGACCACGAAACCGGCTTCGGTCTGGTGCAGGCGCTTGGGCCGATCGACCTGCCGACGCTTGCGCTCGGCTCCTCGCAGGCTGCCCAAGTTGGCGAGCGCGGGGTGGTCGGCGGTGCCGGCGGGCATACCCGTTCGCTCGCCGGCCGCATCGTCGCCAAACAGGAATTCGCCGGATATTGGGAATACGTGCTGGATGAGGCGATCTTCACGTTTCCGGCGCATCCCAACTGGG
>Ga0207761_1000295_pt1 | contig 17517 bp, 11 predicted proteins | sample LuqExpMetageno34_FD_187792 | JGI IMG/M metagenome (GOLD analysis project Ga0207761, IMG submission 187792) | Tropical forest soil microbial communities from Luquillo Experimental Forest, Puerto Rico - Sample 34 (SPAdes) | ecosystem: Environmental > Terrestrial > Soil > Tropical forest ... | reverse complement strand
GACGGTGTCGGTTGATGTTGAAGCAAGAGAAGGCATCGCCGGCATCGCGGGCATTGAGGAGGGTTCACGCGTCAACGGGGAATGGATGACGGCGCGCCGCCTCAACGGTGACCAGGACAATCAGGGGCGGACCGTTCTTCTCCCGGATCATCAGTTTAAGTTGCTCCGTGTCACGCTCTACACCATCGCCTCTCACTGAGATGCCGGCAACCACGATCGAAAGGCCCTCGCCAAATCTGTGAACCATGTGCCAGAGAGTAGCAGGAAGATTCAACTCCGCCGCGAGATCTGCGACTCAATACACCGACCAGGTCCCCGGTGTGACCAGTTCGAGCAAATGGCGATCGGGGTCTCGAAAGTACAGGCTGCGTCCGCCCTCTTCCCACGTTCGCTTTTCTTCTATGGCTATGCCTCTCTCTTGGAGCCACGACTCCCACGGTGCCAGTTCAGTCGCCGCAATGGCGAAAGCCAGGTGCAGTTCGCCCCCGCCATCATGTGGCGAGGAGAATGTCCGCGAAGCCCCCTTTTTAAACAGCAGCAGGACCTGTCGCGGACCTGCTTGCATCGCACAGCCACGTTCGCCAAACTCGCTTATGACAGTGAATCCGAAAGTCTCCTGGTAAAAACGGACGGAGCGTGGCACATCGCTCACGTAAAGAGAAGATTCAAGAATGCCATCCGCTTTTGGCGGCATTTCGTCCTCCTAGCGCTCACGGCGCGAGCAAAGCCAAACCAGTCTATGTCGCAGTGACTCGACCCGCCCTCGCTTGCGTTATACTCGCGTCCTCGGAGGTCGGCCACATGCTTCGCAAGCACCTTGCGCCTCTCAGTTTGCTCGCCTTCACCCTGTTTTCCGTCTCCGCGCTCTCGTTGGGCCAGCCACCCAACGTGCCTGAAGCATACTCGGTTGTGCACGGCTGGCCGCAGCTTCCGCCGGGTTTTGTGCTGGGCCAAGTCTCTGGTGTCGCGGTCGATTCTCACAATCACGTTTTTGTCTTTCATCGGGCAGAAAATTCCTGGGCCACCGACAAGTCGCATCCCATTGCCTCGCCGACGGTGCTTTGCTTCGACGGGGAGTCCGGTAAACTGCTTTTTTCCTGGGGGCAAAATCGCTTCCTTGAGCCGCACGGCCTGCGTGTAGACCGCCACGACAATGTGTGGCTGACAGATCGGGCGCTGCAGCAAGTGTTCGAATTTTCACACGATGGCAACCTTCTCCTCACGATTGGCACCGAGCGCGCTCCCGGTCTCGATGGCACTCATTTTAACTTGCCCACCGATATTGGTTTTGCTCCGAACAACGACATTTATGTCAGTGACGGCTACGGTAACAATCGCGTGGCGAAATTTTCTTCCGACGGCAAGTTTCTCCTCGACTGGGGCCGGAAGGGCGATGGGCCTGGAGAATTCAATCTGCCCCACAGCGTTGCGGTCGATGCCCAAGGACTCGTTTACGTTGCTGACCGGTCGAATGCCCGCGTTCAGGTATTCGACGCCAACGGCAGATTCCTGAAGATGTGGAAGTCCGAGGAACTGGGCCGACCGTGGTCACTGACGATCGGGCCCGACAATCTCGTTTATGTGGTCGATGGGGGCGACCTAAAACCAGCTCCCCCAGATCGCGCGCAGCTTCTTAAGCTTGACCTCTCCGGCAAAATCCTTGCGAAATGGAGCCGCTATGGCAATTATGACGGCCAGATCTATTGGGGTCATGATCTTGCCGTCGGCAGAGACGGTGCCGTCTATGTCGGAGACGTCTATCACGGCATGCGGGTCCAGAAATTCATTCCGCGCTAAGCGTTTGGGCTTTCGAAACCGCCATCCCCCGGGCAGCGGGCCGAATACAAACCTCAAAACGCAGTGCGCTGCATATTCGCCTTGAGTGTATCGTCAATGCGGGTTAGCGATTCGTTCAGATGGGCGCGGGTTTCGGGTGACATCTTGAGCCCGGGCTTACTGGCTGCGCTGCGAATTTGGCCGCGAAGCGCGGTCAGGTTTTCGCGAGCCATCGTTTGAGCGTCTTCCGGCACCGAATCGGTGCGCAAAGCGATGGCCACCAGTTTCCTCAGGTGAGCGCGCTGCAGAGAACGGCGATACGAGTTGATTTCGACGGGCTGTCCGGGAGTCTTCAGTTCCGCCCAAATCGAATCCTGAATCTCGTTAAACAGCAGGCCCACGGTCAATGCGTCGCTCGACGAAGAGACTTTAACTTCGGAGTCGAGCAGGCGGTTGAGGACGATCGGATCATAGAGCCGGTCCAGGACGCGATTTTGCAGCCCGAAAACCATCTCGTGGATGGGAACGTCGAACCGGGTCCGCATCGAGTCGATATCCGTCCAGTCCGAAAACCGAGGGCTGGCGAGCTTGTTGAGCAGCTCCGGTGAGAACTGAAAGGAGGCCGGCGAGAAAAGCTCTTTGCGAAGGAGTTCGAGCGCCGCTTTTTGTTGTGCGGCAGGTACCGGCTCGAATGGCAAGCGGTTCCCCGGATCGCCGACATGTCCGCGGTAGTGGTAGACGCCACCGATGTACTTCGAAGAAAGGTAGAGAGAATAACCTGCCTGGCCCAAAGCTATATCAAAACTACGGCGAAGGACCTGATAGCCTTCTCCCTGAACCTCCAGCTTTTTTTGCATGTTGTCCCAGACTTCCTGAGCCAGCACGATGCGCCTGGCGTAAAACTGCAGCGGGTCGGTGCCGTAGTCGAAGCGGTTGACGAGCGGGTCCATGTCAAATGCGCCGCCGCCGATGCCTGCGTCCTCGTCCGTATCGAAGGCCAGATCCGGCTCCGCTGACCGCAACGCAATTTTCTCAAGCTGGGGGAGTTCCCCTTCTGGAGACTGCGCGTCGATCGGCTTGTAGGCGTACTCAATCGCCCAGTAATCGTAAGCGCCAAGTACGGTCTGGTGATAAGGGCCTTGCTTGACGCCGTGGGGAGCGATGTTCGTGGGGATGTAATCCATCACCGAGCCAGTGAGACCCTGCTTTTCCATCAGACTCGAATCGCTGGCCTGTTCCAGCGTGTGGATCGTGCTGGCACGGAAATTGTGGCGCAGGCCGAGAGTGTGCCCGACTTCGTGGGCCGCGATTTCCACGAGATAATCATGAATGAATTGATCGGCGTCAGGTCCGTCCGGATCCATGCCGCGCGCCACCAAGAGGTCAAAAGAAAACTCGGCATCGAGTGCGGAGCCTTGAACGAGATCGCAAAATTGTGTCGAACCGTTGTGCCAGGGAGCCAGGAATGGCCGCATCGGCGGATTGGAATTCAGAAGCGAATCTCCCGTTGGCTTGATGTACTCGGCTTTCTCCCGGCGAAAGAACCTTGTTAACCCGGCGTCGAAGCGGATATCGGCATCAAAGACTTCTCCTGTGAGGGGATTTACCGCGGACGGGCCTTCGGCAAAACCGGGCTCGGGATAGCCCGTAAACCAGCGGATGGTGCTATAACGCACGTCGGCGGGATCCCAATCGGCGTCATCCGGCTGTTGCTTAACAACGACGGCGTTCTGAAAGCCGATCCGCTCGAAGGCGTTGTTCCAGAGCAGAATGCCCTCGCGAATGGCGTCGCGGTACGGCACCGGAATCGTGTTCTCCAACCAGAAAACGATGGGTTGCTTCGGAGGCGACAGTGGCGCGGAAGGATCCTGCTTTTCAAGACGCCAGTGATTGATATAACGCTTGCTGGTTTCGAAGTTCGTATCCGAACTGTAGTCTTCCACCTGGGTGAAGAAATGCCCGACCCGGTCGTCGGCCAGTCTGGGCCGGAAACCGGGCGGAGGCAGCTCAGAGAAGCTGTAGTGAAAACGAACGAGAAGGCTGCGGACGTCCGGAAGATCGCGTGGGGGTGGCGGCATCGGAGGTAGCGGCGTTCCTGGAGGAACCAGCGGAGGAAGTAGCGGCCGTTCTATCGCGTAGTGAGCGACGGTCTCGATCTCGACATTTTTCTCGAACGACTTCAGTGTTCCGAAGTTGCTGTTTTTTGGGTCGAAGCGATACGGAAACCGGAACGACAATTCCAGAGCATAGCCGTACATGGGCACGTCAGTCAGGAGAAAATCGCCGAAGTCAACAAGAAGGCTCTGGCGTTGCGGTTGAGGCAAACTCGCAAGCTTGCTCGAGCCCAGGATGGAGTCGCTGAACGACCGGTTCACCGCGCGTTGGATGGGCAAGCCTTCCTTTGCAACAAAGCGAGTGTTCTTCGCAATTAGTTGAATGGTCTTTCCTTCTTTATGAAAAGTGACGGGAGTCTGGCCGCACATCTCAGCGCCGTAGAAGCCGCCCTCGCCGAGGCCGCTTTCACAGGTGAGGGAAAGTATGTACATCTTGTCTAGTTGATTGGGCTGAATTTCGAGGAACACTTTTTCGTCCGTCTGGTACAGCGTGAACAATCCCTTGATAACTTTGGCGTCCTTCACGGTTTCTTCGAACGTCTTGTCTTTCGGCGCGTCGGACTTTTTCTCTTCGGCGGAGTCGGGCTTTTTTTCCCTGTCCGGATTCTGGGCGCAAAAAGTTGGCATCGCCGGGGAAAGCAGAGACAGAGCAATCGCCAGCGAGGCGGTCCATTTCGTCATAAGAGAGCTCCTTTGGAAAGGGTGAGCCCTTCCATATCTGAATCGCGCGACGCAAGTCAAGGCCTTGCTTTTCAGGGTCGGCAGATTTTGAAAAGTGAGCGCAGAACTTTCGGGAAGGACGTTTTTTTGTCGAATAAAAGTGTCCCAGGGGTAACGCCAGAAGTACCAGGGTGATTGGAACTGTGCGGACGCTGATTTCAGAAGTGGAAACCGGCCGCCCGGGTGCCGCGAGAGCAGTGCCGAGCCTCTGGGGAGCTATATATATTTTAGCGGCAATGACTTGCAGAGGTTTGAAGACCTTGCTCGCGTGACAAAAATGAGCCTCTGTCTCGAAAACGTTGGTAACTGCTCCACTGGAACTTGAGGCCGGGCGCCGGCGCACTGCTCCGAACCCGTCCCACTGTCCAGTTGTTCCCTTACAAATAAAGGAGTTTCCTGTAGAACAGCACCGTGTTTCGGCGGAGCGGGTGTACCCGCTGGTGAACTCGCGACACGTTGCCCTGGGAAGGTTTGGGAAAGGGAGCTGCCCATGAAAAAACTGAATCGCCGCGAGCAGGGCTTCTCTCTGGTTGAGCTGGTCGTGGTCGTAGCCGTGATGTTCATCATCGCCGCGTTCGCTATCTTTCAGAGCATGGGATCGATGGCCAACTATAAGGCCAATGCGGCGCAGGACGTTGTTTTCAGCCAGCTGCGCGTGGCGCGGGGCCTTGCAATCAGCCAGCGGCGCACCGTACAGGTGTGGATCGACCAGTCGTTTTCCGGGCCTGGCGGCACGCAACAGGTGAAATACCAGGTGCAAGCGGCGGCTCAAACCGCCGAGGTGCCCGGTCCCATCGTTGCGGCGCCTCTGCCGGTACCAGTCCAGTTCATGCTTGAAGCGGGCGTGCCGGATACTCCGATGGCTTTCGGCAATGCCGCCGCGGTATTTATCGGGAACACGAGCGGTGGGCCCGTGATTATGCAGTTCAACCCCACGGGCACCTTTACGGACAACACCGGCACAGCCATTTTGAATGGAACGATTTTTCTTGGCATGAATGGCCAGGTTAGCACGGCTCGCGCCGTTACCATCATGGGTGGCACGGGCCGCGTCCGTCAGTACACCTGGAATGGAGCCTCAATCGGGTGGCGAGAATAGGGAGCCGCGACATGGAAAAAATTTTGAAAAACCGAGCCGAAAAGGGATTCACGCTGATTGAAACCATGATTGCCATGGCCATCCTCAGCTTTGGCATCCTTACTCTCGCCTCGTTTTATACGCAGGGAGTGAAAGCCAGCTACCAGTCGCAAATTCAATTCATCGCCCAGGAAAAGGCCCAGGAAGCCCTGGAAACGATCTTTACGGCTCGCGACACACAGATGCTTTCCTTTGCGCAAATCAACAACGTCAGTCAGGGAGGCGTTTTCCTCGATGGACCTCAGGCGTTACTGGCCCCGGGTCCGGACGGACTGGTCGGCACGGCCGACGACGACACAACCAACCCGGACAGCATCGTGGTGGCGCCGGGTGCGGACAATGTCCTTGGAACAGCCGATGACATCACTATCAATCTGAATCCCTGGATGACGCGGACAATCCAGATCCAGCCTGTGCCGAACATGACCAACCTGAATCAGATCACCATAACCATTAACTACACCTACGAATCGCAGGCCGGGCAGTTTCAGCTGGTCTGCTACATCTCTTCCTACGCATGAGGCCAACGATGAAATCCCAAGCTCACAGAAAGTTTGCAGGTTTCACGCTCATGGAACTGATGATCGCCATGGTCGTGACTTTGATTCTGTTGTATGCGGCGGTCATGGCCTTTCGCGACGCCTCGCAGTCGAACACCGTCGTCACGCAAGCTTCGGACATGACCGATAACCTGCGCTCGGGCTTGAACCTGATCCAGCAGGACTTGCAGCAGGCGGGTTCGGGAATTCCGACCGGCGGAATCCCGATTCCCTATACGTCGAACAACTCTTCAACGGCGCCCTGCGGCACCACCGCGCCGACCAATCGGCCGATCCTGAACGGAGTCGCGACGTTTCCCCAATGCAACTCGACATTGCCGGCGGTCGAGCCCGGCCAGGCCCTGGGGCCGTTAATCACCGCACCCGATGCAGTGGCCGGCAATCCCTCCAATCCGAATAGCTACACCGATGAAATCACGGTTTTGTACGCCGACAACCTGCAGATGGATGCAAAGCCAATCAACGAACAGACCACTCTCATTCCTCCTAACCCCGGTTGCCCGAACGGTTCGTTGACACTCTCAGGCACCACCCTCACGGCCGTTTTTGACGGTACAACCTTGAACAGCAACGGCGGCTACAACTGTGTGAATTTCAACAAGAACGGCATCTACATCAACCCCGGCGACCTGATCATGTTCAGCAACAGCAAGGGACAGGCCATCCTGTCGGTTACCACGGTGAGCAATCAGACTCTCACCTTCAGTCCGAACGATGCGTTCAACTTGAATGGCCGTACCGATACCGGCGGGACCATCACTCAGCTGATGACCAGTTCGACCTGCGGCGGCGGCAACGCTTGCTTCCCGAACACGATGGCGCAGCGCATCTGGATGGTCAGCTACTACCTCGACAACGTAACAAGCCCGCCCTTCGTTCGCCTGATTCGCCAGGTTGGTTTCAATCCGCCCACACCCGTGGGAGAGACACTCGAAAATCTTCAGTTCACGTACGACTTCATGGACGGGGTAACCAATCCTTCGAATCAAGCCACGGTGCCAAACGGCAACAGCGAATCGCAGATCCGCATGATCAACGTGTACCTCGGCGCCCGGTCCAGCTACCAGGTGACCAAAGGCAACCGATCACTTTTCGAGCGAGACAATCTGATGACGCAGGTAAGCCTCCGCAGCATGGCTTATCACAATAGGTATCAATAAGAGGAGCAACGGATGAATACGATTCTTTCCAAAAAATCCAAGCGTTTTGGCAAAGACGCGGGCGTCGCCCTCCTTACCACCCTTCTGCTGCTCTTCCTGATGTCCAGCCTCCTGGTCGGCTTCTCCGTGCTGCTGGTCTCGGACCAGCAACTGGCCGGCGCCAACAACGACCAGGTCAAGGCCTTCTATGCCGCTGAAGCCGGCATGGAGCAGATGACCGCGAACCTCGGCAATCTCTTTAGCCAGACATACTCGCCGAGTATCGCGCAGATCACCGCCCTTCAGACGACCCCGCCGAGTTTTCCGGGAATCTTTTATCAGACGGGCGACGGCAACAATGGGTACACCATCACTCCCGCCGCCTTAGATGGCTACGGCAACCCGGCTCCTACAATCACCACGATCAAATCCGGAACCTACCAGGGCATGACGGCGATGGCGACGGAGTACACCCTTAACGTGAATGCCCGTACCTCGACCGGGCGCGAAATCGACCTCGTCCGCACAACGCAGACCGTGGGCATCCCGATGTTCCAGTTCGGAATCTTCTCCGACACCGATCTTGATTTCTTCCCCGGCCCGAACTTCAACTTCGGCGGCCGAACTCACACTAACGGAAATTTGTTCCTCGCCGCCGGCAGTACCCTGACGCTCTCCGACAAAGTGGACGCGTTTAAGGACGTAATCCGTACGAACCTGGAGAACGGCTGGCCGACAAGCAGCAATTACACCGGGACGGTCAACGTCACGACATCGCCGGGTGGCAACAACTATCGTGCGCTAGCCCCGAGTGAGGGCAGCTTGGTCGGAACGATTGGTTCAGGCTTCAATAACAACTGGCCCAACATTTCGCTCGGCACCACCAACTACGCCGGTAACTTGCGCAACGGCCAAGGCAGCGCCTTCCCGAAGCAGTCCACGGGTGCCAGCCAGTTGAATCTCGGCGTTGTGACGATCGGAAAAGGAGCAACGCAAGCGGTTGACTTGATCCGGCGCCCGGTGGCCGGCGAAGCAGCAAGCATTACCAACGAACGCTATTTTGCGCAGGCCAGCTTGCGGATTCTGCTCTCCGACAACGCTGCAGACATCATGAATCTGCCCTGCGTTGACCAGAGCACCCAGCCGTTTGACCTGAGCTGGATGGCGATGGACCCAGGCGCGGCTGGAACGAATTGGCTCAACTCGGGCTATGCGCCGCTGGTTGCGCTTTACAACAAAATGGTCGCCAACAACGTGGTCCCGCTCCCGCTGGCGACTTCCGGCGCGCTTCCGGGCGCGACTGTCTACAACGCCGCGGATGGCTACTGGCTTCCCGCACCGTCCGTTGCACCGCCGAACAATCCGAATTATGCGGTGATCAAGGGCTTCATCAAAATCGAAGCGCAGACCGCGCCCTATCCAACCTCGTGCAGCGCCGGCAACCAGAAAGACGTCACGGTCGAAGTGCTGGCACTCGGGTATGTGGGCCGCAATCTCAACCCCGTGCCTCAGTCCTACAACGGTATAACGGTAACGGCACAGTGGGTGCAGCCGACGGCTGCGACTCCTCATCCGCTCCCGGCAGGCTTGCCCGGCTTCACCCTCCCCTACCAAAACGGCGCCACCATCAACCAAGCACCAACCGCTCTTTATCCGAATCCCTCTACCAATTATCCCGGCACGTGTCCCGATCCGCATCCGAACGCTGTGATCCGTTTGGAGCGCGTCCGTGATAATCCGTCCTCGATTCCCTGGACCGACCAGACCGTGGCGCACCCGGCGGCTCCGCTGCAAGCGAACTTCGCGCAGGCGTGCGGCTACAACTGGGTCACGAACACCGCCATGACCACAAATCCCACCGATTTCTGGCCCAATACGCTGTTCGACTCCCGCGAAGGGACGCTCCGCGAAACTACCATGTCTGCGGTAAACCTGCCGACGCTGAACGGCACGATGCACTACATTGAACTGGACGCGAAAAACCTGACGCGCTGGTTCGGCGGCGCGATTGGGACCTCAGGTCAGAGTACCAAGGACGCGGTTGTTTCACCCGACAACTTCCTCCTGTACATTTCGGACCGCCGCGGCAACTATGCCAACGGCCTGGCATTTGCGAACAACTGGCCCCCGCTTTCTCCCACAAACAACGAAACCGGCGAGTATGGTTGGGATGACCTGGTCAACAGCAGTAATGCAGCGAGCGGCTGTCCGAATAACGCGATCGAGACGGGAGAGGACGTAGACAACAACGGCAATTTCTACACCTATGGAGCCAACGCCAATTGGATTCACCACCCAGGAGCGGTGCCGCCTTTACAGCCCGGCCAGATCGGGATCTTCGCGACTTTGGCCGGCACGGGCGTCATCAATTCAACCGTCTGCGCGGCGGTCCCTGCCTACTCCGCCGCGGACAACATCTGGCCGATGATGCTGGCGGCCAATACCAACGCCGCCCGCGAAAATCCTGCGCTCTTCTTCCGGCGCGCCGTGAAGATCGTCAATGGCAGTGACCTGACCGCCGTGGGCCAATGCCCGAGCGGCGTTAACTGCGGCCTCGCGATCGCCGTCGAAAACCCCGTTTACATTCAGGGCGACTTTAACGCCAACCTCAATGGCGCCCAGTGGAACAGCGCGGAAGTCGCCACCTCTGTCGCGGGCGACGCGGTGACCTTGCTCTCCGTGCAATGGGACGACCTCAATTCGTTTATGAGCCCTTATGCGACGACGCAGCGCAACGGCAACACGACGTGGTACCGCACGGCCATCATCGGCGGCGCCACGCTGGCGTTCCCGCAACCCGCTGGGCAACCGCAGGATTACGGTACCGATGGCGGCGTGCACAATTTCCTGCGCTACATCGAGGCCTGGGGCGGCACGCTCGAGTACCAGGGTTCCATCATTGACCTCTACACCAGCCGGCAAGCCAACGGAACCTTCAAGTGTTGCGGCGTGGTGTACAGCCCGCCGACCCGTGGCTATAACTTCGACACCAACTTCCTGAACCCGACGCTGCTTCCGCCGCGCACCCCGCTGTTCCGCGACGTGAACACGACTGGCTGGACGCGCGTGATGGCGCCTCTTGCTGGCCAGTATCAGTAACCAATTCCGAACTTCTCGTTCCAAACGTCCCGGTCTTCTGGCCGGGACGCTTGCTTTTTGAGCGTGTTTGGGCCGCGGGCAGGCTGAAGCTCCTAAACTCGGTCCGGGGTTCTGCTTTTGACACAGCGCCGGTTTTTCAGCAGACTGTTGCTTACCTTTGGAAAGCGCCCGCTAGGTCATGAGTCCCATCGAAACCCTCAGCCTGGTCCTCGGAACCGGCTTTTCCTCCGGTTTGAACCTCTACGCCACGGTGGCCACCCTGGGCATTTTGCAGCGCTTTGGCGTCATCCACCTGCCGGAGAAGCTCCAAGTGCTGTCCCATCCGCTTGTCCTTGGGGTTGCGCTCGCGCTGTACGCGGTCGAATTTCTGGCGGACAAGGTTCCCTACATCGATTCCGTCTGGCAAGCCATCCACACGTTCATTCGCCCACCGGCCGCAGCCTTGCTCGCCTTCAGCGTTACTGCGGCTGCCTCGGAGCCCTGGCGTTGGACGGCGGCGTTGCTCGCGGGCGGCATCGCGCTGACGTCTCACGGCACAAAGGCGAGCGCACGCGCCGCGGCGAATCTGTCACCGGAGCCGCTGAGCAACTGGGCTCTTAGTTTTGGTGAGGATCTGTTGGCAGTGTGGTTGACCTGGTTCGCAGCCGCGCACCCGCAGCTCGCCGTCGCAGTGGTCATCGTGCTGTTCGTGATCTCTTTATTTCTTCTCTATCACCTGTTCCGCTTCTTGCGCCGCTCCCTGCAGAAACTGGCCACCACGTGAGTCGCAGCGTCCGCCAGCCACTGAAAGCAGCGCCTTCGGCAGTTCGGAGGATCGTAACCGAAACGGTGTGCTCGGTTCCCTCGCACTACTTCACGTAAGTCGCCACCCAATCGAGAACCGTCTTGTACCACAGCTGGCTGTTCTGCGGCTTCAGGATCCAATGGCCTTCATCGGGGAAAATCACAAGCTTGGAAGGCACGTTCTGCCGTTGCAGGGCGTTGAAAAATTCGAGCGACTGCGTGTACGGCACTCGATAGTCCCGCTCACCTGCAATCACGAGCGTTGGTGTCTTGTATTTCCCAAGGTCACCCGCGTAACTCACGGGCGCCCACTTTTTGTAGTTTTCGGGAGCAGTCCACGGTGTCCCTTGGGTGTCGTGCTCTTCGAACCACAGCTCCTCAGTCGCGTACATCGAGACTTTGTCGTACACGCCGGCATGGCTGACGATCGCCTTGAAGCGGTCCGTATGCGTGGCTAGCCAGTCGGCCAGGTAACCGCCGTAAGAACCGCCGGCCGCTGCCAGCTTCGATTTATCGATAAACGAGTACTTGGCGATGGCCGCGTCGATCCCTTTCATAACATCGTTGTAGGCTTTGCCGCCCCAGTCGTTGGTGATCTCGTCGGTGAATTTCTGTCCGTAGCCCGTGGAGCCGCGGCGGTTGATCATCAGCGTCACGTAGCCCGCACCGGAAAAGACCTGGGTGTTCCAACGGTAGCCCCATGAATCTGACCACATCGTTTGCGGGCCGCCGTGCAACAGCACCAGCATCGGAAATTTCTTTCCGGCCACATACTGCGGCGGCTTGAGCAGCATGGCCTCGACGCGCGTGCCTTCGGCGCCCTCGAACCAAAAGGTCTCCGGCTGGTGCATTTCGACGTTCGCGAGAATGGACTCGTTCAAATGCGTCAACGGTTTCAGTCCGCTACCGTCACCCGCCGCTACGAAAAGCTCCGCGGGCATGCTCAGGCTCGTACGCTCCGTTACTAGCGTTTTGCCATCGCCGCTGAAGGCGAAGGCGGCGTTGAAGCCGTCGAGCAGTTTCTTCGGCGTCGCGCCGGCGCGTGCCTCCATTGCGTACACCGGCTGTAAGGTTTCGTTCTCTGCAAGAAAATAAATCGTCTTGCTCCCCGGCGACCAGGCCAGTTCGTGGGCGCTGCGGTCGAAACCTTCGGACAGGTTTTCGGTCTTGCCGGACTGCCGGTCATACAGCATCACGCGCCATCGGTCGGATTCATATCCGGCGGTGAGTTGAGCGTGGTAGGCGATATAGCGGCCGTCCGGCGAATACACCGGATTCCCGTCGAAACCCGGATTGGTGGTGATGCGCTTCGGTTCCCCGCCCGATACGGAGATCAGGAACAGATCGCCGTTCGTGCTGGTGGCCTCCACTTTGTCGGTAACGGCCGTGAAACACAGCTCCTGGCTGTCCGGCGAAAAGCTAAAATCGCTGGCTTCGCCGCGCTGATCGGGAGGAACGTCGTAGTCTGCTCCCGGAATCAGGTCCTTAGCGGGTGTGCCGCCTTCGGCGGGAATCACGAAGAGGTGGTTGCGCTTCCCTTCGAACCAGTGGTCCCAGTGCCGGTAGAGCAGATGATCGTAGATTCGGGCTTTTACCTTGCTCTTTTCCTTCCCCTCGTCCCGTTTCTTGTTGCATTCATCATCTTTGCAATCGGGATAAACCGCGGAAACGAACGCGATCGTTCTCCCGTCGGGCGACCAGCGAAATAGATCCGCGCCGCTGGAAAGTTGCGTCAGTTTTTTCGCCTCGCCACCCTCCAATGGCAGTAGATAGACCTGCGAGGTGCCGTCACGCCCGGAGAGAAAGGCGAGCGTCTTTCCGTCAGGAGACCATGCGGGAGAGCTGTCGCGGCCGCCCTGGGTTACCTGCAAAGGGTCGTCGCCGGTCGTGCTGACGATCCAGACGTTACTCACATTGCGATTGGCGTCCTGATCCGGCGTCGCTGCAGCAAAGGCTACCCACTTCCCCTCGCGCGAGACGTCCATCGAACTGATGCGGTGCAGCTTGATAAGATCATCGAACGTCATCGGGTGCTTCGCCGCCGTTTGGGCACTTGCTGAAGAGGCGATGGCGGCCAGCGCCAGCAACGAGAGTCCACAGCGCTTGCCAAGGTTCCTCATTTCGATCCTCTTTGCTACGGTAGTCTGCTTGCGGGTTCCCAAAAACAGATGATGATGTCACGATTCCTTTGCGATTCCAAGTTGTCGCAGAGCGCTGTGCGTTATTCAAGCGCTGGTATTGGAAGGCCGACCGTCCAGATATAGCCGTCGGGGTCCAGCAACGTCACTTCGCGCCAGCCATGCCGGAAATCCGTCGCAGGTTGCACAATGGGTGTGCCCAGGCGTTTGGCGCACTCTTCCACTTTATCTGGATCAACGCCCAGGAAGCGCAATTCCGCGCCGGCGCCGCGCACGGGAGCCGCGATAAGAAGGGGGTACAGCGCGTGATGATCGTAGGAGTGATCGGCATGCAGCATGAAATCGACGCCGAGGAGGGAAAGTGCCGCGAAATCATTGTCTGAGTAGCGCGCGGTCGCGCCGAGGACGTCCCGATAGAACCTTAGCGAAGTCTCCACATTTCGCACCAGTAAGTTCACCGTAAACTTCGGCAATGAGCGGCCGTACTCATGTGCCGACAGGAATGGATCGCCCACGCGTGTTTTCGTCATCTGTTACCTCCGCGCCAGAATCCAGTTCAGTAAAGCGATCCCGCAGGTAGTACCAACGACGTAAAATTCCCCGCGTCCCATTTGCGTCAACAAAACTAGCGACGAAAGCAATGTGAATCCTGCAAAGAAATATGGCGCCGGAATAAGGAACTTCGCCTTGTCGTCTTTTCTTGCGCGCAGAACGGGTACGGCCACAGCCATGGCCCCATACACAGCAAGACGCGATACCGCCGAAAGGGTTGCGTTCCAGCGAAAATTGCCAAGAGCGGCAAAGCCGAACAATAGCAGTGCATAGATAAAGATGGACAAATACGGGGTCCGGAATTTTGCGTGAACCGCAGCGAAAAACGGTGGAAAATCGCCCTGTTCCGCGAGGGCAAAGGTCACTCGGGGCGCATGAAGCAAATTGGCGCTCAGGTATCCATAAGCCGAAATCAGCGCCGCCAGGGCGATTGCCGTTGCACCGCCCGAACCCAGAAATCTTTGTGCGGCATCGGCCACAGGTCTTGCCGAAGAAGCGGCATCCGGCAGCGTCGCAACGGTTACAAACTGCACCCCGGTGTAAATCAGGCAAACGATCGCAAGCGCCGTCAGCAAAGCGAGCGGCGTGTCTCGCTTCGGATCTTTTGTTTCGCCGCCCACGAACAGCGCGCCTTCGAACCCGCCATAGCCATACACGAGCAAAAGAATCGCCTCAAACCAGTTCTTGATGGAAATGGCCGGTACCGAAAAGGGCACACGGATCTCAGGCTTCAAAGACCATGCCAGCAAGCCCGCGAGAACAAAAAACAGAAGAAAGCTGACCTTGACGCTGGTGAAGAAATTGCTCACGTTTTTGCCCGTTTTTACTCCGATGTAGTTCAAAAGCGCGAGTTGGCCAATCAGCAGAGCCAGCGTCACCAACTCGCCTTTGCGTGTGCCGAGTGCCGGAATAAATTGCGCTGCATAAGTGCAGAACAGGTTTGCAGCCGCCGCCGGTGCGGCGATGCGCGTTAGCCAGGTGAGCCACGCCACCAGTAGTCCCGCGAAGCCGCCTAAAGCGTCGCGGGCGTAAAGATACAGGCCACCCGTTTCCTCATAGCGCGAGGAAACTTCCGCAATGCACGCGGCGATGATGAGAATTCCGGCGCCGGCTCCAAGGCAACTCACTGGGCTGAGGCTCCCGAGCCGCTCCGCCAGCACGGCTGGTAGTCCAAATATGCCCACACCGATAATGGAGTTGAGCATCAGCGCCATGAGACTCCAGCGCCCGATGGTGCGTACGAGTCCTTGCGAGTTCTCCGTCAACCGCGTGTGTTCCTTTGCTGCCTAGTCCGTCGGTGCCTGCACGGGCGCCGCCCTCATCCGGGCGATTTCTGCGAGCAAGTCTGGCTTGCCGGTGATCGGCTCAAGATGCGGATGGCGCTCGCCGCCATGATAATCAATACCGTAGCTCTCGAAGAAATCGCCATTCTGGGCGAGGAGTTCTATGGGATCTTTGGAGTTTTTGGCCTGCCGGATGGCCTCGCGCAGAATCTCTGGATTCCATCGCCGACCGTTTACGGCCACGAGCCGCATCCCTGGAGCCATTCCTGCTTTCGCGGCCGGTGAGCCGGGAATGACATCCAGGATACGGTCGCCGTCGTCTCCGCCAGATGCGTGGACATAAAATCCCAGCGAGTACTGCAGATTGACTTCCTGCTCGGATACCTCTGTGATGTGTTCGTATTCATTCAGCGCGTCAGTGAAAGTCAGCTTCCAGCCGCTGTTTTCCAGGCCACCTAGCGGAGCACCAGGCCCGTGAGACTTCAGGCGTTCATTGAAAAACGCCCGCCAATCGTACGACGCGACCCCGTTCAGGGTATTCACGACGTCTTCGAAGGTATAGGGCACGATTTTCGGAGGACTATCCTCTCCTCCATAGAACTTGCGACAAAAATCGTCGAGCGATTTCTTGCCGCCGGATTCGCGCCGGACGATTGTGTCTACCTCGAGCCAGATCAGCGTGCCTTCATCGTAGTAATCAGCGCCACGACGCCACGACGAACCCGCGGGGCCGATGCTGTACAAAATCTGCGCCGAGATCGCCGTATCCTGTAGATCACGCCAGGTGCGACCGGGCCGGTCATTCAGATATGCCGCCGTCGTTGCTAGGTATTCATTCAGCAGTTTCAACGGCATGATGCCCGAGCGCGCAGACAGCATATAACCGTAATACTGCGTCAGCCCTTCATACACCCATAGCAGGTCGCCTTTCATCGGCGTTTGATAGTCTGGTGTGGCAAGGCCGACGGGCCGCCGGTATTTTCCATTCCACGAATGCGTAAACTCGTGGGCCAGCAAGTCAGAGCTCTCAAACAATTCGGGGTCGAGAAAAAAGGTTTCCGCTGTGCGATTGTCACTGGATTCGTGATGTTCCACCCCGTCAGGCGGTATGCGATCGCTAAGCGTGAGCAGAAAATCGTAGCGGCGGTAATGCCTCGCTCCAAAGAGCACTCCTGTTTCTGCGACCAACTGGCGGAGGTGCTGCACTTCTACCGGCGATGCCTCGAGCGCGGCGGTCCCGTCGGCGACAACATGCACAGTATGGGTTGGCTTCTGGCCAGGAGAGAGGTCGATGTTGCGCAGGTACGCGCCGGCAACCAAGGGTGAATCGATGACCGTCGTCAGTGAAGCAGGCGCAAATTCAAGTTCGTCCGCCGTCTCCTTTGCGACGGGGAGCGCAGTGCCATACCTCCAACCCGCAGGCAATCGCAGGCTCGCGACGTAGAGGAGGTCGTCGGTCTTCGCACCTTGCGGATACAGGGTCAGCAGATACCAATTCAGAACCGCCAGCTTTGCGGTGGACGAAGGAGGCTCACGCCAAGTGGTCGGCTCGGCCGGCGACAAGTAGTCGTACCTTGCTTCCAGGGTTTCGACGCCTGGGGGCACGTCGATGTGGAACGCGAACATATCCACGTCATCACGCCGCCACGAAATATCCTTCCCGTCGGCGCTGATCTTCAGTCCGACGAAATCGACGATCGGTCCCGTCGGTGAGTGTTCGCCGGGAATCCATTTCGGATAGACGAGCGTGAGCGGTCCAGCCTTCACCGGCAACGTTAGTTTCGCGTGAAAAATGTGCGACGGAGCGTCTCGCAAATCAACGGCGAGCCGGGCGGGCGGCTGCACAGTTTGTGCGAATGAATGGCTGAGACTCAAGACCATCAACAAACAAAAAACCCCTGTGAATCGCAGGTATGACGGCAGATTCAAGTCGATCCCTCCAAACCCGCGAAAGAGTACCACACCGGTATGTACGCCGCTGGCCGACCGGCCAAACGGGGCCGCGGCCAGAAGAGCGGAACCGTGCCCTTCGGGCCCTTCTGTTACAATTCGGATATGGGTACGGCGATCTACACGACACCGCTTTTTTCCAGGAATCTTCGTAAGCAATACCCAATCGCTGTGCGAGGCGAGGGCTGCTGGATGTTCGACGCGGACGGCCGCCGGTATCTGGATGCTTCGGGCCAAGCGGCAGTGGTGAGCATCGGGCACGGCG
>Ga0207761_1000294_pt1 | contig 17526 bp, 14 predicted proteins | sample LuqExpMetageno34_FD_187792 | JGI IMG/M metagenome (GOLD analysis project Ga0207761, IMG submission 187792) | Tropical forest soil microbial communities from Luquillo Experimental Forest, Puerto Rico - Sample 34 (SPAdes) | ecosystem: Environmental > Terrestrial > Soil > Tropical forest ... | reverse complement strand
GACCGGACACGCCCGTCACGGTCACTTTTAGCGGCAGGGAGGCGCCATATGCCGCGCTGCTGCTTGTTAAGCCAGTGGCCACAAGAGCGGTTGTGCTGTCCTCGGGAGTAATCGTTACCGGAAGCACCGCAGAATCGCTCGGCGCAAACGTCCCGTCGCCCGCGTAGTGCGCCAGCACAGTGTATTGCCCACCTGGCAAATCATTCACCGCCCCGGTAAACTGGCCGGTGTCACTCAGTGAGAATGTCTGCCTCGAATTTCCGAAGCTATCGGTCTTGATTGACACCAACCCCGTTGGCAGAGCACCGACATTCGAGGACGTCACCGAGCCGCTCAGCGTAATCGGCGCACCGTGCGTGGCATTAAGCGTCGAGGCCTGCAACGTCACCGATGACGGCGCAAGCGAGGCACTCGCCCAGGCGTTCGCGAGATTCATCGCATTCAGTGAGCCCAGTCCTGTCACCAGATCGAAGCCCGCCCCCGCGTTATTCCCGGTCAGGACTCCGTTAGTTCCCGGCACATTCGAAGAACAGCCCGGCGAGCCTCCCGCACAGGGAACGCTATTGTTTCCCAAGGTCACGTCGTAAAAGACGCACGAATTCTGCGCGGTTGGATTCGTTTGCTGCGAAGACTCGCACACATTTGCTGGCGTCGCCGCCAGGCGATAAAGCACGTAGTTGATCTGCCCTTGGAACGGTCCGTTTTTCTGCTCGATCAGCGCCAGAATGCCCGCAAGTGCGGGCGTTGCCGTGGAGGTTCTCCCAACGAGTGTTAGCCCCACCACTTGCTGCAGGGCGTTAATCTGGCAGGGCGTGCCGCCGAGGCTGGTGCAATACACGAAGTCGTCGTGAGCGGAGGCCGCCGCCAGAGCGACGTCCGGCAAATCGCGTGCGCCGTCAGCCGGAACACCGTTTCCCGATTGCCATGTTGGTTTCGCATAGACCGTGCTGGCACCGCCGCTGCCCGAGAGCAACGTGAGGTTCGTATTTCCAAACGCGCAGTTCGTCGAGCTTGGCATCTGCGACACATCGCAGCTCTCGTTCCACGCGCGCTCAGGGATATAGCCAATCGCTGAGGAATAATCGGCGGCGTTGCTGGCATTCCAATAGGTGGCTGGCTGCTGTCCGTCGTCAAATTCCGTTCCCCCTACGGCCACGTTGTAAGGAGTCGAGGCCACGCCATTGACTGCCGGCCCCAGTTGGGACGGAACGCCCGCGGTCGGATTGTCGCAACCGGCCGCGCCATTGTCTCCCGCTGCCACCAGCACGGTAATTCCCTCGGCCGCAGCCTGTTGCCATAGCGCGTTATAAAACGCATTACCCGTTGTCCCGAGCGCCTGCTCGCACCCGCCATAGGTGTAGGTCAGGATCGGCGCAACTTCGTTGTCGATCGCATACGCTGCGGCCAAATCCACGCCACTCGTCGTGTCCGTACTTCCCGCGACCACTAGGTTGATTGTTGCTCCCGGAGCTACGGCGCCGGCCCATTCCACATCGAGCATCGCCTCTTCCGCATCCAGTTGGCTTGCGATTCCAGGATCGGGCCCAGTCAATAAAATGTTCGGGTCGTTGGTCTTCAGCCCGAAGATCTGCCGGAACTGCTGCACATCGCTCAATTCAATCTGTGATTGCGCAGTGACGGCAATCGCCACGCCGCTGCCGTCCACTCCACCGTTCAACAGACTCTGGGTGCCGTAAATCGCCGCGAAATCTCCAGGCGCAACGTAGTAAGTGTTGCCGGATCCGGTTGCGGTCAAATGTGGCACCAGGGTGCGACTCTGCAGCTGAGGGTTTACGCCCTTCCGATGAACTGGCGGCCGCTTGCCAAGACTGTTCAGCGAGAACACGCCGCCGCTAATGCCACTCAATGACGCTGGAAGAGCGATATCGGTCGAATTTGCGATGTGTAGTTGGCCGTGCACTCGGTAGTACTGCATTTTCGTGTGAAACGCAGCTTCCACCTGGCTGGCGATTCCGCTGAACTCCAGCCAGCGCCTCCCCGTGGCTACTGCATCCACATGCAGGCCCGCGCTCTCAAGCCACGCTCGCGCCTGCTCGATACCCGCGTCGGCCGCGCCAAACCGCCGGCCAAATTCCGCCGCTGTCAGCCAGTGATGGTAATTGGACGAATGTTTGTCGTGCTGGTCTTCCACCAAATTTTGTATTTCCGCTTCCTGCTCTGCGCTCGCCGCCAGAACCAGCACCATTCGGCGCAGGCTGCGCTCGCCTTTAATATGTCCCACCACGTTTTCATCTGTAGCCCACAGCGGTCGGCTATGCCGTATCACGAAGGACGGCTGTTGCACGTACGCTTCGCGCTCTTCGCTGAAGCTCTGAGCTTGGAGTTGGCTGGAGAACCCGAGGACCGCAGAGACAAGCAATCCGAATAGGCGGAGCGGAACAACCTTTCGAAGAACCAGCAATGCCTCCCACCCCTTTACTGCGCCAGGCGCGCGGTGAATGAGCAGGTTCGCTCTGGCCGTTTCTTCCTCTGCACAGGCGCCGGTTTTCCTCGCAGCGAAGATGGACTGGATTCAGTCTACACAGACGTTCGAGACCGCACAAATCCAGTCAATTTGTCGTCACCTATCGCTTCGGTCCATAGACCGCCGACCACTTCAGTTCCACGTTCCCGCCGGAAAGAATCACGCCGATTCGCGGATTCCTCCCAGCTTCCAACCCCAGTTCCAGGAGCCCGTTCTTCCGCAATAGCGGAGCCAGTGCCACCGCACTGGAGGGCTCAATCACGATTTTCATCCGCTCCCAGACCAATTTCATCGTCGCGACGATCTCCTCTTCGCTCACCAACACCACACCATCGACCAGTTGCCGCAAGAGCGCGAAGGTCCGCGGGGCAAGTGAAGCCCGCAAGCCATCCGCAATCGTGTCGCTGGTTTCCAGTGCCTGCAACTTTCCCGATTTCAGCGACCGGTACGTATCATCGGCCCGTTCTGGCTCGCATCCATAGACGCGCACATCCGCGCGCGTCCCTTTTGCCCCCAGGCAGGTTCCACTCAGCAGCCCTCCGCCGCTTACCGGCGAAAGCACGGCCTGTAAGTTCGGCACGTCCTCCATCAATTCTTTTACTGCTGTGGATTGGCCCGCGATGATGCGGTCATCGTCGTACGGGTGCACCAGGATAGCTCCCGTTTCCGCCTGCACCCGTGCGGCTGTTTCTGATCGCGACGTTACATTCGGCTCGCAAAACGTGATCCTTCCGCCGTACGACTCCACCGCCCGGCATTTCACCATCGGCGCATTCTTGGGCATCACGATTGACGCCGGGATCCCTCGCCACCCAGCTGCGCACGCCACCGCCGCCGCGTGATTGCCGCTCGAGTGAGTCACCACCCCGCGACGCGCTTCCTCGTCTGTCAGCGAGAAGATCGCGTTCGTTGCCCCTCGAATCTTGAATGATCCGGTTTTCTGCAGGTTTTCGCACTTGAAGAAAATCTGCGCTCCGGCCAAGGTATTGATCGAGCGGCTCGTCAATACTGGTGTTCGGTGAATCCTCGGCCGAATCCGCTCATGAGCTTCCAGAATCGCCTTCCAATCCGGTTGGAGATTGTCTGCCTTGCTGAGAATGTCTGCGGTAGCCATCCGATGAGTGTATTCCAACTGCTGCCAGAAAGTGGCCTCAGCGCGCTTGAATACTGGCCGTACCAAACCTTTAGCACTATGGGGTCCTGTCTTGACCTCATCCCCCCGTCTGATACGCTTACAGGCAAGCTATTCCGGGTCCAGTTGTCCCCAACCCGGGTCGGAGAAACTTCGTGCCTCCTGCAGAACGCCGGCAATTGGAGCGGTTCCGCATTCGTGTCCCCCTGCGTTTTCGCCCGCTGGGGCTCGCTTCCGATCAAACCGAACATTTCACTGAAACCGCGAACATCTCCCGCGGCGGCTTCTTTTTTGTGACCTCGGCTCCACTGCAAGTCGGCATGCCTATTGAAGCTACACTGAATATGCCTGCGGAAGTGACCGGAGGAAATCCCGACGTCACGCATTGCCGCGCCCGCCTCGTTCACGCCCGGCCTGACGCTTACAGTGACGGCCGCATGGGTTTTGGCGCGGAAATTGAGATGTACATCGAGGCAAAAAAATCGGATGGCTCGTCAGCAGCCCGCCCTTTGCCACTACCGGACAAGCCTAAGCCCTAACTTCGGCCCGACAGTTTGGGAATTCTCGCGCCCGCGAATGTGGCGCGTGTTGTTTCTTCACTTGACGATCGTTATCGTTGTTTTTGACGATCCCACATTTTCGAATCGGTCGTAGACCCGCACCGCGATCGTATGTTCCCCAGGCATCAGATGTCTGACTGTGAACGCATACGTTTCCGATTTGTAGTCGTTAATCCCTTTTTCCGGTGCCAGCAGGATCCATTCGCCTCCGTCCACACTGTACTGCGCCTTCTCGATGTTGTTTGTCGGATGGGTCGCGGTGAACCGGAAGTCGTAAGAGACACCTTGCGATCGATCCGCGTTCATTCCCGTCGCGCTTGCATCGATTTTCCCAATCGTCGGGTTGGTATTATCCACCTCGAAGCGTTCGCTCTCGCGCTCCGTTGTTAGTGTCATTGCGGGGGGATTCGACGGCGCATCGCTGGCTACAATCTTCAAGTAATACGCGCCATCCGGCATCGATGCGGTGTCCCACGAATAGAATTTCTGCTCCAGGTTGTCCTTCAGTAGAAGCCAGTTTTCCTGGTTCTCTCCGCGGAAGTACACTGCGTATTTCAGCTCGTCCTCATTGTCATCGTGTGCCGACCACAGCACCGTCTGATAGCCCTTCTGCAGCAGTCCCTGCGGTTGAATTTCGAATTTTGGAGGTGTAGCTGCGGTTATGACGATGCCGGCGGGCGTGGTGGGATTTGGTGCAGGCGGCTGCCTCAGTGGCACATTCCCCTGCGGCGCGGGCATCCCCACTGGCGCAAAGGCGCGCACACCGGCATCTTGCAGCGCGATTCCGTCGATCACCGGACCCACATTTCTCGGCTGATACGATACGCTCACCCATTCAATCCCGTCTCCCGGCCTGCCGTCATGGATCACTGCTTTCCATTGGAAGAATCGTGCCGCCGGCGCTTCAGTGGGCGCATCAGGGGAGGTATAGGGTCCGAACCATGGCGACCACTCTTTGCCCGGATCCTCGGTGTTGCCGCTGCGCACGAAAATTTCCAGCCTCGGCTCTTTCGTCTCTTTCACCGCTTTGCCGCTGGTAGTTGTCGCCGGAGGTCCCCACCACTCAATGCGCCCCCATTGCGACAGCAGCTTCGCGTCGAACGATTGAGACTCAAACGTTCCTTCCGATTCGTACTCCGGCCCCAGCGAAAACACTTTCCCGGGATTCGCAGTGCACAAATAAACCTTGCCGCCCGATGACCGCGAAATCCCGGTGATCTGCGCGGAGCCTGACTTCGCCAACTGCGCATACACGCCGCGCCCATCGATGACCAGCAGCGAACCGTTATTCCCCGTGCCCGCCAGCAGACGTCCGTCAGAATTCAGTCCCAGGGCGTAAATCACTTCATCACGCGACGTCCATATCTCTTCCGGCACTCCTTCTGCCGATATTCGGTAAATGCTGCTGGAGATCGCCTGCGGGAAGGCCACAAACGGCGCTGCAATCGCTCCGCCGGGTGCTCCCGCGGCCGTAATCGTTGTCGCGCCTTGCGGCGTCTGGATCACCGCTGACGGGCCGGTTTGTACGCCGTGCGCCTTGTCCCCGATCGCCGCCACGTAAATGCTGCCGTCTTGCGCGACCACCAGTGAAGTCACCTCGCGCTTCGCCGTTTCGTAAACCACAAATCCGCTGGCGGAGCCGTCCCCTGCTTTTTTCCCTTTGCCCGCTCCCGTGGCCTTGCTGATTTGCAGCACGCGCCCATTTGGCTCCGTTCCCGCCAAGAGGTTGCCCTTGCCGTCAAAAGCGAGATTCTTGATATGCGCTTCGTCGCTGTCGTAATAAACCTCACCTTTTCCGTCCGGCGACACCGCGTAGATTTGCCCTTTATCGCCCGTGGCTACGTACAGTGTCCCGTCCGGCGCAAAGGCCAGGTCCCATATGTATTTTGATTTCGGCTCGAAGAAAACGCTTTTCTCCCCATTCGCCCCGACCTTATACACCTTTCCATCCGGCGACGTGCCCACAAATAACGTGCCCTTCGCATCGAACGTGATGCACTGGGCCAGCAAGTCCGTCGATTCGAAGACGGTCTTCGGTTTGCCGGCTCCTTCAAACTTGAACACTTTCGCCGGTGATCCCCCGCCCGCGTACAAAACCCCGGCAGGATCGGTTCGCAGCGACCACAAATACGAAGCATCGGCATCCGCAATAGACGAGAATTTCGGCGCCAGTTCCAAATGACCATCGCTGCGCACCGCCACACCCTTCGCCGTGCCCTTCAAGAATTCTTCGTACGTTGATTGGCGCCACCGCCGCGTGTGGTCCGCCACCGAAGTGCTGGCCAACCCGCAAACCAGCAACGTGCCCAGCAGAAGCCGTTTCCATGCGTTCGCCATATTCGAGGTCACCGGATTTGTAGATTCAATGAGATTAGTCCGCCGACAGGTCCGCCCAACACAATCGAAGATTCGCTGGCCAGCGACTCCCGCAAGACTTGCACGCTTCCGGGTGTCGGCCGTCCATCAATTACGCTGATCTGCGACAGCGGCACGTTCGGCATTTCCTTGTCGTCCCAAACCATCGTCGGAGCTGGGACAAACAAGCCCACATATAGCCTGTCATTGTGCCGCTCGCGGTTCATGAGCGCGATCAACTGGTCTAGTCCGGCAGGCCCGGATGTCCCCCCGGGCATCGCGTTGAAGTTGAATCCGCGCGAGGCGCGATTCATCCAATCCGCATCGCTCACCAGCACCCGCAATGTCGTGCCGCGCGCAATCTGGTCCGGCACCCGCACGGTGGTCTCTTCAATTTTTGCCTGTCCCCGGTAGGGCCGCAGGAGCACCCGCACCTTCAGATTCTCTCCCGGTGCCGCTTCTCCCTTTTCCAGCCACGCGCTTTCGATCGTATATGACTTCCGCCCCGCCAAGCTCTCTACCTTCAACGACACGCGCTCGACGTTCGGCACTTCGTAGTTGTTGACGAACAGCCGCGTGAACGCATTCTGCACAACGATCGCAAGCGGCATCCCATCGGGAGCCATCGTGTCCCCTGCCGAAACGGTGCTCTCCAGTTGCACCGGTACGTGACCCTTCAGTTGAATCTCGCCGGTCAAATGGAGTGTGGTGCCTTCGCCATACACCGAGTTTTGCGTCAGCCCGTTGAACGTCGTCAGCGCCACCAGCAGCGGCGTCAGCTTCGGATGGTTGATCATGTCGAAGTGCAGTTTCTTTTCGCCGAGCGGCGTGGTTACCGTCAAATCCAGCGGAATCATCGACGGTACGGCCCCGAGCTTTCCGGTCACTGCGGTCAAGTGATCGCTCGTGATCGTGCCAATCGACCCGCCCATGTTCACGATTTTCGTCGACGCCAACGAGGACGACAGCGTCGTCACCACCCGGCTGCGCGCCATGGGTATCGCGATGTCGCCCAAGTTCATCAGCGGATGCCCGCACAAAAACACTCTGTCGCCTTGAACAGCCGTCACTGTGCACGCCGAATTGATTGACGCGTCTCCCGACACCAGCACCATCCCTGCCATTTGGCCTGGCTCCAGCTTCGCATCGTCCGGCCGCGGTTCCGCAGTCCCGCCCTGCGCCGCCACGAACCCATATCCCTGCAATTGTGGAGAGAATTGCTGCAGCGCGGCGGGTTTAAAGCCCGAGAACACCAGCGGCGTTTCGATGGGCTGCAGAGCCGCGCCTCCAGGCAACGCATTCCGCGCCAGCGCGTCGCCGGGTATTTCGAATTGCTGCGCCGGTGCCAAGTTCTCGCCGGCCAGGGTTGCCGCGGGTTGCTGCAGCACGTCCGCAATCGGCGTGACGCCCGCGATCGCTTCCTTTGTGAACACTCCCAGCTTCAGCGACAAAGCCCCGGCCAGTTTTCCATCCAGATACACCGGACTGCCGCTCATTCCCGCCACTACGCCCGTATGCTCGACCTTTGGCCCTTTTAGCTCGACAAGAATGATCGATTGCTTCGGCCCCAGGAAGTTCGGCAGAACGCCAAGTACCTCAAGGTCGAACTTCTCCACCTGGTCGCCCTCAAAAATCGTGTACGCATACCCCTGCATGCCCACGCGCACCTGGTCTAACGGCAACATTTCGTTGGATTCGGGCGGCGTCGCGGGCAGGGCTCTGATCCCCGCCATCAGGCAGGCTAAGGTGAGAACAACGGCGCGAGCAGAACGCAGGATTTGGCCCATGTCAGCGAATGTCCCCCAAAACGGGAAGTCAGCATGATACCGGGCAGGAGTCCGGGTAGGCAATTGAACCACAAGGCAGGCCCGACTAGCCCCAACGTCTTAGACGTTCTAGTCCCCGCCGGGTTGCTTTGTAGGGACGGTCTTCTGAGGCCGTCCGAGGTAGCGCTGGCGCTGTGTAGCGGTGGTTCTTTAGACCCGCGCTGTAGCGCAGGGCGAGTCCGCGCCTGCCCGCCGTAGCAGGCAGTGCGAAGGCGGGAGCCCTGCGGCAGTTAAACCGCCACCTGTAGCGAAACCCGCCCCCTCTATGCGACCATGTCCTCACAAACAGGAGTGCCCATGTCCGAACCAACCAAAGAAGAATTGCTCGCTCGCATCGCCGAACTCGAGAAAAAGACCGAACGCCCCAAGCGCGGCACTCTCGAATTTCGCGTCGGCGAAAAAGGCGGCGTCAGCGTCTACGGCCTGGGCCGTTTCCCCGTCACGCTCTATTACGAACAGTGGATCCGCCTCCTCGACATCGCCAACGACCTCCGCGCCTTCCTCGAGGAAAACAAGCCCCGCCTCAAGCTCAAGGAACAATAGCCACGCAGAGTCACTCTGTGAATTTAGCGAAGACCTAACGCGTCAGAGGCTTCTTCTTGACGCTTCAACACAAGTAGGTTGACTACTCCATATGGTGCATGGCGAAAATGCGCGAGTTCCCGTTCTCGTACGGATACACATGCACCATCCAGCCGAACACCACGGGATAGAACTTCCCGCCGGCGGCCTCGCACGCCGCTTCGCTATGAATCGTTCCGCGCAGCCCAAACTTCATCCAGTCCGGCTTTTTGCCGGCCGTTCTCGGCGGTATGCACAAATTCGTATGCTGGTGCCACGTAGCCACGCTCAGTGGCACTCGCTCGTTTAGTTGATCCTCAGTAGCTCGTCGCGGCATCGTGTACATCGCCCCGACCAACTCGAACCCACCGTCCGCCGTCTTTTTATACAAAAGGGAAGTGGGCCGTGCTGGATCGAACGTAAACGCTTCCAGGAATCCGTTTGCATAATTCGTGAAGTGATATTCCTCCTGCCGCACGTTCGGCAGGAAAATCTTGTAACCTTCGTCCAACGCAACGTGATAGTCCTTGTACTTCGCGATTCCCGCGCGCAACTGGTCCACGATCTCTTCCGCGCGCTTCTGATCTTGCGGCGTTCCTGGCCTCGGAGCCGTCATGTGCATGTGCGCCGTATCGCCATGATGCATGTGTTGCATCTCCAGCATCGCTCCGTGCTCGCCGACTGAGGCGTCCTGCGCGCCCATATCCATTCCCGGCATATTCGAATGATCGGCACTCTGCGGTTCTTGCGGATCTTGTGCAACGACTAATGGTACGGCCGGCGTGTGATGATTCGGAATTGCCGCCAGCAACACTCCAACAAGGCACAGCGCTCCCACGCCAGTTCCCAACTTCGTGATCAGCTGAATCCAGGTCTTGCGGCCCAACATGGTCCCTCGTTTCACTGTGTGCAACTCTCGTTTGTCTTCTCTTCCATAATACGAACCCCTTCGACTCTTTCTTTCTAACGATATGGTGCAGGGTTCTCATTTCCCAACTGTCCGCGGGGACAGGCGAAGCCTTGCCTCTTTTGCCAGCCACTCTGCGCGTATCCGGCTGCAGTTCGCCCGCATCGCAGCCCAGCTTTCTGGTGGCGTATAGCTGTTCGCAGGCCACCTCTACGCCCATGCTAAACTTCCAAACAAAATGAAATCCGAATCGATCCGACCGATCAAAGCCCTTTCCGGTGGTGTCGAAGTCCCCGGCGACAAGTCCATCTCCCATCGCTACGCCATGCTTGCCGCGCTCGCCGAAGGCACCAGCGAACTTCGCAATTTTGCTGCAGCTCGCGATTGCCACAGCACACTGGCATGCATGAAAGCCCTCGGCGCTGGCGTTGAACTGCAGGGCGCAACGGTTCGCGTCACGGGTCACGGCCTGTGTGGCCTGAAGAGTTCCTGGCGCACGCTCGATGCGGAAAATTCCGGCACCACCATCCGCCTGCTATCCGGTATTCTCAGCGGCCAATCCTTCACCACGAAAATCACTGGCGACGCCTCGCTGCAAAAGCGCCCGATGAAGCGCGTCATGACTCCCCTGCGCGAAATGGGCGCGGACATCCGCGCGCGGGACGAGAATTTCCCGCCTCTCGAAATCCGCGGTAGCAAACTGCGCGCCATCTATTACCAAACGCCAATGGCCAGCGCCCAGGTAAAATCCGCGGTCCTGCTGGCCGGTCTCTACGCCGATGGCGAAACCAGCGTTACGGAACCTGCCCCAACTCGCGACCACACCGAACTCGCTCTTCAGGAATTTGGCGCCACCGTCGGCAAATCCAATCGCACCATTTCCATCGAGCCCAATCCCACACTCCATCCCGTCTCACTCGACGTCCCCGGCGATCTCTCCTCCGCCGTTTTCTTCATTGCTGCGGCCTCGCTTTTTTCCGAATCCAACCTCTATATCGGCAATGTCGGCCTCAATCCCACGCGTTCCGCGATTCTCGACTTCTTCACCCAAATGGGCGCGTCCGTCTCGGTCGCGCATTTGCAGACGAAGGGCGGCGAAGTCGTAGGCGACCTCACCGTCAAGGGCGCGCGGCTCAAGGGCGGCCTCGTATCAGGCGACCTGGTTCCTCTGCTGATTGACGAATTGCCCATGCTCGCTGCATTGGGTCCGTACACAGAGCAGGGAATTGAGATTCGTGACGCGGGCGAGCTTCGCGTCAAGGAAAGCGACCGGATCGCTGCGCTAGCCGAAAACCTCAAGCGCATGGGGGCAAATGTCGAAGAATTCCCCGACGGTCTGCGCGTCGCAAGTGGGAAGTTGCAGGGCGCGGAGATTGATCCGCGTGATGATCATCGCATTGCCATGGCCTTTGCAGTAGCGGGTTTGGGCGCTGCGGGCGAGACGCGCATCCTCAATGCGGACTGTGCCGGTGTTTCGTATCCGACGTTCTTCTCCGAACTGCGCCGTCTCGCCGAAGGGTGATTGCTATTGTTCCGTAGGCGGTGGCACGACCGGAGGTGCCGCCGGAGCCGGCCCGTGCGGGGGCCTCGGCGGGGCTGGAATCGAGACTGCTGACTTCCGCAGGTCGATGTTCCCGTAGCTCGTCTTTAGGGTGATGGTCGGACCTTTACCGGACCCGTTCTTGCCGGCCAGATGCGAATCTCCAGATTGATTCTTGGTCGGTTCGAGTCCATTAAATTCACTGTCGATATCGCAGTTCCGGCAATCCGCCACAATTTCAAAACTCGCAGCGGCAGGCAGCGTTAGGGAAATCCCCGAGGAGGAATTCGTGATCTGCACATCTTCCTTCGGCGCAACGGTAAACCGCACCGAAATCTGCCCGTTCCGGTTCTGAATATCGACCTTTCCGCCAGGATTCTCCACGTTCACTTCATTGTCCCTCGTTCGCAGCGTCACATTTCCCGGAGCGTCGATCAGATCCAGATTCCCCGAACCCGCTTCCAGATGGCCATTCAGCGCCGACACCGTCAGGTCCGTGCGAGCCGACACCATCCGCACGCCCTTGGCGATTTTGTCCGCGCGCACTGGCCCGTAAAAATCCCCATCAACGGTGAGGCTGCCACTAGCGGTATTTACCTCGATTTCTCCGCCTTTGCCGGAAATCTTCACGTCGCCCTTGACGTCCGACGCCTTCACGTCGCCTTTCCGCATTTCAATCGAAACGTCCCCAGTCGTATTTCGTACTTCGACGTCTCCATTCTGGTCCGTCACCGTCACGTCTCTCATTTGATCCGAGACAGCAACATCGCCCTTCTCGGTTTTAACCAGCAACGCCGACTTTTCCGGCAAGGTCACTTCTAGGTCCACGCTGATGCGGCGATCTTTGGCATCATAGCCCGCCGGCTGAACTTCGTATCCATCGCCGTTCTGCGTGATTGTCACGCTGGTGTTCTTGCCCACGCGATCCGCTTCCGACTCGCTCCAGGTTTTGACGTTTTTCTTCGCAGTCACTCGGATTTGCTCGTCATCCGTGCCCCGCACGGTGATATCCCCATGCATCGTCCGAACCAAAATGTGCGCGGTGGGAGGAATTGTCTTTGGCGAGACGTCCAGGTCGTAGCTGTAGTTGTTTCCGGGGATATCCAAGTCGGCCATCTGTTCCGGTATTTTTTCCGAGGCCACCACGATGCCCAACAACGCCAGCATCCCAAACACCAGCAGCAATTCGCCTCCGGTCAGCGCGCCTCCACCAAATCGCCGGCCCAACGTGCGCTCGACGAGTTTGATCACGCCCCAGAAAATGATGAGCAGCGGCCACCAGTGGCGAAAAAACTCACTGAGTTCCAGGTGTCCGTAGTAGTGGAGGAGAAGAATCGCTCCGGAGGAGATGAGCACGAGACCGGTGAAGAGACCGCTGCTGCGCGTCGGGGTGCCAGCCATATTCTCCTTATTGCCCCTGCGTTCCGTACGGCGTCTGTTGCGAATTCGTCACCGGCGGAACGCCGGGTGGCGGCGTTGCCGGAGGAACAGCCGCCGGTTCGGTATGTCCCTCGCGCGGTGCCAGCGCTGCGCCAAGCTGGAATATTCCGATGATGAGCAAAATCACCGGCCAGGTGTTCCCAAAATAAAAAACTCCTCCGTGCACCTGATGCAGCAGAATCAAAATTCCTATCGTGATGATGATCGCAGGGCCGGTCATGCTTCGAATCATGCAGCTTTGGCAGCGGCAGCGCATTTGTGGACTCATACCAGGCCTCGCTTCAGTTCTGTCCGCCCATCCGGTTTCGCAACATCAGGAATCCCACGCCGATCAGGATCACCGGCAAGATCACCTGGCGCACCCGGTAGAAGTCAAAGAATCCGAAGTTATGTAGGAGCACGAACAGGCCGATCCCGATCAGGATGATTGGACCCACCGGCTTATTCTTCGACCACGACTCCAGGGGATCCGCAAGCTGTGCCCCGGTAGCCTTCGCCTTTGCCACCCGCATCGCGTCGATCGCCATGTACCAGGGGAAAACGCAGATCGCCACGATAAACAACGCCTGCAGTCCGTCGCCCATGTCGCTGCTGATCCCCACGATGATGAACGCGAAGATCACAATGTGCAGCAGCGCCTTGTTATATTCGCCGTTGTAAATCGCGCCCAGCCCGGGAATCAATCCCAACAAAAATGCCAGCCCGGGATTTGGCGCACTTGCCGGTGGCGGAACCTGTGGCGTGGGAACTCCTACCGGTGGTAAGCCGGGATCGCTAGCCGACAGAGGAACTGCGGCGCTCGCACTCGACGGCACTCCCATCACGTTCGCCAGGCAATCTTCACAGTAGTACACATCTTTCACCGGCCGCACGCAGTTCGCGCACATCGGTTTGCCGCAATTGCGGCAAAAACCCGATGCCTCCGCCTCCGGATGCACCGCACAGTTCATCGAATACTCCTCTCCAACATCACGGGACACTCGGCGGCCAGCAGTTCCATCTGCCGGCTCAACTGGTTAGCGCGATTCTGCTGCTTCGGCTGCGTGTGCGTCTGATCATCGCCCTTGCCAGGCTGTCTTTCGTCGTTCGTCTTCGGTGCGTTGTCTTCGGGCTGCGCGCGCAGCTGATTCTCGTCTTGGCGCAGCCGCGACTGAATCTCATAGACCACGCGCAAATCCATCACATATTTGCGGCTCTTTGCATAAGTCGTGTGCGCTTGCCGCTCCACACTCCGATACACGGCCGAGGGGGCCAGATCCGCCAGCTTGGTTTTCTTCAGCGAGGTGCCAGACGCCCCCAGCACAATCAGGCATGTCGCCATCACGCTGCCCGCGCCATACGCAAACTTCGGCGTCGCCAGTCCGCGCAACCACTTCGTGAACACCTGCCATGGTGTCAACCGCGGTCCCAGTGTTTGGTCCAGGATCGAGTAGATCAGTTGCGGCGGAACTTCCACCTGTTCTACATCCCGCAGATCCTTCACCAGCCCCTTGACACTCACAAACAGATGGGCGCAATTGGCGCAACTTGACAGGTGCGCGGCGAACGCCTTCTCTTGCGCGTCCGTCATCGCCCCGTCCAGATAATCAATCAACCGCGCTTCAATTTGATCGCAGGTCCAATTCATGACTTGGCCCCCAAAGCCCCACTGCCGATTACAAATCCCAGATTCTCTCGCAATCCGCCTCTCGTCATGATGGCCGCACCCCCATTTGCTGCAGGATCTTGGCCAATTCGATACGTCCTCGATTGATGCGCGACTTCACTGTGCCTTCCGGCACCTCCAGCACATGCTGGATTTCCGCGTATTCCAGTTGCTGCAAATCCCGCAAAATTACCGCCTCGCGCAATTCCGGCGAAAGTCTTGTTAACGCGGCTTGCACCTGCCCGCTCAATTCCCCCAACAACGCCTGCTCGTCTGGCCGGCGCCCCACCGATTCCTTGTTTTCGACCACCGGCATTTTGTCGTCCAACGAATCCGTTAAACGATCCCTCTTCGTTCGCCGGTAATGATCGATCAATAAGTTCCGCGTCACGCTGGTCACCCAGGTCGCGAACCCGCCGTGTGCTGACCGGTAGCTCCCCAATGTCCGGTACACCCGCAGAAACACCTCCTGCGATATGTCCTCGGCCTCCGTTCGATTGCCCACAAAGCGATAACATACGTTGTAAACTCGGCGCGAATGGCGGCGCACAAGTTCCTCCCAGGCCGAGCCTTCGCCCTGGAGACATCGCTGGACCAGTTGGGCATCCTGCTCCAAGCTCTCTCAGCCCCATTCTCCAGTTACCTGCCCAGGCATCACCCGTCCTCGGGTTACTCGGCCTGTCATCTTATGGAACGTAAAATGCTTTCGAAATGTTCCCATTACCGGACATCCGTGGGCACACCGACCTTGCCGCATCTTACCTCTGCCTCTCACTGCTTCACAAGCCCTTGTTCTTGAATTATTTACCGTCACTTCGCTTGACCGCCCACGCTTTCCCATTTACGCTCACTAAATATGCCTCTCAAGTCGAGGAAGGGGTGGTTGCTCCTCCTGTTGGCCCTGGTGGTGGCCTTCCTTCTCTATCACTCCCGTCATTCCCTGAAACTCAGCCAATTCAGCGGCGCCAGTCTCTGGTCCGCCATTCGCAGTGCCAACTACTTATATGTTCTCCTGGCCGTAATCGCGATTTACGCCTGCTACGCGGTTCGCGCTCTCCGCTGGCAACGATTTCAGACTCACGTCGGTCAGGCCAATTTCTGGAATATCTACTCCATGAACCTGGCTGGCTTTACCGCGCTCTTTCTTTTGGGCCGGGTGGCCGAGCCTGTCCGCCCTGTCCTGATCTCCCGCAAAGACAAGATTCCTCTGGCAGACACCTTCGGCATTTACGCGCTAGAACGCATCCTCGACGCCTGTTCCACCGCCGCGCTCGCTTCCATTGGTCTCCTTCTGTTCGAAGCTTCCGGGCACTTGGAAGCGCAGGGCGCCGGCGCCGCTTTCGAAAAGGGAGCAAAGACCGCCGGCACATTTTTCTCCGCTTTTGCGATCGTCGCTATCTGCGCTCTCGTCTATCTCCGCCTTCACGGCTCCTCGGTGCTCGAGCGCCGCATGGAATCCTGGCTCGCCTCTCACACTTGGCGCGCCAGCTTCGCTCGCATCGTCCTCGGTTTTTCCCGTGGCGTGCAAACCGTGCGCACCTGGGGCGACTTGGCCTCTGCCGTCATTCTCTCCTTCTTCCACTGGCTGCTGGTCTGTCTTTGCTACTACCTTGTGATCAAGGGTTTCACCGGTCGTCTCGCCACTCTCACTTTTTCCGACGCTATTCTGGTTCTCGTTTTCACTCTCGTCGGTTCCGCCGTGCAATTGCCCGGCGTAGGTGGAGGCTCGCAAGCCCTGTCCATCGTCGCTTTCACCCGCCTCTACGGTGTGCCCCAAGAACCGGCGGTCGCCGCCGCGATCGTCCTCTGGCTCGTCACATTCGCCGCCTGTACCATCGCCGGCGTCCCCATACTCTTCAAAGAAGGACTTTCTCTCGCTGACATCCGCCGCATGCGCGCCACCGAAGATGAGCAGATCGACTCCGCCATTATCGAACATCCGCCCAAAGTCTCTGGCTGATTTCCGATTACCGCCGGTTCGCCGATCACTGTTCGCCGATATCAAATATCCGATATCTGCTATTCTCTTCCTAAACACAGGAGCTCAACCCGGCGTGAAGTGTCCATTCTGCGCGAATCTGGACGACAAAGTAATCGACTCCCGCGAAGGCCGCACCGGCGACACCATTCGCCGTCGCCGCGAATGCCTCAAATGTTCCCGCCGTTTTACTACCTACGAACGCATTGACGAGATTCCTTACATGGTCATCAAAAAGGATGGCCGCCGCGAGCGTTTCGAACGGCAAAAAATTCTACAGGGCTTATTGAAGGCCTGCGAAAAGCGTCCCGTTCCCACGCCTAAACTAGAATCCATCGTCGATGAAATCGAAGGCGTGGTCCACGATGCCACCGAAAGGGAACTGACCACCACGGAAATCGGCGAGATGATCATGCATCGCCTAAAGAAACTCGACAAAGTCGCCTACGTCCGCTTCGCCAGCGTCTACATGGACTTCAAAGACGTGCAGGAGTTCATGTCCGAACTCAAGAACCTACTCAAAGACCGCGCCGTCAAGAAATAGTCTGTAGGGGCGCAGGACTCCTGCGCCCCATGTCCGCACGACCGATCCGATTTCCGACCTGCTGCTAACCCGATAGGAAAATAACAGTCATCCTGAGCGAAGCGAAGGATCTCAACCTTTGCATCTTGCCTCAACCCAAATCGTTCTCAGGCGTCGTCGCCCTCTACCAAATCCTTACCCGCTCACCCGGCGCTAAATACAACTTCTCCCCCTCTTTCACCGAAAACGACGCATACCACGCATCGATATTCCGCACCGTCGCCGCGCGATACTGTCCCGGCGCGTGCGGATCCGTCAACACCTGCTGCCGCAACGCCGCTTCCCGCGTCTTGCCTGCCCAATTCTGCCCGAACGCAATAAAGAATTGCTGATCTCCGCTGAACCCATCCTGTTCCGGCGCTGTTTTCCCACCCAGCGTTGCATGATACCCGTCGTACGCTGCCGAAATTCCCGCCACGTCCGCGATATTCTCTCCAAGCGTCTGCTTTCCATTCACGGCTAAATCTGCGAATGGCTTGTATGTGTCATATTGCGCCGCGAGTCGCGCTGTAGA
>Ga0207761_1000293_pt1 | contig 17582 bp, 16 predicted proteins | sample LuqExpMetageno34_FD_187792 | JGI IMG/M metagenome (GOLD analysis project Ga0207761, IMG submission 187792) | Tropical forest soil microbial communities from Luquillo Experimental Forest, Puerto Rico - Sample 34 (SPAdes) | ecosystem: Environmental > Terrestrial > Soil > Tropical forest ... | reverse complement strand
TCAACAGGACTGAATCACTCATCGAACTGCGTCGCAAGCCACGCCTTTTTCAACAGAATCGGCCAAGAGCAGACTCAGCCACGCATGCTGAGTAACTCAGGGGCAGACATCTTGTACGTGTCGTTTGATGAGCGGGGACGGGACCGGTGGCAAAGCCACTCCGCCCGTCCTCGCTTCTGCTAATCGACTTGGAAGTAGAACTCCCTTCGAATACGAGCCGCTAGTAGTGGAGCTTTAATTTTCTGCGTGAGCCGCCGCTGAGGTCGCCGCTTCTTCGATGACACGAGCGACGGTTCTCGGGTGCGAAATGTAGACGGCATGGCTCGCCTCCACGGTCGTCACCTTCGAGCCAGACCGCTCGTACATCCAGCGCTGAAGATCGGGGTTCGCCGCGATGTCACGCGTGGTCAGGATCGCGTAGCTCGGCTTGGTGCGCCAAGCAGCCGTCGTCGTCGGAGCACCGAACACGGCCTGCGCGAGCGGGACCTGCGATGCCGCCATGAACCTGGCCTCGGCCGGTGTCACGTCGGCCGCGTAGGTGGCTGCGAATTTTGCGGGATCAAGACGCAGGTAGCCCTCGCCCGCTGGCTGGACGGCTTTATTCCGGTCTGGAAACTTCGAGAGAAGCTGACCCGCAGTCTCTCCGACATCGGGCTGGAGCGCAGCGACATAAACGAGACGGCTGACCTTCGGATCGGCGCCGGCAATTGTAACGACCGAACCGCCATAGCTGTGACCGACAAGGACCACCGGCCCATCCTGCAGATCGAGGACGCGTTTCGTTGCGGCGACATCGTCAGCGAGGCCCGTCAAAGGTTCCTGGACGATGCTGACGCGGTAACCATCCTTTTCGAGGATGTCATGAACCGCACGCCAACCTGAACCATCGACGAAGGCACCATGGGCGATGACGATATTCCGCGTCGCCCCATCGGGCCTTACTTCCGCGAATGCCGCCGTCCCGCTCAGCGCAAGCAGAGCAGCGGCGGTAATGAGATAACTTCGTGCTTTCGACATATAGGTCTCCTTGAGATTGTGGCCGCAACAAAGATGGCCTGTTGACTCGGCCCTCACTTGGGCCGGCCGTGACTTAGGTCCTTTCCAAAAATGTGAATAGAGTGCAAAAACGGAATTCATTGTTCCAAGATATGGAAAGGATCAGCGATGGATCGCTTGGAATCCATGTCGATTGTGTTGGCCGTGGCTGAGGCCGGCAGCCTTTCCGCCGCAGCGCGTCGTCTCAACACGCCGGTCGCAACCGCCAGCCGCAAGATCTCAGAGCTCGAGGCGCATTTGCACACCAAACTGTTTGATCGCACGGCTCGGAAGCTGGCGCTCACTCTCGCCGGCAGCTCCTATGTTGCCGCGTCAAAGCGCATCTTGGCCGACCTTACCGAAGCTGAGCGTTCTGCCTCCGGCGAATATTCGGCGCCGACCGGTGAGCTGATCATCACGGCGCCGGTCAATCTGGGACGCCTGCTTCTCATCCCGATCCTCGCCGAGTTCCTCCGCATTTATCCCAAGATCGATGCCCGGCTCGTTCTCATCGACCGGATTGTCAGCCTGCCGGAGGATCACGTTGACGTGGCCTTGCGGGTGGGCGTTCTGCCCGACAGCCGGCTAATTGCCTTGCGGGTCGGTTCGGTCCGTCGAGTCACGTGCGCGAGCCCCGCCTATCTCGCAGCGCGCGGAACACCGAGCACGCCCGACGATCTCGCCGAGCATGACTGCATCAGTTACGAAAGCGTTCTGGCGCCGAATGCTTGGAGATTCGTGCGCGACAGGACGGAGATTACAGTTTCGGTTCAACCGCGGCTTGTCGTCTCCTATGTCGAGGCGGCCTGTGATGCCGCGCGAGCCGGCATCGGCATCGCGCGTGTCTTCTCTCACCATGTCGCAGCGTCCATCGAAGCCGGCACGCTGGTGACGGTGCTTGCCGACTTTGAGACCAAACCCTTGCCGGTTAACCTGCTCTACGCCGCTGGCCGATTTCTGCCGATCAAAGTACGAGCCTTTCTCGACTTCGCCACCCCGCGGCTCAAAGCGCACCTTGCACCGAAACGCGAACAGTGAGTTCACAGCAAGCAAGCATCCAACCTTGGGCCAGTGTTACTTTTTTACGAGAAAATCGCGAACCGCTTGCGCAGTCGCATCCGGCTGCTCCTCCATAATCCAATGGCCTGAATTTGCGATTACTCCGCCTTTAACATTGGTGGCAACCTCGCGCATGATTGCGGCTTGCTGTTCTCCAAATGACTTCTCGGCGCCAAGCGCCAAAATCGGCATGATTAGTTTACCCTTTGCCAGGAAAGCCTTATTGTCAGATGCGTCTTGGGGAAATGCCGCGAATTGATTGAATGCCGCGTGCATAGCACCAGGGCGGGCGTATATCTCGGCATAGTGCCGGCGTGTGGCCTCATCGATTGCTTTGGGATTCGCCGATAACTCGTTCCAGAAGCGATCGAGATAAATACGCTCACGGCCCCTTACCAATCGTTCCGCATCAGGTCCGCGAAAATTGAAATGCCATAACAGTGGATTTTTAAGAAGTTCATCCCAAGGACCAATGCCCGGCAGTGGCGCGTCAATAACAACCCAGCGAGTGATGCGATCGGGGTATTGCGCAGCGAGCGCATAGCCAACCATGCTGCCAATATCGTGTGTGACAAGGTTAGCCTTATCTACGTTGAGCTTGTCCATCATGCGGCCAATATCTTGTGCCTGTGTTTTCTTGTCATAGCCCGTGCTTGGATAAGACGACAGGCCCATACCGCGCAGATCAGGGACAATAACAGTATGGTCCTTCGCGAGCACTGCTGCCAACGGAGCCCACATGTCGCCGGTATCCCCGAAGCCGTGCAACATAATCACCGCGGGTCCCTTTCCTCCCACTCGGACGTATATGGTCGCGCCATCCGTTTTGACGTTTTCGATACGAAAACTTCTTGGGAACGGCCGTACTTCTGCAGAAGCTGACGACGTCAAGCTCAGCACCGCGATAGCCGCCAACACTATTCGCGTTGGCAATAGGGACATGTTGTTCATGATCAGACTCTGGGCAGGCCTGCGTTCATCGTCCTGAAATTATGTTATAGATGTCAATTGTCGCGGACTAGCCCTCACACGGTCGTCCGTCCCCAGGCCGAATATGCGGGTGCCCAGGGAACTGGAGAGGTCGGAGTTTACAGCCATTCGGGCTGCTCATCCGAGGTGAGCACGTGAATTGTCACCGAGGAAGCCATGTATGAAAGGCAGCTCACCGCACTCCTGGTGATCGACCCTTACAACGACTTCATCTCAGAGGGCGGCAAGATCTGGCCGCGCATCAAAGCAGTTGCCGAAGCGAATAACTGCGTTCCGCACATGCTGCAGGTATTGAAGGCCGCGCGGGAGGCAAAGCTTCGGGTCTTCTACGCCATGCATCATCGCTACCGTCCGGGCGACTATGAGACCTGGAAATACACCGCGCCCATTCAGAGGGCCGCGTGGCGGAACAAAAGCTTCGAATACGGCACGTGGGGCGGCGAGATCCGTGTCGAGTTCGCGCCCCAGCCCGGCGAGATCGTCGCCTCGGAACACTGGTGCTCAAGCGGCTTCGCCAATACCGATCTGGATTTGCAGCTCAAGAAGCACGGCATCCATCAGCTCATCGTCATCGGAATGATTGCGCATACCTGCATCGAAGCGACCGTTCGCTATGCTGCCGAGCTCGGCTACGAAGTGACGGTGATCAAAGACGCGACGGCGGATTACTCGGACGAGATGATGCATGCCGCTCTCGACGTCAATCTCCCAAACTACGCCACTTCCATCCTCGGTACGGCCGAGATCGTAGCCACCCTCTCCGCGCTGTAAGCCTGCGAGCAGCAACATCGACGAGGCAAGCCGTCATATCAAAATTTGCGAACGTCGTCACGATTGAGGTGGCCCCAGGGCGGAGAGATCAGGTGGCAACCTTGACAGCGGCGCACAAGGCGCGCTGCCTTAAAGATGAACCGGGCACCCTGCAATTCGAAGTCCTGCTGCCGAAAGACGACGATACGAAAGTTCTCTCGTACGAGATGTACCGGGACGACGCCGCATTCGAGGTGCACGTGAAAGCGCCCTCCCTTGCACGATTGCGAGAAGAGATTGCCGGAATGGTGGTGAAACTTCATGGGGTGCGGTGCGCGGTCGCGGACTAGTCGGTCCACGAGCGCGGGACTGACAACCACTAAGGAGACGGCGACATGGATAGACGTACTTTTGTGGGTTTGACGGGTGCGATGGCGGCAAATTCGCTTCTGTCACGTGCCGCTTTCGCACAGGCCGCGCCCAAGGCAAAAAATGTCGTGCTGGTGCACGGTCTTTTTGCCGATGGCTCGAGCTGGTCCGAAGTGATCCCGCGATTGCAGGCTGCGGGGCTCAACGTAACCTCTGTGCAAAACCCCCTGACGACGCTCCCCGAAGCAGTCGATGCAGCGCTGCGCGTGCTCGGACGGCAGAATGGACCAACGGTTCTAGCCGGACATTCATTTTCAGGAATGATCGTAACCGACGCCGGTGTTCATCCGAATGTCTCGGCGGTTGTCTACGTGGCTGCGCGCGCGCCGGACGCCGGCGAAGATTACACAGCCTTAGCCAAGAAATTTCCGACGCCGCCGGCTTCAGCCGGCATAGTATTCGATGGCGATGAAGGGCGCCTCAACGAGGAGGCTTTTCTGCGTGATTTCGCGGGCGACTTGCCAGAAGCGAGGGCAAGGGCACTCTTCGCGGTGCAGTGGCCACTTCATAAGGCCTTGCTCGCCGGCAAAACCACCCACGCGGCATGGCGGTCAAAGCCGAGCTGGTACGCCGTCTCCACTGAGGATCGGACCATCAATCCTGATCTCGAGCGCTTCATGGCAAAGCGAATGGCCGCCAAGACGATCGAAGTCAACGCGAGTCACGTTTCGCTGATATCGCAGCCTGAGACGATTGCGAAGCTGATACTAGACGCGGCCGGGCTAACCGAGGACAAGTTCTAATTGCAGGAACTAAAAAAGCTAGGCACGCGTGCTGTTTGAATAGTAACGTATTTCAACGATGATAGCGCATTCGATTTCAATGACAATTCCTGTAAACATCAAAAAATAAAGCGCGCCGTGAGCGGTCAAGCCGAGTCACACCTCACTGTGCGGCCCAATATACGGCTCACGGCGCAGCGCTCGTGATGTTGCCGCTACTTCGAAACCCGAGCGGAAGTAAGCGAAGATTGACGCGGCTTGGATATGTCCGGTGACGTCATGCTCCCTCCCTATTAACCCCAGTACTAATTCTGATTCTATGATCTAGGCGAAACTTTGGCCGTGTTTCAAAAGTATCACCCTCTCGAGTTCTGCCAACAGCGGGTTCCAGCATGTGTGGTCACTCGGACCGAACAACTATTCCGTCTTATCATCAGCGCGCTTCGTCAATCCTCCGCGCACGAGGTCGATATGATTTCGTAACATGTATAGCATACTCGCATACGCGACTGGCACTCGAAGATGGTTTGCTTGGTCCTCTAGGCGATTAAGCTTCTCGATCATTTCAGGCATATTGCGCCCAGTGCCACTGGCGCTTTCCATCTCATCCTCTAAAAGCCTCAGCTCTCCGTACAGGCGGAGAACCTTCGATCGTATTGCAAAATCATAGAGTCGAGGCAGAAACCGCATCATTGGGTAGAGCACGGCCAAGATCGGAATGAGAAGGATGATGAGCTTGCCGATTAGCGCCGCCATCCAGAATGGAAAATAATCGTGCAGAAACGGCGGGCCCGATTTATAGAACCGCACCGCTTCGATGCTCAATGGTACGTCGATGGCCTCGGGGGCAGGAAACGCATTGGCGCGATTGAAAATGCTCGGTTCCGAGTGAATCTCCGCCGCGGCGTTGAGCAGCAAGTACTGAAGGGCGGAATGCAGGTCTTTGCGCACCACTAGGCTGGCTTTCGCTGCGACCAAGGCCACATCGGTTGGCGGTTGATCCCGTGCTAAATCTGCCACCCCCCTGGGCACCACCACCTTATTGAGAAACGGATACAGCGCGACGAGGGCGTCCGTGTGGGGGAAGCCGCAAAGCGCAACGCGCTCGTCGGTAAGCAGTTTCTGCACCATCGGCGAGTCCCATGAGTTCATCGTAAACGCTACGTCGATCTCTCCGGCAGGCAGCTTTTCGGCGGCGTCGCGCAAGCTGAGCGCCAGTAACTCTCCGAACTGCCCTTCCATCCCGGTGCGCTTGATGAGTTCGAGCGACAACGCGCGCGTCCCGCTGCCGTCGGGACCAATTGATATCTTCCGGCCGCGCAGAGCGTCGACCCCGAGACCTTGGATCCCGCGCCTACTGAAGCACCACAAGGGTTCGTAGAACACCGTCCCAAGCGATTCGAGTTTTGAAGTATCGGGCGCACGCTGAACGCTCCCCCCAATAAAACCAACGCTCACTCCCGAATGCGGATCTTGCAACATGGCTCGGTTTTCCACGGATCCCGCTGTCGGTACCAGCTGCACTTCGACGTTGGCGCGCGCAAGCACCGCGCGGTAGCGCTTGCCCAACTCGTAGTAAGCGTCGCCCTCGGGCCCAGTCACCATGACGATCCGGTGCGGCGGCATGTTGCTCAGCATCACAACGGCGGCGCACGCGATCACAGCGGCCGTCATGGCGATCGTGATAGAAGGCCAATGATTTCGGAGAAGGTTTCTGACAGGCATTGCTACTGCCCCGACACTCAAGAATAGGGCATTGCATTCGACCAAACCAGCGCCCGGAGCCTAATCCTGGGGGGTACTTTCTCAGGAGGTCGCGATGTCAATGAGATTTTCTGCTCCAACTGAAGGCAGGCAAACGATACCGTTTTTCTCGGACTCGCTACCTCGACGCTCTCTTTGGTATAAATCAATGTCTTCGCGGATTTCGCACCTAATCTAAGCAAGCGAATTCCGTCCTCCTTCTAGGCACGACGATGGACGCGAGAACGAGCACAGGTAAGCCAAGGTCTGCATCGCAAGATGTGCTCGAGACAAAGTGGGCGGGACGGGTCCCGCACTTGAAACAAGGTACATATGCCGACGGCATGCCCCTTCACCAGGTCGAATACTTGGCATGCAAGCTAATCCTAAAACCCAACAGCTTCACGTCACGCCAAAGTCTATTTAAATTTGGGAAGGTGCTTCTGGCGCCCGCTGATCAGTGTGGTGTTAACTTTTCTACCGTGGATTTCGAAAGCGCGCCGATCAAGATTCGGGAAGTATTATTCGTGGATACCACGGACTTCCGACTGTACAACAACGCGTTTATCCTCCGCCGACGTATTCCCTACACGGATGGTTTCCCTTCAGGCGAGCCGGAGATTGTTTTCAAGTTCAGGCACCCGGACATCCAGACGGCGGCTGAGACCGATGTCCGACCGCATATCCTTGGTGCCCATCAAGTGAAGTTTAAGTGTCAGGCACTACCACTCAAGGACCGACTTGGTGGGATTCGAATGCTCTTTTCCCATAATGTGCAGTTCCCGCGCTCTCACATCGGCGGCGGCGAGAACGTACTAAAATTCACGACACTCACGGAGGTCTTCCCGGTGCTGGAGCGCCTGAAGCGGTCGCCGAGAGAAAAGATCGTGCTAGTCAACGGCGTCATTGTCGAAGAAGTGTTGCAAGATATTGGATTGCTCGACCTCGGTTCAGGACTCAAAGCGAAAGCCAACGTGTCGATTTGGCGAACAAGGGGAGAACATAGGCCACTCATTGGGGAGTTCGCCTTCCAAATCCACTTCCGCAATAGGAAATCCCTTTCGCTAGACGCGATGAAACGAGCCGAGCGGTTCTTCCTCGCACTGCAGTTCGCCGCCCAGGATTATATCACTCTGAACTCGACGAAGACTGGCATCGTGTACCGTCTCCTTGGCAACGCTCCAACAGCCCATGAGTGATCCGAAGGCAGAGGATTGAGCAAAAATGGCCAAGGATGTGGAACGCAAATTTCTGGTTAAACTCGACGCATGGTCCTTGTCATCCAAAACCAAACGATATGGCAGTAAGCTCTGATTATTGCAGCCATCGTGAGGAGTTGGAAAGAATAATGCGCACCAAACTTTCCTAGCTTTGCTTTTGCTAATGCGCCAGGTCGTCGAGGTGCTTAACCGTGACGAATCATATCCTGATAGTTTTTTGCGTATTAATCAGTGCCATCGCGTTGTTTGCGTGGGGGCGAATCCGGGTCGACATCGTAGCTATCCTCGTCGTGCTGGCGCTAATGTTGAGCCACGTGCTTACGCCCGACGAAGCGTTGGCGGGCTTTGGCAACCCGGTGGTGATCCTCATCGCCGCGATCTTTATCGTCGGTGAGGGGTTGGTAAACACCGGAGTCGCGAATCGTCTAGGCGAAGCCGTAATGGGACTGGGGGGCGGCAACGAGACGCGCTTGATTGTGCTCGTCATGTTGCTTGTCGGTGGGATTGGCGCCTTTATGAGTTCCTCTGCGGTAGTTGCCATGTTCATCCCAGTGGTTCTGACCGTCGCTAAGAGGACGGGGTTGAACAGCAAACGCATGCTCATGCCACTATCCGTAGCTGCGCTAATCAGTGGGATGATGACTCTGATTGCATCGTCACCCAACATGATCATCGAAAACGCCCTCAAATCGCGAGGTCTCGATTCGCTCAGCTTCTTTAGCTGGACCCCGTTCGGTCTTGCGGTCTTGGCCACTGCTATCGCTTTCATGCTGCTTGAACGCCATGTGCTGAGCAAACAACTTGTGTTTGAGCACGCTGGATCCAAGGCGCCCAGCGCATATGATCTGATCGGCTCCTACGATCTAGCTGATCATTGGCACCGCTTGCGCGTGCCTGCGGACTCGCCGCTGATCGATCGGGCAGTTGCCCGGAGGCCACACCTGTACGATGGCTTGGGCGCTGTTGTTGTGGGCTTCGAGAAGCATCCACGGGGAAAGGTGGAATTCTCGGCCGCTCGTCCGGAAACTGTGTTTGAGGTAAACGACGCCATCTTCGTCGTTGCTGACGCAGACCAGTTGCAGCAGTTGGTCGAGACCGAACGACTCGTGGAACTGCCTCGACTTGACGAGCGACAGCGCGGCGAGGCGTTGCAAGAGGTGGGAGCTGCAGAAATCATGCTCGCGCCGGAGTCGAAATTGATCGGCAAGACTCTGGGCGAACTTGAATTTCGATCGCGATACCACCTGGCCGTGTTGGCCGTTCGTCATCGTGGCGAGTCGCTGACGACGAACTTGCCCGATCAGGCGTTGGACTTTGGTGATACACTGCTTGTGGCTGGCAATTGGGCCGATATTGGCCGATTGCGGGATGACCGTGAGAACTTTGTCGTATTGACCCTGCCAGCGGAATATTCGGAACGATTGCCGGCCCGCAAACTTGCGCCCGTCGCCGTCGGCATTCTCGTTGTCATGGTTGCAGCGATGGCGTTCGAACTCGTGCCGAATTCGGCCGCAGCGCTTTTTGCTGCGTTGGCAATGATCGCCAGCGGCTGCGTTAGACTCGAATCCATTTATCGGGTCGTCAGTTGGAAAACAGTGGTGTTAATCGCCGGCATGTTGCCCTTGGCGACGGCGCTGACAAAAACAGGCGCAACCACACTGATGGCAAATGGACTGGTGACGACTTTGGGACCGCTAGGACCAATTTCGATGCTGGCGGTACTGTTTTTCGTCACCGCTTTGGTTGGGCTGTTCCTTTCGAACTCGGCAACCGCGGTGTTGATTGCGCCGATTGCTATCGATGCGGCCGAGACTCTTCATGTTTCGCCACGTGCATTTGCGATGACGGTAGCGATCGCTTGCTGCGCTGCGTTTGTTACACCCGTATCATCGCCAGTGAATATGTTGGTGATGGAACCCGGTGGCTACGCCTTTAGCGATTACGTTAAGGTCGGTTTGCCCCTGCTGGTACTGACGATGCTTGTTACTGTCGCACTTGTTTCGGCTATCTATGGTCTATAGGCCCATAGCCAGAGTTCTATCTACCCCTCTCCTCCCTCTCCTCTGACCCGACCGGCCATTAGGGCGCTAGGTTGCTCCGCAGTATTCCGAACGCTGATGTCCGCTTTGGGTCTCATCACAGGACCTGGCGCAGCGCCTTGCTACACTTAGACGCCCAGAGCGGAATGCGTCTCGCGGCGCCAAAACCTTCGCGCTCTTCGAGCCTCAATACTACACGCCCAACTGCGGAACCTGGAACCTCGGGGGACATTTGTACGTTGTCGGCCTGACGAATGGTCCGGGTAGGAATCAAGCCATGCCGCAGGCCCATTACATCAACGACCCTGGTCACTGGCGCGCCCGCGCCGAGAAATTCCGTTCGCTTGCTGAAGATTTGAATAACGAGCAAGCGAAGAAAGAAATGCTACAACTCGCTAAGGACTACGACTATCTGGCCGAACGCGCAGAGAAGCGTTCAAGCGGTAGCACATCCGCCGTCGAGCAGTTCGCCTAACGGACGATCAGCCGGGGGCGCGTCGTGGACGGTGTCCTAAAGAGCGCCCGTTAGAGCCCGATTAACCGCTGCAAGTGCGGGGTTAGCGCCTTCAAGGGCTGCGGCAGGCGTCTTCTTCGGAGCGCGGGCCGCCCCAGATGGCATTAGGGATCGTGCGTCGTTCCAGCGGCGCACGGGCCCGCTTTTCAGCCGCACCCCTATCGCTTTCGTTTTGTAATTGCCGGTAGATGCCAGGATCGAGGAACTCGTAAGTCATGGTTAGGCAGAGCGCGCTCTGAGTTTTGTTTTGACCTCGTCAGCCGCTGCATGAACCGTAATCTTAGCCCCTCCAATGACGAAAATTTCGGTGTATTTGTCGCCTCCCCGGCCCACCTCAATCACATGCGTCACCATTGCTGGGTTGATCGACACAGTCTCCCCGCCCTGCTCGTCAGGAAAATCGATTAACTCCATGGGAGGATACTCCTAGATGGCCATACCCCAAAACTCTTTGAACGGAAACGACGTTCTGCCCGTCGTCGTGCTTTGCGCCGTTGCTGAGACCGCGCCGCCGGTTGAGTATGCTCGTGCAACGGCCGACCGCGCATATGTCTGGCTTTTGTGACAGACAATGCGGGAACTCGTCAACGGTTCGCGGTTGAACTCGTCCCAAACGCGAGACACCGCACCTGTCGGACGTGTAAGATCGGAGCGCTTGCTTGGGGACTTTGAGTGTCACACGATGGAATAGATTTTAAGCTGTTGGTAGGCCAGGATATTCCAACCAGATCATACAAGGCCGGCGAAATCGTCTTTCACGAAGGAGACCCAGCAACTGAGCTCTTTATCATCAAAGAAGGCCGAGTAGATATTCTCAGCGGAAACAGATTGTTGGACAGCATAGACGGACACGGCATCTTCGGAGAGATGGCGCTTATCGACGCCGCGCCGCGGAGCGCAAGTGCCGTTGCTGCTTCGGATGTTACAGTGGTCCCGATTTCAGAGAAGCAACTCCTATTTCTTGTGAGTCAAACGCCGTTTTTGCACTTAATCTTCTCAAAGTACTCGCAAGACGGCTGAGAGCCACAAACAAATCAAACTAGCCGCAGAGTCGGTAGTTCAACCAACTGCAGGGAAGTCTCTACGCCGCAGGGTACAACTTGACGGCTCCCGATCGTCGTGGGCGTTGCGGTATCGAAGTCGCAATCAATTCGTTTGTGCGTGTACCATTGATCTCGATCAACGACTTTGGACTAGAGCTCAATTTCAATAGTTCGGCTTGTCCGCGGGATGTTGGACAATGGCCAGCTCCGATGCTGCGGCTCATAGGTTTCTGCCGATCCTCAATTGGATTCTCGGCTATCACCGCGATTGGCTAGTGCCTGACGTTCTTGCCGGCCTCGCCCTTTGGGCCGTCATGGTGCCTGAAGGAATGGCTTACGCCGGCATTGTCGGCGTGCCTCCCATCATGGGCCTCTACACACTCGTGCCGGCATTGCTCGCCTACGCGGTCCTCGGCACGTCGCGGCAACTCGTCGTGGGGCCGGATACGGCGACCGGCCTGATCTCCGCTGTGACCGTCGGCGCCATCGCGACGCAGGGCACGGTGGAATTCAACTCGCTGACCTCCACCCTTGCCGTCCTGATCGGTTTCTTCTTTCTCGTTTTCGGGCTCATGCGCATGGGGTGGGTCGCAAGCTTTATTCCCACGCCGGTGATGCGTGGGTTTATCGAAGGACTCGTATACGTCACCATCATCGGGCAGGTGCCGCATCTGCTCGGCATTAGCGGTGCGTCCGGCAATTTTTTCATGAAGCTGTGGCATATCTTGCAGCATCTGCCCGAGGTTTCAGCCGCGCCCGTTGTGACCGGGGTGCTGTCGCTCGCGGCCATGCTCTTGTTCCGTCATTTCGCGCCTGCCGTGCCGGCAGCCCTCGTCGTCATGGCGGCGGCCACGATCGCAATAGGACTGCTCGGTGGAGAAGCGACAGGTGTCCACGTCGCTGGGCATCTCCCTTCAGGCTTGCCTCACCTGACGTTACCAACTCTGGAAATCTCCACTTTGAGCGACCTCGTGCCGGGCGCGCTCGCGATCGTGCTCGTCGGTTACGCCGAGGCGCTCGGAGCAGCAAAGGCTGCCGCTCTGCAAACCGGCGGCAAGATTGATCCAAACCAGGAACTAGTTGCTCATGGACCAGCGAACATTCTGAGCGGGCTTTTCGGCGGATTTCTCGTCGTAGGAAGCCTGTCGAAGACGTCGGTGGCCACGGCTGCCGGCGCGCGCAGTCAGCTCGCCAACCTGGTCGCGGCAGTCTTTTGCTTCTTTACGCTGCTTTTCCTGACGCCACTATTCCGAAACATGCCCCAGCCAGCGCTCGCCGCCATCGTTATTGCGGCAATGTTGCATTTGACGAAGCCGAGATACCTGCATGACCTTTTTGTCAGGAGCCCTTGGTCGTTCGCAAACATGGTTGTTGTCATTGCCGGCGAACTGACCTTGGGGGTGCTTCAGGGAATCGCACTAGGGGTCGTGCTGTCATTACTGAGTCTGATTTATCTGACCAGCCACCCGAAAGGAGAGGAGCTTGGTCAGCTTCCGGGCACCGAGGCGTACCGAAGCGTGCAGCGTCACCCCGCGGCGGCGACGTTTCCCGCACTTCTGATTTGGCGCGTGGCTGGCGACCTCTTCTTCGCCAGTATCGGCAACATCAGCACGGGTCTGAAAGCATCACTGGCCGAAAGACCAGATGTGAAGCGAGTTCTTCTGGATTGCGCTGCGGTCAATTTTATTGATGTTACTGCGGGCGATGAATTGATTGGTGTCATCAAAGAACTTCAGAACATGAGCATTACCGTCGGCTTCGTCCGTGTCCGCGATGCCGTTCGAGATGACATGAAACGTTCTGGATTAGAGGCAATCATCGGACCAGACAATTTCTACGAAAGGACCACAGATGGCGTCCATGCTTGGCAACAACATGGTGCTGTTGCTTAGCTTGTCCCATCGCCGACGCGCCGCAGGATGCCGTGAGCGGAATGATTCTCGTCCATCGATGCTGATAGCCAGGCTAGCTCAACATGGAACGCGCAAGTCACATCGCCCAATCCAGGCTCTCGCTTGATGCTTTGCCCGCTGCGCACATTGTCTCGCCAGATGCGAGAATAGCGGCCGGGAAGGCCCTGCGTGACAAGATTGCCCGCGAGCAGCATAGCCGATTGAATATTGTTAAGTCGAGGCGTGATGTGATTGGGATGCTGCGCAAATCCGATGCTGGTCGGATGAGAAAACTCATACCGATCCGCTACGGCCGAATGTTGCAGTCTCCGTTTGCGTTCTATCGTGGGGCAGCGGGGATCATGGCGGCCGACCTTGCGCAATTGCCCAACACCAATCTGAAGGTGCAGGCGTGCGGTGATTGTCACCTACTCAACTTTGGCGGCTTTGCCACACCCGAGCGTAGTATCATCTTCGATATCAACGATTTTGACGAAACCTCTTCAGCGCCGTGGGAATGGGATATCAAACGTTTGGTTGCGTCAGTCGTGCTCGCTGCCAGATCGAATGGATTGTCCGATGCCCAAGGCCACGATTGCGCGGTCGGTTGTGCGTGCAAGTACCGCGAACACATGCGCACGTTATCGAGGATGGACCCGCTCCAAGTGTGGTATGCGGAAACTAAAGCGAGTGACTTTATCGACTCATTGCCAAAGTCGCTTCAGAAGAAGGTCAAAAAGCGGGTTGAAAAGATGGCTGCCCGCAGTGGGTCAGAATACGATTTCCCCAGGCTATCGGGCTCAATCGGTGGACAAATACGCATTACGGATCACCCGCCGATTATCTTCCATCCAGAGACCGCTAATAAAGCGGGCGCCTCGGCGCTAATTCACCAGATCTTTCACACTTATCGCGAATCGTTGAGCGCCGACAGGCGCCTTCTTTTGGATCGCTATAGCCTCATTGACTTTGCGATTAAGGTTGTCGGTGTAGGCAGCGTCGGACGCAGGTGCTGGATTGTATTGATGATGTCTGAAGGCAATGATCCGTTGTTTTTACAGTTCAAGGAGGCCGTACCGTCGGTACTTGAAGCATATTGCGGGAAAAGTGCATATGCTCATCACGGGCAACGCGTCGTAATAGGGCAACGGCTCATGCAGCCTGCTTCGGATATCTTCCTCGGGTGGACGACCGCTCCTAGTGGTCGGCATTTCTACGTGCGCCAGCTGCACGACGCTAAGATTAAGCCACTGGTAGAGACCTTTGACGCCGAAATGCTCGACGCCTATGCGCAAGCTTGTGGTTGGGCGCTCGCCCGTGGTCACGCTAAGGGGGCTGAGAGTTCCGCAACGATCAGTGGTTATCTTGGGTCCTCAAGCGATGCGTTCGATGGGGCGATGGGAAACTTTGCATTGGCATACGCAGATCAAGCGGAGCGGGATTATGCCGCGCTAAAGGCTGCGGTGCGAACTGGAAAAATCATCGTCGAAGTGGAGTAGCGCATTCACCCAGATGCATGTGAGATGCATGTGAGATGCATGTGAGATGCATGTGAGATGCCTGGTTGGCGCCCGCGCGCACGAGTGGCGCGACCTTCACGTTCGAACGCACACGCATCCGCTTGGCCATGTCAGCGAAGCTGAGTAGCAGCTTGACACGGTGCACGATAAACTGACTCTTGGTTCCCGCTATATAGACACTCGTCATATAATGCAATCACATGAAGCGCTCTCGATCATACAAAATCGTTGTCGGTGCTATTTCGCTTGGAATAATCGCGACCATGGCAGGTTTGATAGGCTCATTTTCATTCAGTCCAGATTCGAGCGGCGATGATGGTTTCATCGCGCGCGCGCAAGAAAGGTCTGCACCCGGCCTAAAGGTAACTGCTAGTGCGCTTGGCGACCGTGAAAGCCTTCAAAGCTTTGGAGAGAATCTTGCGAAGCATGGCATTCAACCGGTGTGGCTTTCGATCAAAAACGAAACCGACGAGCAGCTTGTCTTTCTCCCGATAGCAATGGACCCTGACTGCTACTCACCTTACGAGGTCTCTTACAGATTCCACGGCGTCCTGTCATTTGCCGCCAATCGCGCGCGCGACGCGTTCTTTCTTAAACAGCAAATTCCAAGCATTCTGCCACCGCATTCAAGCACAACCGGGTTTGTGTATGGCGTGCTTGACGCCGGCATTAAATATGCGCACGTTTTAATTGCGGGAAATAATCGCCTAGAAACCTTCGACTTTGCGTTGCCGGTACCTGGACCACCATTTGTCGGCACCAATATTCGTGCCAGCAACATCTACCCTGACAAGAAGATCGAGGATCTCCAGCTGGACGCGCTGCGAGCGATATTTGCAAAACAAGTCTGCTGCACAAAAAATTCAGCCAGTACGCGCGACGGCGACCCGCTCAATCTCGTCATTGTGGAAGGTAAGCACGATCCGATTGTTCCCTTCATTGCTCGAGGCTGGCATCTAGCCAGACAGCTCGATGTAGAGAGTGCTATCGACACCGCGCGCGCTTTCATATCTCGAAACGCATTTCTTACCTCTCCGGTCAGCCCACTGTACGTATTTGACCGCCGTGAGGATTTGGCCTTGCAGAAGGCACGATCCACCATCAACGAGCGCGTCCACGCGCGGTTCTGGCTGGCGCCATACACGTTCGAGGGACGAAGAATATGGATCGGGCAAGTCAGCCGTGACATCGGTGTCCGTCTTACTGACAAGACGTGGAACCTGACAACGCATAAAATTGGCGCCGACGTCGATTTCGATCGAGACTACCTGCTTCAAGACCTTTTGATGTCGGGCTTTGTCGAACGCTATGGTTACATAGATGGCGTAGGCGCCGCGCCGCTGTACGCGCCGCGGACCAATCTTACAGGAGATCCTTACTACACGGACGGGTTGCGTGCCGTTGTATTCCTATCGAACCAGGCGACCCCCATGGGAGCCATTGAAAGGCTCCCATGGGAAAATCCAGCACCGCAAAGCGAAAAAGCGCGCTAAAGCTTGCGATGACGGACGTACACGCATCCGGTTGGTGACCATCAAGTCTCTTTAGGTCGCCACGCGATGACACCCTCCCTTGTCGATGGGATTTAGCTGGTTCCAGGAACAATATAGTGGACCGAGCTTTTTAGTTGGGGGCACATCGCCTGTCGATTTCGAGGTGCGCAGGATCGATGCGGTTCGCCCAAATATCAGCCATTGCGATTCTCTCGGTCGTTTCCCAGGAGCTTCTAGTAGCCGCTCCGCAAAACGTCGCTCCTGTTCGGTGCGGCCCTCCACCGATTGCAGTGCAGATTGCAGCGAGAGTGAGCGAGTACGGTCACACGCGAGCCGACGAATATGCGTGGCTTCGCAATGTAAGCGATTCGAGAGTCTTGAACTACCTATCCGCCGAAAACACCTATGCTCGGTGCCATCTCGCGCCCCTCAAATCAATGATTGGCGAGATACAATCGGAACTACAGGCGCGGGTCGGAGAGCAAGAGACTCGCCCACCCTTTCTGGATCATGGCTACGTATACCAAGTTCGATATGATCAGGATGGGAACTATCCCACGATCATGCGATGGTTTCCGAACAGCCGCAAAGAACAGCTTGTGCTCGACGTGCCAGCGCTCGCTTCCTCCCACCGCTACTACGACATGGACAAGTGGTTGGTGAGTCCGGACGGTCGCTCTGTTGCATTTGCGGTCGATTTAACAGGTGACGGCCGCCACCATCTTTTCGTTCGCGACATCGGCACCGGTGACGTATTCGACCTGGGCCTCGAAGACGCCGGTTCCGATTTGGCATTTTCTGCTGACGGCGACTCGCTGTTCTACGTTCGCATGGATCCGGTCAACTTACGTGACTTTCAAGTCTGGCGTCGTCAATTGAGCGCACGGACTGATATGCTCGTCTATTCCGAGTCGGATCCTCGATCAGAGGTGTCGGTTTCGCAATCAAAATCGCGCCAGTTCGTGTTTATCGAAAGCGAGCGAGAGGATTCAACCGAAGTAAGTTTTATCCCCGCGGCTCGACCTGACGATCGTCCGACGCCGATTGTCAAACGCCGCTATGGAATCCAATATTTTGTCGATCATGTAAACGGACGTTTTTTCATCCGGACTAATCTCGATGCTCCAGATTAT
>Ga0207761_1000292_pt1 | contig 17602 bp, 19 predicted proteins | sample LuqExpMetageno34_FD_187792 | JGI IMG/M metagenome (GOLD analysis project Ga0207761, IMG submission 187792) | Tropical forest soil microbial communities from Luquillo Experimental Forest, Puerto Rico - Sample 34 (SPAdes) | ecosystem: Environmental > Terrestrial > Soil > Tropical forest ... | reverse complement strand
ATCGCTGCGCGCAGCGAGAGCGTCGCGTTCGACCAGTCCGCCGTCCACTGGCGCCCCGTCCCCGGCATGTTCAGGTTGCCGGTCAACTGCACCGCAGCACCATCCCATAGAAGATTGGCCGACCCCGTGAACGTCCCCGGTCCGACATTGAACTGAATCGCGTTGACGGGAAGCCCGGGCACGGCTCCGGTGATCGTGACGACGCTACGCCCCGGGGGACTGCTGATGACGGTGACCCCAGCACCTTCGAAATCGATCGTGTTCGCTGGCGTATCAACCGGGTTGCCGAGATAGGTGGTATTGACGCCAATCCCACCGCCCCCGCCCGTCGAATTCACGATGACGTTGCCACCGGAATAGCCGAGAGTGATGTTGGTGCCGGCCGTCAGGATGAGAGCGTCCGGCAGGCGGGTATCCGCTTTCCAGATCACATAAGGCGAATCGATCGGAGCCGCCGCAGTGATAGTGCCCGTCGCCGGAGTCCCCGTCTGCCCCTGCTGGCTCGAGATGGCGATCGCGTTCATCGTCTGATAGCCGGTCTGCTGGTAACGGGCGTAGAACGTACCGATGCCAACCTGACCGCTCGCCTGCGCGGCGACGAGCAACTGCATCTTGTCGAAGACCAGCGGCGCGGCCCATGAGACCGGATACGTCGAGGGGATCTGTTGCCCCGAGCGCCAGATCTGATTGGATCCGTACTGCGCCGTGCTCCCCCACAACGCCCCGCCACCCCATATAATCGAAGCACTCCACAGCGTTCCATCGCCCCAGATGAAGCTGCCCCACTTGTTGCCTCCGAAACCCGCCTGCATGATCACGGTGCCCATGATCACGCCCTGCTCGTTTTGAGCTTGGACGGTGTATGCGGTCAGCCCGAGCGAAGCCTCAAGCTCGATGGTCGATTCCACCACCTGCTTGTTGAACATGTCCCCGGTCTTCGGAAACGTGCACGACAGCGCACCGCATTGGAAGACCGAATCGAGATCGGTATAGATCGACGTCGAATCAGGAATCGTCTGCGAGCGTCCGATCGTCCCGGGGTTGAAGGCTGACGAGACGATGAAGTCCGACAAGATCGGAGAAGCGCAGTCGTAGCCGTAAGAGTGCGGCCCAATCCAGCGGCGACGGTGCTCGTCAAACCAGTAATCGTTAGTAGTCTGCACTCCCTTGATCACGGTGGGACCACAGATCCGATACATCGAGGATCCGTAAGCCCCCGCCCAACGGGTAGGAGTCTGCGCCGACTGAAACGGCACCTGTACATCCGGATTCGTTTCCTGCGCGCTATGCGTGAGCGCACGGAGTGAACCTAGTGCGTCGATGAAGTACGGACCCCCGACCGCCATGAAGTACAGCCCGGTGGTCGAGAGCGCAACCGAACGCGGCATCGAGGTGCCGATCGTGAGCGAGACGAAATTCTGGAACAGCCCGCTCACAAACGTCGGATCCCCCGTCACCTGCCACACCTGCGACGGCTTGAAGATGTAGAGCGCCTGTACCACCCCGCTCGAGGTGGTCTGCACCGGCAGGCCCGCGAGGGCGTTGATCGCGACCGAGTCTCCTATCACCAGCGCTTGATTCGCGTTGGTGCGCGTCGGCGGGTTGGTCAGGACATCGGTGAACTGCAACTGGTTGCCGACGGCGAAGTACGCGCGATTGTTGTAATTAGCAACGGCAGTCGGGATCGCAGTCAGCGCGTTGGTCAGCGTGTCCCCGGCATTCCACGTCGGCGCCGCCGGATTGGTGATGTCGAACCACCCGAACTTGTTCGCCGTGGCCGAGAACCCCGGGTGGGTCACGATCACCATCGTGCCGATGTTAGCGATCGTAGGCGGAATCCAGTCGCCCGTGGTCGCGGGAGAAGCCGGACACTTAGGCCCGGTGATACCAGTGATGGTGACGAACGTGCCGCTGGAAGTCTCGTAGATGAAGGGCTGATCCTTGCCGCTGTTCAACCCGCTCGAGATCATCCCGTAGATGCGAGTACCAATGACGACGTGCACCGAGATATAACCGGGGTTGGTAAAGCCCGACGTCATGAAATTGACGTAGCGCTTCACCCCCGGACGGGCGATGATGATCTCGGGATTCGACTGATCGAAGATCAGATTTTGCAGGGATTGGCAGGCCCCCGGAAAAACGTCACTCGAGTCGTAAGCGTCTGACAGCCCCTTGGCTGTGAAACGCATCGGATGGCTTTTGTCGATCGCCATCGCGCCGCCTCACATCGGGCTGGCTTTAGTCGGCTTCAGGTTGCGGACAAACTTGAACTTGCGCGGGTCCAGCTTGACTTCATGGATAGCGCTTTGCTCATCGCCTTCCATGATGAGGAAGGGTTGCAGCATCTTCTCCGCTCTGGCAAAGAACGCTTCGTCTCGGTTATCTCCTGTCGTGCCCATCATGCGGGCCGCAGTAGCCTTGACGAGATAATCGGTGAACGGGAACCACGGAATCTGCGAAGAAGATTCAGGCGCAACCAGATCCGGCTGGTCGATCATATATCGATGAGTGAGTACCAGCGAACCACTGCTCTGCGGATAGATGAAGAGATTCCCCGCTTGGGTCTGCGTCCCGATGCCTGTATACAGACCCGCAACAGTGTTCGGCGGCGTGAGTCCGCCGGTCCACACCTGCGCTTGGGTCGAGAGATCCGTCGCGAACTCGTACGGGTAGTTGCTGATGGATGGCGACTTGAACTCGGCATCGAACTGCTCCATCGTGATCGGCGTCAGGAATTGCGTCATCGACGACGACGTACCGCCGCCCGACACCGGCAGCGGATAGAACAAGTCGTAAGTGCGGAGGTAGTTCGATTCGAGTGGGAACGGACCGTAGGCGCCTGCCCCCACCGTGATGAATTGCGTGACCCGATTCATCTTCAGGTCACGGTTGCGTTTCAGGTCTTCAAGGACGACGTTAAGGTATTGCCCCGCAATCGCCACCATCCCGGTGCCGCCCTTGGCTTCCCACGAGGCGAGTTGGCAGATTTGCTTGGCTTGCATCGTTCATCAGGTCTCGGCGAGCTTCGTTTTCCCCGCCTTGATTGCTGCCTCGAGGCTTTCGATCATCTTCGCAGCAGATGCCAAAGTGGCAGCGTGGTTGGCGATGGTCAATCTCTCTTGCGAGGTTAGCGTCTTCGGCGAATTCCGCTTCCGCATCAGCCCATCGTAATTTTCTTGGATCGCCTCGACATTAATCCGGTGCATCGCGATCTGCGCTTCCTTGCTCACGATGTCCACGCGCACCGCTTGGCGATCCAGCGTGTCCTGATACATGTCGATGCGTTCGTTGAGTTCCTTCGGCGTGTCGTCGCTGTAGACGTATCCGGTCATCTTGATCCCGCGCGTCTGCGTGAGATTCAGGGTGATGTCGAAGTTGCCTACAATCTTGCGCTCGCCGGTCCCCGCGGCTTGCTCTGTCATCCCGTCATCCTCATGCTGATCGTGTTGGCCGGGTTCACGTCCCGGTTGGTCTTGCGATAGAAGTTTTCGTCCGAGCCGTGGATCTCGCGGTCATGCGCCCAACACCGGAAGACCATGTCCTTCACGGTCCGCAACGTGTCAATGTCGAGTTCCACCGTCGCGCCGTGATACAGCGGCATCCCGTTGATCTTGAGATCGCTCCCGCCACAGGGCGGTAGGTTGACCTTGTAGAAGAACGTCGGCAGATCGACTTGCTTGAACTTCGGGCGCATGATCTCGCGCCCATCGTCCTTGTAGCCGGCGATGGTATAGGTGGAGATGCGCTTCACCTTGACCGTCTTCCCGGTCGCCACTTCCTTCGCCGTATCTCCGGCGAGCGACGAGATGCCTTGCAGAGACGCGAGAAGAGCAATCTCCTCAGCGCTACGCTGCGCGGTTGCAGCCGCCAGCTTCTCGGTGAGATTGGCAACCTGTTTCTTCAGAGACTCGATGTCATCCACGCCGACATTCTGAAGCGACGCGATCTCCAAGTGGTGATCAGGCGGTAGTTTTTTCTTGCCGCGTGGCATCACAGCCCCTTTCTAGAAAAAAAGGTGGCGAACCTAAGAGAGAGTAAGCCCGCCACCCACAGGAGACTCTGTTAGCTGATGTCAGCCATCGTCCCGGCCGAGTAGCCCGGAGTGAACGCTGACGAACTTTCCACCCGCGCCATGAACGCCTGATTGAGAATGATCGAGCCGTAGAAGATCTTCCACGACACGACGCGCGTCTGGTTCAAACGGTCCGACTTGTCAGCACCCGTCAGGTAGAAGAACTCGGGGTTCTCGAGGATCACCTGCCCGTAGGAGTGATTCCCGATGAAGATCGTCGGGAACACCGTGACGCCCGTCGCGGGCGCTGCGGGCGGAGTCTGCGAGACGCCGATGCCGGTCAGCACGACGGTCGCGCCCGAGGGCAACTGCGTCGCTTGGCCGGCGAGCGGACCCGTGGCCGGACCCGCCGCACAAGTGGCAAGGTTGACCGGCGAGGAAGACGTGCCGATGTAGACGTTGAACACGTAGTTCGGCAGCGTCGGCAACGTCACGGTGATCGAACCCGTCGGGCCGGTGACGCTGATGTTGCCGCTCACCTGATAGATCCGCTGCTCGACCGACGTCAGCACTGGCGATGCGGTGACTTGGATGTTGTACGTTGCCGAGGTGGCGAGGGTGCCGCCCGTGGTAGACGGCGTTCCCGTCACCAGCGCCACGCCTACCCAGTACGGCATCATGTTCGTTTCCACGAAGCGCACTCCGCCGAAGGGGCCGAGTTCGTTGTTGTAGAGGCGGTTGATGTCGGAGTACGCCCATGCGGTGTTCACCTGCGCGTTCTCGCGCATGTCCTGCGCGACCAGCGGATGAATCAGCGCGACGTAGTGCTGCATGATCGCCGGGGACTTCGAGGGATCGCGATACGCACCCGCCTCGATCATCATGTCCTCGCGCTCGTCGCCGTTGAAGCGCGGCGCACCGTAAGTCAGGAGTGAGCCGACGAGCTTGTTCGACTCGTGCGGCGACATCACATCCGTCAGAACGATCGCTGCGCGGTTCGCGCGCCCGTTCGCGAAGTTGACTTGGTTCGCGGACACGAGCGTGTTGAGCGTGTTGCGCTCGATGGTTTCCGGCATTTGCAGCGAGACGAGTTGGATCGCCTGCTGGAAGATCGGATGCTTGATCGTCAGGTTCGCGACGTCGGTGACGATCACCGAGTCACCCCATTGCTGGGCGGTCGCGACCACCTGCACAAGCTGGACCGGCTCACCGGGCGGCGCGACGCCTTCCTGCAACTGCGCGAACGGCAACGGCAGACGCTCGAAGCGCGTCGCCGTGTAGTTCACCCCGCGATTGGTGTCTAGGTGCAGAGGCTTGCCGAACTGGTAGGCAACGAGTTGCCGACGCGCGAGCGGCTCGACTTCCTCTTGGATGTAGTTCTCGACGTCCGCTTGAAACCCGGGCGAGGTTGACGCATTGACCACGCCGAGCGTCAGGAAGGCGGCGATTTTCCAAAGGAACCTGTTCATCGTGTGCTCCGCGTGATTAGATGGGACGCCCTTCAAGCCTTTCGATGCGTTTCTGCTGCTCTGTCTTGGCCCCGCCACCGGAGCGGACATCGGACCGTACCGTCGGTGGACGGCCCCGATCGACTCGGGATACGGGTTCCGCTGTCTTCTTCGCCGCAGTCTTGGGCCGCGCCTTGCCGTTCATGATGTCGTCACCGATCAACAGACGCAGCACCGCAAGGCGCGGCGGCACCGCTTGCCCTTTTGAGCGAATCTCGTTCATAGCCTGTTCGACACGTCCAGCATATGCCTTGTAAACCTTGGGGCGAGTGATCTCGAGCTTGTCGAAGCTCGAACGATCGGCAATTTCCTGCGCCTGCATCAGCGCCGAATGCGAGGCGCGAGAGCTTGCGCGAATGTTCCGGTTGGAATCGATCTGCCACTGGCGCCATGTCAGTTGCTCATTAGTGGCAGTGCCGGCGGCGACTTGAGCGCGAATTGATGCGAGTTCGCGTTCCTCGTTGTCGTAATCGACATCGCGCGGCGCCTGCGGCGGCGGAGTCGCATTGCGTAGCTGGGTCTCAAGATCGCTGATACGACGACGATCGGTATCGCGCTCGCGAACTGCCTCGTCTGCCCGTCGCTTCGCTTCCTTGATCGCCGGAGACTCGTCGGAATCAGCGTCATCCGCCTTCGGCTGGCCTCCGCTGTCCTCGGCGAGATCCAGCAGATCATCGAATGTTTCGTCGCCCGTACTGCCGGCGTCGTCCATCGTCGTGCCGGGATCGGCGTCGGCATTCTCCTCGCCCGGCTCGACTCGGAGACTGAGAAATCGCAACAGGCGCTTGAGCATGGTCGTCCCCTTAGAGTCCCATGGAACCAATGTTGTTGATCTGGATTGTGTTCGCGCCCGTCACCGTCAACAGGAAGAGCCGCCGGGTATTGGTCGCGACCGTCATGGTGCCGACGAGCGTCGTGCTCGAGTCGCCCGCCGTCAGCGTCCCGGTCTGAGCGATATTGTCGTTCATGATCGAGATCGGTTCGGCATAACTGCCGTCGATAGGCACTGCATTGCCAGCGCCGATGAACGACAGGATCGAGGCAGTCGATGGCAGCGTGATGGTGAAGCCGCCGGAAGCGCCCGCCGTGAGCCGCGTCACGCCGATGGTCGCCTGCAATGGGGTCAACGTGATGTTGGTCCCCGACGTCGCGATGCCGAAACTTGCCGGAAGGGCCTCGGAGTAGTTGTTGACGTTGCTGATGAGACCGAGCAACCCGAACGCAGCGCTCTTGTCGGGGGTCATCCCCGCAGGCAACGGGAAGATGACTCCAGTCCGGAGGAACTTGAGCAGCTTCATGAACCCCCCTTAGACGATGGCCGCGCCGGATTGCATGGCCGTGATCGTCATGAGCGGCGAGAAGATCCCCACCGACCCCGTGGCGCCCACGGTATAGCCCGTCTGATATTGCGAAGAGGGAACCGTCAAGGTGCCCGGAATCGTTGCGGCCGTCGCGGTCCACGCGGTGCCGGTGATCGGGGCCACGATCTGGAACGACGTCGCGCTCGTGACCTTGCTGACCGGATACCACCCAGCCGGCAGCGTCCCGGCCGTCACGTTGATGAAGATCACGTTGCCGACGACAGGCACGATCGCGTTCGTCGCGAGCGTCACTGTGTACTGGTTGGTCGTGCCCACCTGCGCGAGGGACGTGAACGTGGTGCCAGCCGTGACCGCGGTGCCCACGATGGTCGCCAACTGCGTGATCTGCCACTGGTACTCGCGGACGTTGCCGGCGGTGATTGACGTCGTACCCGAGAGCGTGACGGTCGTGTCCGTAAGCGTCGGCGTCGCGACTGTGCCCGCGCCGCTCGAGAAGATGTTGAAGGCCCCCGTCTGACCATTGAACGGGTTTTGCAGGTTGTTGACGATGTTGTAGGCGCCGTCGAGCGTGACCGTGACCGCGCCGCCGTTGGTGAGCTTCTGGTAGAGGTTGCCGAGCGCGCTGATGGTCAGCGTCGCAGCCGCCGAACTCGTGAAGTTCACCGCGGTGTCGGCGATGTTGAATAGGTTCAGTTGCGTGAGAGCGGTAATGAGTGCCCCCGCAGGGATCATGTTGCCATCGACTTCGATCCCGCCTGCGGCCGTGTTGAAGATGTTGGTGACAGGGGCGCCCACGCCCAAATGGAGGAACTTCCGAACAGCCTTTGCAAGAAGTACTTCGCGGGTTTTCATCAAAGCTCCTTACGGGGGGAGTGAGTGCCTACTAACGCGGTATGGTGATCCCCTTTACTCGAGCTTGTCAAATCGTGATTTTCAGGGCGTCCAGACGGGCAGTCAGTTTCTTCGAGAGATCGTTCATCCTGATGACGTCGGCATCGAGGGTCGCCTTGCGCACGTCGAGGGCGCGGGCGGTGGCATTGTTGGCCTCGATCGCGGCCATCAGGGCGGTGTTGTTGCGGTTATAGGCATCCACGTTGGAGGCGAGCGTCCTCGCCGTGGCCTCGACCTCCTGCGCGCGTTTGTCCGCTTCCGCTAGTTTCGACGCCGCGGTATCGGCCACTGCCTTGCCTGCCACGCGAGAGGAGTTAGCGTCCACTTCGGCCTGCGCCACGAGGGCCGCGGCCTTGGTCTTTGCGTCCTCGAGCAGCTTGTTCGCAGCATCGACGGTCTTGGCGATCGCAGTCTTCGCGTCGAGATCCGCCTTGAGTTTCTTCAGTTCCGCGATCCGGGTGTCGAGCACCCCCGAGAGCACCGCGGGAAGCGCCGCCGCCTGTTCGCTCAAATCGAGGATTGATTCAGCCGAAATCGTGCGCGTTGCCGTCATGAAGTGTCTCCAAGGTCGCCGTCTACGTTCGAATTTACGACAATCCGCGTCCGGACGCCAACTCCCCGGACGAGCCACGAGCGGTAATTGGTCCCCGAAGGGGGTGGCGGCAGGGGCGGCGCCTGCCAGAAGAAGCGGAACGTATCCCACGGGAAGTCGGACACGAGACGGTACTCGACTGGACCCTGCTGCTGCCGGTTCTCGGCTTGCGTCGCCACCCACGGCTGCAAGGTCGTCTGCGGCATGTAGAGCCGCCGCTGCGCCATGTCCTCGCGCTTGGCCTCGTCCATCGTCCAGTACGTCCACTGCTGCGGCGCAGCATAGTTGACGAAGAAGGGGGAGCCGCTCGCGGGCTGGGTCCAGAAGAAGCGGAAGGTCGCCCACCCGTCCTCGCTCACCCGGCGGAAGGCTTCGGCGTCCAACTGCTGGCGGTTCTCCGCGAGCAGGCGCCATGGCGCGAGCCGAGTCTGTGGCATGTAGAGCCGCCAGTTCTCGGTGATGTCCCGGTGCGCCTCGTCCCCGGGCCAATACTCCCAGCGCCGACGCTCCGAGGCGGCACCCGTCACCGGAGTCAGAAGCGTCTGCGGCATGTACATCCGGAAGAGATCCACGCGGTAGCGGATCGCCTCGTCCTTCGGCCAATACGCCCACGGCGTGATGGGCGGCTGGCCGACGAAGTACGGCACCCCGCTGGGCGGCGGTTGCCAGTAGGGCCGGAAGAGCGACCATCCGTCGTCGCTTACGCGCCTGAACTCGACCGGACCCTGCTGCTGCTGCGTAGGCAGCGTCGCGCGCCAAGGGGCGAGCGGGGTCTGCGGCATGTAGAACCGCGCCCACCCCTCATCCCATCCCGTCGGTCGCCGGAATCGCTTCTCATCCGGGAACGGGACTGAGATTTCAAAGAACACGGCTTACAGTTCTTCGAAGAACACTTCAGCAGAGATGTTCACCGCCGAACCCGGCGCCGTGGTGAACGCGAGGCACAGGAAGCCAGAGATCGGCACATAGATGCGCTCGTCCGGCGTGTAGATGCGCGAGTACGGCACGAGCACCGACCACAGTTCGCTCTCGATGATGTTGCCCGCCGTGCCCGGGGTGGTGTCGATCGAGAACACGCCCGTCGCCGCGGCGACCGTGTTGCGCGAGTTCAACGCGCGCGGGGTGACCGTGGTTCCGCCCGTGTGCGCGGTGGTGCGCCGGAGGATCTGCACGACGAGGCGCGTGTCCACCGTCGCGGCGGACGTCATGCGCCACTCGTGAATGAGGATCGGCACCGCCGCCGAAGTTTCGAGCGCGAGAATGTCGGTGATCGCCGTTCCGCTCGAGGTGTTGCTGAAATTCGCGGTGTACAGCAAGCCCTGCGCCGCCGGGAGCGAGAGGAACGCACGGAGCAGAGACAGGAACTTCAATAGGCGCTTCATTTGCTTCCTCCGTTAAAACCCGAAGATCGGGCGGACACTGCTGAGAATCGGATTGGATGGGGCCTGCTTCAGCGTCAGAATCCCCGAGTAACCCTGCGTTGCATCGCCGGTCGTATAGCTGAAGTTGTACGCGCCGGTCGCGTTGACGATTGCGTATGCCAAGCCCCCGGTAAAGAACGAGGCGCTGTTCGATTCCTGCACCGCGACCGACCAGTTCGCGTCCGCCGGGTTGGATCCGCTCGAGACGATGGTTGCGCTGCCGGTGCCGCTGTCGTTGTTGCCGGCGGCGAGGCCCACGATCATCTCGGCGGCTTGCGCCGTGGTGCCCGTGGATCCGGAATTCATCGGGCTGGTCGCGCTGAACAGCAATCCGATGGACTGATCGAGGCTCGACGCCGCGGCGCCCGTCACCTCCATCACCCAGATGTTCATCAGCCCGTTGCCGACCGCGTTGATTTGCAGCGAGAACACATGGTTGGTGCCGCCGTTCGCATTCTGCGCGATGTAGGCGCGCATCTTGGCGCCGTCCGCAGCGCCCGTTCCACTGTCGCGCTCCACACCAATCTGCGTCCAAGTGTTGCCCGACGCGCTGCCGTTGATCGTGTCGGTGAAACTCGTGAAGGTCTGGCTGTCGATCCAGTCCATCAGAGCGACGAACGTACTGCCGCTCGCGCTCGTAGTGACGCCGGTCGTACTGAGCGGATTGCTCACGCCGCCGGCGCCCTGCGTTTTCTTTGCGGTCTGTCCGAGTGCTATCGCCACAGGAGTCCCCGACCCGACAAGTCCGACCGCCACCGGGGCAGTCGGCGCTCCCGGCTTCGATGATTGAAACCCCGCGGACTGCGGCTGCGAGCCGTCGGGATAGGTTGCCTGCGCCTTGAAGGTGAACACACCCACCGGGAACGACGCTGGCACGAGATAACTGCAAGAGCCGCTCGCGATCGGAACGGAGATCGCAGGACCGTAGTCTCCGGGCAGCGGGTTCGCCTTGTAGGCGATGAAGAACGTGCAGGCAGTCGCCCGCGAATCGATGTCCGCGACCAGATGCGTGGCACCCGCGACCGAAGTCGCGAGCGCCAGCGCAATGGCTACGGCAATGCGGTGCATTTGGCTTGCCCGGTCAAGCACTGCACTACGGCGTTAGGACTGGAGACGTAGGTGCCCCCACCTGTCCGGGACGAGTAAAAGCGAAGCTGACTTGACTCGAGGGCGGCAGTGCGCCCCAGATCGGATCAGTGCCCTTCGCGGTGCACTTCGCGGTGTTCGCACCCACCGTCGCGGCGGATACGGGCTGAATGCAGAAGCCGCCCGACGACAGCACGTTCACCACCGCCCCCGTGTTGAGCACCGTATCGCATGAAGTCGTGTTCGCATCCACCGACCACTTCACGTTCTGCGCTTGCGCGCCGAGCGCGAGGAGCATCAGTACCGCTGTTGCCGTTGCTCTGACCATTTTCGTTTCCTTCTCCACGCCGTTGATATCCACGGGAACATCTTTTCCCATTCCCGTCCCTTGCAATCGCGATGCAGGCCCTTGTGCTGACTCTCCTGCACACAGTAGAAGCGGAACTTCCCTACGACATGCTCCGCCGGACACTGCATTTTCTTCTTAAGCATAGTAGGAAATGTTCAGCACCGGCGAACCACTGCCGAGGATGAACTGGATGTTGTAGGGATCGCCCGTGTAGTCCAACTCCTGCCCGCTGAAGAGCCGCATCGCGATCGCCGCGGTAGGCGCCGTGCCGTCGTCGCGCCAGCCCGCATAGTCGGTGGCCGCAGCCCCCGCGCACTGGATCACCACATAGCCCACGACATTGCCCGCGGGCGGCACAGGTGGGGTCAGCTTCACCGCCGAGGCGGAGAGCGTGATCTGCTGGTAGCCGAGCGGACGCCGCGCACCGCTGACCGTCGCCTCGTTCGCCGTGATGGCTAGCCTCAGATAGTCATGCAGCCGATTGCGCATTTTTCAGTTGCTCCTCGACGTAGAGATAACGGACCGAGATGTCCGGATGGAAGTCGCCCTGCGGCAGGCTCAACGAACGGGTGAAGAAGCGCAACAGTTCCATCCCATAGCCTTTCCTGATCACGTAATGATCCGCCTCAAGCTCCTGCAACTGCGCCATCCGCTCCGCCCGCTTCGTCCAGCAGATGGGCACCCACAGCAGGCGCTTCCAGAAATGGTTCCGCTCGAGATGCCCCGCCTCATGCAGCAGCACCGCCCACTGCTCCCCGCCCGAAAGCAGGAACCAACTCGGCCCCACCACAATATGTTTCACGGGGAACATTAGCGCCAGCGCAACATAGCGGCACTCCGCGATGTAGCGCACCGCATAGCCGTGACAGTGGTAATCCGCCGGCAGCGCATCAAGTCCCACGCGCCCCGGATCCCCATAGCGTACCCCATGCTTCATCAGCCCCTCCTTGGCTATCCGCGCCCCGGCATCCCCGGCATGGCATCGGCCCCGATCGATCCCGGCGGATTCTGCGCAGGCCGCGGTCCTCCCGGCGCTGGCATCGCCCCCGGACGTGGTGCCCCCGCAACTCCCGGGCCAGCACCACCCGGCGCCCCCGGCAACCCGGGGGGCGCTCCGGGTGGCTTCTGCTGCGCCATCGCCATCTCGCGTTTCTTCTGCATCTGCATCATGTGCGCCTGCATGTGCTGCTTGAAGAGACCGAGCGGGTCTTGCCCCATGGCAGCGCCACGCATGTGCGTTTGGAGGTGCTGCGGATCGTCGTCGGCTTCGTGCACGTCCACGGCGAAGCCGTTGTACAGCATCTCGTTCTCGATCTCGGGATCGAGCTTGAACTCGTTGCGCTTGTCGATCAGGATGCGCGGCGCGATCTCCGGCCCGAAGGCGTTCTCGGCCAGCATCTCGGCGAAGGGACCGACGTCGAGGGTCTTGCCGTTGAGCATTTGCGGCGGGATGCCCTTCAGCACGTTGACCGCAGCGATCTGCTGCTGGATGCGCTGCATCGTCTGCATGGCCTCGGTGCCATTCCAGCGGAAGAAGTACTTCTCGTCCCACTGCTGGGGCGGGATGACCTGAAGCGCGGCTTTGGCGCCGATCTCGCCGCGGGATTCGATCGTGACTTCGTCGGTGCGGTATTGCTGGTCGAACTCGAACATCATCTCGAGCATCGGGTTCAGCACGACATCCTCGAAGCGCGAGGCGTGATCAACGATGTTGACCTGCTGCTCCTGCTGCATGGCGCCCATCAACTGGTTGTTCTTCCGGCCCTGCGGCATCTTGCCCATCATCATGTCGTTGACGTCCATCGACTCCCAGATCTGGCGCTTCATGGCGTCCACGATCTGCATCGACTCCTTCCACAGTTGCGGCTGCGTCATCGGCTTGACCTTGGCGGGGTCCACCGGCCACACCGCAGCCAGCCCCATGACGAGGGAAGCCCACTGCGGCGTGGCGGCGGGATCCACGGCCCAGATCGGCAAGAGCGAGTACATCGCGCTATCCTGCCCCATGTTCCAGAAGTCGTTCAGGTTCCACTGCACGAACTTGACCGGCTCGAGCTTCGACATCCCGAAGAACGAACCTTGGAGCCGCTCGACCGGCTCGCTCAGGATCGGCACCTTGCCAGACCATAGCGGGTTCTCGATGATGCCGACGATCTCGTTCTGGCCCGCGTAGAAGACGATGGCGCTCTTTTTCGGCTTGTCCTTGCCCTCGAGCGCCAGCTTCATGTAGACCATGAAGATCAGCGCGTGTGTATCGGTTCCTTCCGTTTTTATTCCTGCATCGGAGGTGGCTTTCTTCTTCGGGTTCTTCTTGTCGAGTTCCTTATTGGGGGTGCAGAACTCCTTGATGTCGGTGTTCTCGGGCAGAATGAACACGCCCTCATCGACCTTTTCCTGCACCGCGGCGGCTGACAGGCGGAGCTTCACGGCCACCGCTTTCGCCTTCTGCAAGTTCTGACAGGTAGGCGGGATGACTGCGAGATCCTGCGTCGCGAAGTCGATGATCTCCGGCCCCTCATCAATGACTTCCTCGTCCTCGGTCGCTTCCTCTTCGTCAAGGATCCCTTCCATCTCTAGATCCTCGCCTTCGAGTTCGAGGATCGGGTTGCGCTTGACAAGTTTGGTGACGTTGCGCGCACTCTTCGTCCAGTCGATCATCACGTTCCACTGCCCAGTGACGTCGCCGGCCACGAGCACCGTGCGAGCAAGCGTCTTGAGCCTTGTGGCGCGGATGTAGTGCTCGAGCAGCGCGATCTGGGTGTAAGGCGTCTTCCCGTCGGAGGAGATCGCCTCGACGTGCTTGTTGTTGATCGGGAAGAGTTGCTTCAGTGCCCGCTTCGTGCGCGCGTTGACGGCGTCGCGGCAAGCGGGGATGTAGCAGGTGGCGTTACCGGAGTACTGCGCGTTATCGTCAACCTTGCAGTTGAAGATGTTCCAGAACTCCTCGATCGAGTTGTCCTGATCTTCCTTGTTGTCGAACGCCTTCTTGACCGTCTTGTAGAAGTCGCGGCACTCGTCAAAGACTTCGCTGTCCTTGTCGTCGGCCCAATTCCTGAGATCCTTCTGCTTCTCGCCGGGGACGGCGTCTTCACCCGCGAGGGCGTCTACCGCATCGGACGGGGGCGTTTTTTTTTACGCGCGGCCATTAGATGACCTGATTCGAGAGTTTCTTCACGGTGCGCGCGGCTCGCTTCGCGACACCGGCTTGGCGCGCGTTGTGGGCCGCGGGGCGGATCTTGCGGCCGACGTTGTCAGGCTCGCTCGACTTGGGGCGCCGCATGGCGTTCTGCTTGCCGAAGGTGAAGGGCGTGGTCTTCGCCCCCTCGAGCGCTCCGGCAAGGTGCCCTTTGCCGCGCTTCGGATGCGTCTTGTTGCGGTTCGAACCTTTCTTGCTGCGATGCACGTCAGCACCGCGGGCGACGTGCGGCTTCTGCGGAATCGCGCCCTTGGCCATCAGATCACCGTGTCGGAGCCGAACTTACCCATCTTCTGCGTCGATGCGCGGCGCGCGGTGCGAGCGACAGGGCGAATCGGCCGATTCCCGGTCTGTACCGTGGTGTTCGCCTTGTCGCGACCCATGCCGCCGCCCCTCGAACCCGTCTTAGTGTTGCGATGATGATCCTCACGATGGACGCTCATGGTGGGGACGCCAGAGTGCGGGCCAGCGTTCTTCTTGCCGCGCCCGTGATGCTTGGGACCGTGCTTGCGTTTGCTCATGGTCATCCTCCGCATCGCCATCGGGGGCGCCTACTGCTTGGAGAGCGTCTTCCTGCCGTAAACCTCTTCGCGCATCTTGCCGCTCTTCAGCACGTCGGGGATCCGCGTCGGCTTGCCATGAGTGCCGCCTTGCTGCTCGCACTCGAAGAACGACACCGGATTTTGCGTCGGGGCTTTCTTGTCCATCTTGCGGGTAACGGCCATGGTGGCTCCTGAAAGTGAGTGTCCACTAATGCGAAGCTGATGATGCGCGCGGGGTTTCCCGTGTGTCAAGCCCGCCGACCCGTCGGGTGCGCGCTCACATAGGGTACACCGTCCGGCGTCCGGCTGATATTCGCCCCCTTGGGCAAGCCCTCGGCCTGGTCCTGCCGGTCAAGGAAGGCCACCATCGTCTCGAGCGCCTCGCCCGCCAGCCGCGAGACCCCCGGCTCCGGCTCCGAGCCTTGCCGCCCACCCTTCTCCGCCGGATAGGCGTAGCCGGCAGCGATCGCGTTCAGCGTCGCGCTCGCGCGGCGATCCACCATCAAAAGCTGCTTGTCGCGCCAGCGCGTACGAATCCGATCGGCCAGACACCCCCGCGCCAGCGCAATGTGCTCGCTCCGCGTCGCATGAATGCGCTCCGAACGCAGCGCCGGCAGGAGCGGCACCCGCTGCCACTGGTCGAAGAGTTCAGGCGGCGCAAAGTGCATCAGGTGCGCCGTCGCAAAGCTCGATCTCACCTCGAACGCAATCGTCTTCACCACATCCTGCAACGCCCCACTCCCCGACCAGTCACGCGCCACGGTAAGCCGCCGACCGTCGCGCAGGCAAGCCACCGCCACCACCTCCGAAGGATTCGCGTTCCACCCCACGAACACCTGCTCCCCACGCCGCGGATCCGGCGCCTCCGCAATGTTGTTGCCATTGAAGTCCGCATACACGGGATAACCTCCAAACAGCCTCAGCCCATACGCCAACGCATTCAACACGTCCCGCGGCCCCGACGGAAAATTCACGTACTCCGCCACCAACTGCGGATGCGCCGACGAACCCCCCACCAGCACAATGTCCTTCGCCAGCGCAAACGGCTGCAACCCAAGAATGAACTCCTCCTTCGACCGATCCTGCGGCGCCTGCAACGCCACCAGCGGCAGCGTCACCCCAGTGTTCAGCATCCGCATCCGGATCGGCTGCAACAACCACTCATCAAGCGAATTCTTCTCCACCGCCACCTTCACCGGCGAATGCTTCAGGTTCGCCGCAAACATGTCCTCCAACAACGCATCCGGCTTCCAGTACTCCCCACCACTCTCATGCACCACAATCTTCGACCCCAACCGACTCACCACCACCTTCCCGCACCGATCCGACCGATCCTGATGCTTCGAACGCCTCTCGTTCGTCGTCCGCGACGGATCATAAATCACATACTTCGGCGCCCACGCATACGGCGAATACTCCCACTCCACCAACTGCTCCAACCGAAACGGCTTCGACTCCGGATTCACCGCCTGCAGCATGTACGCCTGCAAAAACGCCGCCGTCATCCCCGCCCGCTCAAACCGCCTCTTCTCCTCCCGAATCCACTCCATCGGATAACGCTCCGGCCACGTCGCAACCGTCCGCTCATCCTCCGGATCCCCATTGCATATAGGCCACGCCCGATACAACCAGTCCGGATTCCCCGCCAACCGCGTAATCATGCAGTCCTCTGCCCGCCGCGTCTGACTCACCACAATCTTGCGCTTCGCCTTGTCCATCGCCGGTATCAAGTCGTGATACAGCTTGTGCATCGACCCATCCACCGCCGCCCGATCCCGCACCCGCTCCGGATTCTCCACATCATCCAAAAACGCAAAATCCGGCCGATGCGTCCCGTACTTGAACGACTGCAACTCCTGATCCCACCCCCACGCATGTAACAACGTCCCCCCTCGAAACCACACCTTGTTCTCAATCGACCGCCGACCCTTCAACGACCCCCCAAACACCCGCATCAACACCTCATTCGTCTCCAACTCGTGCGCGATCGACCCCAACCGCTCACACGCCTTCTCATACGTCTCCCCCAACAACAACCCGTATGCATAGTTCCGAAACAACCCCCCCAATATCATGTGCTCCTCTGCCTTCGTCGTCTTCCCCATCTCCCGAAACCCCTCCAACACCAAAAACTCGTCCCGACTCGCCATCAAATCCATCACCTCCACATGACACAAAGCCTCCCCCTGCGGATGCCGATGACCAAACAACACCACCGACGCAAACGCCCGGTCCTCACTCAACCTCCCCAATAACCCACCATCCACCATCAAAAAAGGGTTCCCCCACTCGCATTTCTCACGGAAGGACGGCGCGAATTAAAACTCCCCGTCCCCCCCCCGGTGGTCCCGGAGATCGAGCGCCAGCGCCGCAGGGGGGGGTGGTAAGCGTTCACTATTGCATTTTACATAATGCAAATTATACGTCATTCGACATTGTGCCCCTAGCAGAATCAACGAACATTCCTTGACAGTTGAAGCAGAGTCTAAAGATTCAGGGGGGACGGGGCCTTGCGAGGCGGTCCAATGCGCGTAAATGGAATCGGTTTCCATCTGGCGGAAACGAATGGCCGACGCGGGGAGCAACAGGGGGCCGGCAGGGGGAAAAGCGAAAACCGCGCGTCACCCCTTCTCTCTATGCGTTTAACGGTGTGCTACTGCGGAGGTCTACTGCTTCAACCCCT
>Ga0207761_1000291_pt1 | contig 17611 bp, 14 predicted proteins | sample LuqExpMetageno34_FD_187792 | JGI IMG/M metagenome (GOLD analysis project Ga0207761, IMG submission 187792) | Tropical forest soil microbial communities from Luquillo Experimental Forest, Puerto Rico - Sample 34 (SPAdes) | ecosystem: Environmental > Terrestrial > Soil > Tropical forest ... | reverse complement strand
CAGGTGAACGAAAAACTATTGCGGGAGCTGTTGCGCGATCCGTATTTGCGATTGGGGCCGCCGAAATCGACGGGGCGCGAATATTACGGGCGGGCGTATTTCACGGAATTGCTGCGGCGTGGAAAAAAGTTTGGCGCGGGGCCGAATGATTTGATCCGGACGACGACGGAGTTTACGGTGGCGTCAGTGGTGGACGCGTTGAAACGGTTTGTGCTGAAGAAGACCAAGGTGCAGCAACTGATTGTGTCGGGAGGCGGGGCGAAGAACCCGCTGGTGATGGCGCAGTTGGCGGCGGCGTTGACGCCGATCGAGGTGGTAGGGTCGGGGAAGGTGGGAGTGCCGGAAGAGGCCAAGGAGGCGTACGCGTTTGCGTTGCTGGCGTACGAGACGGTGCACCGGAGAGCGGGAAATCTGCCGAGCGCGACGGGGGCGGAAGAGGAGATGGTGCTAGGGAAGATTTGCTGGGGGAAGTAAGGATATGGTGTGAGGTATAAGGGTTCAAAGGTTCAAGAGTGTAAGGGTACAAGGGTGTAAGAAGAGAGTCGAACAGTAGAGCAGTGGGAAAGCAAAAACCGTGTAAGGTGAAAGGCATAAAGTTTGAGGCGAAGAGGAGAAAAGCTGCGGCATTGCATGGTAAGTTGCAGGTGGCGACAAGACGCAGCGGTTGAGATCCTTCGCTTCGCCTGCTTGCGGCAGGCAGGCTCAGGATGACAATCAGTCCTTTTTGTGCTTCGCGAGTTGGAAAGAAGAAGAGCTGCGGCGTTGGCTGGTAAGAACCCACGCTTCGCAAACCAAGGGTGGGACATCCTCGAGCACATCATTTGTTCAACCCAACACACAAGTAGACAGAGTGAGAGTGGAGTCAAGACCCAGAGGTTGAGATCCTTCATCGCACGAAACGCTCCTCAGGATGACAGGGGTTTCTGGATTCGTTCGAGGGGATGGATTGCAGTGTACCGCCGAACGGCCAACCCGGCGGTTGGCGCTCCCATGCGCGCTCGTAGACTTGCGCTGGCCAATCTAAAGATTGGCCACTACACAAACCAAATCTGGCGGGGCGAATCGCGAAAAATCAGGCGGGGACGGCGTTGTCGCCTTCGAGGGCGTCGTGGATGTCGTCGGCGGGGATGGCGCCGAGGCGGCCAATGCACCAATGATCGCCGCGGAGTTCGACGATGGTGGAAGGCATCATGCCGTTCGTTTCGCCGGCATCGAGGATCAGCGGGAGGCGATCGCCGAGCTGGGTAAAGACTTCGTCGCCGGAAGCGCAGGTGGGCGAGCCGGAGATATTGGCGCTGGTGCCGGTGAGCGGAACGCCGATTTCGGAGATGAGATCGCACACAATTCTGGACTTGGGCCAGCGCATGGCGATGCGGCGGGTGTTGCCGGTGACTTTGAGAGGCAGGCGGTTGGAGGCATCGACGACAATGGTGAGCGGGCCGGGCCAGCAGGCCTCGGCGAGGCGGTAGAAATTGTCGGGGAGTTCCTTGGCAACGACCATGGCGTGGTTCAGCGAACTGATAAGGATAGGAAGGGCGCGCTGCTCGGGGCGTCCTTTGACGCGGAAGATTTCTTCAATCGCGGCGAGATTCACGGGATCGGCGGCTAAGGCGTAAAGAGTGTCGGTAGGAACGGCGACGACGGCCCCGCGGTTGAGCCAGGACGCGGCATAGCGGATGATACGTGGATCGGGATTGGCCGCGCTGACTTTGAGCACCTCAGCTGACAAGCGGTACCGTTCCTATTCTAGAGCGAAGGCGGGTGATTGCTGATGCTGTGGAAATTATCACAGGGAGTAACGTAGGCGCAATGATTTGGAAACATAAGGCGGGGAACAGACGAAGTGATGGGAAGAACAAAGGCGGTATAAGAGTGTAAGGTGCAACGGTGTAAGGTGAAGAAAGAGAAGAATCAACGCAGAGTGCAACGAGGTTAGCAGAGGACACGGAGAATACGGTGGACGGACGAGAGGCGAAGCGAACGGCTGGACCGAGCGGAGGTGTGGGTCCCGCGGGGGACGTCATTACTAGCCGGGACAACCGGTGGCTGAAAGAGTTTCGGGTGGCGCTGCGCGGAGGTGTGCCGACGGCTGGCGGGGCGGTAGGGGTAGAGGGGGTAAGGCTGGTGGAGGAAGCGTTGTCGTCGGGATGCCGGGTGGAAGCGGTGTTGTTCGCGGAGAGCGGGGAGAGGCACCGGGAGCGGTTGGCGCCTTTCGTCGGGCGGGCTGAAGTGGGGTTTCCGGTGCTGCATACGACGGACCGGTTGTTTGAGGGGATAGCGGACACGGAGCATCCGCAGGGAGTGGCGGCGCTGGTGGTGCCGCGGGCCTGGACGCTGGAAGAGGTGTTGGAAGGGAGAGGCCAGCGGCAAGTGGCGAGTGGCGAGAAAGGCGTCGAAATTCGAAAATCGAAATTCGAAATTCGAGAGGAGAAGACGCAGGACCCACTCTCACAAACCGAGGGTGGGGCACTTCCAAGAGAGATTGGAGTGATTGCGCCGCTGATTGTGGTGTTGGCGGGGGTGCAGGACCCGGGGAATGTGGGAACGATTCTGCGGACGGCGGCGGCGTTTGGGGCTACGGCGGCGGTGACGGCGGCTACGGGACAGAGCGGGACAGCGAGCCCGTATGCGCCGAAAGCGTTGCGGGCGTCGGCGGGGGCGGCGTTGCATATGCCGATTGTGAGTGGGATGGCATTGGGGATTTTGCTGACGCAGTTGAAGCTGCGGGGGATCCGGACGCTGGCGTCGTGCGTGGGGGAGGAGGGGCAGTGGCGAGTCGCGAGTGACGAGTGGCGGGAGAGCCCAAGAGAGATTCCTCACTCCGCGGACTCCGTTCGGAATGACGTGACGGAGTCTGTGAAGCGAAGCAGTGAAGCAGCGCTCGCACCGTGGGAAGTGGACTGGTGCGAGGCCGTGGCGTTGTTGGTGGGAAATGAGGGTGCGGGCCTACCTGACGACATAATCCATGCGGCGGAGCAACGGATTCACATTCCAATGGCGAGCCGTGTGGAGTCGTTGAATGCGGCGGCAGCGGCGGCGGTGGTTTTGTATGAGGCGTACCGGCAGAGGACGAGAAAGGCGGCGACGAGGGGTTAGCGGCGACTGGCGAACGGGAACGCGAAACCGTGTAAGGTGAAACGTGTAAGGTACAAGGTTCAACGGGAAGAAATTCGCAGGCTTGAAATTGAAAAATCAAAATTGGGAAGAGGAAGAAGGTCGAGGCGCTGGAACGAAAGAGCCCACCCTTCCGCACACATTGCGGAAAGGATGGGGCACCCTCAAGTTCGTCGTGGTTCGCCATAACCTGGGAGATGGCATGAGACTCTGGTGGATGGGCGTTATCGTGGTCTGGATGCTGGGCTACAGCGTACAGCCAGGAATGGCTGTGCCACAGGCGCAGCAGAGTGCGCAGGCGAGCGCGTCGCAGTTGGTGATTATCGATACGGACATTGGGGATGACATTGATGATGCGTTTGCGATTGGGCTGGCGCTGCAAAGTCCGGAGGTGAAGATACTGGGGATTACTACGGCCTGGGGGAATACGCCTTTGCGGGCGCGGCTGGCGGAGCGATTCTTGCGCGAGGCGGGGCATGCGGAGATTCCAGTGGCGGTGGGGCCGGAGAAATATCCAGCGAAAGGGACGCTGACGTTTTCGCAGGCGAAATATGGGGAACGGGAGCCGGAGAAGAAGTTGCCAGGGGCGGTGGAGTTTCTGCTGGAGCAGATTCGGCAGCATCCTGGTGAGATCACGCTGATTGCGATTGGGCCGGAGACGAATCTGGGCGCGGCGATCGATCGCGATGCGGAGACGTTTCGGAATCTGAAGCGGGTGGTGCTGATGGGCGGATCGCTGTATCGCGGGTATGACGGATACGCGTACCCGACGGGACCGACGAAGCCGATGCCGGAGTGGAATATTTTGTGCGACGTGGATGCGGCGCGGAAGGTATTCACTTCGGGCGTGCCGTTGTTCGTGATGCCGTTGGATTCGACGCAAATCAAGCTGCAGGAATTGGAGCGGGCGAGGCTGTTCGCGCATGGAAGCGGGCTGACGGATGCGTTGACGGTGCTGTATCACGAGTGGGCGTTCGGAACGAGGCAGGAAACGCCGACGATGTTTGACGCAGTGGCGGTGGGGTATGCGATTCGGCCGGAGTTGTGTCCGATGAAGGCAATGCGGCTGCGGATTGAAGATGATGGAAGCACGAAGGTGGAAGAGGGAGCGGCGAATGCGCAGGTGTGCTTGAAGTCGGATAGTGACGCGTTTTTGGAGTTTTATATGGGGAGAGTGGTGGGGAGATGAAGACGAGGTGGAAAGGTTCAAGGGTTCAAGGGTGTAAGGGCAAGAACCAGAGCGTCGAGCAGCGAAACGGTGGAAGAGTGGAACCGTAAAAATGAAGAGAAGAGAGTTTGTGCGGTTCGATCGCCAGAGCCCACCGTTCATCCCGCGGAAAGCGCGGGATGGCGCAGAGTATGCACAACCCGCAAAGGATGGGGCACCCTCCAGCACCTTTCTTGCTCCCGGTTCTTGCTCGCGGGGAGATCGAGACAAGACACGGTGGTTGAGATCCTTCGCTTCGCTCAGGATGACATGATCCTTTTTGTTCTTCCCTCGGCACTTCGTGCGGAGCTGCAAAACCGTGCAAAGTGTAAGCTGTAAAGTTTAAGGTAGAAGAGAGCGGGCGGCGTAAAGCCGCTCCTACAAGTGGACTTGGCGGCGGCTATGAGTTTGTTTGGCGCGGAACCGGAGATGCGGGCGCGGGAAGCGGCGGCGGAGTTGCAGCCATTGGCGGAACGGATGCGGCCGCGGACACTGGATGAAGTGGTGGGGCAGGAGAAGCTGCTAGGGCCGGGCAAGCCGCTGCGCGTCCAAATCGAAAACGACAATTTGAGCTCGATGCTGTTCTGGGGGCCGCCGGGGTGTGGGAAGACGACGCTGGCGCGGTTGATTGCGCGGCTGACGAAGAGCGAGTTTGTGTCGTTCAGCGCGGTGTTGAGCGGGATCAAAGAGATTAAGGAAGTGATGGCGGACGCGGAGCGGAAATCGCGGGGCGGGCGGCGGACCATCGTGTTTGTCGATGAAGTACATCGGTTCAACAAGGCACAGCAGGATGCGTTTTTGCCGCATGTGGAGGCGGGACACATCTTGTTCATCGGAGCGACGACGGAGAACCCGTCGTTCGAGGTGATTTCGCCGCTGCTGTCGCGGACCAAGGTGTATGTGCTGGAGGCGTTGACGACGCCGCAGATTGTGGAGTTGCTGCGGCGGGCGCTGGAGGATCGGGAGCGGGGGTACGGGAACGAGGGGATCGTGCTGGGGGATGAGTCGATTGGCCACGGAGACACTGAGGGCACGGAGAAAACAAACGAAATTCGAAACTCGAAATTCGAAGTTCGTGGAGATGCCACACGGGAACAGAAAAGCGGATCCCTCGCTTCGCTCGGGATGACAGATTCATCCACAAATCGTGCGGACATGGGGCGCAGCAGTGCTGCGCCCCTACATGGCGAACCCTTACAGGGTGAAGAGGTGTTGTGGAGGATGGCGGCGTTCGCGAATGGGGATGCGCGGGCGGGGTATAACACGTTGGAACTATGTGTGAAAAGTGCAGGAGTAGAAGAGAAGAGCCGAACGCCAGCGACGTTGGATCGTCAGAACCCACCCTTCGCAAAAGGCGCGAAGGATGGGGCACCCGCAAGCCCGGATGAGACGCAACGTAACGACATGCAAGGCAGAAGAGAGATTCTTTCCGCAAAGGACGCGGAAAGCGGCAGAGGTCCTCGCTCCGGAGACTCCGTTCGGAATGACGCAGGTGAGAGAGGGGTGAAGCGGATTACGCTTGAGTTGCTGGAGGAGGTGCTGCAGAAAAAGGTGCTGCGGTACGACAAGGCGGGGGAGGAACACTACAACCTGATTTCGGCGCTGCACAAGAGCGTGCGGAATTCGGATCCGGATGCGGCGCTGTACTGGCTGGCGCGAATGCTCGAGAGTGGCGAGGACCCGTTGTACCTGGCGCGGCGAATGGTGCGGATGGCGAGCGAGGATATTGGATTGGCGGAGCCTGGGGCGCTGGCGGTGACGTTGGCGGCGAAGGAAGCCTTCGATTTTCTGGGCGCGCCGGAGGGACACCTGGCGCTGGCGCAGGCGGCGGTGTATCTGTCGCTGGCGCCGAAGTCGAATGCGGTGTACGTGGCGTACGGCGAGGTGATGGAGGATGTGCGGAAGACGGAGGCGGAGCCGGTGCCGCTGCACCTGCGGAACGCGGTGACGGGATTGATGAAGAACATCGGGTATGGGGATGGGTACAAGTACGCGCACGATTTTGAGGAGAAAGTGACGGAGATGCAATGTCTGCCGGATAATCTGGCGGGGCGGAGTTATTACAAGCCGACGGAGCAGGGGTTCGAGGCGCGGATCCGGGCGCGGATGGCGGAGATTGGGAAGGCGAAGAAGAAAGGCAGTGGCGAGTGAGGAGTGGCGAGTGGAAGAAGAGAAACCCGTATAAGGTGAAAAGTATCCAGTGAAAGGTTTCTGGCGAGAACGGAGAATTTTGGAGATATGCATTACGTTGAGATCCTTCGGCGATCCTTGTCGGATCGCCTCAGGATGACAATGTTTGTTTTGGTTGTGGCAAGCACATCGTCAGTGGCGTAAGAACGGCGCCATACCGGAGAATGACGTTCTCGGAAAGGCGAGATGGACGCGTACCCTCAGGCGAGGATTGTACTAACAGGAACAAACAGAAAAGGCAGGCGGCGTAAAGCCACCCCTACAGGGCGGGATGGAGGCGGGATGAAGAGGATAGCAGTGGCGGCGGGGATGGTGATTGCAGCGGTGGCGATGATGGGGATGGGTTCGCGGGGCGGAGATGCGCCGAAGCGGCCGAAGATTACAGGAATTGCGTTTGTCCGGATCAAGGTGACGGACGAAAAAGCAGCCCGTGCCTTTTACAACGAGGCACTACGGATGCCTCAGATCAAATCGGGATCCTTCGGACCGTCAGCCGAATGCTTGTTCGTAAACATCACGCAACAGGTGGACCTTGTGAAAACCGTTGGGCCCTCAACGGGAAGGCAGATTGAGTCGGTGGGCATGTTCACGTCGGACGTGAAGGGATTACGCAAATATCTTGTAGCCCGCGGCCTCAGACCTGGGGCGTTGAATTCGGGAGCATCGTCGGTAACTTCGTTCGAGATCAAAGACCCAGAGAATCATGCCCTGGAATTCCTGCAGCTAAATAGCAACGGAATCGGGGGATCGATTAGCGGTGGGCCACCCATCGCCGGGAGGTTGATCCATGCTGGGTGGGTGGTTAAGGATCGGGAGGCTATGGATAGGTTCTATCGGGATGTGCTGGGGTTTCATTTGTACTGGCAGGGCGGGATGAAGGATGACCGGGTGGACTGGGTGTCGATGCAGGTGCCGGATGGGACGGACTGGATCGAGTACATGCTGAACATTCCAGATAACGCTGACAAACATTTGCTTGGGGTGATGAATCATATTGCGTTGGGCGTGCCGAGCGTGCGGGAGGCGGCGGAAGCGTTGAAGAAGAATGGAGTGAAGCTGACGGAGGAGCCGAAGATCGGGCGGGATGGGAAGTGGCAGCTGAATTTGTACGATCCGGATGACACGCGGGTGGAGTTGATGGAGTTTACGCCGGTGGAGAAGCCGTGCTGTTCGGAGTTCCGGGGGGAGCATCCGAAGCCGTGAAACGGCAGTGGCGAGTGGTTAGTGGCGAGTGGCGAGGAGAAGAAAAGAGCAAAGAAAGATATAACGCAGAGACGCAGAGGGCGCAGAACAAGAGAGCGGAGGCGTTGGATCGTAAGAACCCTCCCTTAAAAACCAAGGGTGGGGCACCCTCAAGTTCTGTAGAGGAGAGGCCTAATTGCGAGTGGGGCGCACAGCCAGGAATGGCTGTGCCACAGGAATGGAGAACGAGCGTGCGAGGAACCAAGATTGCGCTGATGGCGGGATTCTGTGTTTTGGCTGCGGCGTTGATTGCGGCAGACGCGTGGAGTGCGGCTACAGAGGCGACGGCGGGGCGGGCGAAGATATTGGGGATTGCGTACGTCAAAGTGCGGGTGACGGATCTGGGGAAGGCTAAGGCATTTTATGGGGATGTGCTGGGGCTATCGGCAGCAGCGGCGAAGAATGGGAATGGCGTGCAGGCGAGCTATTCGGTAAATGGGAGCCAGCGAGTGGAGTTGGCGACTACGGCGCCGGGAACTAACGGATCGTATTTGGCGGAAGTGGGACTGGCGACCGATAGCGTGATGAAGATGCGCGCGTATTTGACGGCGAAGGGCGTGACGGCGAGTGAGATTTTCAGTTGGCCGGAGGGTACGAAGTATTTTGAGACGCAGGATCCGGAAGGCAACAAGATTGTGTTTGTGGAGCAGAAATGGGAGCTGGGCAGCGGAGGAGCCGGGAAAGCGATCAGCCATCGATTGCTGCATACGGGATTTGTGGTGAAGGATTGGAAGGCGGAGAGCCGGTTTTACGAGGATGTGCTGGGATTTCGCTTGTACTGGAAGGGCGGGTTCAAGGACGACGGCTTGGACTGGTATGAGATTCAGGTGCCGGACGGAGATAATTGGATTGAATACATGCTGAATATTCCGGCGAATGCGGATCACAAAGAATTGGGCGTACAAAACCATTTTTCGCTGGGAGTGGCGAGCGCGGATGCGGCGGCGAAGAGTCTGCGGGAGCGCGGGTTGAAGGAGTTTGACGGGCCGGAGATCGGAAGAGATGGGAAGAATTCGTTGGATGCGTACGACCCGGATTTGACGCGGGTGGAAGTGATGGAGTTTGTGCCTACGGGGAAGGTTTGCTGCGGGGAGTACGGGGGGAAGCATCCGGGGCCGTGAAGAGCAGTGGCGAGTGGTTAGTGGCGAGTGGCGAGAAAGAACGAAATTCGAAACTGGAAAATCGAAATTCGTAAGAGAAGAAAGCCACCGCGTTGGATCGTAAGCTTGCGCCAAGACTCCATGGTTGAGATCCTTCGGCGATCCTTGTTGGATCGCCTCAGGATGACAATGTTTCTGTTTTGTCGATTCAAGCACGAGTGGGCCTGCGCAACAGCGTTCCCGGGAAAAGACAAGATGGACGCGTAAAGCGTGCTCTACAGGTAATCAGAGACATGGTTGCGAAAGCAAAACCGTATAAAGTGGAAAGTGTAAGGTTTAAGGTGAAAGGTTAAGAACTGCGGATGAGGATTGCCGGACTCGCGTTGGTGCTGATGGTGGTTAGTTCCCTGCCCTTTGCTGCGCCGGGGCGCGCGCAGAACATGGACAAGGCCGTGATGACCGTGGACGAGGAAGTGACGGCGTTTGCGTACGCGCCGGATGGGCGGATTATTTTTTCGGTGCGGCGGATGTTCAAGGCCACGAAGAAGTATGAATTGCAGCGGGACGATATCTGGCTTCTGGAGACGAATGGGAAGCGGCGGCGGCTGCTGGAGGGACAAAAGTTCACCCACGGGGACAAGCCGTTTACGTACCAAGTGGAGTCGTTCACGTGGTCGCCGAGCGGGCACATCGTCGCGATCCAGCTGTACACTTCGACGGTCGATCCCGAGGATGACAGCCGCGAGGATGCGCGGGCGCTGCTGCTGATGGATGACAGCGGGCGGGAATTGCATCCGGGGGGCCCGGACGCGCTGGTGATGAACGCGGAGAGCCCGATGTGGCTGCGGGACAACGGCACGCTGGTGTACCTGGTGGAGGAAGTGCCACCGCGGCAACTTTTTTCGATGAAGTATCTGTATATGTCGAGCGGGCCACAGACGAAAGCGTTCGAAGGCCGAACGTTTATTGATGCGGCGCGGATCCCGGGGAGCAATTCGGCCATCGCGATTGAGCGCGACCGGGCGATGGATGGTCCGGCGAGAATGCAAAAGCTGGAGCTGCTGGCACAGGACGACAAGGAACTGGCGACGCTGGATGCGTATGTCGGGGCGGGCGGGCTATCGATTTCTCCGACGGGAACGATGGCGGCGTATTTTCTCGACAATGAAGTGCTGGAGATTCGGAGTCTGGAGGATGCGAATAAGGTGGCGCGAATTCGGGTGGGGTTGGGCGTGCTGAAGTGGTCGACGGACGAGACGAAGATTTATTTAAAGAGAACGATCGAGAAGAAATCGGCGGATCTGGTGACGTTTGATGTGCCGGGACTGGTGGCCTTCCGGAAGGGGCAAGTGGTGCCGCTGCTAGAGCCGGAGCCGCGGCCGATGCTGCACGGGTTGACGATTCGGGAGTATGGATTGTCGCCGGATGGAAGGTTTCTGGCGGTGGTGCTGCCGGGGAAAAGAAATTTGCAGGTGTTTGGATTCTGAGGGGGAAGAAAGTGTAAGAGTACGCGGGTGTAAAAGTGCAAGAGTAAAACCTGTCGGAGAAGGCGCCATGGATGGCGCCTTTTTTGTTTTGTGCGGGTTGGCGGAGGACTGAACAGACAAAACCGTTTAAGGTGAAAGGTATCAGGTTCAAGGTACAACGAGTCGTTACAAGGGGCGGCGGGATTTGTGTTCGAGGAACATGCAGGCGTCCTGGACAACAAGGAGGCCGGCGGCGTGAGCTTTGGCTGCGGCGGCTTCGTTGGTGATTCCCTGCTGGAGCCAGAGGGCTTTGGCGTGAATGGCGATGGCGGAATCGGCCACGCGAGGGACGTGTTCGGGGCGGCGAAAGACGTCAACGATGTCAACGGGGAACGGAATGTCTTCGAGTCGCGCGTAAGATTTCTCGCCGAGCACTTCGGTTTCGTTGGGATTGACGGGGACGATTTTGTAGCCGGCAGATTGGAGGTAGGACGCAACACCGTTGGAGGGGCGGAGGCGGCTGGAGGAGAGGCCGACGACGGCGATGGTTTTGGAGTTGCGGAGGAGATCGCGGATGGGATCGGGGGACTGAGGAGCATTATCGGGCAGTTGGATGTCCATGGCGATTAGATGAAGCTTGGCGAGAAAAGAATAAATGAGAAAGTGGCGAGTGGCTAGTGGTTAGTGGCGAAAAAAGACGGAATTCGCTCCCAGGAAAGACGGACGTGCGAGAGCCGCGTTTGTTGTGGAGAGTGCAGGCGGCATAAAGCCGCCCCTACAAAGGTATATTGTGATCTGAGACAAGACGCAACGGTTGAGATCCTTCGTCGCGTAAAACGCTCCTCAGGATGACAACTTACGGGTACGTGTCAATCGAACGCTAGTGAGAAACACCCGATTTGAGGCGGTCGAGGGCGTAGGAGAGGGCGGTTAGGAGCTTGGTGTTTTCGGCCGGCGAGCCGACGCTGATGCGGATGGCTTCGGGGAAACCCATCCAAGCCATGGGTCGGACGATGACGCCTTCGTGGAGAAGTTCGTCGCAAAGAGTCTTAGCGTGAGGGCCGATGGGGACGAAGAGGAAATTGGTTTCGCTGGGAACGGGAGAGAGGTGGAGTTTGGTGAGTTCGAGGAAGAGGCGGCGGCGCTCGGCGCGATTGGTTTCGACGGAGCGGCGGACGTGCTCGGTGTCGTCGAGGGCGGCGAGGGCAGCGGCTTGGCCGATGCTGGTGACGTTGAAGGGAGTGCGGAGTTTGTTCATTTCGGCGACCAGTGTGGGATGGCCGATGCCGTAGCCGATGCGGAGACCCGCGAGGCCGTAGACTTTGGAGAAGGTGTTCAGGGTGAGGATGTTGTTGTACTGGCGGAAGAGTTCGCGGGAGTGGGGGAGATCGGGGCGTTCAGCGTACTCGTGGTAGGCCTCGTCGAGGACGACGAGCACGTCGCCGGGAACTTTGGCGAGGAACGCGGCGAATTCGTCGTGGCGGAAGGCGGTGCCGGTGGGATTGTTGGGATTGGCAATGTAGATGATGCGGGTTTCCGGCGTGACCGCGGCGGAAATAGCGTCGAGGTCGAAGGCGTAATTGCGCATGCGGGTTTGCGTGAGATTGGCGCCACTGGCACGGATGGCGATGGCGAAGAGGGCGAAGCTACCTTCGCTGGTGATGCCGTGGAGGCCGGGGCGAAGAAGAACGCGGGAGGCGAGGTCGATGACTTCCGATGAGCCGAGGCCGACGAAAACTTCTTCGAAACGAACGTTGTTGCGGGCAGCGAGAACTTCGCGGAGACGCTTGCTGCCGCCATCGGGATACCAGTTGGCTTCGCCGAGCGCGCGACGGGCCGCTTCCATGGCTTTGGGGGAAGGGCCGAGTGGATTTTCGTTGGAGGCGAGTTTGACGGCGTGGATTTTGAGGTCCTGCTCGACTTCCTCGACGGGCTTGCCGGGAACGTAGGCGGGGAGGCCCTGGATGTAGTCGGGGATGAGTTCTTCGAGGGTATGGGTCATGAGAATAGTTTATAGGTGGAATAAGGGTTTGTTAAGTGCGGCGCGTCACAAGTGATACGGGCGGCGGATCGAAGTGGCGAGTGGCGAGTGGCGAGTGGCGAGCAAAGATAACGAAGAGCAGAGAGAACGCGGAGATGCGCGACGCCAAGACGGCGCTTGGCGTTCCCAAGTTGCCGGGTGGTGTTAGCCATTGGTTTTAGGCGCGAAAGCGGCGATCACTTTGTGGAGAGGGATTTGAGTTGGTGGATTTCGCTTTTGGTTAGAGGGCGGAACTTGCCAGGCGGAATGTCTAGGCGCAACGGCCCGAGCTGGACGCGTTTGATTTTTTCTACCAGGTGGCCGACGGATTGGAACATGCGGTGGATCTGGCGGTTGCGGCCTTCGATTAGGGTGATCTCGTACCAGGGATTGGGCGCGTCTTCGAGGAGGCGGACTTTGGTGGGGGAAAGTTTGACGCGGCGGTGATCTTCGAGAGTGATGGTGACGCCGTGGCGGAGTTTTTGGAGGGATTGCTCGGAGGGGCGGCCGGAAATTTTGACGTGGTAGGTTTTGGGGACGTGGGAGGCGGCTTTGGTGAGCTGCTGGGCGAGAGCGCCGTCGTTGGTGAGGAGAAGCAGGCCTTCGCTGGAGTAGTCGAGACGGCCGACGGGATAGAGGCGCTCCTTTTGCGAGCCGAGGAGTTGCATGACGGTGGGGCGGCCTTCGGGATCGTTGGTGGTGGTGACGTAGCCTTTGGGCTTGTTCAATAAAAGATAGACGAGGCGTTGGGGAGATTGGAGGGGTTTGCCATCGAGGAGAATGGTGTCTTTGGAGGGATCGGCTTTGGTGCCGAGTTCGGTGATGGTGTGGCCGTTCACGGAAACGCGGCCGGCGAGGATGATTTCTTCGGCTTTGCGGCGGGAGGCGACGCCGGCGGCGGCGAGGATTTTTTGGAGGCGATCCATGCGGAGTCGACAGTCAACAGTAAAGGAAGAAGTGGCTAGTGGCCAGAAGAGATTGGCCACGGAGGCACAGAGAGCACGGAGAATGAAACGGAGTGGAAATTCGCAAATCGGAAGAGGAAGAGAGTCACGACGTCGGATCGTCAGAGCCCACCCTTCGCAAACACCACGAAGGATGGGCACCCTCAAGTACCGCGGTTGCGACGCCAACACGGCGGTTGACGTTCCCGGGGCCGCACTCGCAGACTCGCGCGGGCCGATCTAAAGATCGGCCACTACACAATCAAGAGCGCCAAGACGGTGTGGCTGAAATCCTTCGTCGCAAAATACGCTCCTCAGGATGACAACGTATGTGTGTTTCGCTGGAAGCACGACGAGCGACGACGGCGCATACCAATCCAAGCTACGGGCGGGGCTTGCGTTTGGGGGGCTTCGGGGCGCGTGATAAAGATTCCACTTCTTTCGGGTCGAGTTCGCGGTAGCGGCCGCGGGGGATGTGTTCGACGGAGAGCGGGCCGAGGGCGATGCGATGGACTTTTTCTACGGGGTGATGCTCGCGAAAGAGTAGGCGGCGGAGGGATTCGAGTCTCGGACCGTGCATGCGGACTTCGTACCAGTAGTTGGCGGAACCGCCGCTGCGCGAGGCGTCGGGCTGGCGCACGACTTTCATTTTGACGCCAGCTTCTTTGCCGAGGCGCTCGAGATCGGCGAGGGTGAGCATGCCCTTAATCTTGAGCTGGTAGGCCTGCTCCAGGTGATTCCAATTCTTGAGGAGCTGTGCGGCGAGGTCGCCGTCGTTGGTCATGAAAACGAGTCCCGCGGAGGCGTATTCGAGATTGCCGACGGGATAGACGCGCTGGGGAAAGCCGCGAAGAAAGTTGCGAAGGGTTTTGCGTCCTTCGGGATCGGCGAGGGTGGAAACGACTTCGGGGGGCTTGTGGAGAAGAAGGTAGACGTGGCGCTCGTCGGAGTCGATGGCGCGGCCGGCGGCTTCGATTTTGTCCTTTGAGGGATCGGCTTTGGTGCCGAGTTCGGTGACGACTTTGCCGTTCACGCGAACCTGGCCGGAGAGAATGAGTTGCTCGGCATGGCGGCGGGACGAGATGCCGGCGCGGGAGATGATTTTTTGCAGGCGTTCGAGCATGAGGAAAATTTTACGTTATAAGTTGTCGGTCTTAAGTTTCAGATGCGGATTTCGGGAGCAGGACCCTGCTGCCCGCCGAAATGGAGCGGGGTTAATGATAACAGAAGTGGCGAGTGGCGGGCGAAAACCGAAATTCGGGAGGATAACGCAGAGGCGCAGAGGACGCGGAGTTGCACACAGAAAAACAAAATGCACCGATTTGGAGCTGCCGCTCGAAATTCGAAAAGCAAAATTCGGGAAGAAAGGAACACCGAGACGTTCGATCGTCGGAACCCACCCTTCGCAAACACCGCGAAGGATGGGGAACTCTCAAGCATTGTGGCGCAGAGCCGTAACAGCGGAAAAAACCGTTTCAGGTGAAAAGTATAAAGTTGAAAGTTGAGGGCTAGTCGGAGGCGGCGGTGGATTTGGCGTTGGGGGCGGGAGGGTCTTCGTCGAGCTCGCCGGAAGGCATGCCTTCGTCAGTGGCGAGGGCTTCGTGTTCACGTTCGGCTTCCGCGGAGGCGAGTTCGTGCTCGGCGCGGTCGATCGCATTGTGGATGGCAGAGTCGACAGCCGAGTCGGAGCGACCCAAGAGGGATCCCTCGCTGCGCTCGGGCTGACGAGTCTGGGAAAAAGAGGGAGAAGCCGCAGGGCTCGCCGACCCGCCCTGCGCTACAGGTTCGGCGTTGGCGATGTCGGTTTCGGGGTGGAGCTCGGAGACTTGGTCCTCGGAGATGTCAGCGGCGACGACTTCATCGGAGCCGAGGGCTTCGCGGGCGAGGGCTTCGAATTCCTTGAGGCTGGGAAGTTCGTCGAGATCGCTGAGGCCGAAGCGCATGAGGAATTCTTTGGAGGTTTTGTAGAGGATGGGGCGGCCAATGACTTCCTTGCGTCCCGCAGTGGTGATGAGCTTTTTGTCGAGGAGCGTGGAGATCACGCCCGAGGTGTTGACGCCGCGAATTTCGGAGATTTCGGGGGCTGTGACGGGCTGCTTGTAGGCGATGACCGCGAGAGTTTCGAGGGCCGGCATGGAGAGGCGCAGGGGCGGGCGAAGGGATTTGATAAAGCGGCGGACCACGTCGTGGTGCTGGGGCTTGGTGTAGAGCTTATAGCCGCCGGCAACGGCACGGACTTCGATGCCGCGGTCCTCGGCGGCGTAGGAGGCGATGAGCTGCTCGAGCGCGGCTTTGACGGGGAGTTTGTCTTCGCCGAGAGCGGTGGCGAGCTGGTCGAGCGTGGCGGGCTCGTCGGCGGCGTAGATGATGGCTTCGAGGGCGGCTTTGAGTTCGAGGTCGGTCATAGAGGCAGTTCACAGTCTACAGTTAACAGTCGACAGTGGAAAGAGGAGCGGTGGAAGGGCGGAGCGGGTGGAGGTTCGAAGAGTGCAATGGTGCAAGGCGGGGGAGAGTGGAACGGTCAAACCTTGAGAAGGAGAACTGGTGAGTCCTGAACCCTGAAGAGCTGGATTGGGAGACAAGACGCGGAGGTTGAGATCCTTCGGCGATCCTCTTCGGATCGCCTCAGGATGACAGGTTTTCTACTGTTGGCTCACACAGGCGTTGGATCGTAAGGGCCCCACCCTTTGCGCAAACTTGGCGCAAAGGATGGGGCGCCCTCAAGTGCTTGGGGTCAGGCGGACTTGCGTAGGGCAATCTTCGGGAAGTCGACTTCGACCTGGGTGGTGTTGTTGAAATAGTTGGCGAAGATGTTGAGGGAGACGTGGGCGATGATTTCGGCGATTTCAGCGTCGGAGAAGCCAGCGGAGCGGACGGCGTGGAAGTCGGCATCCGTGGGCCGCCCTTGCGTAGAGACAAGTTGATGGGCAAATTTGAGAGCAGCGGCATTTTTGGCGCTGGAGGAGGAGGCTTCACGGGCGGAAGCAAGTTCAGCGTCAGTCAGGCCGGCCATTTTGCCGAGTGCGGTGTGGGCGGAGAGGCAATATTGGCAGGTGTTCTGCTCGGCGACGGCGATGGCGATTTGCTCGCGGAGTTTCGGGTTGAGGACGCCAGAGGCCAGGGCGCCGCTAAAGTTGAGGTAGGCTTGGAGAACCGCGGGCGAATTGGCCATGACGCGGGTCATGTTGGGGGTGATCTTGAGCTTGGTTTGAACGGCTTCGAGAAGCTCTTTGGCTTTGCCGGTGGCGGATTCGGTTTGGATTGTGGGAAGTCTGGACATCGTGAGTCTCCTGTTGTGGCGAAAGTGTTCGCGCTTCGTAAGATCGAAAGGGATGGACGAGGTTTCAGCGGGAAACTGTAATGCGGATTACAATCGGCGGGCCTGAGCGATGAGCAGAAGAGCAAAAGGTACGATGGAGAAGGCCGATAGGATGTGGGACGAAGCGCCATGGCCGGAGTTGTTTCGTGAGTTGCCGGCGACGCGGCGGGCACAACTGAAGACACAGAGTGAAGCGCGGCAGATTCCAGCGGGGCATGTGTTCTTCCGCGTGGGTGAAACCTCAGACGCGGTGTATTGGCTGGAGAGCGGGCGTGTGGAGACGTTTCGAACTTCCGGGCGGAAGAAATTGATTATTGCGGAGCTGGGAGCCGGAGAAATATTTGGAGAAATGGCGTGCGTCGGCGCGCGAATTTACCACTGCTCGGCGAGGGCGAAGAGCGCCTGCCGGGTGCGTGCGATGGCCAGAAAAGAATTCGAGATGGTGATGCAAGAGTTTCCGAGCGTAGCACGTGGATTGCTTGATCTGATCAGCCGAAGATTTGTAGACGTGCTGACGGACTTGGACGCGACTTCGTTTCGGCGGCTGATTCCGCGAATCGCGAAGCTGCTGCTGGAGCGCGCGGAGGGAGACGAGGTGCGCGGCCTCGCGCACGCGGAGATTGCGGAGAAGTTGCGGGTGTATCGGGAGTCAGCGACGGCGGCCCTAGGAGAGTTGCGGAAGGCGGGGATTGTGACGGTGGGGAGGAAGAGGATCCGAATTCTGGATCGGGGGAGACTAGAGAGGGCGGCGCGGGAGTGAGGGAGAGTCGAAATCCGAAGAGCAAGACCTCAGAGAAGATGGCCGAGATGTTGGATCGTCAGCCGGAGAAAGAGGAACAGTGGAAGAGTAGAAAAGTGGAACGGTAAAACCTTAAGAGAAGAACCGCGAGGCGTTGGATCGTCAGAGCCCACCCTTACAAACCAAGGGTGGGGCACCCTCAAGGACTTCGTTGAACGACGCAACATCGACGGCAACTCGGTGGTTGGGGGTCCCAGGAACGGCAGGCGG
>Ga0207761_1000290_pt1 | contig 17644 bp, 18 predicted proteins | sample LuqExpMetageno34_FD_187792 | JGI IMG/M metagenome (GOLD analysis project Ga0207761, IMG submission 187792) | Tropical forest soil microbial communities from Luquillo Experimental Forest, Puerto Rico - Sample 34 (SPAdes) | ecosystem: Environmental > Terrestrial > Soil > Tropical forest ... | reverse complement strand
CAGCATTACTTTGCAGTTTCCAATTCGCTCGTGCCGAAAAGCGGTGAGTCCTTCGGAATTGGCTCATTCCAAATGTAAAAGCTGAACCAGTCGAGGTTCGCCTGCTGCAGGGCCAGGCGGGCGTGTTCCATGTGCTCGCCTACGCTCCCCTCGAGCAACGAATCCAATCCATGCAAGCCCGCTGGCCTGAACACGCAGACGTTGAAGCTCAACTTGCTGGGCTCGATTCACAACAGGCGGACTATGTTCGTCAGTACTACGGGAGCGACTGGCTCGATCCGAAGCTCTACGATCTTTGCCTCAGCACCTCGATCGGCCTCGATCGTGCCGCCGCAATCATCAATGACGCCGTCGTGTTTCCGGACCGGAGTTGGACGCCGTGCAAGGGAGAAGAAGTGTCCTCATGCCATTCGCCGAATCAGCTCTAGACGTGCGCCTGAATCGCATTTTGCTGGCAACGGATCTGTCGCCCGCTTCTGTAAAACCGCTTCATCACGCTCTGGCCATCGCTCGCCACTACGGAGCGAAGCTATGTGTTGCTCATATTGTCTCGCCTGTTCCCTATTTGATGGCTGGGCCGGAAGCCCTCCAGCTAGCCTGCGACGGAGCATCCCAGGATCTCCAACGCTTGCGTAATGAAATGCTTCACGATAGCTCACTCGGTGGATTGGATCGGGAATTCATCGTCCGGTACGGAACCATCTGGGAGGAACTGCAAGCAATAATCTTCGAACAAGGCGTCGATTTGGTGGTGGTCGGGACGCACGCTCGCCGGGGCATTGCAAAGGTACTTCTAGGCTCCGTCGCCGAGCAGGCTTTTCGAGGCGCGCGCTGCCCCGTGCTGAGCGTCGGTCCACACGCTTACCAGGATGGCCGAGTTCAGGTGGACGGGCAGATCCCAACTTACCTTTTTGCGACAGACTTCAGCGATGCTTCTCTCAGTGCACTGCCACTCGCCCGCTCGCTCGCTCACCAAACTAAAGCAAGACTGATCCTGATGCATGTCGTCCCAGCGGCAGCGGCACCTCAGATCTCGGGCTGGTACAGCTCAGCCGAAATCGCGGCCATGCGGGAAAATGCAAGGATGTCTTACGTCCGGCAGCTTCAGCAGCTGATGCCCAATGACGACGAGGCGCCAATTGACACTGAGCTGCTCACTCGGTTCGGAATACCAAGTGAAAAGATACTAGACACTGCGCTAGAGAAGAAAGTCGAGTTGATCATACTAGGTCTGCATCGCGCGTCTTTAGCCGGCACAATATCGCATATGCCCTGGGCGACAGCTTATGAAATCGTGTGCGGTGCCGGCTGCCCCGTACTGACCGTCAGGCAATGATCAATATGTGGCCGCACGAAATAGGCGGATGGGGGTCAATTGCCGCTTGCTGGCAGAACAAAGAGCACATATGCAGCGCACTGCGGTGCAAACCTGTTTACATGATGCGGTCGGCAGTTCGAGCGGTCCGAGCGATTTCCAGTTCCATTTCATGCTTTTCCCAACAGCTTAATCCTTCATCATGGAAAAGGTCGGCATGATAGCGGCGATAATGTGGGCCGTTCTCAGTGTACGGTGCGTAGATCTTCTCGCGTACCCATCGTTCACCGGATACGATCAAAGACCGACAATAAGCGCATTCGTGAGGAGTGCTCACGGTGGCGACCAACGTCGGATCAATTATTCTGACTGTGAGAATACTTGCCATGTGAGCCTCCTGTCAGCCGTTTTGCCTCGCGATCTGGTTCTGAGCAATCAATAAACCAAACGCCGACCGCTGCCGGAAATCTATAAGTGCTTATCTACCTTCGCCAAATCTCCGGCGGCAACCGGCGGGCCAGCTTGCTTTGCGGATTGCGCAACGCGCGCTGCCCGTATACGGGCTCGGGCGTTGCGGCACAAACTGCGTTTTATTGTGACGACGATCACATTCAAAAGAAATGCGAAGTGATAGTTAGGCGATTCCAGGAGTGGCAGATGCGGCGCCTACCATCCCCAATAAACCTGGAAGCTACGAAGAAAGAGGCAAGAGACCTGCTTCACGCCTTGCGGCGACAGGATGCCGCTGCGCTCAGGCGATTCTATCGCGTCGATACGTTGGCCGGTTTGTCCCGACCAAGCCTCGCAGACGCGCAATTCGTAATTGCTCATGAATATGGCTACAGCAGCTGGCAGAAGTTGCAGAGCCATTCTGCCGGTCACCACGTGGAAGGCGACCAAACCAGCAACGCGGCTCACTTTGAATCCTAAAGCTTGGAATGTTGTATCCAGCGCTTAACGGATCATCTCTTTGCGCGGAGCTCTGGATCTGGAAGCGAAAGTTCCACCCGACAGTTCGTAGTCGATCAGCGCGTCAACTTGGTCCCATACGCCGGGATCGTTCTCAATCTCATGGTGAGGCCGGCTCAAAAAGCGAATCAGCCAGGGATAGTTATCGCAATTGACGCTGTGATCCTTGTAAGTCATCTGGAAATTTCCAAGGATACTTGTGTGATCCGGATCAGTCGCATGAATTGTGGACCGCCCGTGCAGCAAGCCTTCCGACTGGTAGAAGTTAATCGCACGATCGACGTTAGCCGGAATGCGAGAGCCGGATTGCCAAATCTTTGGAACGCTGTCTATTTGAATGGTGAGGCGCACCCGAATTCCCAGCCCCTCTAATTGCCGCGCTAACGTAACTGCTTGCGAACCGCCCCAACTGTGCCCGTAAATGAGAATCGTTGCCTGCTCTTTCTCGGCCTCCGTTAGGACACCATCATTGTCCGTATCGAGCTGATGCAAAAGCCAACCAAGTGCTTTCTTCCCTTCCCGGTTTGCGAAGACCTCCACGTGAACCGTCGAAGGATATCGGTCCTGTAGGAACCTGGCAAATTGCACTTCGGGCCGCTTCAAATCATCGTGATTAACAAAACCACCAACAAACCCGACAACGACCGCGCTCCGAACGGGAACGTCCATTGAACGTCCCTTGCGAAGACACGCAAGGCTAAATGCCTCTTTCACGGCAGAATGGAGATTTTCCTCCTTGCAAGGCTGGCTCATCGCATTTCCGTGCGACTGCCCGAGATCCCCTTGCGCATTCGCGGCATTTTGGTCCAAAAATGTCGCGAATAACATAAAACAATTTATACACAGCGCTTTTCTCCAACCTCTCATTGCCATCTCCATGCGCGGCGATGCGAAAACCTGCCGCTTCCCTCGCAAAAAACGCGCCTCTCTTCGCCTTGGCACCGACTCGAGGTCTCACGCGGCGGATTCGCCAGTGAATTCGATATCGCGTGGCGGCACTTCTGGCGCAGGGAAGAGGCTCTTGGATTGATGGAAGGCACTTCCATCGCCAGAAGTTGAGCTGTGTAACGAATTCTTTTGCAAAGGGTTGGCAGTCGTCGCTTATCGTCCTCTTCGCCCTCATTGAGGCACCTGCCCTTGAGAGGGCGCCCATTTGTTGCCTCCATGCCGAGCGAGTCGCCTATCGAAAATCAAACCATCTGACCGGCTGAGGGCCGCTCTGACGCTTTTAGGTCACACGCATTCTCAGCCAGGATCCCTTACTCATTCGTTGGCTTGAGTTAGCCGGTCTTCGGCGTTGGCCCTGGATTTGCACCGTCTGTCACGAGCGAACGTTGCATCGTTCGGAGATGGACTATGAAGATCTGTGTGTTTGTGAGCTTTATCGTATCGTTCTTGCTCTTTCAGCCTGCGGCTGTTCGAGCACAATCGAATTTTTCGGAGGCCGACTCAAATAGCGTCGAATCGGTCCTCGGGGGGACGAGTTCAACTGCCCGACAGCATTACCGGGAACTCTCGATCTACACCAGTGGGATGCTCGCGAATCCCCAACTCATGAGTGACCTCAAGAATCAACGACTTTTCTTCACTGGCATTCGCCTCACTTCTCGGTTGTTCACAACCCGCCATCTTTTTATTGCGGGAAATGTGGATGTGAGGCCGCTTATTATTCATTCAAAAAGCGTGCCGAGTGGCCGGGAATATACTTACGGCGGTGGCAGCGGCGTCGGACTGCAATTTACTCCTCGTGCAGGCTGGCACTGGCAGCCGTTCTTTGACGTTGACGGCGGCTTCGTGGCGTTCTCACATGATGTGCCGATGCCGAACACTCGGCGCGTGAACATGACTCTCGATTTTGGACCTGGTGTAACGATCCCTCTACGAGGGAACCGCGCCATGCGAACGGGAGTCTGGCTTTATCACTTTTCCGATGGAAACACAGCGCCTCGCAACCCAGCTTTCGACGGTGTTATGGTTTACCTCTCCTATACATTCCGCAACTTCTCTCCACACTTTTCGCGCAACTGACCAACCAGAAACTCATCGCCCCCGAGCTGGGAACGCAGCGATACGTCAAACCGAAAACGTACAAACGGGCCACCTAAAACGGCAGAGCCAAGATCCGAAAGGAAAAGAGGGATGGCCAAGAAATCCAAAGCAAAGAACAAGGAACGATCAACTCTGGACAGTGACACTGAACGGCTTGGGGTTATGGACCAGTCAAAGATCGGCAAGAAAGACTATGAGGAGGAAATTTTTAAGCTTCAGGTTGAATTGGTCAAGCTGCAGGACTGGGTTAAGGCGACCAACGCCCGGATCGTCATCATATTCGAAGGAAGAGACGCCGCCGGCAAGGGCGGAATAATCAAACGCATCATGGAGCGCGTAAGCCCACGCATCTTTCGCGTCGTCGCGCTTCCCGCTCCGACGGAGAGACAGAAGATGCAGCTCCATGCTCAACGCTACATTGAACAACTGCCCGCGGGAGGAGAAATCGTCATCTTCGACCGGAGCTGGTATAACCGGGCCGGTGTTGAGTATGTGATGGGCTTTTGCAGCAAGGAAGATCACCGGCAGTTTCTTAGAGACTGCCCTGCGTTCGAGGCGTTTCTGGTCAGCCAGGGCATCATCCTCCTGAAGTACTGGCTGGAAGTCTCGGAAAAAGAGCAACACAAGCGCTTCCTGGCGCGGATAGAAGATCCGACGAAGCGCTGGAAGCTGAGTCCCATGGATTTAGAGTCGCACCGTCGTTGGTACGACTACTCACGTGCTCGAGATGCCATGCTCGCCGCAACCGATACTCAAGCTTCGCCCTGGTACATCGTTCCCTCAGATGACAAAAAGCGTGCTCGCCTCAACTGCATCGCTCACATACTTAGTAGCCTTCCGTATGAGGAGATTCCATATACACCTCCGAAGCTCGGTACGCGCCAAAAGGCGAACGGGTACGTAGAACCAAAGCAAGTTCGTCGCGTGATCGCGCAGCGCTGGTAGGTATGTGGACACATCGGTGGTTTCCGTTACCAGACTGGCTTCTGTCATACCGTCGGGATTGGCTGCGACCCGACATCGTCGCAGGCCTGACCACCGGGGCGGTGATCATTCCCAAAGCGATGGCGTATGCCATGATGGCGGGGTTACCGGTCCAGGTAGGTCTCTATACCGCCTTGCTGCCGATGTTGATCTACGCGGTGCTGGGCACATCGCGCGTGCTCAGTGTTAGCACCAGCACAACTTTGGCAATCCTGACTGCCGCGCAGTTGAGCCAGGTTGTGCCGAACGGCGAACCCGCAGCCGTGTTGCGAGCTGTGACGGTCCTGACTTTTCTCGTGGGCGCCGCACTGGCGCTGGCCTCTCTATTGCGTTTGGGATTCGTAGCGGACTTTATATCGGAGCCGGTACTCGTAGGTTTCAGAGCAGGGATCGGTTTAGTCATCATCGTAGACCAGATCCCGAAAGTCTTAGGTATCCACTTCACACGAGGGACATTCCTTCAAAACGTCCTCGCAACATTTCACAATCTTCCAAAAACGTCATTTGCAACTGTAGCCGTCGCACTCATGGTCGGGGTGTTCCTCCTAGGCATCGAGCATTTCATGCCGAAAATGCCAGCGCCGTTACTGGCAGTAGCTGCAGCGATTGCCGCGGCAAACCTATTGCATCTCCAACATCGCGGCGTCGAACTGGTGGGCCACATTCCACAAGGATTGCCTTCGGTGGTGAGGCCAGACCTTTCGCTGGTAAGCGTGCTGTGGCCCGGGGCATTAGGGATCGCCCTGATGAGTTTCACGGAGACGGTTGCAGCCGGCCGAGCCTTCGCAAGGAAAAATGATCCCACACCGCGAGCAGATCGAGACCTGCTTGCGACAGGACTCGCCAACCTCGCAGGCGCCTTCTTCGGCGCGATGCCGGGCGGCGGAGGCACAACACAAACGGCAGTGAACGCGCGTGCAGGAGCACGCACGCAATTCGCGGAAGTGGTTACCGCTGCGATGACCCTCGTAACAATCTTCTTTCTCGCTCCGCTCATTGCTACTATGCCGCAGTCTGCATTGGCAGCGATGGTGATCGTCTATTCCTTCGGACTGATCAAGCCCATCGAGTTTCGCGACATTCTCAGCATTCGCTGGACCGAATTTTCGTGGGCCATCATAGCGTTCGCAGGTGTGGTGCTCGCCGGCACACTGCAAGGAATCGTCGTTGCCATAATCGTCTCTCTGGCCACGCTGGCACACCAGGTGGCGAACCCTCCCGTCTATGTATTAAGGCGAAAGCCAGGAACGAATGTATTCCGGCCGGAATCGCCGGAACATCCCGAAGATGAGAGCTTTCCCGGGCTGTTGCTCCTCAGACCTGAGGGTCCAATTTTCTTCGCGAATGCGGCACACATCGCCCACCAAATTGAGCCGATGATCCGGAGAACGCAACCGACGGTGGTCGCGGTAGACGCCAGTGGAGTTGTCGACCTGGAGTACACAGCGCTAAAAATGTTCGCGCAGGTTGCGAAGACGCAACGCCAGCACGGTGTTCAACTTTGGCTAATTGGTATGAATCCCAGAGTTTTGGCGATCGTACAGCGATCACCCCTGGGACAGATGCTGCGACGGGAAGGAATGTTTTTTAATCTGGAGATTGCTGTTGCGCGTTTCCTTTCAGTTGTCCGTCACGACTTCTGAGTCAAAGCGTCAACAGCCCCGCAGACTATACGGTCTTGCCGGCGATCTCGGTTCGATCACGTACCCGAAAGGCAGTTCGGTTTGCGCGCATGCGGGAAAGAGCCAAGCCAATCGGCCCTCAGTTGACCGTGTTGGAGCGAACTCCGCGCCTGCACCGAACTGGAGGTGAATCGTGTCTACCCGCCGCTTCGTGGCGGACCGAGATCGCCGCTCACCGAAAGGGTTCGGAATCTTTCAAGTAGGACTCCGAACCAAAGTCATGAATGAGGCGAGCGCCATTTGCATTCCATTGGTTCAGCGCTATCGTTGTCCACAAGGCGTTGCTGTAACATAGATGACCAATGAACGGAGCGCCCAGGCCAGGCCCGGCTATGCACGTGCTTGTGTTCTTGCTGACGTGTGCCGCACTCCTATGCATCCCCTCTGCGTCCGCACTCGATCCGGACAAACATATCACGCAATACATTCATGCTTCTTGGCGAGTACAAGATGGTTCGTTGCCGGCGGGCATGTACCATATTGTCCAAACTTCGGATGGCTTCCTGTGGTTCTTGTCCCTACCGGCGGATCTCTACAGGTTCGACGGTGTGCGGTTTCTGCATTGGCGGTTGCCTGAGGGTGTTTCGATCGACAGATCAATGAACATCTTTGCCGACCACCACGGTGGACTTTGGGTATTCGGAACTCGAGAAGTTGTTCGACTGAAGGACGGGGCGATAAGTTCGCACTTCGATTTGGAAGTGGGAATGTTTCAAAGCGTCAGCGAGGCGCCGGACGGATCTTTGTGGGTGCTGCGCCGAGGCGCGGATGCGCCTCTCTGCCATCTGACGGACTCAGCTAAATGCTTTGGAAAAGCCGAAGGAGTGCAGGATTCCGATGTCCAATCTATCCTGGATGACGGTGACGGAGGTTTTTGGCTAGGAGGACGGGCCGGAAATCTTGTCCACTGGAATGCCGGCAGGTCCCAGGTGTATAGGGTCGATGCCGAGGTCCAGAGCTTGGCGCTTGGTCCGGACGGAGTTCTATGGATCGGCCTTTCTGGAAAAGGTCTTCGACAGTTGAAGGACGGGATTGTAAAGCCGTTCGCGATCCCCTCGTTAGAGAAGGAAGGTGGTTTTGATGTTGGCACTCTGATATTCGACCGCGACGGCGATCTTTGGGTCGGCACAGTCGGAAAAGGGCTCCTTCGAATCCATGGCAATGCCATAGAGCACTATGATCATACAAATGGCCTTTCTGGTGATTCGGTGTGGGCTCTTTTTGAAGATCGCGAAGGAATTCTGTGGGCCGGAACAACCAGCGGAGTGGATAGCTTTCGCGACCCTCGTGTCACCACGTTCTCTCCCTTGGAAGGATTAGGCAAGGACCTACCTGCGGGCGTGCTGGCGAGCAGGGATGGTAGTGTCTGGGTCGCAAATGCCGGATCGCTCGATCACATTGTCAATGGAACGGTCTCATCGATTCGCACCGGCAAGGGTCTTCCAGGTGAGCAAGTCACTCGATTGCTTGAGGACCATTCCGGCAACCTGTGGGTGGGAATCGACGACGGACTGTATCTGTTCAAAAACGGCCAATTCCGACGCATCCCGGAACCCAATCATCAGCCATTCGGAATGGTGATCGGACTCGTCGAAGACATTGATGGAAATGTCTGGGCAGAGTGTGCGAGCAATCCGCGAAAACTCGTGCGCATCCGCGATTTCCAAGTGCAAGAGGTGTTCTCTCCGCCGCAGATTCCACCTGCCTGGATGCTGGCCCCGAATCCAAATGGGGGAATTTGGATTGCCACCAGGAAGGGAGACTTGGTGCTCTTCCACCAGGGTGCTCTGCGGACTTTCCCGTTGAATCCAAGTGCCAAGGAGCCGGCACCTCATAAGATCGTGGGCCAGGCCGACGGCTCGGTCCTTGCTGCCTTCGAAGACGGGTTCGTGGGATTCCGTGAAGGTAAGGTACAGCGGATGACCATGAAAAATGGCCTGCCCTGCGACTTCATTATTTCTTTCATTCAGGACAAACAGAAACGCTGGTGGCTCTACACCCGCTGCGGCGTGGTTGAATTCTCAGATTCTGAACTTCAACGATGGTGGGCCAACCCGGACACTATTGTTCAGAACCGCCTCTATGACACTTTCGACGGAGCTCACCCGAACATCCCGTCTTTTAACTCGGCTGACTGCTCGCCGGATGGCCGCGTGTGGTTTACCAGTGGAGTTGTCGTGCAAATGATTGACCCGTCCAAGCTCTCACAACAGGTACTGCTCGCGACGCCTTACATCGAGTCGGTCAGTGTCGACCGCAAAGAACTCGCAGCAACCCACAATCTCAGGCTGGCTCCGCATCCCCGCGACTTACAGATTAGCTACACCTCACCTACGTTTCTGATTCCACAACGGGTGAAATTTCGATATCGGCTCGACGGCTATGATCGTGACTGGCATGACGCTGGCACGCGACGGCAGGCGTTCTACACGGATTTGCCCCCTGGGAAATACACTTTTCGCGTGGTCGCAGCTAATAGTGACGCCGTCTGGAACGAGAGCGCTGCCAAGCTGGATTTCTCCGTCGCCCCAGCGTACTACCAAACGAACTCGTTTCGTCTGGCGTGCGTAGTTGTTCTTTTTGCTGTGCTGTGGGCACTTTACCAACTCCGGGTGCGCCAACTGGCTCAGCACTTCAACATGCGCCTGGAAGAGCGTGTCGGAGAGCGGACCCGTATCGCTCGCGACCTGCATGACACACTGCTGCAGAGCTTCCACGGAGTCATGCTGCATTTTCAGACTGGCATTAATCTTTTGCCAGAACACCCCGCCGAACCGCGGACCGCGCAGGCCAGGAACACGCTAGAGAAAGCAATGCATCAAGCTAAGCATGCGATCGTCGAAGGGCGCGAGGCGATACAGGGGCTGCGCTCGTCCGTAGTCGAAACCAACGATCTTGCCATGGCCATGCGGACGCTCGGCGAGGAGCTAGGGGCCGATACCAACTCTGTCGAATTTCAAGTGCAAGTGGAAGGCACGCCGCGCGATTTGCATCCAATTCTTCGCGACGAAGTTTACCGTATAACTGGAGAAGGGATTCGCAACGCGTTTCGTCACGCGGATGCGAAGCAGATCGAGGTAGAAATCCGTTATGACGAACGGCGGTTACGCGTGCGCGTCCGTGATGACGGGAAAGGCATCGATGCAAAGTTGCTTGCCGATAACGGACGCGAAGGACACTTTGGCTTGCGCGGCATGCGGGAAAGAGCCAACCTGATTGGGGGTAAACTGACCGTGTGGAGCGAACTACACGCTGGCACGGAAGTGGAACTAAGCATTCCTTCGACACACGCGTATATCCCATCTACGAATGACCAGCCCGTGTCCGTAGCCAAGAAAGTTCTAGCGAAGTTATCCGGCCGAAGCCCAGCGAAAAAAACATGAGCGACGAAGAGAGCCCTATTCGAATTCTAGTTGTAGACGACCATCCCGTCGTCCGTGAAGGCGTCGCAACGCTTGTCGGTGGTCAATCGGACATGCGAGTTGTTGGCGAAGCTTCGAATGGACGTGAGGCGCTGCAGCAGTTCCGGGCTCACCGGCCTGACATCACTTTGATGGACATCCAGATGCCGGTCATGGGCGGCCTGGACGCCTTGATCGCCATTCGTGACGAAGCCCCAGAAGCGCGGATCGTCATGCTAACTACTTACGCAGGAGACGCCCAGGTGCAGCGGGCAATCAAAGCTGGGGCCCGCGGGTACCTGCTGAAAAGTTCCTTGCATGAGGAACTGTTGCAGACTATACGAGCCGTTCATGCAGGCAGAAAGGCCATTTCCGCCGAGGCCTCCTACGAGCTTGCCGAGCATGCCACCGACGATGCACTCACCGCGGCAGAAATACGAGTACTGCGGCTCATCGCGGCAGGGAACGCCAATAAAGAGATAGCAGAGCAGCTGTCTCTAAGCGAAGAAACGGTGAAAGGCCAAGTAAGGAATATCCTGTCCAAGTTGGGCGCAAAAGATCGTACCCAAGCCGCCATGATTGGTGTGAAACGCGGCATCATCGACCTATAAACCGAACAAATTCTCGTGGTTTGCGCTTTTGCGGGTTTCGCAGGTCGAGTTACTTAGTTCTATCGCTCGCCTCTCCGACCTTAATTATTTGACCGAAAGGGTAATCCACACCTCACTTTCGAGCGCCCATCGCACTAAAAAGGGGGCCCACACGCCTCGGCATGGTGCACGCCCCTAACCGATGTAGTGTCCACAAAACCCCGCTTCAGGGTTGCCGGTCAGGATGAGTGCGAGCACACTCCGGTGCAAAGAAACGGGGCGGTCCGGTGAGACCCGACCGAAGTTCAGCAGGCAGTGAAAGAAGTTAGCCGAGGGCGGGGTTGTTATGAATTACGAAATGATGAAAGCGTTAACGGAAGCCAAGCGCGAGGCGTTAGTGGTGCCCCACAAGCCAGAACCCAAAGAGTTTCCCAAGCCAGATTCTCGACCAGATTGGAAATACCTGGATCAGGTAACGAAAGAACGGATCGCAGCTTAATAGAGGTGATAGTCATGCAAACGCCGACGACATTTCAATGGTTTCAGATTTTGCGCAAACGCCATGGATTTACGCTGTTTCAGGCATTGCGGGGCGCACTTTGGCTGGCACGTTAAACGCCCCGCCATTCGCAAAAGAAATGGGCCAAATTTCGGGCTCAGGTTTTGTTGGTAATTGTGAGGGGGTAACGATGAGCGCAGCATCCAGTTTCATGACTTACTCGAATGAATATCACGCTGCTCCAATGACGCATGGCGGCGCATCTTCTCTCGCTGACAAGCCGTCGATGTGTGACCCACAAGAGGCTCAATCCTCGTTTCTCGATGACATTGTCGGCCGCCACGGCGGGTTGCGTGCCGTCCTCTCACAAGTGAATATCGTGGCTCCCACCAACGCCAGTGTGTTGATTTCAGGCGAGACCGGGACCGGAAAGGAAGTGATTGCTCGGGCCATTCACGAACTCAGTCCACGGCGGAACCGCAACCTCGTGAAGGTGAATTGCGCAGCGATTCCGGCGGGTCTGCTGGAGAGCGAGCTCTTCGGACACGAGAAGGGGGCGTTCACCGGCGCGCTAATGCAGAAGAAGGGGCGATTCGAACTGGCCGATGGGGGCACGCTCTTTCTGGATGAGATCGGAGATATTCCGCTGGAACTGCAGGCCAAGCTATTGCGAGTGCTGCAGGAGCAGGAATTCGAGCGCCTTGGAAGCACAAAGACCATTCGCGTGAATGTGCGGATCGTTGCCGCGACCCACCGCAATCTCGCAGAGATGATTCGGGAGGGAAAATTTCGCGAAGACCTGTTTTATCGGCTGAACGTTTTCCCGGTTACCATACCGGCACTCCGCGAACGTCGCGAAGACATACCGCTGCTGGTGAACTATTTTGTTTCAAAACTATCTCGGCAGATGGGAAGGCAGATCACGACCATAGTGCCCCGGACCATGGAGCTGTTAACGAATCATCCTTGGAGAGGGAATGTTCGGGAACTGGCGAACTTCATTGAACGCGCTGTTGTCCTTTCACCCGGCGAGGAACTAAGGATACCAACAGCAGAATTCACAGCGCCCTGCTCACCAGAAACGACCCAAGCTCCAAGGTTCGAACAGGCGGCACGCGATGTGATCCTGGATGCACTGAAGGCCGCCTCGGGAAGGGTAGCCGGCAAAGGCGGAGCCGCCGAGCGTTTGGGGCTCAAACGTACTACCCTCCAGAACAAGATGCGAAAGTTGGGTATCACTCGGAAGTGCTCGTAAGGGCAGAGCAAGTCAACAAATTCCCAACTCAAGCAAATAATACGCGCCAGACTTTAAATTTCGGCGCGGGCTCTCTTCATGTAGCTCAACGCGCCCCGGCCGTGGCTTAGAGTTGGCCGTTCTGTGCCACAGCCGAAATTGGCGCCGGCAAAGCCGATTGCTTGATAGTCTTGGCCACATTTCGAGCGAGATTATGGGTGGCTCGCAAGTTGCTTCCCATGAACCGAGCTTCGCCATGAGCAGTGCGATCGAAAACAACCTGTCCGTCTTGGGTGCAAAGCTGGCTGCGTACGGTTAACTTCGTTGCTCCAGTGACCGTGGTCACCGCTCGTTGCGTCTCACTGCCGGCCGTGAATTTCTCAATCTTGGTGGTCAGGATCAGCAGTCTGCTGACGTCGTTCGAGGTGCTCTCTCCGTCACGGAAGACCTGCTCAAATTTCTTTGTTTTGCTCAACTCGTCGAGCAAACTCTCATAAATTGCAATCTGGAACGACGCTGAGATATTTGCGTCCCCAGGATCAACCGTCTTGACCTGCACGCTCCAGTGCGGCGTTTGCGAGTTGTTACTCGCGCGGGACGTGGTCGCGGGTTGGGCAGCAATCCGAGGGGGTTCTGCAATTGCAATGGTCATGGCTGCGGCTGCGAGCGCGACAAGGCAAACTGTACTACTTGCTTTCATTCGTGACCTCCATACTGTTCTGTTTTCTCTGATCGTTGCGGCTGACGTGTGCACCCATGGCCGCCAACTGGTCTCGGAGGCACTTTCCTTGGCCGGTACTGAGCTCGAAGATGGCTCCGTGAACGCCTCCGTCGCTACCAACATATTCCATAGAGAGAATGTCGTACTTCTTGTGAGCGAAAAGGCTAACGGCACGACCTCCGCCGAACGGAACTGCAGCCTTACCCACAGTCATGGGAAGCCCGCCTACCTGCTTACTTTTGTCGCCAAGAAAAACATCCTGAACCGAAGCTATCTTCACTTGCATAGCTGGGTCGCTTCCCTTTTGAAACCGCAACACACCGTCCTGGATCGACAATGTCCCGGTCGAATTCTTCCTAGCACCTTCGAACCCCAGAAGATGAGTGGCGCGAGCACTAAAGGCTGTGGAATTGGCGGTTCCAGTGCCTTCCTTACCAAAGGACGCGACCGTGGAGCCAAGCAGTAGAATCACGGCTATCGATGCCGACCCCGCTATCTTGAAGCTCTTACCGCCCACTAAAGCAGCTGCAACATTCATTTTGTTCTCCATTGCAATGCCGCGCGGACACTTCGTCATGGCTCGTCCGAATCACGACTGCGGGGAATTTGAAGCACTTGGGATTCCACGCTCTAGATCGAGGGGAATGTTTCCAAGTTCAACTGACCGCTAAAGTTACTTGGGCGCCAGAGCTATTCGTGGCGAGACAGGATAAGTAAGTGACGCCCGGCGGGTTTGCCTGACCGTTCGTGGGCACTGCCAAGTAGCGGAACCTTGCACTATTGGCTTGGGTCACTAGCTTGAGCGTCACAGCGCAAACGTGATCGATTCCTTGAATTTCTTTCGAAATAGTTCTGTGGCCAATCACGTTCGGAGGTAGCAGGCAATCCTGCGTTGCCGGATTTGGCGTGTCACGTGACGTGCCTGTGATTGGCATCTCCAACCGATTGGCGTAAACGCACAAGCTCATTACGAGCGCTCGAAACGCGATGGACACACTGAGCCCAATCGTCCAGGGAACATCGACTCTTGCGGCATTCAAATTCGCATACTGCCAGATCGTCGGGAACTTCCGCTACCCACTCGGCTTTGAGCCACCGGCAGAATTCAACTATAGAATTTCGTAGCGCCGTCACTTCTGCTCCTTGTCCCCTCTAAGTGCACACGGATTGCCAGGAGGTTAGTGAACTAACTACATTTTTGTGCGAACGGAGGCTATTCCCTTTTAAGGAAGCCGCTCGGATAGACGCATGTGCCCTCCGGCAGTCAGCGCGCGCCCTGCTAAAAGCTTGAAATTAAGGTTAGAGCCAATCAGGGCGACTGAGTGGTCCTAACAAAAGCATGCGAGTGTTGAAGCGGGGCTCCCGATCTGGGGTTTCTTCTCGTCGAGGCTCACCGCATGACTATTGGAGGGCAGTGACTCTATGTGGGCACATGCTTTGAGACAGACCAAGTTGACGACGTTCAGAGCACGGAGGTTGCGCACCATCTGCGTTTGGCAACTGGAGTGCGCTTGGATAAGGAGCACGTTTGCAGAAGTGTCGACAACTTTCGACTCCCGACGAATGAACGTGCGCAGTTCTTCGGAGATCAGCGAAACGTCAGTAAACACCTAATCTGACGACGAGGAGATGGATATCGTGAAGAGATTAATCCTAGGCATAGCCGTACTGACGGGCATCCATTTGTGCGGTCATTCTTGGACTGTAAGTCTCGCCCAAAATAGACCTTCAGCGTCAAACGGTATGGTCGTAAGAAGTGCCGATGGTTTTGGCGATCAGCAGGCGGCGCACAAACAAATCGATTCCATGAAAAAACAGGCAATCGCTGCGAATGTGACACTCACGGACACAGAAGCAATCAAGTTTTGGCCGGTGTACGAACAATATTCGGCGGAGCTTAAGAAAATCACCGACGCAAAAAACGCGCTGATCAAAGAATATGCCGAAGAGTACGGATCCTTGACCGACGAGCAGGCCGACAGCCTCATTCGTCGATGGCTCGACTCGGATATAGCCGCTCTGGAACTCCGGAAGAAGTATTTTCCCATTTTCCGGAAAGTGTTGCCCGCAAGAGTGGCGGCGACGTTCTTCCAAGTGGAGCACCGTCTCAATGCAATGATTGACCTGCAACTCACTTCACAGCTGCCTCTGATGCAGAACCAAAACGAGTCAACGGAGACGCAGTGAACTGAGATCTGCTGTTGTGGTCGAACGAGCCCACGAAGGAACCTCCGAGGTATAAGAAAATGCATCGAGAACAGTTCGCACGCAGCACAAGCCCATCAATCGGCCTTTTCATGTTTCTGTTTCTCTGCAACGCAGGAGTCGTACAAGCTCAGGCGCCAGAAACTCCTCTCCTTCCCATGAACGTCGAGTTTCGTTACCTGCCAGAGTACATCGAACAGTCGACGTTTGATGATCCACGTTACGCCAGGATTGAGGCTTTGCTGACTGAAGACACCTGCGATGTCATTCTGCTAGATAAAACCACGAATCGAGAAGCTTTCTATTCCATTTCGAAACCTAGAGTGGATTCACTAGCTGCATGCGGTAGTGATGCCTACATTACACCCATCGGATTTACAGCTTCCCGGACAAAGGACCTTTCCTCTACCTTTTTTATTCGCTTTCAAGACCATTTCGGCAACGAGATCTCGTGGAATTTCGTGGTTGGAAGGATTGTGCCTCACGCCTCACCAGAGGTTATTTACCGCACCGATAATTCAGGGATCACTTTCCTGTACGCGCCGCGCCGGGCCCCCACGGCGGATGGCACCGTTCTTAGAATCGCAGGTCGAGAGTACCTGCCCGGATCGGCGAGATCCGACACTCTCGTCGCATTCTACGCGACGGATATGACCCTGGGTCAGATTTTGCCAGGCACGGATCTTTGGACAGTTGAACAGAGTCCAACCGATACACTGACGCCCACGTGGAGCCTTGTCGGGAATGGTGGCCGGCAACGCACACTTACACTCAACTCACGATCGGCCACCGAAGCGTCGATAGAGCAGTCCGACGTGAGCGAGCTCGACGCGCCGCAGATCACTCTTGATGTCGTCTGTGTGAACGACTCTTACGAGCTTCGCTCGGTATCGTTCGAGAGCCACCTCAATAAGCTCTGGATGTTCTTCAGTCCGTCACTCCCGCTGCCGTCGCATGACGTTGTCGATAAAAGGATCGTTACCTTTACCATTGCTGAAAACGAGCAGGCCAACATCGCCAGCGGTGAATTGGAAGTTCGAAGATCCTCTGGCGTGGAGCACATGCTGTGGCAGTTCGACACGCCGACATTCGCCCGGGCGATAACCCTGGAGACAGGCGTGAATCTGATCCCGAGTGCTCGCGTGCAAGAGAACTGCGTCGAAGACTGCTTAGATCTACTGAGGTAAATGCGAGTCAGGGTGATCATAGGCGGTGCGCGCTATTCGTCGTTGTCCAAGGAGAACAACAATGGGACCTAACCGCGTTTGCAGATTGCTCATCGCGCTTTGCCTCGGCGCGACAGTCACCTGGGCGGATTCTCTGGAGCTCAAGAATGGCAGTCTCATCAAGGGAAGGTACTTGGGTGGTACAGGCACGGAGATCAGCTTCCAGGTAGGCTCCCATGTGCAACGGTACGAGGTGACTGATATCGCCTCGCTTAAATTCGAATCCGAGACGAGAGTAAGTGAGGCAACTCCAACCCGCGATCGTGCAGATGAGACAACTGGCTCAGCTATCGTGCCAGCCGGAACTCGGCTTTCAGTGCGGACCATCGACACTATTGATTCGGCCAAGAATCACGTAGGCGACCGGTTTGAAGCTTCGCTGGACGAACCCGTGACCGTCGACGGCATGGTCGTGCTTCCAAAAGGTGCGAGTATCTATGGCCGTCTGGAAGAGGCCAAAACATCTGGAACGTTCACCGGCAGATCGGAGCTTCGTTTGGCGTTGACGGAAATTCTCGTAAATGGGCAAACCGTACCCCTCGTATCAAGAGAATATGAACTTAGCGGCAAATCCCGTGGGGCGAGCACAGCGAAGCGAACCGTAGGAGGGGCCGCGGTCGGGTCGATCATTGGCGCCATTGCCGGCGGTGGTAAGGGTGCGGCGATTGGAGCAGGAGTCGGTGGCGCTGCGGGCGCCGGGTCGGAAATCATCACCAAGGGTGAGCAGGTCAAAATACCGAGCGAGACCCTGCTTGATTTCACGCTCGAG
>Ga0207761_1000288_pt1 | contig 17662 bp, 17 predicted proteins | sample LuqExpMetageno34_FD_187792 | JGI IMG/M metagenome (GOLD analysis project Ga0207761, IMG submission 187792) | Tropical forest soil microbial communities from Luquillo Experimental Forest, Puerto Rico - Sample 34 (SPAdes) | ecosystem: Environmental > Terrestrial > Soil > Tropical forest ... | reverse complement strand
GCCTTTTCCTTCGCTAATTCCGCGACTGTTTGTGGGGACATGTCATAAACGACGCAGTTGTGTCCACTCCGGATCAATCGCCGTACCATGTTTGCGCCCATCCTGCCGAGTCCAACCATTCCGAGTTCCATAGAACGCTCCTTTGTCTTTCGAATCTTCCCGAAGAAATCTCTCAGAGTCAGCTGCTCTTGATGGCGCCCTGGCAGTCAGCAGCCAGCTTCTTCACCTGCTGAACCATCATCTTTGGATCTATGTCCGGGCCGGAGGGAAACCTCCGAGGTTCCTTTGCCCGGTGGCCAGAATCTTTACCGATGTACCGCCGATGTCTATGGCCAGAACTTTCATTTGATAGGCCTTTGCCGGATGGAAGTGATCCTTCAAGGCTCTAGCCTGCGGCCGCCAGGGCAGCGCTCTTCGAAGTAATCACCTTCATCAAGTCATTCCACGATTGGACAAACGATTTGGCGCCTTCCTCCTGAAGTTGAGCCGCCAGCGCGTCGGCATCGATTCCCGCAGCGCTAAATTTCTGGAGAATTTCCTCGCAATCGCCGCCGTCCGCAGCGATGATGGTCCCGATCTCGGTATGCGTGGCGAGCGCGCTGAGCGTTTTCTCAGGCATGGTGTTGACGGTGAAAGGTGCGGCGAGAGCTTTGACGTAGAGGATATCCGAGGCGGAAGGGTCTTTCGTACCGGTGCTGGCCCACAGCAACCGTTGCGGAAGGGCACCCACGTTGTAGATCCTTTGCCAGCGCGGAGAACCGAGCAGCGTTCGGTACGCTTTGTATACGCGGCCGGCAATGGCGATTCCCAGCTTGTTGTGCAGAGCGTCCGGCACTTTACTGGCAACGGCCGCGTCCCAGCGGCTCACAAAGACCGAGGCCACGGAGCCCACGCGTGGATTGAGCCCAGCCTCAATTCGACGCTCGATGCCGCGCAGGAAGGCTTCGGCAGAAGCAACATAATGCTCCCGATTGAAGAGCAGCGTGACGTTCACCGGTACGCCGGCGAAAATGCACTCCTCAATGGCAGGGAGGCCCGCCGTTGTACCGGGAATCTTGATGAACAAATTCGGACGTGCGGCACGCCCATGAAGCTCCTTTGCTGCTGCCAACGAGCTTTTCGTGTCGTACGCCAGTAGGGGTGAGACTTCGAGCGAAACCCATCCATCCACGCCATTGGAACGCTCAAAAATAGGAAGGAAATGGTCGGCGGCCTTGGTGATGTCTTCGAGCGCGACGTCAAAGAACAGTTGCTCTCCAGACTCCCCTTTGGCCAGCTTTTCGCGAATGGTTTTGTCGTACGAGGGGCTGTTCTTGATGGCATGGTCGAAAATCGTTGGGTTCGACGTCAGCCCTGTGACCGAAAGATCGTCAATATAGCGTTGTAGTGTCCCGCTATCCAGCAGGTCACGGGTAATGTTGTCCAGCCAGAGGCTTTGTCCCAGTTCATGCAGCAGTTTTGTTGCTTTCATTCCTCACCTCAGTTCGAGATTCGCCAGACCACGGTTGAATAAAAAGGCAAAGAGAATCGTCCTCGGTGCCAATCGTTCAGTGACTGTGCATAATCTCTCGAACAAGACCCACGTACCGCAATAATCGAAAGAGGGCGCCTGCACACCTGTCACTTGCGACAGTAGGCGACGCGGTTATACACAAGCAACTTAATCCGGCATCGCCCGAAAATGAAAGGCTGAGGAATGAAAACCATCGGCTTCGATCAACCGCTGTACATCCTGCCGTTCGACCATCGCGGTTCGTTTGAGACAAAGATGTTTGGCTGGCACGGTGACTTGAACGTTTCGCAGACCGCCGAAATCGCGGCCGCCAAACAGGTAATCTACGATGGTTTCAAGGCTGCCATCGGCGCCGGTGTGCCCCAGGAGAAGGCCGGAATTCTCGTGGACGACCAGTTCGGTGGCGCGATCCTGCGCGATGCCCGCACTAATGGGTATCACACCGCCTGCCCAGCCGAGAGGAGCGGCCAGGACGAGTTCGACTTCGAGTACGGCGCGGATTTCGCCAAGCACATCGAGGCGTTTCAGCCCACGTTCTGCAAAGTGCTCGTGCGCTACAATCCAGAAGGCGATTCCGCCCTGAACCAGCGCCAGAGCGTGCGGTTGAAGCAGCTTTCCGATTACCTCCACACTAAAAGCCAGAGCCGATTCATGTTTGAGTTGCTGGTGCCGCCAGAGCGAGGGCAACTCGACCAGCTAAAGGGCGACAGGAAGGCGTACGATTTTGAGCTGCGTCCCAAGCTAATGATTGAGACGCTCCACCAGCTCCAGGATGCCGGGGTCGAGCCAGACGTGTGGAAGATCGAAGGCCTGGAGCGCTCGGAGGACTGCGAGAAAATCGTCGCAACCGCGCACAGCGGTGGTCGCGACAAAGTCGGGTTCATAATTCTCGGCCGCGGCGAGGACGACCAGAAGGTGCATGAATGGCTGGCGACCGCGGCTCGCGTCAGAGGTTTCATTGGCTTCGCCGTAGGGCGGACGGATTTTTGGGACGCGCTTGTGAATTATCGGGCCGGGAAAATCACACGTGAAGACGCCGTTGCACGGATCGCGCTCCGATACGAGAACTTCGTCGACATCTTCGAGAAGGCACGTCCTTCCTGAACGAGACATGAACCACTCCGAGAGCAAAATGACTGCAGGAGATCTCGAAGCTGTGTTTCTGCCCAACCGCGGCATGCTCGGCGTGTCGTTGCGGCTCCGCGGCACGGAACTTCTGCGGCGCTTGGAGAATCTTGACGCAGCCGCAGCCAAGGGCAGCACGGCGGGTATTCCACTTCTATACCCGTGGGCCAACCGGCTTGCGGTTCCGCGCTTTCGAGTTGCCGGTCGCGATGTGGCGCTTGACCCCTCTTCGCCACTTCTCCATTGCGACGACCGCGGCCTCCTGATTCACGGCGTTAAGTGGGCTTTGCTGGCGTGGGAGATCATCGAGGCCAAGCCCGACCGTCTCGCCGCCAGGCTGGTTTGGACGGACGCAAAGTTACTAGCGGTCTTTCCGTTCCGTCACAAAGTGGAGCTGACCGCGACACTACGTCCAGATAGCCTGACGATCGAGACAACAATCTTGGCGCAGGATTTGTTGCCCGTGAGCTTCGGATTCCATCCCTATTTTGGGATATCCTCGCTGCCCCGCGACAAGTGGCGCTTGGAGTTGCCGGCCATGCGCAAACTCGTTCTCGACGACCGTGGAATTCCGACCGGTAGGGATGAATCATTTGGCCGGTTTGATTCGCCCCTCGGCGACCTCAACCTTGACGCTGGCTTCACTGTTCTCGACGAACATTCGGCCTTCTCGCTGTCGGGCGACGGCCACCGGATTACACTGGAGTTTCTTGAGAATTACCTTTACGCGCAGGTGTTTGCGCCTAAAGGCAAGGACTTCGTCGCGCTGGAGCCAATGACCGCACCGACCAGCGCGCTCACCAATGGGCAAGGGTTGCGGCTGGTCGAGCCCGGCAGAGGGTTCCGGGCAGCATTCTGCATTCGCGTTCAGGCATAACGTTTGCATCGGTGGCGATGACTGGAACGGATGCAACGGTTAAGGTAATGTCGCTGAGGTGGACGGCGCGGATGAAACCAATAAGGGCTCGTGGAATGAGGTCAAAAGGGGGTGGCGGTTGAACGCGCCTACGGCACCGTGACGCACCTAGCAGATTGCTTAGTTTCACACCGATCTTCCTTGAGGCTTGGTGGGCGACTTGGCCGGTCACTAAGAGGAGGTTGGAAGAACATCTGTTCTTAAATTGCGCGGTTCGCCCGAGCCAGGGCCAATGCCGCCCAATTTGCAAATACTGGAGGTACAACGTGAATCAAGCCCTTCCCATCGTTTATCTTGCACGCCACGGCGAAACAGCTTGGAGCCTAACCGGTCAACACACCGGCTTGACAGATCTTCCGTTGACTCAACACGGAGAAGCCGTGGCTCGAAACCTCGCTAATCGGCTCAAACACCTCTCTTTCGAGGCTGTCTTCGTCAGTACCCTACTGCGCGCTCGCCGGACCTGCGAACTGGCCGGTTTCGGCGATGTCGCGGTAATCGATCCTGATTTGGTGGAATGGAACTATGGTGACTACGAGGGCCGCACAACGAAGGAAATACGGGCGGAGCGTCCTGGGTGGCAGCTGTTCCGCGATGGTTGCCCTGGGGGCGAAACAGTAGAACAGGTGGCTGCTCGGGCCGATCGAGTCATAAAACGGCTTCGGCAAGTCCCTGGAGACGTGCTCGTCTTTTCAAGCGGTCACTTTATTCGGGTTCTAGCCGAGCGCTGGATTGGTTTGGGTGTTTCGGCCGCAGCTCGCTCTTTTATGCTGAGCACGGCTAGCTTGAGCGCGCTCGGCTACGAAAACGATCTCGACCAACCGGTGATTCGCTTCTGGAACGACACTTCTCATACCGAGATAGCTCAGTCCGCCGCCGCGAACTGATCAGCCGAGGTTTTCAGACGCATCGCGTCGCACGAAATAACATCCCAGGAGCACTGGAACATTTAGGCTGCTGCGGCTCCTGTGAGACGATTTTTTCAGCTTCTAAGATAGTAATGCGTAAAATGCGTGCTTATTGTAAAGAGCGAAGTGCACGGTAGAGCGGTCATGTGAGATTTGTATCAGGTTTCGAGTCCGGTTCCGACTCATAACCGCTGAAGAACTCAGCGATCCTGCCGCCGCCTCGGCGTATGAAGGGCACAACATTCAGGTGGAGCGTGAACGACTCTCAACATCATATTGCAATCTCGATCTGGAATTAGTACGGGGACTATCAGCGGGGTGGTCATTCTGTCCACGGGGTTTTCAGCGCGAGGCTGTTTGCTGAGAGCCTACCTGTCGTTTGTGACAGTAGGCGGACCCTCACTGTCCTTGTAACATCGCGATTCGGCACTGAGTGTGGCGCTGCAATTGCCCGATTGAAACTCCTTTTGTGTGAGGGTTTTCAGGTGGGTACAAAACATGTAGTGATCGTCGGCGGTGGATTCGCCGGGGTTGGCTGCGCGCAGCAGTTGGCACGCAATCGCGAAGTGCGTGTTACGCTGCTGGACCAACATAACTACCATCAGTTTCAACCGCTCCTCTATCAGGTTGCTACGGCGCAACTGGCGCCGGAAAACGTGGGCTTCTCGTTGGGGAGGATTTTTCACAAGTCCACCAACGTCGATATCAAGCGTACAGAGGTTGACGCCGTTGACCCTAAGGCCCGCAGCGTGGGCACCAAGGAAGGCCAGGTCTATCAAGGCGATTTCCTGGTGCTTGCTGCCGGGGCTCAGGCAAACTTCTTAGGTATCCCTGGGGCCGAGACAAATAGCTTTCCGCTCTATTCTTTGGTCGATGCTGAGCGCCTGCGCTCGAGGCTCCTGGCCTTGTTTGAAGAAGCTGATCGCGAACCCGAGCTCATCAAGCAAGGCGCGTTGAACGTCGTGATCGTGGGCGGCGGAGCGACGGGCACCGAGGTGGCCGGCGCCGTGGCCGACATGCTTCATTCGGTGGCCACTGGAAAGCACGAAGATCTCGTAAAGGCCACGCACGTCTACCTGGTTGAGCACGGTCCCACGCTCCTCGCGCCCTTTTCCGCCAAAGCTCATGATTACGCAAGTAAGGTTCTGCAGCGCGGCGGTGTGGTTCTCAAACTTAACACTGACGTGAAGGAAGTGCATCCAGACCACGTCGTACTGTCCGACGGCGGCACCATCAAGAGCCGTTGCGTCATCTGGGGAGCGGGCCTCAAGGCCGCGACGGTCGCTAGTAACTTGGGGTTGCCGCAGGGACACGGCGGGCGAATCGAGGTTGAGCCCGATCTTAGCGTTAAGGGCTTCCCAAATGTCTATGCAGTCGGCGATTTCGCTAATATCGCGGGAAAGGACGGAAAGGCTCTGCCACAGCTTGGTTCGGTAGCTCAGCAGAGCGGAAGGTGGGCAGCCAAGAATATTTTGGCCGACATTGCAGGCACACCACGTACCCCATTTCACTACCACGATAAAGGGATCATGGCGATGATTGGCAGGAATGCTGCAGTAGCCGAGGTCGGCGAGCATCGCCACGAACTCGAGGGCGTAGCAGCCTATAGCATGTGGCTCGGCGTCCATATCGCTCTGCTGAGCGGTCTGCGGGTTAAAGTCGAGACTTTCGTGGATTGGGTTTGGAATTATTTCTCCAAGGGGGGCGAATCAATGTTGCTCGACCGTTCCGACGTCGCCCGTATTAATTGGCATGACGATGACGGGGATGCGCAAGGCTTGGATGCCAAGCCCATGCCACCAAAGAAAGATGCCGCCGGGCGGTAGAACCACTCATCTGAACGGTTGGCCCTTCGCGACCGAGTACGAGTCCTCCACCGATGGCAAGAAGGCCGCCAATGAATTTCACGATGACGATGGGGAGAGGATTCTCGAACTGCCCGGTCCTGAGCTGACACTCGACGTCGGGGATGCCGCTGCCGCTGGCTCCAGGCCCAAAACGAGAGACCATCCACGCCGCCAGTGATGAAATCAGGGCAATACCAAGAACGACGGAAAGAAGCCCCGGCAAACCCCACGAATGCGCACGAACGATGATGTTGGTGCGCCCAGCCGTCGGCACTGTGCAGCAAAACACGGAACAAAGCCCCAACGCCGCCGGTAAAAGCACCGACCACGACTGAAAGGGAGGCTAGTGCAAAAAGGCTGCGCGGACCTCGCGTTTCGTTATGCCGGAGTTTGGGTTCGTCCGGCATTGGGGTCGGTTGATAAGTTAATCCGCGGGCGTCCATTGGCCGGGCTTCGACCTACGAGATCTTTCACATTCGCAATCAGAATGGCTGCTGTCTTCATGACTTCGGTCTCCACGACAATGCTGCGCACGCAGACTGGCCCGCGGGTCTTCGCCTTTCTCGGTTATGTGTTGGCGCTGGTACTTTTGTTTGGCGTCGAAGCTTTTGACTGGGCCTCGCTGGCTTTTCCGCTGTGGGCTTTGTTGATCAGTGTTTTGATTATGATTCGAAGTTTCCGCAGGCGCTCGGATACTGGAAACGAGTCGGTTGCCCTCATTCGATAGGTGGCCCTTTTTCAACAAGTCCCATTATTGGTGCGTGTCATTTGCCTCTCGCCCGCGAAAACTCACAAAAGTCCCTGAAAGTCCTATGTGTAACCGCGTTTTTTTCAACAAACGTGACTATGCCTATGTTTTGTGTACGGGTGACGCTTTGTCCAGCGTAGAAACTAGCGTCGCGGCACTCGGCGGGGTCTTGACTGAACCTTCGAGCACGATGTCCTTGGCGGCGATTTGCTTTCCATACAACTTCTTGTTGGCGTCGTTGTCCGGCCGCAATGTAGAACCTTCGAGCGAAACCCCGGCAAACGCGCCCTTTGCGCGCGAGTACGTGAGCACTTCGGCTTTCATGGCCACATCGGTCTCGGCTGACGCTGTGCGTCCGACGGGCCCTGCCGCCGCTGAAGCATCAGCACCAAGCTTCACCTTGCTGCTGAGGATACTAGAGGCAGAGTTGGAGGTCATCAGCAGTAGGACAAAATCCGTTGCCTCTCCACCTAACTGCAAGCCGACGCTCCCCCCCTCCAAAGCCATCATTGTCGGCGCGCCCCACTTTCCCTTGAAATCCTTTCCCCCGCGGCAGGTCATCACACCTCGTCCATAACTGCCACCAACTCCGATAGCAAATTTCTTGACCGATGGCAGAACGGCAACGCAGTAAGCCTTATCCAGCACGCTTTGCGGTATGCTGTCCGGCGCGTTGAGGATTTCCTGCATCACTTTGCCTGCATTTTCGACCCGCTCCTCTTCCTTTTCCTGTGCGTACGCTGGCAGCGCAAGTGCCGCCAGCAGTCCGACACTGATCCACTTACTCTTCATAGAACCTCCTCACGTTGCGTTGGTCGGGCCCAGGGTTCGCTATCTTTTTCGCTCGTCCCTCTTCAGGCATTCGCGTCGCTCAAAATCTCAGGGGCACTTCAAACGCCGAATAGCTGGAGATTCAGTAGGCGACCTCAGTGAGCGGAAGTGATGGAAACAACGCTCACGCTACTCCAGCGCTTTGGCGGTGTCAATCGTGATTCTCATCCATTGCCGCTCTTCTTCTTGCCAAAGGCCGATTTATCCCGCGCTAAGCTTTTTTGAGAATCGCCAACTCCTGATTTCCGTAGATAAAGACCGACAAAGGGAGAAAAGGGCGCCGCACCACCTGACAGTCCTTCTTCAAGGAAGGCTACACCATCACGATCGGCAGTTCGACAAAAGAATTGGGGCACCTTAGGCCCGGGTGCTATCGCTTGCAGTTGCGAAAGTAGAGTGCTTTACCTCCGCCACATGAACAAGGACGAAATCGACTTGTTTGGCCAACGCTCGGCGCACCGCTTTTGGCAGCAAAACAGAGGAAGAAGTGAAAGCAGCATTCGAGGATCGGAGGTTACTATGCCAGTAATTTCGTGATCCAAGGCACGGCTAACTCGCGGATAATGCTGTCCCCGTTGGCCAATCGGTAGTTGCGCATCTTCTGTGCAACCTCTGGGATAGATGTCTGGGCGGGCACCGGAAGCGGTAGAAATGCAAACACCAGAGCAACGGCCATTAATCTCAACATGTTTATCTCCTAATATCGCTGGGGCTGTGTCGTGTCTGGCGCTGATTTCAGACTTGCCCGTTAGAACAAGAAACTGAATTAGGATTGTCAATCGCGGAAGGGTGGCGTCGCTTGCGCATCGTAGCCCGAAGATTGTAACGGCGCTGCGACGCGTGAGTAATGCCGGGTGGCACCTGATAACAGCGACAGCGTTTGGCCCAGTGCCCCGGGGAACGTGCTAGAGCGGGCTCCCTGAGGTTTCGATTCTGTTCACGGGATGCATCTTGTGGAACGCCGCGAACACGATCGCAAAGATAACGAAGGACATCAGGCTGCCCTCTGGCCCGATCGAGCCGCCCGAAAGCCATCGCGGGCCATGTAAGTTGGAATTCAGCAAATGCCCTGTCGCGAGCATCCCGCTATCCGGCACCGAGTAAATAAACGTCTCTGCATAATCGGATGCCGCATGGAATCCGATGACGAACCAGATACTTCCGGTGCGGCGCAGCGTAAAGCAGGCAAAAATTCCAAAAGCAAAAACTGAAAGCGCTCCCACCCAGCCCTCGCCGGGATTAGAAAGATGAATTGCACCAAAGAGACCGGACAGCAGCAATGCCGCTGGCCAAAAACCCATTCCGGATGCGAGTGTGAATTGCGCGTAGCCCCGAAATAAAAACTCCTCGTACATTCCAACAAAAACAAACCCGATGCCCCACAAAAGTGCAAACTTCACCAAAGCCGTTCCCGAGAGCGCCAGCGTTCCAAACGTAAACCCGCCCAGTAAATAAATCGCGAGCATCTCGGCGGTCTCAAACGCCAGGCCCCATAGCGCCCCTTGCCAAAATACTCTCCCGAACGCGCCCGCCAGCGGCATTCCGTATGCGGCCAGCGGCCGTTTCTCGATTTGACTCATAATTCCAGCGGCCAGCAACGCCAGCGCCAGCTGAGCTCCTTCAAAAATGATCTCGAACTGCGGAGACAACACTCCGCCGCTGCGCGCCTGCGTCAGCATTGCCGCGAAACTTGGTATGAGTCGCACACCGCTTCCGATAACCAAAAAGTTGAGGGCTCCAAAGAGCAGGCTGAACATCGCCAGCCGCCAGCCCGCTCGGATGCCATTTGGTCCTAGGAACAGCTTTCGTATCCGGCTGGGCCCGACCTTGCTAGACTCCGGGACCGGCACGCTCGGGTTGAAATCAGAAGGACTTGTGCTCATCGCATCCCCACAGGTCATTTACGAGCGATTGGCTTTTTGTTTCATTGTATTCGAGGAAGTAGCTATCCTCGAGAAGCGGCAGACGCCGCAAAAAATCCCCTCCGCTTTTTCACAAAATGTCTGCTCTGAGAATCGATAACTTCCGTGTTGCCCGTTATTCACGCAACCGTGGCAGCAAGGCTACTCGGAGATTGGAGCCTTCAGCCTCTGCTTGCGAAATGTCTCGCGTGAAAACCGCAGGCTGCTGATCAGGGCATATTCGTCGGAGCCGCCGTACCATCCGACCACTTATCCGCCAGGACGAACAGAACAGTCACACGTTCCTGCGGGTCGTTTGCCACCATGGCGGGTGAGTTGGGGTCGTCGGCTGCCCAGGTCTTCGTCATGTCGCCGGGGGAATAAAACATCACATGCGGGTGCCAGCTCTTGCCCCGGTCGTTCAGGTACTGCTGCTTCGACATCATGTAAGCCATCGCGCCAGGCTCGAGCGCGGGCAGTTCATTCTTATCCAGTGCCGTTGCGATTGCCTGCGCGATTTCAGCCTGCGATTTTCCTGCCAGCACAAGCCTGGTTTTCATCAGATAGATCGGCGCAAAGCTCCTCGCGGCTTGCGCGTTGAAGCAATGGGGCGCCCGCATCTTTGGATTCCAGAACTCCGCGTCATCAGTGCCCTGCGCCCATGACCTCTCCACGATGCAGAGAAAACCATTCGTGCCCTTCACCGCGGTCTTGTATCCCTCCCGTCCCAGCACCATGACTTCGGCGCCATCGGAAATGGAACTGGGTGCAGCACTGCGAGCCAGCGCGATCTCGGATTGATCGTCAGATATCAGGTACTGGTCGAGGGGAGCCATCGCCGGATAGGCGGCTTTTGCAGCCTGTGCAACTGCCTGTCCGGGTGCGCCGGGCAAGAGAATCAGCAGAGCAAATGCCAAAGCGATGATCCTGGCGTGATTCTTCCGCATCCGATCCTCCCAAACCGTGCATTTCGCGCCGGCGAGCATCGACCACGGAGCGATTCGCAAATTGTACACAGGACAAAGTGGACGGCGTCAAGCCGGAATCGCACAATTCACGATTCAATCATGGTCAGAACCAGACTGCCTGGAATATCTCAACTTTCGAGAACAGGCCGCGTCGCTCAGCGACCGTACACCGGGTGTAAGGATTTGGTCGATTTCGGCGTTCCGAGTGTATCGTACACTGCTTCAATCACTTCGTTCTGCGGCAACGCAATTTAGGTGGAAAAAAGAGGACCGTCTGCTTTCGAAATATGTTGCAAGTCCTTTGGAATGTGGTGGACGAGGGGGGATTTGAACCCCTGGCCTCCTCATTGCGAACCAGGGAAATAAATTCATAAGACGCGGTGTTGGAACCACTTGCCTCAAACGAGGGTGCCCTCAAATGGAGTAGTTGGAGTACCAACGGAGACCTTGGAGTACCGACTACTCTCAGCGTTTGAGTTTTGAAGGAGTCAAAAATAGCACCCAAGGTCGGTGTGCCTCCGACCCGAATTCGTCCAGGTAACAGCGTTACGCAGCCTCACGTATCCTATTGATTTTGAAGTAAGCCGGAGTCTCGCGAAGCACAAGTGGAATTAAACGCGTCCGCTCGTCAAAGCGTGTGGAAAACAACTGTCGCGACGGGAGATTATCGAATTGAGAGCTGGCAGGAAGAAGCCGCATCGGAAGACACGAGAATTGTTCGAATCGATTCTTAAGCGACTCGACTTCCTGTAGAAAGTCGCCCCTGAAATTCTAAGCGAGCGCGAGCCCGGCGTTTCTCCCAAGTTATTGACATGCGGACTAATCGCTTATAATCGAATAAGATAGACTGCGGTTGCTGTGTAACGGCTAGTTCTTCAAACAGCAAGCCAAGGAGAACAACTTGGTCCAGTCCATGCCTGAAACCTCTAAGTCAATGAGAAGGTTAGTGGCGTCCTCCTGGCCCGCCGCGTTGATCGGAATAGCGATCATTAAGACGGTACTCTCACTGGCCGTAAAGCCGGGTCCCTTCGTAGTTTCCTACAGCGCTATCAGTTACTTGCTTCTCCTTCTTCTGGGAATTTGTTTCGTGATCCGGAATGGGATCCAAGACACGTTAGGTGGCCGTCTGTTCTGGGCGTTGCTTGCCGTTGCCTATGGTCTTTGGGGGGCGCACCAGGGCCTTACGCTGTATTATGAGCTTGTTCTAAGAGTCGAGGTTCCCGACAATTCGATTGCCGATTCCCTGCTGTTTCTCCATGTTGCTGTGCTGCTGGCGGCAGTGGCCACCCTTCCACACCATAAGGAACCTGACCGCAAGCCATACACGGCGGGGTTGAACGCTCTTCTCGTTCTGCTCTTGTCGGTCTTTGTATACGCTTACGTGGTCTTCCCCTATCAGTACTTGTTCCCAAGTGACGCACACTTTAGCTATGCGCTGCGTTTTGACCTGTTGTATTTGTTAGAGAACCTTGCGTTGATCCTAGCCGTAGGGATGCTGACCTTACGAGTGGAGGCTGCCTGGAAATCCACTTACCTCCATCTATTGGGGGCGTCCACTCTTTACGCACTGAGTTCCTCGGTCGCCAACCTATCGATCGACTCAGGAGGATACGTTAACGGCAAACTCTATGGCCTAGGGCTGACCGCTTCGGTTTGCTGGTTTGTGTGGTTGCCGCTAGGCGCGCGGAGAGCACCTCGTCCTGAAACAAAAGCAGCAGCATTCGATGGCAGGCAAGAATCGCAGGCGTCGGTGTGGGCCATGCTGGTCGTGGTGATGATTTCTTTCCCGATTTTTTGGGAGCTTTTCGAGCGGAACGAAAATGCCGGGCTGCGTACGCTGCGCGTGGCGCTCGCGATCGCCATGATTGTGTGTCTCGCGAGTACGGCCTACATCAAAGAGTATTTGGCCAAACGCGAACTGGCCTCGCATTTCGGCCTGGCTAGGGATCGGCTTCGCATGGCCATGGAGTCCGGCAAGACCGTGGGATGGGACTGGGACGTTAAGAGCGGGCGAGACACGTGGTTCGGCGACCTGGAGACCATGTTTGGAATTCCAGGCGATACGTATACCGGATGCGTGGAAGACTTCCGTCGCCGCGTACACCCGCAAGATCGAGGCCGCGTTTGGAATGCGGTAAATGAGGCGATGAAGAACGGAACGCCATATTCGGCGGAATTTCGCGTCTTGCGCAGGGACGGAACGATCCGGTGGATTGCCGCCAAGGGTCAATCTTACTTTCGCCACACGGGCGAGCCGACACGGATGCTGGGCATGGCGATTGACATCACGGAACTCAAGCAAGCACAACAAGCTTTGCAGGCGAGCGAGGAACGGCTGCGATTGGGACAGTGGGCTGCTCACATTGGAACCTTTGATTTGAACCTTCGAACTGGAATGGATATTTGGACGCCGGAAACGGAAGCATTGTACGGCTTGCCGCCGGGCGGCTTTGGCGGGACACTGACCGCTTTTGAAAATCTGATTCATCCCGATGATCGGGACAGAATCAAGGAGTTAACTCGCGAGATGATGAGAACCGGACGACCCACAGAGGCAGAATGGCGCGTGGTCTGGCCCGACGGAAGTGTTCATTGGATAGCTAGTCGCGGGCAGGTGCTTATGGATGAGTCCGGCGAGCCTTCACGAATGCTCGGCGTCAACATAGATATCACCGAGCGCAAGCAGGCTGAACAGGTACTCTCCGGCATGACCCGAAAGTTGGTTGAGGCACAGGAGCAAGAACGCGTCCGGATCGCGAGAGAGCTTCACGACGACATCAACCAACGCCTTGCTCTGGTGGCCATCGGACTCGATCAGCTTCGAGAAAAACACAAAGATTTGCCCGCCGAAGTTCGGGGTTATTTGCAGGAATTGCAACAAATGACGTCAGATACATCGTCGAGTGTCTACGCATTGTCGCACGAGTTGTACTCTTCGATACCGGATTCTCTGGGTCTTGCGAAGGGTATGAAAAGCTGGTGCAAAACATTCGGCGACCGCCAAGAATTGCAGATCGACTTCAAAAGTCAAGATGTACGAAAAGCGCCGCAGGAAATCTCGCTATGTCTGTTTCGTGTTCTACAGGAGGCAGTGCACAATGCCGCCAAGCACAGCGGGGCAGAACGGATTGACGTGCAACTAGCGGAGAACGCAGGTGAGATTCGTCTCATAGTAAGTGATTCCGGCAAAGGATTCGACATCGAATCAGCAAGGCGAAGCCCAGGTCTGGGGCTTACGAGCATGCAGGAGCGAGTTCGGCTGATTGGCGGGACCATTGTGATTGATTCGAAGCCCTCGGCAGGGACCACGATTCATGTAAGTGTGCCTTTCACCGAAGAGCCCCGCGCTCAGGCGGCTACTGGGTAAATCACAATAGGTTAATTTTTTTGCGATGACCGCAACAAAGAGAGCACTTTTACTCTCTCCTATCCTCTATCCCCTGCTTCGATTGAGTGGTCGAGTTGCCGGCGATTATACTTCTCGATGATTTGCCCAGTCAGCCATCGTCCGTCCGAAGGACAGTCGTCCTTATGTTGTCTTTAGTCTTTAACGAACAGCCAAAGAGCTCCTCGTCGCCAACGAGGCGCTCGTAAGGTGAAGTGCGCTGCTTCAATCGCTTCGCTCTCCGGCACGCAATCTAGATGAAAAAAAGAGGATTGTCTGCTTTCGAAATATGTTGCAAGTCCTTTGGAATGTGGTGGACGAGGCGGGATTCGAACCCCCAGCCTCCTCATTGCGAACGAGGAAAAGAAATTCATTAGATGCGGTGATGCAACTACTTGCCTCAAACGAGGGTGCCCTCAAACTGGAGTACTTGGAGTGCCGGTGAACTTGGAGTACAAACCGTTCGCAGAAATTGCCTTTTTTCATCGAGGCGCTGCGCGCCGGGCAAGAGAAGGAATTAGATGTTCAAAGCGTCCCAAGTTCTGGCACGGGTAGTTCATGTACCGTTCCAAAAGACGCGCAGAAGCTTAGGGGCACCTAAGACTAGCGCTCCTGTTCCAAGTCATGCGCGAGGAGAACTTCTTTGGCTCGAACTTGTAAATTGGGAACAAGCCAGCGAAACACGATTGTCGCGGCAAAGCCACCTACAAACTGAGCGACTATGAACCACGGGACGTCAACCGGCCGTATCCCTGCAAAAGTATTGCTGAGGCATCTCGCAATTGTTACCGCAGGATTCGCAAAGGAGGTGGAGGCAGTGAACCAGTAGGCCGCCGTGATGTAAGCTCCTACGGCAAATGGCACGACGCTTGAGCGAGTTCTTGAACAACCCCAGACTACCGAGAGCAGCCCGAATGTAGCCACAAATTCGCTAAACCATTGCGAGGGGCCAGTCCGACCGTGTTGCGAAAATGAAACAATGGGAAGAGCGAACATCAAGTGAGCAATGATTGCGCCACCAATTCCGCCCAAGATTTGAGCCAGAATATAAGGAAGGGTCTCTCTCCATGGGATGCCACCTTCCAATGCATCGGCGAGTGTGACCACTGGATTAAAGTGTGCACCCGAAATTGAACCGAACGTCAAAATCAAAGCAACGAGAGCGGCACCAGTAGCGAGGGTGTTCGCCAGAAGAGCGACCGCAGCGTTTCCGCCAGCCAACCGATCACCCATGATTCCTGAACCCACGACGGCAGCAACTAAAAACATCGTTCCGAGAAACTCCGAGGCGATGCGTGTATGTAGTGTTTTCATTGACGGCCGATGTCGTCGATTTGTTTTTGAATGGCTAGTTTTTCGAGGCTGGAAAGTGGCAGGGCGAGAAAAAGACTGATTCTTCTATCGAGCATTATGAATGCGTCACGGAATGCTCTTTCGATTTGCTCGGGCGTACCGTCAACTGCCGCGGGGTCCGGCACTCCCCAGTGAGCGGTCATAGGCTGCCCCGGCCATACCGGACAGACTTCTTTGGCTGCGTTATCACACACAGTGAAAACGAAGTGCAGTTCAGGAGCACCGGGCTTCGCCAATTCATCCCAACTCTTACTGTGCAGACCCGCCGTTGGCAGGCCGGCGAGTTCCAGTTGTCGCAGAGCTTGAGGATGGACACGCCCTTTTGGATGGCTTCCCGCGCTGAACGCTTTTAAGGTAGGAAATCCCTTTCTGGCCATTATGGACTCAGCCATGATGGAACGTGCCGAATTACCCGTACATAAGAACAAAACGTTGTAATGGGGCTTCATGACAATCTACCTGCAGCACGTCGGTTCGCAGCAACTGTGGAAATTGGGCTTTTGCGCTCGCACAAATGCACTGATGAACTTGTCTTTCACTTGCGGTGCTATCGCATCAGCATCAACCCCGCTGGACCGCAGAAACTCCCGCGCGTCTTTGACGTCATAGACCCGAGTTGCTTCGATGTCTACAGACTCGAACCCCGCTGCCGCTAGTTTCTCTTTATATTCCGTCTCTGACAGTGCCCCAGCCACGCAGCCAACCCATAGCTCTAAACTCCTGCGAATCTCATAGGGCACTTCACCGCGCACGACCACATCGGAAACCGCGAGACGACCGCCCGGTTTAAGAACTCGAAACGCTTCGTGCAGCACTCGGTCCTTGTCTCCTGATAGATTGATTACGCAGTTAGAGACAATGACATCGACGGAATCACTTGGAAGCGGGATGTTTTCGATCTCGCCCTTTAGAAACTCTACGTTAGTTAGGCCGGATTTGGCTTTGTTTTGCTCGGCAAAAGCCAGCATCTCGTCGGTCATGTCCAGACCGTAGGCTTTGCCCGTTGGCCCGACTCGCTTTGCCGATAACAGAACATCGATACCACCGCCAGAACCGAGGTCCAAAACTATTTCGCCCGGCTGTAGCTTTGCCAAAGCGGTGGGGTTCCCACAACCGAGCGAAGCACGAAGTGCTTCTTCGGGAACAGCGGCTGCTTCGCCGTCTCCGTAAAGATTGGATGTAATGGGGTCACAACAATCTTGGGCGGAAGCCGGACTCGTGCCACAGCACGAGCTTCTACCGGTTGCGGCTCGAACGGCAGCCTGTGCGTATTTGTCCTTGACGACTTCCTTGATGTTTCCCTTGTCCATCGTTCACTCCTTATTCTTGCTTCTCTGACCACGCGAAACTCCGGCGAGCTTAGTTACGTCAATGTCGCAGCCTTGACCACCGCAACAGTTCTCCAATAAATAATTCATCAGACGATTCACGTTCTGGAAGTTGGCGGAGTAGGAGATAGACCGCCCGTTTCTGTGCGGTTCAATAAGCCCTGTTGCGGCCAAAATATTCAGATGAAAGGAGAGAGTTGGTCCGGGAAGTTTGAGGCGGCGAGCGATTTCGCCTGCCGGAAGGCCTTTGGGGGCATTCTGGACGAGCAAACGAAAGATATTAAGGCGTGTTTCTTGCGCCAGAGCAGCAAGGGAATCGACAGCAGATAACGTATTCATAGTTCCAAAACAATGGAACTATAAACCACGAGCCTCTGCTAAGTCAACTGCTGATTGACGCCATGTCGAGGGAAGTTAATTTGCAATCCTAAACTTCGACAAGAAGTGTCTTGAGTCCACGGAAACTGAAATTGGGAAGCCAGTCTGGTTCTGCTGAAACCGAGCGCATCTGTGGGAACTCCTGGAGAATTTTCAGGATAGCCACCCGACCCTCAAGTCGCGCAAGCTGATTTCCAATACAGAAATGAGCGCCAGCACCAAAAGCCAGATGCGGATTGTTCACACGTTTCAGGTCTAAACAGTCAGGATCGTTGAATTGGCAGGCGTCGCGATTGGCTGCCCCGAGCATGAAAATAATCTCCTGACCGCGGCATGCTCGGACACCGCAGAACTCGAAGTCTTCGAGGACCATGCGACCCGAGTACTGGACCGGGCTTTCGTAGCGCAGCAACTCCTCGAGGGCGCTCCGGATAAGCTCCGGATGCTCGCGAAGCTCTGAG
>Ga0207761_1000287_pt1 | contig 17742 bp, 14 predicted proteins | sample LuqExpMetageno34_FD_187792 | JGI IMG/M metagenome (GOLD analysis project Ga0207761, IMG submission 187792) | Tropical forest soil microbial communities from Luquillo Experimental Forest, Puerto Rico - Sample 34 (SPAdes) | ecosystem: Environmental > Terrestrial > Soil > Tropical forest ... | reverse complement strand
CCGCCCCTACAACAGAGTCAATACTGAAGAGCACGGGCAGAAGTGTCTGTGTGACAGGGGAAATGGGAATGAAGACGACGTACAACGGGTTGGCAGTGCCGGCGGATGGAAAGGCAATTGGGTACGCAAATGGTGTGTTGCAGGTGCCGGAGAATCCGATCATTCCGTATATCGAGGGAGACGGGACCGGGCGGGATATCTGGAAGGCATCGCGGCGGGTATTTGATGCGGCGGTGGAGAAGGCGTATAGGGGGAAGCGGAAAGTGGTGTGGTTCGAAGTGTTCGCGGGCGAGAAGGCATTCAATACGTTCAAGCAGTGGCTGCCGGACGACACGGTGGAGGCGGCGCGGGATTTTCGCGTGAGCATCAAAGGGCCGCTGACGACGCCGGTGGGGGGCGGGATTCGTTCGCTGAACGTGGCGCTGCGGCAGATTCTGGATTTGTACGCGTGCGTGCGGCCAGTACGGTATTTCGAGGGAGTTCCCTCCCCTGTTCGCGAGCCGGAAAAGATAGATGTGGTGATTTTCCGCGAGAACACCGAGGACGTGTATATCGGGATCGAGTGGAAGAGCGGGACGCCGGAAGTGAAGAAGTTGCTGGAATTCCTGAACAAGGAAATGCTGAAGGATGGGAAGAAACAGATCCGGTGGGATTCGGGAGTGGGCATCAAGCCGATTTCGCCGACGGGAACGAAGCGGCTGGTGCGTCGCGCGATCAAGTACGCGCTGGAGAATGGGCGACCGAGCGTGACGCTGGTACACAAAGGGAACATTCAGAAATTTACGGAAGGTGCGTTTCGCGATTGGGGCTACGAGCTTGCGCGAGAGGAATTCCGCGGTGAGACGGTGACGGAGCGGGAGAGCTGGATTCTCGATAATGTGGAGAAGAATCCGGGGCTGACGATCGAACAGAATGCGGCGATGATCGAGCCGGGGTTGGAGCAGGCCACCGACGACTTCAAGAAGGCTGTTTACGCAGAAGTGAAAGGTGTGCTGGACGTGATCGGCACTTCGCACGGGAAGGGCCAGTGGAAGAAGAAGCTGATGATCAATGACCGGATCGCGGATTCGGTATTTCAGCAGATGCTGCTGCGGCCGAATGAGTACAGCGTGCTGGCGACGCCGAACTTGAACGGCGATTATTTGAGTGATGCGTGCGCGGCACAGGTGGGCGGACTGGGAATCGCGCCGGGGTCGAACATTGGCGACGGGTACGGCGTGTTTGAGGCGACCCACGGGACGGCGCCAAAGTATGCGGATAAGGATGTGATCAATCCAAGCTCGGTGATGCTGAGCGGGGCGATGATGTTCGAGTTCCTGGGATGGAACGAGGCGGCGAAGCTGATCGAGGATGGGATTGCCAAGACGATTCGGCAGAAGAAGGTGACGTACGATCTGGAACGGTTGATGACGGGTGGGACGAAGTTGGGAACGTCGGCTTTCGCGTCGGCGATTATCGAAAACATGTAAAGAAGATTGGCCACAGAGGCACTGAGTTCACAGAGAAAGAGGAGAAATCGAATGAGCAGGAAGAAGGTGACGGTGGTGGGTGGCGGGTTTGTGGGGTCGACGACGGCGCAGCGGATTGTGGATATGGAGCTGGCCGATGTGGTGTTGACGGATATTTTGGAGGGAGCGCCGGCGGGGAAATCGCTGGACTTGGTGGAAGCGACGCCGATCACGGGGACGGACTCGTTCGCGACGGGCATTTCGACGGCGAATGGCGACTACAGCGCGACGGCGGGCAGCGACGTAGTGGTGATTACGGCGGGATTCCCACGCAAGCCGGGAATGAGCCGGGACGATTTGCTAAAGGCGAATTACGACGTGGTGAAGGGCGTCGTTGAGCAGATCGTGAAGCACTCGCCGAACTGCATCATTGTGATGGTGACGAATCCGCTGGATGCGATGGCGCAGGCGGCGCTGAAGATCAGCGGGTTCCCGAAGCATCGCGTGCTGGGTATGGCGGGCGTGCTCGATTCCGCGCGGATGAGCGCGTTTGTGGCGATGGAGTGCAAGGTCAGCGTGGAGAATGTGCACTCGTTCGTGCTGGGCGGGCATGGCGACGACATGGTGCCGCTGCCGCGGTATTCGACGGTGGCGGGTATCCCGTTGCCGGATCTGTTGCCGGCGGACAAGATTGCGGCGATTGTGGACCGCACGAGGAAGGGCGGCGCGGAAATTGTGAACCTGCTGAAGACCGGGTCGGCGTACTATGCGCCGTCGGCAGCCGCAGTGGAGATGGTGGAAGCGATTCTGAAGGATAAGAAGAAGATCCTGCCGTGCGCGGTATATCTGGATGGCGAGTACGGGATCAAGGGGTTGTTTGTCGGGGTGCCTGTAAAGCTGGGGTCGAAGGGCGCCGAGGAGATCATTCAGATCAAGTTGACGGCGGAAGAGAATGCGGCGCTGCAGAAGAGCGCGGCGAGCGTGAAGGAATTGGTGACGGTGCTGGGAATTTAAGATTAGTCGGTAGTGGGCAGTCGGAACTTGGCAGAACTTGAGACGCCTGGGTGCTGGATGCATCCGGGCGTTTTTTTGGCGGTGGACGGAGTCCGGAAAGAAACCCGTGTAAGGTGAAAGGTATAAAGTGAAAAGTTCAACGTGGGAAACTTGCGCGTCGTCTGGCGCGTCTCAGCTAAAGTTGACAGGTCCTTGGGAATCTTAGGGTGGTGGGATGGCGGCAATCCGTTCGCTCCGGACGTTAGTTTTCTTGAGTCTCGCCCTCTTGGCGGGGCCGACCCCGGCCGTTGCCCAACTTTCCACTGTCGAGCATGCCACCAAGCCCGGGTTCTGGCCTACCAAGGTGCTACACACGCCTAGCGAGTATGTGGGCTCCGCGGTATGTGCAAAGTGCCACAACGCAATTGCGGTCGAGCAAAAAACGACGCCGATGGCGCAGAGCCTCCTAAAAGTTGCGTCCTCCGAGGTACTGCATAGACACCCAGAGTTGAAGTTCCAGGTTGGCCAATACGAGTACGAGATCAAAACGACTCCCGCCGGTAGCACGTATACGGTGACGGACGGCGAGCACGGCACATCTGCGCCGCTCGTTTGGGCGTTTGGGGGCGGGCAGGTGGGGCAATCGTACTTGTTCGAACGGGACGGGCATTGGTACGAGGCGCACGTGAGCTACTTCGGATCGCTGGAAGGCTTGGAAATCACTCCGGGCCGGGAGTCGGATCCGGTGCGGGAGATGGAAAGCGCAGTTTCGCGGACCTTGAGCAGCGAGGACGTGGTGCGCTGTTTCAAGTGTCACGCGGCGGGAGTTACTTCCGAACGTTCCATCACCACCAGTATTTCGCCGGGGATTACTTGCGAAGCGTGCCACGGTCCAGGGTCGAAGCATGTGGCGCAGAAGGAGAACGAGATCCTGGCTACCGGTGGACCAGTTGAAAGCGATGGGGATGCGCATATGCTGAATCCGGGGCGATTGCGTCCCAACGATTCGGTGGATTTTTGCGGCGGGTGCCACGCCACGACGTGGGACGTACGGCTGGCGGGGAAGAAAGGAATCGAGTCGCTGCTGTCGCCTCCTTACCGGCTGGAGAAGAGCAAGTGCTGGGGAAACGGCGACGAGCGGCTGACCTGCGTGGCGTGTCATGATCCACACACGCCGCGCGCGCGGCAGGCGGAGTATTACGACGCGAAATGTTTGGCGTGTCATGCCGGGGCGGGACAAGCGGTGTCGGCCGAGCATCCGCAGCCGGCGTGCAAGGTTGGATCGACAAAGTGCGTGACGTGCCATATGCCGAAGATGGAAGTGCCGGGCTTTCACCACGCGTTTCCGGATCATCGGATTCGGATTGTGAGGGCGGGAGAGCCGTTCCCGGAGTAGCCGGCCGGGGCATGTCCGCGATGCCCTCGATGGATGTTAGAGAGCGGACCGCCTCAGAAGGCGGTCCCTACATTCAGAAGTTGAACAGGCGGGCAGCGGCTACGACCAAGACCAGGGTGAAGAGGGCGATGGCGACTTCACCGATAAAACCGACGGCGAAGGGGCGGAGGCCCTGTTTGCGCATGTCGCGGAAGTTGGTGCGGAGGCCGACGCCGGCGAAGGTGAGCAGGAAGGCCCAGCGGGAGAGGTTCGCAAGGCTGGCGTTCTGATCTTTGGTGAAGAAGCCGACGGTGGCTAGCACGGAGACAAGAAGAAAGCCGAGAACGAATTTCGGGAACTTTTGCCACAAGAAGGCGGCCTTGTTGGTGACGTTCTGCGCCTGGCCGCGGCTGGCCCAGTAGATGGCGTAGCCGAGGACGATGAAGCCGATCAGGGCGTTGCGGCAGGTCTTGGTGAGGACCGCGATTTTGGCAGCAGCGTCGGAATAGAGCGCACCGGCTGCGGTGGCTTCGGCGGTGTTGTCGACGCCAAGCCCGGCCCAGATGCCGTAGGCGCGATCGGAGAGATGCAGCCAGTGGCCGATGAGCGGGAAGGTGAAGAGGGCGATGGCGCCGAGCGCGAGGATGGCGGCAATGGAGAAGGAGGAGTCCTCGTCATCGGCATCGATGGCCCCTTTCGTGGCAATGATCGCGCTGACGCCGCAGACGGCGGAGCCCACTGCGAGAAGTGTCGTGAGCTTGGGCTTCAAGCCGAAGAGGCGACCGAGGAAGGTCATGAAGGCGAGCGAACCGGCGATTTCGATGAAGACGAGAAGAAGAGAGCTGCCGCCGAGTTTGGCCACGTCACCGAGAAGGAAGCGGGAACCGAGGAGGACGATGCCGGCCTTGAGCCAGAATTCGTAGGTGGCGACGCCGGGCTTGAAGATTTCGGCGAGGCCAAAAACATTCGAGATGACCAGGCCGAGGAGGATCGCCCAGAGAACGTACTCGATATTGGGGAAGGTGAGGTGGTTGGCCTTGGTGTAAGCGTTGATGTTTCTCTCGAGCAGCTTACCCGCGAAGCCGATGACGGCGAGAAGTGCTACGCCAGGGATGAGGCGTAGAAAGCGGGAGCTGAGCGAGATGGGTGGATTTTGGGGGATTACGATTGCGTCTGCCATTGCGTCCTCAAGTTAAAGTTAGATTTTTTGGCCCGTTGATAAACCGAAATTCGAAACGCGAAATTCGTAGATCGTTCCGTCAGCGTCACCATCTGCGGTAAGCGGACCGCCTCAGAAGGCGGTCCCTACAGGAGCAACCCAAGACGCGCCAACACGGCGAGAGTTCATCCCGCCCAAACCGCGGGATGGCGCAGAGCGGGCATTCCCGGGTTACCAGGGCACTTTGGGGATCACGCCGAAGCGGATGAGGGCCGCGGCTACGAGGGCCAGGATTACGGCCCAGGTATCGAGTGAGATTTTCGGTGCGCTGCGAGTTGCGGCTTCTGCGTTAGGGCTAGACATTGGCGGAAGATCCTCCGTTTCAGATCAGGATATGCGATTCTGCGACAAATTTTCAGGTGCGCTTTGCGTGAGCCAATTGATCGTGCCGGGATGGTCAACCGATTGCGCGACGACACGGCCGACGATGAGCAACGCGGGAGCGGGGAGCGGAGCGAGGTTGGCCAGAGCGGCAATGGTTGTTGCGAGTGTGGACTGGTCAGGCTGCGAGGCTTTGGAGACGACTTGGACGGGCGTGTTAGGAACGAGGTTGGCGTCGAGGAGCCAGCGGGAGACTTCGGCGTAATCCGGGCCGGGCATGTACACGACGACGGTGGTGTCGGGGGAAAGGTCGACGCCGGAGAACAGACGGGCCTCAGTGGAACGAGAAAAGGTGGTGAAGAGGACACGGGAGGCCACGCGGCGATCGGTGAGGGAGATTTGCGCGGCGGCGGCGGAAGCGAAGGCCGCGGAGATGCCGGGAACTACTTCGACAGCGATGTTGGCTTGGCGGAGGGCGTGGATTTCTTCGGCACCGCGGCCGAAGAGAAGCGGATCGCCACCTTTGAGGCGAACGACGATTTCGTGCTTTTGGGCAGCGGCGACGAGGAGCGAGTTGATGTCGTCTTGGGAGAGGAGGCGGAAGCCGGCGCGCTTACCGACGTCGATGCGTTCGGCGGAGGGAGGGATGAGGGAGAGGATTTGCGGGGAGACCAGGGAGTCGTGGAGAACGATGTCGGCGGACTGGAGGATGCGCGCGGCTTTGAGGGTTAGGAGTTCGGGGTCGCCGGGACCGGCGCCGATCAGGTAGACGTGGCCGGGGAGAGACATTAGTGGGCTCCTTGGAAAGGAACGGAAAGCAGAAACTGGAAAATGGAAAACAGGCGGCTCGATGGGACAGGGCGAGACAAGATACTGTGGTTGAGAGCCTTCGCTTCGCTCAGGATGACCGTTTTGTTTGGTAGTGCGTACAGCAACACGGAGGTCCGCGCTCGCCCGTTGATTTGGGGAACGTGGTTCACAGCGCAAAAGCGGCGATGAATCGCCGCACTCCAAAGGGAGGTCATCGGTCCTCCAGGGAGTGGGGAGTGGAGGCGACGGCCAGGTCACGCTCGGCGATTTCGGCGGGGCCGCCTGCGAGGATTTGGCGGATGTGCGGGGTGCTGGTGCGGGCAAGGAAATGTTGCAACGGCTCGGCGGTGTCGCGGTTCTGGTGGAAGTGGTCGAGTAGGCGCGCGATGGCATCCGGAACTTCAGAGGCAGGGCAACGGTAGCCGACCGGCCGGGCGATGGAAGCGATCTGGCCCACGCTGCCGCCGACGCAGAAGTAGTAAGCATCGACCATCTGGCCGTTGTGTTTGATTTTCTTGCCCTCGATGCCGATGTCGGCGATCCAGTGTTGGCCGCAGGAGTTGGGGCAGCCGGTAATGTGAACGCGAAGATCTTCCTGATAGTTGGGGAAGCGCTCTTCAAGCTGTTCGGTGAGCCAGCGGGCAAAGGATTTGGTTTCGGTAAGCGCGAGCTTGCAGAACTCGGAGCCGGTGCAGGCGACCGTGCCGCGAGTGAAAGGAGAGGCGGTGTCGACAGGGAGGCCGGCGGCAGTGAGTTCGCTGACGACGTGACGGACGTGGGCTTCGGGAATGTTGATGAGCAGAAGATTCTGCATGACAGTGTTGCGGACTTGACCGTCGCCATAGCGGTCGGCAAGATCGGCGGCGAGATGAAGTTGCGCGGGGGTGATGCGACCGCGAATGACGGAAGCGCCGATGGTGAAGAGGCCGGGCTGCTTCTGCGGGATGACGCCGAGATGATCGCGGTGAATGCGAGCGGGAAGCTGTTCGGGGACGGCGGGATCAAGAATGAAACCGAGTTTTTGGTGGAGCGCGGCGAGGAAAGAGTCGGCGGTCCAGTTGTGCTCGAGGAAGAGAAACTTGAGGCGGGCTTTTTCGCGGGATTGGCGAAGGACTTCAGACTCGCGGAAAATCCCTGTGACGGCGCGGACAACGCGGATGACTTGCTGGGGTTTGATGAAAGCGTTGAGGCGAAGAGCGAGGTGAGGTTGCGTGGAGAGGCCACCGCCGATGCGAATGGAGAAGCCGAGTTCGTGGGAGGAAGTGGCGTGCGGCGAGTGGCGAGTGGCGAGAGAAGAATGCAATTCCTCCGGGGCTGAAGCCCGATTTTCATCGGAATGGCTCATGTCACGGCGGAGGCTCCGCCCCCCGTTGCCGCCATCCCCGCCTGCGGAGCCGGCTCGGGGGACACCCGATACGGACAGATCGAAGAGAGATTCCTCACCCGCCGAATACACGGGTTCGGAATGACGGATATCGCTATGGCGGATGTCGCCGATAGTCGCGGGTTCGGAATGACGGGTTTTCGTTTTGTGACGGAAAACGGCGGTGAGGGCGATGTCGTTGATTTCGGGGTAGGAGCACCAGTCGGGGCAGGCGGTAACGGTGATCTTGTATTTGCGGGGAAGATTATAGAACTCGGGATTGCCGCCAAGCTCGCGATCGAGGGCCAGCACGGTGTCGGAGACGTCGGCGAGTTCGTGGGCGTGGACGCCGGCGAGGGGGCAGCCCGTGATGTTGCGGGCGACGTCACCGCAAGCACCGGTAGTGGTGAGGCCGATGGCGCGAAGGCGCTCAAGGACTTCGGGGATGGATTCGATCTTGACCCAGTGGAGCTGGATATTCTGGCGGACGGTGATATCGGCGACGCCGTTGCCGTGCTGGGAGGAGAGGCTGGCGATTTCGCGGACCTGTTGCGAGGTGAGGAGACCGTTGGGGATGCGGATACGGACCATGAAGTAGGGAACGGACTTCCCTTCACCGCCTGAGCCGCCGACCACGCCAAGGCCGTCACCCTGGCTGTAAATGCCCCAAGGGCGGAAATAGGTGGAGAACCATTCGGGGGGGATGGAGGCGTAGCCGTCGCGAGCGAAAGCGCGGATCTCGTCGAGATGGTCCCAAGCGTTCTTGGCGCGTTTGAGGCGTTCGGCGCGCTGGGCTTTGCTTTCCTTAAGTTCGGGCATCGAAGAGTTCTCTTTTCGTTTCGCAATGATCAGGCTGAATCGCCGCCCTTACCTCGAGAGCGGTCCACCTCAGAAGGCGGACCCTACAAAAGCAACTGCTAGAAAAACAAAAAAGCCCACGAGACCAGAGACTCTGGCGCGTGGGCTTCGAAAACCTTGGAATCAGATAGAGCTAGATTCGGAAGCACCTCTGGCCAGAGTGGGCAGGCCGACAACAACAGCAGCAACAGAGGCAGGCCGCCTGAGCAGGAGAGATGGTCTGGCAGAAGTGCGACATATCGGAGTAAGCCTACGTAGGGTTGAGGTTCACGTCAACCAGTACGAGGCCGCAAAAATTGGATGCGCGGCATCAAGGAAACGGATACATGAGGGAAAGGCGGCGCGTAGCCCCAAGACTAAGAAAGAGTTGCGAGAGGGCCGGGGCAAGAGACATAATGCACCGCCGGTGCGGCTGGTCGAGAATAAGGGGCCGAACCGAGACTGATGGAGGAATCGCTCATGAAGCGCATTCTGTATGGATTGGCGATGGTGGTGGTCAGCGCGGCGTTGTCCAATGGTTTGATGGCACAAACCAGCCCGTTTGTTGGAACGTGGAAGTTAAACGTGGCGAAATCGAAGTTTGAAGGCGGGCCAGCGCCAAAAAGCCTGACACGAACGGTAACGGCAGAAGGCGGCGGTCTGAAATATGCATTTGAGGGCGTGACCGCGGATGGCTCGAAGGTGTCGTACAGCTTCACGTCGAAACTCGACGGAACGGACTCGGCAGTGAACGGAAGCGGCATGCCCGCCGGGGCAGATACCGTGGCGCTAAAGAAGACAAGCGCAACCACAACTGAAGGGACGATGAAGAAAGGCGGAAAAGAGGTCGGGAAAGCCAGCAGTGAACTGTCTAAGGATGGCAAGACAACGACGGTGGTGACAACGGCGAAGACCGCGGATGGAAAAGAACTGAAGGCCACTTCGGTTTACGAAAAGCAGTAATCGAGGTAACAAAGGAAAACGCGGGACTCGCGATGGGAGCGGGTCCCGTTTTCGTTTTGAGGTGACGGAAGAAAGGAGAGGGGAGTATTTTCGCCATTAGTGCGTTGATGGCGGCAGACGGACAGGCAAAAACAAGACACAGTGGTTGAGATCCTTCGTCGCAAACTGCGCTCCTCAGGATGACAGCTCATCTCTGGGATTAGATCCGTCTCGGCGCAGACTTGAGTACGAGCCGTGCGGTCAGCGGGATAAGAGGTCGACGACGATTTGGTTGAACCTTGGGAGGTCGAAGTCGGTTTGGATCTGGACCTGACGCTCGCCGAGGCCGGGCTGATTGCCTTCGGTCCAGACGAGAGTGTTGCCATAGCCAGCGGTGTGGGAGATGTCGATGTCCATGTAGACGGATTCTTGTTTGGTGATGAGGGAGGGGTCGATCCAGGCAAGGGCGGCGAGTTCGTCCCAGAGATATTCTTCGTCGGCCCATTTGGCGATGTATTGGGCGGAGGGCGATTTGGATTTGGCGATTTGCTCGATCATGGGTTTGGTAAGCCTGGTTTTGACGGAGATATCGACAGTGGTTACGGTGATTTTCTTCCAAGGCGCGCGCAGCGTAATGTGAACGGCTTCGGGATCCCACCAGAAATTGAATTCGCGGCGATTCGACTGGCGCCAGCTCATGGGCAGGTCCGGGGAAATACTGCCGCCCATGACGACGAGTTCTTGAGCGAGTTCGGCAAAGTGTGGATCCAGTGAAATGGCTTGAGCGAGGTTGGTGAGCGGACCGCCAGCGTAGATGGTGACCTCATGCGGATATTGATGGACCATGCGGATAAGGAAATGCGCAGCGTCTTCGGATTCGGGTTTCAGTGCGGGATTGCCTTCGGGGAGAGGATTGGGAACATCGAAAGGGCCGCGATACTGGCCGGAATTCCACGCGCCGGTGAGTTCGGAGCCATTGGCGGAACGGATTTTGTGCTGGTTCCAAGCGCCTTGATAGGTGACCTTGCCGTAGAGCTTTTCCCAGAGAGCGATTTCTTCCATGGAATTGATGAGCGGAAAGACGGCGCCGGGGTAGACCTTGACGTTGGAATGGCCGGTGAGTTCGAGCATGCGGAGAGTGTGGGCGACTTCCTCGTCGCGCCATTGGTCGCCGGAGACGATGGTGATACCGAGGACGTCGATGTTGGGGGATTGCAGAACGAGGAGGAGGGATTGCTGGTCGGTGGTAGCGGGACCACGGGCGTCCTGGTCGAGAATAATTTTGCGTGGGGATTGCGCGGCAGAGAGAGAAGCGAAGAGAAGAAGAGAGACGAACAGTGCGCGGCTAAGCATGCGATGGTATCTCCGAGGACGAAGAAGGATTACGTTAACAGGATTTGGGTGGAAGTAAAGACGACCAAAAAAACTACCGCAGAGGGAACAGAGGATCGCGGAGAAGCAGTTGCCAAGATTCAGTGGTTGAGATCCTTCGTCGCACACTACGCTCCTCAGGATTACAAAGCGGGTTGGAACCAGCCGGGCGATGAATTCGTGATAGCGGGAGCAGAGCTCCCGCTGACCGTGCGGCGCGTTGAGTCTACGACGAGGCGAAAGCGACAGCAGAGCTCTCGCACTCCAGATCAGTTGGCGCGGGCGATATCGATCATGGTGGCGGTATTGGGAGTTTGTGTGTCGACATCGACGAAACCGTCGGGTGTAACGCTGACGCGGGCAGCCGGATAGACCTGGCCGGACTGCGGGTGGCCCATGGTATCGAATTGAATTTTAGCGATGGTGAGAGGGTAGTCTTCGGCGCGGACGTTTTGGGTCTTCTCGTAGTCGGAGAGGATGTGTTCGGTGACGATGATGATGCGTTTGCCGTTCGGGGAATCGAGCGTGAAAGCCGCGAAGATCTTGCGGCCCGACTGGCCAGCGACATTAATAAAGCCCTTGGACATGGAGCGAAGAAGCGCCATGCCCTTTTCCTGGCCGTCTTTGGCGAAAACCTGTTTGAGCTGAGCGCGTTCGGATTCGGAGGTCCAAGAAGCAATGCTGATGCGGACGGTGGTGCTGCCGCCGGACTGGGCGACGGCGGGAATGACGGTGGCGGTATAGACAGTTCCCTGCTGAGCGATGGAGGAATAGGCGAGGCCAAACATGAGGACGAAAAGCGCGCAGGCAAGAGCGAATGAACGCATGAGGCACCTCAGGTAGAAGAGATAGAGCGTTGAAATGAGGATAGCGCGGGGTCGAGTGGATGGTTGGGGAGAGAGAGGCGGGGGTTCCAAAGAGTTATGCGGGATGAGCGGCAGGTTGATGGCCAGGTGTGGTTGCGAGCCAAGACGCAGAGGTGGAGATCCTTCGTCGCAAACAGCGCTCCTCAGGATGACAACTCTCGGACAAGAGGCGCACCACCATGCTGCAAAGCGGACCGCCTCAGAGGGCGGTCCCTACAAAACCAGCAGAGAGGCGCAGGGGGTTACCAGGTGCCGACGCGGACGATCAAGCCGGAGTAGAAACGGATGCCGTCCTGGGGGTGGATCATGTCGACGTCGGGCATGAATGTGTGGGTGTACTCGACGTCGGCGACGCGCCAGGCGAGGCCGCGGGTTACGCGAAAATCGTAGCCGCCACCAGCAGCAAGGGCGAAGGCGTTGACCTGATTGAGGGTGGTGTAATCGGAGCGCTTCGGGAAGTGCGGCAAGGTACCGTCGCCGTCGTCCCATTCCTTCATGAGCTGCTTCTGGATGTCGGGATAGTCGATTTCGTGGGAGACGCGACGACCGCCGACGAGTACCTGAGCATAAGGGGAACCGCGATGAGAAGCGCGCGGATTCCAACGCGGGCCGACGAGATAAGAGAAAGAATCGCCGGATTGATGGTGTGGCATGTTGATGATGAGGCAACCGGCCATGTCGGAGACCAGGGCCCAGTGCTTGCCCATGGAGATGGTGCCAGAGCCGCCACCGCCGATGCAGCTGCCGCCGCCGAGAAAAGTCTCGTACATGGGAAGATTGGCGATGACTTCGAAGTCCGGGACTTGAGGAAGTGGACCGGTACGCGGACGCCAGTCGATGCCCGTGCCGATGTGATTGAAATCGCGCCACTGCTGGACGTAACTGGGACCTTCCCAAGTGCCGTCGCGGCGGGCGCGGATGTATTCGGAGCGGAGGTCGAAGGAATCGCGGAAGATTCCGGGGCGATTGGGGCGCTCCCACGGCTTCTTGAAAGCCATGAGATTCGCGAAAGTGCGGCAGGGATTGCCGAAGCTGCGAGCGAGAACGAGGACGGCGCGATTGGCGGTGTGATTTTCGAGAGCGGCGAGGCCGAATTTGTCGAGGGTGTCCTCGCCCATCATCCAGAACACGCCGAAAGTTTCGGAGCCGACCACATCGACGAAGCCGGGCGAATCGTGAAGCTGGACGTTGCCGAGAGAAGCCTCGGAGACGGGGCCAAGAGTCCACTGGGTGGACCAAACGGCCGCGAAGGCGTAGGAGCGAAGAAGGCTGATCCAATAGCGGCGGCCATCGCCGATTTCAACATTGCGGTAGAGAGGATCGTTCTGGCGCTGGATGTAACCGAAGATGCCGCCTTCCATGGGATGAGCGATGTAGGAAGTGATGAAGGTGTCGCCATCGTCCCAGCCGCGAGTGGCAAGGACGGAATTGAAGTAGTCCTTGAGAAAAGGCCCGTCGAGGGCATCGCGAGTGCCGGCTTCGGTAGGAAAGCGCCAGGCTTGCATGATGCCGGTGTAGAGGAGGGCTTCCTTGAAGGCCGGCTTCCAGCGGAATTTGGTTTCCGTGGGAGGCTGGAGGTCGGGATGAATGGAGGGCGCCGAGGACGAGTCGTTGAGAGGGTCATTGGCAAAGAGTTTTGAGCCAAGCGGAGCATCAGGAAGTTCGAGGGTAAGTGTCTGAGGGACAGTGGGAAATAACGAGTTCGGCGTGGAAAGCAGAATGGGCTGCTGGTAGCGAGAGTACAGTACGTCGAGAGAATCAGGAGAGAGAGCAGGAGTTGCGGAGGATTGAGCAAGGGAACACGGCACCGCTAGAAGGAAGAAGAGAGCGAGCAGAATCGCAGCGAAGCATTGCGCCGAACATTTCATACGGTGAGACAGCTCTTCCCCGTCCGTGAGCGATGGGACGACAAACGGAATTATTGAAATAAGGCCAGAAACCGTCCGTTGGCGGCCGAACGGCACAGCGTGGCGAATGGCGGTATTGTAGCGTCGAGAACGAACGGAAGGGAGGAAAAACTTGTAAAGAAACGCGGTAGCAGAGAGCGAGGAAGCGAGCGGGCGAAGACACGTGGGACGGCGAATTGCGCGGAAGAGTTTCATAGGACGTTGCAACGCTCCTCCCCCAAGGAGCGAAGATAGTTCTCTCCAGTCGGAAGTAGAATCTACTGGGAATTCTCCCAGTCCCCCATGTGCTGCGGCTGAGACTGCGGGCGGCTGAATAGCCAGCCAACTGCAAGTGAAACGAGGCACGTAATGGTACGGCTCGGGTGGAGCGCCGTGAAGAACAGCTGGGACAACGCCACCGATGATACAGGAGGAGCAAGTACAGGTCCAAAGGAAAGCTGAAAATAAGGGAGAAAACTGAGGGATGGCGTGAGGCGAGGGAAGGAGATTGCGCACAAACGCGACTTTTCGAGGCTGCGCCCGCGCGACAGACCAAAGAAGGCAAAGGAGCATTGTCGCTTGTTGGCGCTTGCGCGGCGGGATTGGGCAGGCCAGATTGAGCACGGAAGAAGGCGAGAGTAGAGTGGGAAAACAGGAAGCCTGCAAGCGGTTTCATTCATAAGGAAGGGTTCAGGAGAGAACGGATGAAACGCCTGACGTTGGCAGTGGCGCTGCTGTTGAGCGCGCTGCCGGGGATGGGACAAGAGGCGCCGGGAACGGTGAGTTTGAAAATCCGCGCGGCGCTCTACGACCGTGACCTGAACATCAAGCCGGTGCCGCGACTGGCGGTGAAACTGACGCCGATAGCGCCGAGCACGGGCGCGGCGAGTACCGTTATTACGAGCCTGGATGGAATCGCCGAGACGCCGATTGCGCCGGGAAAGTATCGAGTGACGACCGAAAAGGCCGCGGAACTTTTCGACAAAACCTATACGTGGGATGTCGAAGCCGAGTTCACCAAGAAAGACAATCTGCTGGAACTGAGCAACGACAACGCCAAGATTCAGCCGGTGGCGGCAGGAAGAGAAACGCACATCGACACGCTGGCGGCGCAGTACAAGAGCGTGAAGGATGCGGTGGTGACGGTATGGACGGAAGACCGCGCGTTTGACGGAACGATTATCGACGCGCGCGGATTGGTATTGACAGTGCAGCACCAATTGAAGGGCGCGGACTGGATCGCGGTGCAATTAGACGATGAGAGGAAACTCCCGGCGGTGAAGGTGGCGCAGGACGAACAAGCGGACGTGGCGGTGCTGCAATTCGATGCAAAAACCGCGGGAGCCTTTCCCGTAGTGAACATTTCGCCTGATCCGGAGGCACTGGTGGAGGGCGAGCGCTTATTTACGGTGGAGAATCCAGGTAATGAGCGGAACAAGAAACTGTTGACGGGAGTCTTGAGCAAAGCGGACAGCGACCAGATCGTGAGCGATATCAAGGTGGGATATGTGGGAAGCCCGCTGTTCAATTCGAGTGGAAGCGAGGTGGGGATCGCGCAATTTCGTGACGGGAAAATGGTGATGAGACCCATCGGGAGCGCAAGCAAGGTGATTGAAGAAGCGAAGGAAATGCGGGGGAAGTTCACGGCACCGGCACGGCTGTTGCCAGTAGTACCGCCCGCGGAACTGGCGAGCGCGGAGCTTCGGGCGCCGGGGCGCGGACACTGGGAGAGCGAGTTTTACCAGTTCAAATTGGGGGATTTCTACGTGGATCTGATTACGCCGGTGGGGGCGTACGAGATGCGTCTGGACACGTACAACGCACAGATGAAGGAATATGGAAAGCATCCAAAGGGGCACACGCAACCTACGGTACCGGACGACAAGTACCCGGCTGCGCTGATCGTGGCCGTCTACCCGCAGACTAAGGCTGGATATTGGGAGAATTTCGGGAGGACGGCCGGGCCGGTGCACGTTCATTACAAGAACGGATTTTCGAAATTGATGCTGTTATGCGGGGACCATGTCGTGGAACCAGTGTGGCCGCACCGAACACTGGAAGAAGGCGGAACGAGCTGGAACGTGGTGATGTCGAACGAGTCGACCGGCGGGAGGTACGTGTACCGGTCGGACGCAATCCAACCGGGTTGCGGCACGGTAAAACTAAGGGTGGTGGCGACGAAGAAAGAGGATGAGGTGCTGGAGAAAGTTCTGGATGAAAAAGTGGTGCAGAGGATTTGGGAGGATTACGAGCCGTACCGACAAGGAAGAAAATAGAAATCAGAAAATAGAGAATCGGGCTTGGCGGCGCGGCTTCGACTGCGCCGTTTCTTTCTTTGCGTACAAGGGTTCAAAGGTGCAATGGTGAAAAACTAAGAAAAGAGAATGTGGTGACGTCCAATCGTCAGCCTTAGGGAAGCAGAGACGGAGGCCCCCGAGCCAGAGGGCCCCCTTCCCAGCAAGACGTTACGTTAAAGGACTACTTTGCCGCGCCTGTGAAGTGAATCGTGGTGATGAAGCCATTGGTGCTAGAGTAGTCGAACTTCTGGCCCTGGCCTTCGTAGGATTCGTGTTTGGACTTCCACATACGAAAGCCATCATTTGACTGGGCATTCCAATATTTCAGGTTTTTCACAACTACTTCTTCGTTCGGGTGATCGCCTTTGACGCGCTCGAGAATGACTTCGCCTTTGCCGTCGTCGCGCCTGGCCGTGGCAACTCCTGAGTTGGTGTCGATATTCCAGGAGAATGCGGCGGTGTCCGTTTTCAACGACTGCCATTTGAAGGGATAAAGCTGAGAAACGACGTCGTCGAGCGCCGCCTTTTGCGCCGGAGAGACGCTGGGATCGTAGGTGACAACGACCCAGGAATCAGCGCCGGTCTTCCAGTCAGAGCCAAGATCGCTGGAGAGCCACACCTTGGCACCGTCGAGCTTGACGTCCTTGTAGCGGCCTTTATCGACTTTGAAAACGAGATTGGCACGGCAGAAGTGTTTGTGTTCACCGTGAGCCGTGGAGTGATCGTTAAAGTAGCAGGGACAGAACATGTCGCAACTGCAGGCTTCGATGTAGGTGGAGGTGATTTCGAAATCGTCCTTGGGTGAAGATGCGGAAGTTACAGCCAGGAGAAGCAAGGCAACCGAACACACAGACAAACTGAAGATGAGAACCCGGGAGCGAGACATCATACGGTCCTCCTGAAGCAAGCCATATGACCCCGGCGGGTCAGTAGGCGGATTGTAGTACACGGCGGGACAGCGAAGGCAGAAAAGCAGCGAAACGGTAAAGGGGCTCTCCGGGCTAAGACCTCAAGCAGCGCAAGGGATGGGACGGCAGTTAAGGCCGCCAATCGGGGGCGGGGCGGTAGATGTCGAGACCGATGACGAAGGAGCCGTCCGGGCGGGAATCGCAGTGGGCGACGCGAGCGTAGCAGGAAAAAGCGCTGCGGATAGAGCGGAGGAGGAGATGCTGGTTGTGGGGGAAGGCGATTTTGGACAGCACCTGAGCACCGTGACGGGAGACGTCAACGGTTTGGGTAAGTTCGAACGAGCCGTTATCGGGGTTCGAAAGCTTGACGAACATTTTGACCGGGACGCGGTTTTCGGCCCGGTTGATACGCACGTCTGGGGACATGGATGCGCATCCACGAGTTAAATTGTTGGGATTTACGTCAGGCCGGGCGGTCCAACTGGGAGCGATGGTAGAGCGGGTGGGGGAGAAGAGTCAATGGTACTTAAAAAGAAAGTGGCGAGTGACGGGTGGCGAGGGATGACCGGGGCGGTGAGAGGAGAGATTCGGACGGGCATCGGCAGGAGTCAAGATGGACGCGTAAAGCGTCCGCTACAAGGAGAATTCGCCCTGAGCGGCAGTTAGGTGCGGAGGAGGGGGGTCCAGACCTGCATTTGGGTGGGGGTGCGGTTGGCCCAGGCGTAGTAGGGGATGAAGGTTAGGGGGACCCTGGTAAATTTTGCCGGCGCTGGCGTGGCTGAGAAGTACAAGGTGCGCTGGTTGTCAGGAATTTGGAGGTTGGCGCCTTCCAGGCGGAGAACGGTGAGGCCGTCGAGGAGGCCTTTGTCGAAGGATTCGGTGAATGCGGGTTGTTGAAGGGAGGAGGCAGGGATCGCGATGTCGGCGAGATTGATGCCGTTGGGTTGATCGAGTTGTTCGAGGCAATAGACTAACGGACCGCGCTGGACGGCTACGCGATTGGTGTTTTCGACTACGCGGGAGTTGGAGGCGAGAAGTTGCGGCGACATATCGAACTCGAGGTGAATGGTGTCGCCGTTTTGCCAGCGCTGGTAAAAGCGGATGTA
>Ga0207761_1000286_pt1 | contig 17750 bp, 18 predicted proteins | sample LuqExpMetageno34_FD_187792 | JGI IMG/M metagenome (GOLD analysis project Ga0207761, IMG submission 187792) | Tropical forest soil microbial communities from Luquillo Experimental Forest, Puerto Rico - Sample 34 (SPAdes) | ecosystem: Environmental > Terrestrial > Soil > Tropical forest ... | reverse complement strand
CGACATTGCGGCACACGCCCGCTTGGCGGGTGTGGTCCTTGTTGCTGTTGGCGTGGCTGCAGTCGATCATCACGTTGGGCTTAAGCCCAGCCTTGCTGAGTCGGTCACAAGTATCGGCCACGGCCTCAGCGGTATAGTTCACGCTCTTTCTCCCACCGCGCAGGATCACGTGGCAATCGGTGTTTCCATTCGTGGCGAAGATGGCCGACTGTCCGTGCTTTGTATGTCCCAGGAAGGTATGCGGCTGCGCGGCCGACAGCACGGCCTCGACCGCGATCTGCACGTCACCCGAGGTCGCGTTCTTGAAGCCCACAGGACACGACAGCCCTGACACCAGTTGCCGATGCACCTGGCTCTCGGTGGTGCGCGCCCCGATGGCTCCCCAGCTCACCAGCCCCGCCATGTACTGTGGCGTGATCATGTCGAGAAATTCCGTTCCAGCGGGTACGCCCATCTCGGCTAGATCCAGCAAAAGATGGCGGGCCTGCCGCAGACCGTCGTTGATCTTGTACGACTGGTCGAGATACGGGTCGTTGATGAGGCCCTTCCAGCCGATGGTAGTGCGCGGCTTTTCGAAGTACACGCGCATCACAATGTGCAACTGGTCCGCATACTGCTCGATGGCAGGCTTCAGCAGGGCCGCGTATTCGCGCGCGGCTTTAGTGTCATGGATCGAACATGGGCCGACGATGACAAGCAAACGGTTGTCGTCGCCGCGCAGGATGTGCGCAATCTCCTCGCGCGCCTGAAAGATGGTCGCCGAAGCCCTCTCAGTGGTAGGAAGTTCCTCCTCCAGAAAGACAGGCGGCAGTACTACTTTGATCCATTTAATGCGCAGGTCGTCAGTGGAATAGAACATGGCCGTTGTGCGGCTTCGCTCAACTCACAACGAAGCGCCTGCAACTACTTTAACAGCCTTGTTTTATCGGACGGGTCTTCGCCGGACAGGATAGGCCGGCAAGAAATATGGCTGCCCCCCAGGGATTCGAACTTGAGCCGATTTGCGGGCGTCCGAGCCCGCAGGCGAAATCCCGAGCCAAGCCTAGCAAAGGCGAGGGACCTCTCGTTACTGAGTCGTCGCAGGAAGGAATGGCTGCCCCCCAGGGATTCGAACCCCGATATGCTGATCCAGAGTATACCCATTCATCTTTTGCTAGCAACGATTTAGATCGTAGTCTGGGAGAGGTGTGACCCTTGCCGTGACCCTTTTCCTATTGCACCATCTTGGATCCTGAAAACGAACCGATCGCAAGCTGAGAGTGGTACGCGAGAAATTTCTCGAAGTTAGTGCTGACGTGCGTTGACGTGACGTGGATGTAATACCTCTCTGCAACCGACGGTGAGCTATGCCCCATTAAACGCGCCAAACTGAATCGATCCATACCGCTCTCCGCACAACGCGTCCCAAACGTGTGACGCCAGCAATAAAACGGAAATGGCCGAAGCTTCGCTCGCTTGATCACCCCATCGTGAGCGTGCTTGATCGACATCAGATGACCCTGCGTCCCAGATCCAGGAAAAACATACCGCGACGTCGAAGTCTGTTTGCGACGAATGAGGACTTCCTGAGCTCTCGGCGTAAATGGCACAACTCTCTCAGCACTTGACGTTTTGCCGTTACGAACGTGCAGGACGCCGAATGCTGCATCGGAGGTGCCCTCCAGCGAGACATCACACCACTCCAAGAGGAAAAGTTCGGAGTTTGGGCGCAAGCCCGTGTCAACCGCCAGGATCGTTGCGTCGCGTAGAGGGGACGACGGATCCGCTTCACGCAAGTACACTACCTCCTCTTCGGGTGTAATCACGCGATCTCTTCCCTTCGCTCCCGGCAGCTCATGGATGGATGGCGCACGGGGGATGACTCCCCACTCTTCTGCCAGATTCAAGATTCGGCGTAGCGTTCGGAGATCCGCGTTTATCGTAGAGATGGAATTGCCTGAGAATCGCGCTCTGCGAGATGCCACATACTTGCTAACCGTCTCAGTCGAGATTCCCGTCAGCCGGATGTCCGAGATCAGTGAACTCTTCAAAAGTCGCACTATCGCTTGAGCGTAAAAACGGCGCGTCTTGGGGCGGGTGTGGCTTTCACAGTGCTCTGAGAATCGACTGGTGGCGAAATCACGGAAGAAGATGGCGGTTGGAGACGCTGGACGCGGCCAGGGGTCACGCGGATGCACCTCTCCCATCGCGAGAGCACGACGGTGCCCTCCCTCAAGAGCCATCGCGTCCTTTTTGTTGGAGCTCCTCGTCGTGCGACGGATTACAAAGTGCTCCCGCGTTCCGTCTGCGCACTTGATGCTCCACTTGAACTTATACCAATAGACCGAACCGCGCTTCATGATCATCGTGATCTTCCTTTCGTTTGGATATGCCTTCGAGCTGCGATAGCGGTTGCAAGGTAACTCAGGCCGAGGATGCTGTCATGTCACAGTTTGAAAGCGAGTGTCTCACCCAAGCGCAGCTCGCCGGAGAGCTGTCGGTACGTTTCAGCTGCGGATGCGACGCCGATATACGCGATCGTCCAGAAAGCGAGAAAAGCGATCACTGCTGAGAGTTGTTAGAACGAGGGTCGGCTTATGAAAGCGACTTCGCGAGGAGAGCAGGTTGTAGAACCTCGCCAAGACGCGTTCGTCCTTCAAGTCAAGCGCGTCGTCGAGAATCAGAAGATCGACGATCGTGTACATGGAGAGAACCGATGGAACACGCCCCTCGGGCCGCTTCGACGGCATGTGGGGCAACACTCGGTCGAGGCTCCGGTACAAAACGGAGAAGCCAGCATCCAGGAAGGCGTTTCCAGCGGCGACGCCAAGGTAAGTACGCCTTTTCGGCGCCGCTCCTGGCAAAATGCATATATCGCCTCCTGAACCTTGAAAGTTGTTGACGTACGTCCAAATGTGCCGCAAAAGGATTTGTTCCTCGGTGGTTTTCGGCTGAAAGCTCAGAAATGTCGCGTCGAGAAGATCGAACGGGATTCCGCTTACCTGCCGGTTGTCCGCGATCCGCTGTTCACACTGTGTCCTCACTCCTCTCACTATCGGCATGAACTTTGGTCGCAACTCCATATCCAATTCCTACTCTCTGACGGCATCTAAAATGCAGAGGAGCCATCGTCGTTACTCGACGGCTCCTTACACTAATTGGAGGCGGTCTCGTTCATCGCCATTAGACGTAGCGCCAACCAGTTGTCCAGGTCAGCCTTCCGATAGCGGACGAGCTTCCCGAGTTTGTAATAGCTTGGTCCTTTCCCGAGTCTTTTCCATTGGCGGAGTGCCGAAGAGCTGCATCCGATGTACTTCGCGGCGGTCTGATAATCCATCGCCGTTTCGATTTCCATATTTCAGAGCTCCTATTATTTCTGTTCACGATGCCGTATTACTTCCCAACTGATTCACTCATGCAGTTATGACCAAAGGTTGAATAGACGCCTCCGTCCCTTTTCGGACAGCGGCATCTCGGTGGTGGAAGCCAGCTCAGTGGAAGCTGACTCAGTGTCCAGAGCTTCCAAAATGACGAAGATGTTGTCAGCATATGCCGTGGTCGAAAGCCGATCAGCTTGTAGGGGAGTTCGCACGTTAAGTTGCCCATCGTTCTCAACTTCAACCAGCGAGCCCGCTCCCGACTCCATGATCCAGACACGGCTTCCGACGAAATCTTTAGCGCGACGAGAAATTGCCCTTCGCTTTAGGAGATCTCTGACACTGGCCCTCAGAGCCTCCAGTTCTTTCATCATCGCCGTCTCAGTTTCGGAATCGATGGTTCTGGGGATTGAGACGGTGACAAGCCCTTGGTCATAGTTAAGGCGGACTCCTATTCTCTCGGCCCGCCCAATCAGTTCTTCCGTTCTTTCGGTTAAGTTCAAGACAACCTCCATACGATCCGCTTACGCGGGAATGTCAACTTCAAATGAATCGGCTCGCGACTGACTGCCGCGTCGCAGGGCGCATTGGCGGCATCGTCGTTACGAGTCGCGCCCCGTTTGCGTCAGTGGTGATCTGGAAGTGGATAGGGTCTGGAGGCGAGGCCGCTTTCAGCTCGAACTCCATGCGCCGAATCTTCGCATCTTCGTCGGCCATGCGGATCGCGATCAGCCACTCAGCCCAACCGGCGATCGCGCTAGCTCCCCTTAGCCGTTGCGTTAGGCTCCCTTGTTCATTCTTCGAGAAGTGGTGTACGACGGCGATACCGCACCCAACCTCCGCCTGGATTTTGGACAGCAAGGTTAGGACTCGACGCATTTCGGTGTTGTCGTTCTCGTCGGCTCCGTGCAAGACGTTGAAAACGTCGAAGACCGTGAACTCGATTTGGCGACGGCCGAGGGCGTACACGAGCTCCCGCCACTGCTCCTGATTGTCCAGAAAGAACTCCGGCGTCTGCGATCGAGTGTTGATATAAAGGCTGTGTTGAAGATCAGAAAGCCCCTTTCCATTCGCGAGGTTCCGTAATCGCCAGCCCGTGAGACTCGGGTTGTCCTCTCGGCTGATGAGAGCAACCCGAACGGGTCTCGGTATCGAAAATCCCATCCATGGCTTGCCAGATGAGAGCGAGATTGACAGATCGCAGCTCGCCCAACTCTTACCAGTTTTCGGTGCTGCGCAAATAAAGCCATTCGCACCACGCTCGATAATGCCTTCGACGAGCCAGTCCACATCACGGGGCACGACGGAGAGAAACTGCTGAGCAGGAACCAGGACTTGATCGTCCTGTGGTTTGGGACACCACCGTGGAGTCCGCCGTACCTCCTCCAAGAGTTCAGTCCCGCTGTGGGTCTGGAGATAGTCTGAGACGTCCCCCTTTTCAGGCAGACCAGGCAACGCAACTACCTTCACGCCGACCGCAAGGGGATTCACAGATAGCGCGACGCGCTCTGCGTGTTTGCGGCCAAGTTCGTCATTGTCCGGAAGGATCACGACCTTCTTCCCGGCGAAGAAAACCGCGTATTCATCACGCCATTTACCTGCACCGTCGAAGTTCGTAGTGGCAGTCACATGTATTGATTTGTCCCGGTCGCCGAGCTTAAGGGCGCGTACGTTGTCCGCGTCCTTTTCTCCTTCGCAAATAAAGATTTCGTTTGCGACGAGAACTTCTGGAAGGTGGTACAAGGGTTTGCGGCAATCGCCGAGCTTGTATTCGTACCCTCCTTTGCCGTCAGGACGCCGTTGTGCAAAACGCTTTCCTGGATAGCGCAATTTTTGGAAAACCTCGATGCTGTTCGCATCGTGATAGGTGTAGACGGCTTCGGGTTCGCGCGTGAACGCAAACAGTTGCTTGTCGCCGAGTAATTCCGCCACGTGTGCCTTTGCGGTCTCGCGATCGCAAGTTGTGAACTTCATCTCGAAGTCGAGAATCCCGCCACTACCGCATCCAGCGTGGCACTTCCAGACACCCTTCTCTATGTTGATCGAGAGCGAGGGGGTACGGTCCTGGTGGAATGGACACCGCACCGAAACGCCCGGGCCGCTGCCAATTCGCTGCCCACGGAGGCGGGCTGCAAAGTACTGCTGGACTTGTTTCACCCGGGTGGTCATCGGCTTGGCTCCCGTAGCTCCGGTAAGCCCTGGACCACACGGTCCGCGAGCTCCCGTCCCATCGCAGTTCCGGTCTGCCGGAGTCGGTCCAGCTCAACCCGGATCTTCGCTAGGGCGCTATTGCTTACTGATTCGTGTTTCACCGCACCCGTGCTAGGCACACGGGACACTCTCTTCCGCATACTCATCTGCCTCTTGCATCCACTTCTCAAAACTCTCGCGACTCCCGAAAAGCAATTCCCAATCGCAATACCGTTTTCCGTTCGTTTTGGGATCACGGCCCATGTGGAAATCGGAGTGACACAAGGCGTCCACAACGCATTGAAGTACATGGGTGGCGTGCTCAGCCTTCGGCTCGGCCAGCTTGTACCACTCTTCACCCAAACGAGCGAGCACCTGCCGTTCGCGTTTCGGGGTGAAGGTGTACGTCTTCCTGTTTCTGCCCGTCTTTTCGAGGTAATACTCGAAACTCCCTCGTGCGACGCTCTTCATCACGGTGCGGAGATCGGAATCGGTAGTGTTTGAAGGGCGACCGTCGGAAGCGTCAGGTTCCGACGAAAGAGCTTCTTGGTTCTGGATCTGGTTTTGGTTCTGGATCTGGTTTTGGTTCTTGCTCTGGTTCTGGATGCTTGAACTCAGCAAGAGCTCAGCTTCGGCTGAGCTTTTGGTGGGCTTTTGGTTATCATTACCTGAGTTATTGTTGAGCTTTTGTTCAGCTTTGGTTGGGCGACCTCCAGCTTGCCCACATCGTCTCCTCGTCTCGTGGTCGCCGGTGACTTTTGCCATTAGCGCCACTGCTTTGGGATGGAAATACCATCTCCCGTCCTCCGTCTTTTCAAACATCGCCAACACCGGACCGCAGTGACGCCCCCAGTCTTCGCGCGTCGGTGCATCTGCCAGCTTCATAAGCTGTTCGTCGTTAGCAGGAAGATAGGGCGGACGCTCCGAGTGCCATCCCTGTTGCAAGAGGGAGCGATACATCAACCGCGCCATGGGTTCCAACAGGCGGACCCTGAATGACCAAAAGTCCCGCTCGTACCAAGGCATGTGGGGCGGCTTGTAGACGTCGGAACCCACTTAGCGACTCCGCTCAACGGCGGGGATGTAGTGATCCTGGACAAATTTCTCGATCGACTCCATCGGGATCCGCACCGCACGGCCCAATCGGACGTGGCTGAGACGCCGTTCGGAAATCCATTTCCGCAGAGTGGATTGTTTGATCCCCAGGACCGTGGCTGCCTCTTTTACCGTCACATTCAACATCAACTGCTATGACCTCCAATAAAAAGATCCGTTGGCGACGCTGTAGTATGGATGTTAGTATTGCTCGACATACTGCTGTCACTCAACATTAAGACTGTCGAGCAGGTCAGAAAGGCTGTGGATCGTCATGGGCGATCGAAAAGCGGCAGTACGAGACGAACGTCGCGCGGAGGATATCCTTTGCGCTTGGGCCAACTTCGTATGGAAGACCGACACCGTTGAGGCTGGGTTGGCTAGACTGGCGTCGCGATGGCCCGAGGTGTTCCGAGATCCGATTGGGCGGAAGATCGCCGGCGACGATATCAAGTGGTTTATCGGTATCAGGAAACATCTTCGAGAAGCATGGGACGAACGTGATCAAAAGGCACGGGAGTGGTATGTCTACAAGGTGCGAGACCTGTACGCGACTGCCATAAACGATCCCGAGAAAGAGGTGTTGGAGCTACTTGGTTATTCAGCGCGGAGCGCCCCGGTGCCGTCCGACACGATCGAACTGGGGAAGTCGATGATCGCAAACATGCGGAGGCAGGGACTGGTAGTCGACGATCCTCCGCGGGACGTCCCTTTTGAACGCATCATGTACCACTTTCAAAGACGGTTGCGCTCTGCCTTGCATTGCGCCAATCCGGACTGCCCTGCGCCGTACTACTTCAAAGAGGACGGTGTGAGAACGCAGAAGTACTGCTGCGAGGATTGCTCGCAAGCGGCGAGAAAAGACAGCCAGGACCGCTATTGGCACGAGAAGGGCAAGCAACGGCGCAAGAAGTCTGCCGCTAGAAAGAAGGGAAGGCCAAAGTAAAGTGTGATTCCGATTCCCGTGAGAGCGAGCGGCATCGCTTTCTTTGTGGCGTCCAGACCGCAGAGGTCTTACCAGAGGATCTTCGCATATCTAAAGCTACCGCTGGTTATCCGATTTCCTCCCGCAAACGGAAGCGAAGTCCGTTGTCACGCGTTTTTCGCTAGTTCGTGTTTGGGGATCGAATTACCCGTATCCGACGAGGTGGGAGGAAGGACCCACGTACAGTTTTCAACCGTAGTGCATCACTTATACCGAGATCCCCAACGCGCTGGCGACTTCGTGCTGCTGTTTGGCGATCTCTTTGCTCAATTTGTCGAGCTTCTTCATATGCTCGCGCACAGATTTCTGATCCGACTGGGGATTTTCCATCTCAGCCTTGAGCTGCTGGGAGAGCGCCTGCATTTCTTTGGTCTTCTTGTCGAGGTCCTTCAACTTGGCGGCCACAACCGCTTGCTGGTCGCTGTTCAGACTGGAGGCGAAGTCGTCATTGCTTTGCTCAAGATCCTGAAGGTCGCTCGACAGGTCGTCACCCGAGTTGTCATCCGGCTGCGCGTTGGAACTGCCCTGCCCTCCCGAAGCGAGAGCGTTGCTTGCAGCGGGGGCGGAGGTGCCGTGCGACTGCATCCGCGACATGGCGTCTTGCAACTTGGCCATCGCGTGTGCGCTGGCTTGATATTTCTGGTCTTGCGTCGACGTAGTGTGCAACAACTGGCGGCGCTGGGCGGGAGTCATGGTTGCTCCGCCTTGCCCCATCGAACCCATCCCCGATTGTTGACCCTGCATTCCGCCCATTGAGGACTGGCCCATGCCAGTGTTGGATGTGTTGCCGGACATCCCGCCGCTGGGTGCTCCACCGCGCATCTGCGCAAGCACCGTCCCGGCGAGAAGGACTAATATCGCTGTTACTAGTTTGGCCGTCTGCATCGGATGCTCCTTTTCTGTCTGCAATCAGCTTCGTCGTGATCTGAGTTCGATAAAGGCGGGCACTTGATTGTCTCGTGTGCCCGCCTTCGACCATATCCGAGGACAGGACTGCCGTCAGGGTTGCTGTGGCGTGACAGTTTGCCCCTGGCCCATACCCATCGAAGTTCCGTTACCCGTGGCATTGCCGTTGCCGTTTGGATTGATCTCGCCGTGATTTCCTTGGCCCATGTTGCCGCCAGCCGCGGCGTTACTGTTCGGACCCATGTTGCCTTGGTAACCCTGGCCCATAGTGCCGCTGGCCATACCGTTGCCGGTCGCACCCATGTTGCCTTGGTAGCCCTGACCCATAGCGCCGCTGCCCATGGCGTTGCCACTGCCGCTCGGACTCGTATTGCCCTGGGGTCCCTGGCCCAGCTTGCTGCTACCCACGCTTTGCGTGCCGTTCATTGCGGCGTTGCCCGTTCCGTTCCCCCGCAATTGGCCCGCGTTGCCCTTCTGGGCGGTAGATTGCTTCTGGCCAAACTGGCTGTGCGAGGTTGCGCTGTGCTGCTGGGTCCGGTGTAATGTGGCCCTCGCCTGTTGGTGAGAGTTACCTTGGCTTCTTGCGAACACTGACATGGGGATCGCCAGTGCAAGAGCGAAAAATAAGAGCTGCCTTTTCATATGAAGACTCCTGTCATAGTCGGATGTGGCCAGGTTGTTAGTTAACGGGTGTGCGTGGCACGCATCCCAGGTCGTAACTTGATTGGTCTTGCTTCTGCCTTTGGCTCAATCAAACACCGGCCTATACCATCGGTTGCGTGATGTCAGTCACTGCTCGCCGTGACCTCAAGCACAACGAATTTCGTTCAATAACAGCGCAACCTAGGGCTGGCCACCGGGAACCGCGAAGACAGGTGCCGATGGAAGATTCTTTGTAGTATTGACGGGTGCACCCGGGAGTTGGTGAATGCCAAGAAGTTGCATCGCAGAGAGCACGGCGGGTACGTAATTGCGGGTTTCCTGGGGCAGGAGCCGCAAGCTGCTGAGTTGAACGAAATCCGACGTGCCGCCTCGTAGGATGGCCCGTTGCAAAGCCTGTTCGCCAGCGTTGTAGCCCGCAAGCGCAAGCGGCCAGGAGCCAAACTGCTGGTAGAGGTCGCGCAGATAGCGGGCGGCAGCACGGGTGGATTGTTGGACACTCAGCCGCTCGTCAGTATCCTCGGCAACTTTTAGCCCGTACCGCCGGGCCGTGTCGGGCATGAGCTGCCAGATTCCCAGAGCGCCTTTTGGCGACAGGGCATTCGGCCTGGCGCCGCTCTCCACCACAATCATTGAGGCCAACTCAACGGGGACGCCTTCACTCCCAAGAATCGGCTCTACAATTGGGCGTAGCTGGTCGAGCCGCTTCATCACGGCGGTGGCGCCGATGGTTGCAGCTGGCCGGTATTGCTGATCGAAGTCGGTGATCAGGGACTCTGGCGAACGGGACGGTGTGTGGTTTCGATCGTCGCTGGCAGCATCCGCCATTCGCTGAATGGTGTCGGCTAAGGCTGTGTCGGCTGCGCGCTCAAGCTCGGCGTGAAAGGCGGCAAATGGATCAGAGTTTGGCGCGTGCGCCGTTGCTGCCGTGATCGATTGAGCTTCAATCGACGAAACTCCTACAGCAGTGAGAGACAAGCATGCGGCGAGGAGGCATGCCTTAACCATGCGCCACCTCATTTGCTGGAGTCAGTTCGACGCCCGCCGGGTGTCTCTTTAGGGCAGGCTTCACCTCCCAATTCCACTTCCAGATGGCAAACACTGGCGGATAGATCACCAGCTCCATCAGAAAAGAGGTGATGATGCCACCGACCATTGGGGCGGCGATGCGCTTCATAACGTCAGCGCCGGTTCCGTTCGACCATAGGATGGGAAGCAGCCCGAAGAGCATACACGCGACGGTCATGACCTTCGGACGTAACCGTTTTACCGCGCCGTTCACGATGGACTCGCGCAGGTCGTCCCAATTGCGCATCTGGCCCTTACGAATGGCGTCGTGGTAGGCGAGGTCGAGGTAGAGCAACATGAAGACGGCAGTTTCGGCATCTACGCCCAGGAGGGCGATGAGGCCAACCCACACCGCAATGCTCATGTTGTAGTTCAAGAAGTACAGGAGCCAGATCGCCCCTATGGCGGAGAAAGGCACTGCGAGCAAGATGATGAAGGTCTTCACGACGGAGCCGGTGTTGAAGTACAGCAACAGGAACACGATGAACAGGGTGATCGGCAGGACGAGTTTGAGCCGCTCTTTAACTCGTTCCATCGACTCATACTGACCGCTCCAAACCAACTGGTAGCCTGCTGGAACACTGACCTTATCAGCCACCGCGCGTTTCGCGTCAACGATGTAGCTGCCGATGTCGCGGCCCGAGACATCGACGTACACGTATCCGCTCAACCGCCCATCTTCGTCGCGGATCATGCCTGGGCCGGTCTTCACCGTGATGTCGGCGATCTGAGCCAGGGGAACCTGCGCTCCCGTGGGAGTAGAAACCAACACACGTTGAAGCGCGTCGAGATCGGTGCGGTAGTCGCGCAGATAGCGCACATTCACCGGGTAGCGTTCGCGGCCTTCGACCGTGGTCGTGACCGGCTCGCCGCCCACGGCGGACATCAGCACATCGTTGGCGGCGTCGATGGTCAAGCCGTATCGCGCCAATTCGCCGCGCTTCAACGTGAAGTCAAGGAAATAGCCGCCGGTGGTGCGTTCAGCAAAGACACTGGTAGTGCCTTTCACGTCTCGGAGCGCCATCTCGACCTGCTCACCGATCTTCTCGATCTCGGCGAGATCCGAGCCAAGTACCTTAACTCCAATCGGTGTGCGCACGCCGGTAGTGAGCATGTCGATACGGTTTTTGATGGGCATTGTCCATGCATTGGCCGTGCCGGGAATTTGCAAAGCATCGTTCAATCCGCCCGAGCCGTAAATCAGGTCTTGCGTACTGATGTGGTCGGGCCAGGCACGACGCAGAATGCCCTGCAACCAACTTGGTGCCCAATTTGAATACCACTGCGGCTGCTTCGGCCATTGCTCGTGCGGCTTAAGCACGATAACGGTTTCCGTCATTGAGTACGGTGCGGGATCGGTTGCACTCTCCACTCGTCCGGCCTTGCCGTAAACCCGTTCGACCTCGGGGAATTGACGGATGATCTTGTCCTGCACCTGCAACAAGCGGCTGGCCTCGGTGACCGAGATGCCGGGGAGGGTGGAGGGCATGTAAATCAGCGTGCCTTCATCCAAGGGCGGCATGAACTCCGAACCCAGCTTGAAGTAGATGGGGACGGTCACCGCCATGGCGATCACGGCCAGGCTGATGGTCTTCCACTTGTGTTCCAGCACAAACTCGACAACAGGGTGATAGAGCCTCATCAGCGGACGGCTGATGGGGTGGTTCTCTTCGCTGTGAATCTTGCCCACAAGCAGAGCGTTCGTGATTTTCGCCAGCCAGCGCGGGCGGAACTTGAAGTCGTCCATGCGGGTAAACAGCAGTCGCATTGCCGGATCGAGCGTGATCGCCAGCAGCGCAGCAATCGCCATGGCAAAGTTCTTGGTGAACGCCAACGGCTTGAACAGGCGACCTTCTTGCGCTTCCAGCGTGAAAACCGGCAGGAACGAGACTGCAATGACCAGCAGTGCAAAAAAGCTCGGACCACCGACTTCTTTGACCGCCGAGATGACGACGTTGTGATAATCGCCCGGCCGGCCTTCGGCTTGCCAGTGTTCCAGCTTCTTGTGTGTCTGCTCAACGACAACCACAGCGGCATCGACCATCGCGCCGATTGCAACCGCAATTCCGCCCAGAGACATGATGTTGGCTGTCATGCCGCTTATCTGGATGGGGATGAAGACCAGGATGACGGTAATCGGGATTGTGATAATCGGGATGACGGCGCTCGGGAAGTGCCAAAGAAAAATCAGAATCACCAAGCTGACGATGAGCAGTTCTTCGGCCAACGTGTGTTCCAGGTTGTCAACCGAGCGTTCGATTAGCTCTGAGCGGTCGTAGGTAGTGACGATCTTCAAACCCTTGGGCAAAGTCGGCGTGATGTCCGCTAGCTTGGCCTTAACGCGCTCGATTGTCTTTTCGGCGTTCTCGCCGAAGCGCATGATGACCACGCCACCCACCGCTTCGCCCTGGCCGTCGAGTTCGCCAACGCCGCGGCGCATCTCGGGGCCATAGGTGACCGTTGCAATGTCACGGACCAGCACGGGGGTGCCGGTCTGCGGGTTGTTCATCAGGACGATGTTTTCAATGTCGGCCAGCGACTTGATGTATCCGCGACCGCGGACCATATATTCGCGGCCAGTCATCTCCACGAGGCGAGCGCCCACGTCGTTGTTGCCCTTCTGAATAGCATCGACCACCATGTTGATGGGAATCTTGTAGCCCAGCAGCTTGTTGGGATCGACGTTGACCTGATATTCGCGGACGAAGCCTCCGACCGCAGCGACTTCGGCCACTCCTGGCACCGATTGCAGCGCGTAGCGCAGATACCAGTCCTGATAACTGCGCATCTGCTCCAGGCTGTGCTGGCCATTCGTATCCACCAGGGCGTACTGATAGATCCATCCAACTGCCGTGGCGTCTTTCGCCAGCTCAACCGTCACGCCTTTGGGAAGGCGGGGAGTGACGGAGTTCAAGTACTCCAGCGTGCGCGAACGCGCCCAGTAGATGTCCGTGCCCTCGTCGAAAATGATGTACACGTAAGAGAATCCGAAGTCGCTGAATCCGCGGATGTCTTTGACCTTCGGCATACCGAGCAGCGCCGAAGTGATGGGGTAGGTCACCTGGTCTTCCATGATGTCGGGACTGCGGTCCCACTTCGAGTAGACGATTACCTGTGTGTCGGAGAGGTCGGGAATGGCGTCGAGCTTCGTGTTCTTCATCGCGTGCCAGCCAAACAGCAGGGCAACACCGATAAACAGGAACACCAGGAACTTGCGACGCGCCGAAAATTCGATGATTTTGTTAATCACTGCTTTGCCTCCCCGAGCAGTTGCTCAAGGCTCAGAAGTTGGCCGCCGTTCTGGCTGATGAAGGTCTCGGCCTCCTCTTTCTTGGCGAATGCGAATGCGCCCGGAGAGCAACGGTCGAAAGTCAACGTCTCCGCGTGCTTCATCTCGTCCATTCGCATTCCATCGTGGCTACACGCGACGGCGCGGCTCTCGTTGACGTACCAAGCCTGCTTGGGATCGAGTTCACGCCCACTCGCGTAGTCGTGGACCATAATCAATCGAACGGGTTTGTGTTCCTGCCGGCCTTCGGTCACGGCGCATTGTGGGCAGCAGACGTGCCGTCGGTCCCCGTCAACTTCAGCGATCACCCACAGCCTGTCGTGCAGCGGTCGCTGGCAGAAGCCGCAGGTTTGAGGAGTCCGGGACTGGTTCCACTCGTGGCCGCCAACCGCGAGCAACGCCAGCAGAACCAGAGCGAATACGGCAAGTCCGGCTTTTTTCTGTGTGCTCATTTCATCCTCCTCAGTGCTGCATCCCAGCCATGGCGTTCTTTAGACGACTCTCCGAATCAATCAGGAAGTTTCCAGAAGTGACGATGGTCTCGCCCGGCTTGAGTCCGGCGAGCACCACAACCTGGCCGTCCATCTGCGGCCCCGCAGTAATGCGGCGTGGCTCGAACATACCGCCTCCGTGCGCTACGAATACAATCTGCTCGGTGCCGGAGTCGAGCACGGCTTCCTTTGGAACGACCACTCTGTCCCCGTAATTGACGCTGAGCTGCACGTCGGCGAACATCTGCGGCTTCAACTCGAAGTTCGGATTCGGAAAGTCGATTCGTACCTTCACGGTTCGTGATTGCGGATCGACTGTGGGATAAATGTAGCTGACGGTACCCGTCCAGGTGCGTCCTGGGTAGTAGCTGAGCTGCATTGTGGCCCGTTGGCCGACGCGCACGTATGGCACTTCGTACTCGTAAACGTCTGCGTTAGCCCAGATTGTCGAAAGGTCCGACACCGTATAGAGTTCGGTGTCTGGTGTGACTGAGGTCTGCGGAAACGCCTTGCGATCCGTCACGAAGCCCGTTATCGGCGAATAGAAGGTCATGGTCTTGCTAACCTCGCCAGTTTCGTCCAGCTTGTTGATCTGCTCGTCACTGATGTCCCACAGTTTCAGGCGGTCGTGCGAGGCTTTGAGCAAAGAGTTTGCTCCCTCAGAGACCTCTTTATAGGGGCTGTTTCCGAGGTACTTCTCACCTCGCTTCGAGATCAGGTATTCCTCCTGTGTGGCGACCAAGTCGGGGCTATAAATGGTGAACAGCGGCTGTCCCTTCTTGACCAACTGGCCGACGTAATCGACATAGACTTTGTCGAGAAAGCCGTTCACCTTCACATGGACGTGAGCAATTTTGGTCTCGTCCGCTGTGAGCTGTGCGGTGGTGCGCACGGTCCGTGCCAGTGGTCGTCGTTCGACCTTGGCGGTACGGACTCCGATCAACTGCTGTTTCTCTGGTGAGATCGTTACCGTTCCATTGGGCATGTTGGCCATTCCGTTCTGTTCGTCAGCATACTTGGGAACCAGTGTCATACCGCAGTCGGGGGCAATGCCCGGCTTGTCGGACTTGTAAGCCGGATGCATGGGGTCATACCAGTACAAAACCTTGCGATCAGTCGATGCAGCGGCCGGCGTGGTCGGTTCACCCCGCGTACCCTCCTCCGCATATTGCGGCACCAGGTCCATTCCGTCCGGCGCCTTGCCGGGCTTGGAGTAGTGGTTTTGCGGGTTCATCGCATCGTAGTAGTAAACGGGCTTGTGCTGGCCCTGGACGGCTACAGAGCCGCCTTGGCCCCGCTGCGATTGCTGCCATCGCAATACTTTGGGTCCGTACAAGGCTCCGAGGACAACAATCACTGCGAGCACCAGTGCTGCAATCCGTAATGATTTCCTGCTCATAACTCCTTACTCCTTCTGCTTCGCAGCCGCAGGGCTGCCATCAGGTGGCTGGGCCGAGGTCAGTTCCATGCCGACCAGCGGCTCCATTCGCGCCAGCGCGGTCTGGTAATTAGCCAGCTCGCGGTAGTAATCCACTTCGTAATCCAGCACCGTGGTGAAATTTGCCAGCATCGTCAGGAAGTCAACGTTGCCAACCTCATAGGCCGATATCGACGACTCAAGTGCCAGCGAGGCTTGCGGAACTACTGCCTTCGTGTAGAGGTCGAGCAACTGCTTTGCGGCTTGTGCCGCCAGATACTGCTGCTTTAGCTCGAACTGCAATTCGTTCGCCCGATTGTCCCGGCTTCGCTCGGCGCTGATAACTTCTTCCTGCGCTTGCTTTACTTGCTCGCGCTGCTTGGTCTTGTAGAAAACCGGCACGTTCACTGTGAAGGTCATACCGTTCATGTCCGGCATCATCGGGCGCTGCTCGAACATGTAGGCAACCGCAAAGTCCGGCCGGTAGTCCTTGCGGGCGAGGTCGGTTGAGACTTGGCTTCGCCTGACCGCGGCCATCTCCCGTTGCAAGCCGGGGTCCTGTCGCATCGCAGCGGCGTAGAGCGAATCGAGCGACTCGGGCAGCGCCGCTGGTTCTACGTTTGCAGCCGGAGGCAGTGGTGAGTCCGGCCGGCGGGACATCAACGTATTCAGCCTTGCTTGGGCAGTCGCCCGCTGTTGTTCGAGCACTGTACTCTTCTGCAATAACAGCGAGATTTCGACTTGAGATTTCAGCACGTCCTGTTGCATGGCCTTGCCGACGCGGTAGCGGGCCTCGGAGATGCTCGACAACTTTTGCAGCAGGTCTTTGTTCTTGCGGGTGATTTCCAGCGCCCTGCCGTAGAAAAAGTACTCGTAGTAGGCGGCTTTCACATCCGCTGCCACGCGACGGCGCACCGCCTCGTAGTCCCATTGCGCCATGTGCACTTCCTGGCTGGCGATGTCGCCGCGTAGCCTGAGCTTGCCGGGGTACGGAAAGCTCTGCATCACCCCGACGCCGCGATAGCTGGACGGGTCGCCTTCCTGCACGCTGAATGGCGTGAGGTTACCCATCCACCCGACCGACGCCTCAGGATCAGGCAGACTCTTGGCTTGCGGGATCCTGTGTTTCTGGGCTTCGACGGCGTGCAAGGCGCTCTGCACTGCGGGATTCTTGTCGAGAGCCTCGCTGATGACGTCCGAAAGGCTCAGAACCGGTGCTGTCTCTGGCCGAGTCGTAGCCGTTGCGATTTGTGCCGTGACGCGATGCGTCTCCGGTTCCTGGGCTAGTGCTGGTAGAACCAGCAGACTAGTCAGGAGTAAAACTCCACTCCTGCTCATAATTCAATCTCGTTGTCTCGAAAAGGGATGTAGATCAGGCGCAATACGCCCGAAAGACAGAGACACTACGAGCAGGGATCAGATGAGGAACGTGCAGAGTGAGGACTGCGCCGGTGCGTGCGGCACAACAGACTCGTTTCGTGCAATCTCCGCATTTTGCCGAAAGGGCAACGCCAGGCGTGACGCAGCCGCCATTGGTCTGGCGGTATTCAACGTGCGGCTCGTAACCCGTGATTCTGTTCTAGGAGATTGCTCGTCCGATGAGACTGTGCAGCAAGAAGCAGCGGACGACGGCGCGCCAAGCGCGGCAGTTATCTGAGGCCTATTCTCGTTGGCGCAGCACGGATGGCAACTCTGCATCGCCGGTCCCGGGCAGTTGAGCGCCACGACCGGAAAAACTCCAGTCGTGAAAACTAGGAGTAATCCAACGGTTTTGAATTTCCGAAACGACATATTAGCAATTTCAGTCTAGGCACTCGCAACCTATGGCGGGTGTGAGCAGAATCACAGACCATTGTGATTTTCACCGAACACAGTGGTTCGACGCAACATGCCTGACTTGCTGAGTGCAACAGAAAGTGAGTAACCACCTCCACAGATACGACGGCCGAACGCTCATTTCGTTTACGATCATGAAGCGAAATGTGCACCGGCGTTTTTTCCCTAGTTCGTGATCGTGGATCGAATTACCCGTATCCGACGAGGTGGGAGGAAGGACCCACGAGACGAAGATCGTGCTCGAAACCGTCCAGAATCCGCTCCGCCTAAGACCGTGAGACAGATCAATCTCCCCTATGAGACTGTGACCCCTTTTGTGACCCCTACCAGACGCTTTGGAGGGATATGAGCCGTCACCGTCGAGAAATGACGATTTTGGAAGTGTCACAAATAGCGGGAGATAGCGGAAGGTGATTGGCTGCCCCCCAGGGATTCGAACCCCGATATGCTGATCCAG
>Ga0207761_1000285_pt1 | contig 17783 bp, 43 predicted proteins | sample LuqExpMetageno34_FD_187792 | JGI IMG/M metagenome (GOLD analysis project Ga0207761, IMG submission 187792) | Tropical forest soil microbial communities from Luquillo Experimental Forest, Puerto Rico - Sample 34 (SPAdes) | ecosystem: Environmental > Terrestrial > Soil > Tropical forest ... | reverse complement strand
GCTTTCCGTTCCACGTTCGCCTTATCATGGGTGCTCCCTTCCGCAGACGGTGCAGCGCCAGTTGCAGTCGCTCTTTTCCTTGATTGGGTTCATCAGGCGCATGTTCTTGCCGTAGCGCTTGTCCTGAAACTCGTGTTTACAGGTGCACTCCTTCACTGCCGTCGACCGTGCTGAGTAGCCTTTATCTTCCATTTAGTGGGTCCTTTCCAGAACTGTGCCGCAGCGGGTGCAGACGTCACCGATATAGGTGGAAGAACTCGACTTGAGAGCCTCAATGGCATCCACCAGTTCGGAGTCGTAATCCCAAGTCCTTTCGGTGAGAGCGCTGATTATCTCGCTGGACACTTTTTCGGTGTTGGTTGTTGTGTCGTATCGGGGTTGAAAGTTATGCCCGAAAATGCTTCCGCTGATTCCTGCACATTCGCTGGATTCGCTCATAGGTCAGTTGGACGGGTTAGGGCAGAACGTTTCGTAGGCGGCGATTGTGTTGAGCTGGTCGCGCTTGCTCATAGTCCGCCAGGCGTTCAGCGCGCGGTCGAAGGGCTCCTCGATTCCAGCCATGCTCTGAAGGTATTGGATTGCCCGGACGCCTAGCTGTTCGCGTTTGTCCCGGATTTTACGGTTACTTTTCATGGCGTTGCGATTGCGACCTTGCCCTTGACCACGGTCTTGGGTTCGGGGTCCGATTCGATTCGCCAAACCCTTACCTCGGTAGCGCTGACCTTGCGGGTGGTGATCCTGATGCCCAGGCGAAGGGCACAGCCCGCAATGGAAGCGCGCTCATCCTTCGGACAGACGAAGCTATCGCCGACCTTCAGCGCGGATAGGAACTGTGCCACGTTGGAGGTGGAGGTGGGTATTGGGACGTTATGTTCGACTTTATACAGTGTTTTCATTGGTTTAGGGTGTTGCGATTACGGTTCTGATTGCTTTGACCTCGGCCTTCGTGAACAGGTCGAGCTGTCTGCCGTCGTCCTCTTCCGGGGTGAACCCAGGGACCTGGACCTCAACGCCTGGCATTCGGCACCATTTGTTGAGCTTCGCCCTGGTTATGATCATCCCGACGGACAGTTCGGCTGAGTTTGTCCACGATTTAACTCGGAAGGTGTTCTCCCCATCTTGGGTGAGGACTACCCTTCTCCGCTTGCGGACCACTTCCTCTGCTGTGTTAGCCATGGATTTCTCCGTTTAACGATTTGTCCCTGACGTTAGGTGGTCGCGGGGGTCTGTCAGGGAACGACCGCCTGCGACATTCTGTGTCCAGATACGTCCGACGTATCAGGGTGCGCCCTGGCGCAACATGCGTAACGCCATGCGATTCGTGCGTTCCCGCTTGGACAGACAGAGCGACTCTATCTTGTCCAAAATGCAGTAGATGCACTCGCCTCGACGGGTCGAGTGGCGGTCGCATTTGCAGGGGTGGATGGTATGGGCACCCGGGTGCAACTCATACTTCGCGTCGGCGATCAGTTCGAGTATCTGCTGTTTCGCTGTCATAAATCAGTTGTTATCGTGCCGATGTTTCAGTTCGTACTCCATTTGGCGACGCACCTCCGGTGAGAAGAACATGAGGTCGCTCTTCCCAGCATTACGCCTGTGGTTAATGAAGTCGAACCCGCACTTGTTGCAGATTGGATAACCGCCACCGTTGATAGCGTCCCGTCCCCTGGCAGTTGCCTGAAGGTCCTGACCGCAGTTTATGCACTTGAACCCGGGGAACGAGCCCGTAAAGGTCGGGTGGGTGAGCTTGGCACAGATCACCACGGTGACAGGTAAATCACTGGGATTCATTGTTTGAGGGGTGCCAGGGCATGTTCCGGACCCTGGCGAGATGCACCCTGCGTTCCGGATAGGCTATGGTCATATCTTCCAGGTCTCTCTGCGCGAAAGCGAGGTCTGGATAATCATGCCAGTGAAGTTCGCCTACTTCACCAGTCGTTGCGAATCGAGCGGGTATCCTTACGGTGGGCACCTTATCGATCCAGTGTATGCACCATTCAGCATTCATTGGTTTAGTCTCCTTATGGTCCCTACGATGGTTGTCCGGTTAAAGCGTCGTCGAGATAATTTGCCAGCACCCGCCACTCCTTATTTTCCACCAGGTCGGCGCAGGACCGTCCGTCGAGTGGGTCCCGTTTGAAGTAGAACCAGAGCTTGAACTGGTCAGGTTTCTCGAACATATCCACTGCGTATACCGACAGCAGCAAGGCTCGGACGATCTGTTCGCTTTCGCTCCAGCTGCGCATAGCAACTATCTCTCTACCGATTTCAAGTCGTACCATAAACCTTTTTCCATTCTTCGAGTGCGGCCTTAGAGCCTTCCCGCAGCGTCAGGCCGGGTGGGTCAGATTCGGAAGAACCCTGCACGTAGCAGGAGCATTGTCTCCGGATATGCGCCACGGACCCAGCCACGCTGCGGAAAAGGCATTCGGCGTGCATTTTATATTTGAGGTCAGTTTCGAGGTTAGGATTGCCTTCACCGGGAAGGACCTCCTCACTGCAGTACAGGCACATTTGCTTGGGCATGGTGCTTCAGGAATTCCTCCGGTGTTGCAAACACCTTTCCGGTGTCTGGTTCAAGCTGCAAAATGACTCCATACCTTGGGGTCTTGCAGACGTTCGCCCTGTAAATCGCTGCCCCAGCGCACTGCCAAGGGGCCTGGGTGTGGCAATCGATGATTGCCTCACCGTGGATTATGGCAATCCACTCGTCGGGCGTGAGCGCGCCCAGCCAGCCCTTGAGCGCTTCGCGCGCCCAGGGGCAGTCTGAACAGGGCGTTTTATGCTGGCATGGTGTTCGTTTGGCCTTGATTATCAGCTTGCCTTTTGGGTTCGACATTCTGTCTTTCCATTAGGTTGAGTTTTATCGGTCGCTCCTCCACAAGCCTCCGAATGATCGCTGCAACCATGCCCCAGTTTCCCATTGAGGCATAGTGATCCGCTGCGGCCATTTCCTTATGGTAACGGTCGCAGCCCTCGTGGTTTATTATGGGAGGTTCGTTCATGGAGTGCTGGTCGGTGTTTGCCCTTTCTCCTGCTGGTAGGCGCGTTGTCCGGCGGCGTGCGCCATCATGTAGGCGTCAGCGCATCGCCTGCACAGCTTAATCGGTCGTGCCCATGGGTAGGTATGTTCATAGTCCCGTCGGCAAGACATGCACTTGCGTTTGGGGGTGTCTGGTCTCTGGTCGTTCATCTACGTTTGCCTTTCTTTTGTGGTTGGCGTTTCACGAACTTTGGGCTCACACCTTCCTTTTCTTCTACTGTGTAGCCCTCTGGCATTACGCCCCCATGGTCTCTCTTGAAACGGTCGACAGCGATATGCTTCATGGCCTCAGTGGTGCCGTGCATACGAATCAGCGCGCCTGTGCTGTCACGGATTATAATGACCAATCGCTTGTCAGGTTTTCTCTGTGTCATAAAAGGAGTCGGCAGACTTTAATGCGGTCTGCCAGCGCCACCCATCGCTCCCTTGGCGGTTGTGGTTGGAAGGTTAAATCGAATAGAACGTGCCACCTAATCTGCGTTGACGTGAAATAAACACGTCGCCTTTGTCGCGTAGTTCTATCGTGGTTCCACCCTCTTTTGAAACATGGACGACGATAGACGACGCGTCGAGAGGTTTGCCCTGGTCGAACCCCATACATTCGCGGATTGCGTCGAGCAGCTTATCCGCAGGGGTCTTGGTATGTTCCGGAAGGTGGGGGTTTGGCTTATACGTGGGCTCCACCTTAACCTTCATTTTCTTCGTTGTCCCGTAAACTCCGTTGTCAAGGTCCTGCAAAAGCTGGTGAGACAGCTCGTGAATGTCGAACAGGCGGCCTTGAACGATATTGTGGCCCAGGCCGGGTTCTTCCTCGATTTTGTCCATTGCCTGCCTGACAGATTGGCAGATCGAACGGTCACTGTTATTGGGGTGGTTCATTTGATTCGGCGGTAGGTATAGACCTTGCTGGACATTGTGAGCTTGAACTGACGGTCGCCGACGGAGAAGAAGCAGCAGAACGGTCTGCCTGTCATGCTCTCGATTTCGACGCCGCACCGCGCTGCAATCGGCTGGAGCGTCTGCCAGTAGCTCTTCAGGTCCTCGTGCTCATGCTCGTCCAGCCAACGAGCGTAAATCGTCTGCATCATGCCGTGCGCCTCCTGGTAAAACTTTGCGGCCTGCGGCGTCACGTCCGTAAAGCTCGCGAGCAGGGAGTTATACTCTCCCCTGTCTTTGCACTCAGCGAGCTGTTTAGCCTGCTTGATTGATAGTTCTTTCATGTAGTGCCTTTCTAACTGCGATTAACAGCAATAACTGCTTCGTATCCACCGACTCGAACTCGTTGGTTTTGCGGTTCCAGTGAAGGAGCCAATCCGTTCTACCTTGGAACACCGGATTCACCATGCGGGTGACCAGGTCGCGAACGATCTTGGTTGAGGCTTTCCTTTGCTCTGCGGCCTCAATCAGCTCGTCTGCCTTCTCAATGTCGTGCAGGTCGTCCGGGTCCATTTTGCTCACAGCGCCTCCTGTTCTTTAGCCATTTGCTCGCACATTTCATGCTGGCCATGGTCGTCGAGGCGCTGGCGAATGATCCGTTCACAACAGGCGCTGATTGCCTGATGGAGGCTTCGGTACGTGCCGATATCGTCTACTTCCCACGACGGGGGCTGTCCGGAGCCGTCCGGGTAATACCTGACACCGGGATCATTCCAGCCGTAGCTGACGTACCAGGCGGGCACCTTCACGGTCTTGGTTATGGTTTCTTTGTCCATTTCCGAGTCCATGATGTAGAGCCAGCCGTCGATGGTGATCAGGGGATTGTCCGTGTTTCCCTCCTCAGCCGTCAGCTCGACGCTGACGTTGGGAGCCGTTGTGCCGTCGGGCTTAGCCTTCAGGCCGAATATGTCGAGCATCGCCTTCTGAATCGTGGCGAATGCCTCTTCCAGTCGTTTACTTGCTTTCATAGTCAATGGGTTACTTTCGAGAAGTCATACTGAACGTCCCAGTCGTTGAAGTCGTCCAGTTCGAAGGTGATGGATCGCGCCCACCCACCTACATTGTTGGTAGGGCTTCCGAGCGGCTCCGGCTTCTCCGGAACCCTGTCCACGCTGAACTGTTCGTCCGAAGTGCTTGTGAACATATCCAGGTCTTGGACCAGATGGGTCAGGTCCTCGTCGTTGAACATGTCCAGCGGAGCGATTGCGATTATGTGCGCTTGACGCCTTAGCTCTGCGGCGCGCTTGCGCACGTCGTCGATAAGTATTTCTCTCGGTGTCATTTGAACTTTCTTGGTTGGCTTGGTTGGAACAGGTAACTGCCGTCCGTTTGCGCCTTGGACGTGGCGTAGATGGTGCGCCTCTTCAGCTCACCGACTAACTGCCCACGCGCTCCCTTACGGCAAAGGAGCGTTTCCCCATTTTTCAGCCGGTCAGCCATTTGCGAGACCGTTTCCGGGACCTCGGGAACAGTGACCAGCGAAATCCGCCTCTTGTGGGTGAGGTTGTAACAACCTACCAGGTGGTAGATTTGATCGAGTAATCGTGAGTTCATGGCTTCTTGGCGATTAGCGGTGGAGTCGACGGTGAACATTTCCGCTATTCTTTCACCTTTTTGCTTCACAGCGCTCATAATTCACTGCTGTCGAATGAGGCATCGGCCCTGTCGATTGCGGCCTGCTTCTCCGTTTTGACTCCACGCTGGCTTCGGAAATGCCTGCTGCATAACGCCAGAATGCCGTCCTCAGTGGGAGCGACCCATTCCGCAACATTACCGCAGTAGATTGGGCCGCTTTGTGGGTCGGAACTACTAGAGCACCCGCATTGGCGGATTTCATCGTCGAGTGTCCTCCGGAAGCGAAGTTTCTTAAACTCTTCTTCGCTGAGCTGTCTGCCGCCGGGTATGTAATCCGACTGCAACTGTCTTGCTAATGCCTTATTCATGTTTTGCTTTCTTACCCCAGTTCTCAGGGTCCGGGATATAGATTTGTGACCCGCTGATGGCGGAGCGTGAGAAGTTGCCGCGCGCATTGGGGATCAGGCCCTTAACCTCGGGTGGGTAATTCTCTGCATACTCCCGGTTATGAGCGGCCTTATAATCGGTGAAGATTACGCCTCCGCATCGGACGGCCTTCTCAGCTTCCTTTTGGGTGTAGATGCACTGAAGCTCCACGGCCTTACTGAAGGCAGGTTTGCGGGCAACGGTCCACGCCGAATGCCGGACCAGGGTCCAGAGCAATAGGTCTTGAGGTTTCTTTCTCATAAAAGTCAATGGTACACAGGGTGAGGGTGTGACCCCCGCACCCTGTGACCGTAACTGCGGGTCTAGCCGACTTCGACGGTCACTTTGACCGACTTCGCCTCGTTGATCCCGGGCATGGTCTTTTTGATATAGACGTTAGTAACCGGGAGCGAAGCAGCCTCTTCGGCTTTCGCTTCGAACTTAACTACGGACTTCATGTCAGTCCGAATCGGGAGGTCGACTGTCACTGTGTTTGTTTTGTTAGCCATAACTACTCTACTTTCTACTGTTTTGGTTTTTGTTTCTGCAATCCCCGTCGAGGAACTAATCGCCTCAACGGGGAAATTCTAATACTCCACTTCGCCAACCTTATCGGAGGCGGTTATCGCGGACCCGACCGCTGCTTGGGCCTGCGCTGTTGCGGTTATAGTCTCCGTCAGCTCCGGGGAGTTGGGCAGCTTAGCTAACGCCACCCGGGCGTTGTCCAATGACTTGGAGGCCAGGTGGAGGAACCTGGACGCCTTGTAGAAGGCAACGTTTTCCTCCGATTGTTCACTAATGTTCATTCGATTAACGTGGTTCGCGACCACCGTTCCCAGGGTCCACGGGGGCGCACTTGTTTTTGTTTTCCGTATCTCGACACGTTCCGAGAATCAGGGTCGTTCTGGGATAACCCTCGTAACGCGTGGAATTGCTGAGGGTGGACCGGTACCATGAGTACCAAAGGAGAGGTCCCGGCCCTGCGCACCCCTCAGTGCGTGACCCCAGACAGAGGTCAATGATTGTTGTCCCGAAAACTACGGGAGTTTGAGGTCGTCCAGCACCTGCTCCATAATGCGCGCTTGCCTTTTCTGCGAGAGCACCATGGATTCAGTTACCAGGCGGTTATACTCTCGCCTATCGGCGTCGTTCTTCCACTTGCCTTTGTGGAACGACTTCCGGGCCAGTTCCATGCGGCGCTTAATGTTAGGGTCTTTGATTTCGATCTTCATAGCCTTGCTCGGATATGGGCTTTTACCCAATCGCTCACCGGCTGTCGAAGCATAAACACCGACTTGCACATTGGGCACTGATACGACGACTTGAATGCCCTGCTTTTCTTCATAAAGATACCGCAGATTGGACAGTCGAGTTTCTTCCACCTGAGTTTGGGTTTGTAGGTCATAAATTCACTTCTTCATTTTGAACAGGATTGCCACAAGCAGCATAGGCGTCGCAATGATCGCGGCGATTACCGCACCAAAGAGGGTCGGCAATAGCGCAAATCCGGCTCCAAGCGCGACAATGACCTGGGCAAAAATCGATAACGGTGAGTCCTTACCGGTTCTGTGGTTAAATACGAGGTGCCTCGCACGGTTAATTTTCTCAAGCGGAGTGCGGCTGCGCTCCACTTCAGCGATTACAGGTGGTATTTCCATAGGTTTTAATCTTTCACTGCAACTAATCGACCAAACTTGAGTTTTTCCTTGAAATCACCGCGCCCTACCACAATCCACAGGCAAGGCAACTTTGGATCTGGAGCCGACTGCCATGGCCAAATCATATCTGTGACAATAATTACCCACTTATACTTGTGCCTCTCTTTTGCGGCCTTAACGAAGGCGGGGTTCAGATTCGTGCCTCCGCCGCCCTTCCATTCCACCGGCATTCGGAGCGGAAAATCACTGCGCGTGAAGCGCTTTTCTGCTTTAACCTCGGTATCCGTTTGCATCATAACCACTGTGGTCTTGGGCATGGATATGAGTATCTTCTCGATTTCAGGCAAAACGGCTTGATTTATCCGGTCGAACAAGGACCCACTGACGTCGGCAATCAGCAGACCGTCACTCCCGCCTTTGGATCTGCGGCAGGGCAATATGACGTCACGCCTCCATGAGGACCGCCGGTTCGGCCTTGAGAACGAAGCGCCTTTGGGGACGACCTTGGTGAGGAATTGCCTTAAGACCTGGGTCCATGGGATTTCGCTCTTTCCGAGCAACTTCTCGCCTAATGCCTTGAACCATCCGGGGCAATCCCCGCACATTTGGCCCAGGGCCATGGATTCTGCTACGACGTCCTGCCATTCGCCCTCAGCCTTGGCCTTCTCCTCTGGCGTATTGACGTCCGGCATGGGTAAAACCTCACCCAACCCCCGATAATCGCTTCCTGGCATATCTGACCCCGGCTTAGGCTGCCCCTTAGAGCGCCCTGGCTGCCCCCCAGACCCATTTTTATCAGCGGACTGCGACTTATCACCGGGACCACCCTCAGAATCGCTTGGAGGCCCGTTTCCGTCACTTTCGCCTTGTCCAGCTTCTCCAGCCTGTTCCTTTCCGGATTGGACGTCCGATTCGTCCCCAGGTTCGCGACCATTCGCACCAGGTTCGTTCGGGGACGACCCTGATTCCGATTGTGTGTCTGGATTGCGATCCGACGATTCAGGTGCGCCCTGGTCTTGTTCTGGAGACTCTGGCTGTGTCATGCGCCTGTAATACGTCTCGGCGTCTTTTCCAGGTGGAAAGTCCACGTAATCGCCTTTGCCTATGAACACCATCATTTTGCGGAGGCGTTCCGTTGGACAGGCGGCCCTGATTAGCTCATTGAGCGCAAGGTCGAATGCGATATTGGCTATTCCGAGCACCGCTCCAACCAGCCGGATATGGTGACCCAGGAAACAATGCCCCGCTTCGTGGAGAATCACCCAGGCATTCTCCTCGTTGGTGTTCTCCAGCACGAAGTCGGGGTTATAGAGCAACTGTCTGCCGTTCGTAGCCATTGTGGGCCGGTCGTGCACTTCCACCAGCTCCCACTTCAGGACTATGTTAGCAAACATTGGGTAGTGGTAGAGAAAGCTCTCCACCCCTACCCTCAGTCGTTTACGGGCGTTCATTCAAAACCTTCAGTGAGGTCGTCAAGAACGGACTTGACCGCCTTGACAGCCGCTTTCCGGGTATCGAGGTCAATCTGACATTGGGTGGGGTCGACGGAGTGAATCTTCTGCCGCACCTCCTCCACCCGCTTGATGAAGCTGGCGTCATTTCCGACATTCAGCTTTATGCAGCGGTCGAGCATCGACTCCACATTGCGGAAGATAGGGAACCCCGTGAACTCCGACCCACGAAACGTGGTCTCGTAATCACCGAGAGAGTCGACGAGGAACTTCACGGTCTTGGCCACGTCTTTCAGCAGCCCCTCATTGCTCTGGGCAATGGTGTCACGCAGGTATTGCTCCCGCTCGTCAGCGAGCCTTTCAGCGTCTTCATGGGACAGGCCGGTGAATCGGAAATCGGCGTCTGAGGCGATCTTGTCAGCCGCAATCCTGCAACCATACTTCCGCAGTAACACCTGCTTCGAAGGGAAGGGTGTGTATGCAGCCAGTTTGTTGGCGTTTATGAGGAACTCCCGCTTGAGGGCGTCGTAGTTACGGTCGACTGTCTCAGTCACCGCGTCGTCGTACTGCCGTTTCAGCTCGTCCAGCTGCAATCGCAGCGCAGGGTATTCAGACACCAACCCCAATCTCCACCCGCCGTCTTCCCACGGGGACGTCGCCTCATGCCAGAGATCCGTCATAGCCTGCTTGACCTGATAGATCTTCGCTTGCGAAGCGCGGGCAATGGTCTTGATTTTGACCTCCACGATGTTCCTGCTCGCTTGATTGGCCTGGACCACGTCGTCTCGGCCTTTCTCGCTGAACACCTTGCCGTCCCAGATACTGAACGACACCTGAATTTTGATTCGGTCCCTGGTGAAGTCCAGGGTTTTGACCGACTTACGATTAACTGTAGTTTTCATTTTACTTTCGGTTTGTTTGGTTACTGTTGACTAACGGTCCTTCTCCCAAGCGAGATACGCGTCGGAGGTTGCAGCACGGGGCTGCTCTTTGTTGAGGTGAGTGAAAGCGAACCGGGCCTGTTCGTCCGGCCAGCGGGCGATATACGTAGCGAAGTTGTCAATCTGACCATTCGCTGCAGTCTGGGCATAGCGAGCAATCGTTAACCCCAGGGCAAAGAAGATTGCGGGGTCGTCCGGCAGCTTCGCGTGCTTCGGATTAGCGACTATGTCCTCGATCTTCGGCGCTTTGTCCTGAATCTCGAACCAGCGCTTCAATTCGCGTCCAGCGGCGCTCCCGACGCACCCAGCCAGCACAGGCAGCAGAATGTCTGCGGTCTCGAACTTAGCTCGTTGTGCAGCTCTCCATAGCTTACCGGCCATAACGAATGTGCGGGGTGTGGGCGAACCGTAATCTTCCAGCTCACCGACGTCAGTGCTCTCGGTCCACACGTCCTGCTTATACTTCGCGAATGATTGCAGGCCGGGTGGAATCGCACCGAACGGGTCCTCTTTCGTATCCTGCTGCGATTGGGCCCAGCCTAACCAGCTTTCCAATGCCGCGTCCCCCTTGGTTTGGACATACAGGTGACACATTCTGCCCTTGTGAGCGTCGCTGATTGCGTTCGTGCCAATGTCAGTGGAAGCGTTGCCGGTGACACCCAGCCGTATCTCGGGTCCGAGCTTGTGCCCATTGATTTCTTTCTCCAGCAACACCTGCAAGCAGGGATTCTGAATGGTCAAATCAGCGCGGTCGAACTCTTCAAACACGACTACGCCCCGCTTGTTGGACCCGAACGGGAGGAGCTTGGTCATTAGGTACTCCACTTCCCTGACCGTCTTGCCGTTCAGTATCCGTTCTACCGGGAATGGAAGGCCACCGATATCCTGCGGCTCCTTGTCCGAGGTATAGAACGGCCAATACTCCCAACCTGGCGGTATCGCCTGCTGGTAGATGGACGATTTACCCCAGCCGCGCCGCCCCCAGACAGCACTTACAACGTTCGCTATGAAACACAGCCTAATGGCCCTGCCAATAGCGCCGAGATCTATTTGGATTACGTTACTCATGTTCTCATTAACTTTAATAGGTTATCCACTTACGTTGGTGTAAGTAGACTGGAAACGCCGGAAATGGTAAAACTCCCGGCGTCTCAGTGTCTACCTGCAACTTACGCAGCAGCTGCGGTCTCGGTCTTGGGCGCTTCCGCCTTCTTGCCGTTCTTCTTGGCAGCCTTCACTGCGGCCTTCTCCACTTTCGCGGCTTCAGCGGCCGCCTTCTTCAGGGCCTCGGCTTCCGCCTTGGCCTTGATTTCCGCGTCCACCTTGGCCTTCTTCGCGGCTTCCGCAGCGGCTTCCGCGACTGCGGCCTGACGGGCGGACTTATCCGCGCGGCGAGCGAGCGCGCGCCGGAGGTGCTTCGTGCACCAGTTAGCTCCGCACACGGGCCACTTCGCTTGGATCAGCTTGATCCAGGCAGCCAGCGACTCCTTGTTCGCGGGGTCATACTTCGGTGCGTTGTCGTACACGAACTGACCGCGTCCGATCAGGGTGCCCTTCTGCGACGGCTTGGGAGCCGGAGCTGCGATAACCGGAGTCGTCGGAGGAACTACGACCCCCGTGGTGGGGGCGGTCTTCCCGCGTTTGCCCTTACCCGTCTTGACGGGGGCCGGTGCAGTGGTGGTGGTGACTGCGGCAACCGTTGCAGCAGTTTGGTTCGTCTTCTTCATAACCGTTACTTTCTCTAACTCTGCCGTGTTTGTTGCTTCGGCGGAGCTGGCAGCGACTCCACTGAAGTGTTGCTTCATCTCGGCAACTGATAAATGCCGGATGAGATCTTCATGCTCAATGGTGGGGGAGATACTCTCTCCCTTACCTTCAGCCATGAAATGGGTATAGCCGTTCGGCTGATCTTTCCACGTCACCGCGTGGGTGAGGGGGATTACCAGGGCCCGGCAATCGTTTACGAAAATGACTACATGCTCTACCCGGTGGTAGAGAATTACGTCGCCTACTCGCACGGTGCTCATATCTTCACCTCTTTCATACCGTCCAGGTGGCCTTGCTCGACGAGGAAGGCATACCCGAAGGTTGTTGTGAGACTGGTGAGTCTGGTGGATATCCAAGCCACCTCTTCCGGGGTGAGTTTGTGATACCCGACGTTCTCCACCAGCCAATGTTGGCCGTCAGCCAGGATTATGTCGCCAGCCGTTGTGGACGGGACCTCCAATCTGCGGGGCCGGTCGTCCATGTTGGTCATGCAGTAGGCGTTCTCCAGCGTTTCCATGACTGTTGTGCCTTCAGGCACCTCCACGGTGTAGGTGAACACCCTGTCCGTAGGAGCCTGCTTGCTCCAGATTGAGTGGATTGTGACCTTCTTCATGCTTTTTCCTCCCAGGTATGGGTTATCGAGCCGTTCGGCAGGAACTCGCTCTGCAACAAGCAGGGCTTGGGCAGATACTTATACCAGACGGCGCTCTTGTCTTTACGGGGCAGCGTAACGCGGGTCCAGTAGATCTTGGTAATCACCGTGACCTTCTTCCCGTCGTAGGATCTTTGCCAACTGTAGGTGGCATTGTTGGCCACGTCGTCGTCGAACCGCTGCTTAATCAGTTCGCGCTGCGACTCGTGGATTTTAGCTTCCTGCTCGCCGTGATCCCAGGGTGTAATCTGGCCGTTCATAGCTTTGTCGGTTGCTCGCACTCAATGAAGGTGCAGTTGATAAACTCCACCTCGCAGCAGCACGGGTGGAACTCGCACCGGATAAACGTCCGGTTCCGACACGACCCGTCGGCATCGAGCGGGAGCGGGAGTCCGCTCAGCAAACTCACGAACGGCCTCGTTCCGGCGTCCTTGAAGTAGTAGCTAACGTAGGTGTTAGGGTCGTCCTCGGGGATTAGCTCAGCTTGTTTCACTACGCGGGTATCCACCGGAATACCACCGAGGTCGTCTAGTGTAGGTCTCTTACTCTTTCTCATAACTCATTAACTTTCTATGGTTTACTGCGGTTTATGGTGCGTGATTGCCCTTTTCGTCCCAGTTGGAACCGTGCCTCGGACTGGACTTCTCCATGCGCTGCACCTCTTCAGAAGCGGTCAGCGAGCGGAGGAACGTGATGCAGCCCATGGTGCAGGGCACCCAGGTATCTTGTTCACGGTAATAGCGGAACAGATCGTCCAGTCCAATAGAACCGTCCACCAACCAGTAGTCGATGGAATCTTCGTTCTGGAGTGCCGCGACGGTCTGACTCGGACTCAGCTTTAGGAGCTGGTCGGCGTCGTGGATTTTCGTGATATGCGGGTAGACCGCATCGTCAATTTGGTAACTCATTTTATTAACTATTGATTGTTGACTAACCTGAACGAACCCAACAACTTCAGCTGTTGAGTTCGGTCAGGTGGGGTGATAATCCACCCCACCAGTTGGTTACGGAACTGACTGTTACTTCTGGGTAAAGACGACGCGGGGCAATTTGTTCGGGCTACCCCAGACACGGTCATAGCCCCGATTGGTGTATTCGGTTAACTTCTCCATTCCAGTAGGCGTCTCGAACAACACCCACTCTTCGTTGTAAACCAACACCGTGCAGACCGGTCTGACCTGCTCGTAATTGGTCCGTGTGACACCGTGATTCTCGGGGTCGAAGTACTTGAGTTGGTTAAAGACGCTGCGGGTCAGGACCGGCAACGTCAGCACCTTGAATTCGAGGTTCATCGATTAGCGCTCCTGCCGTGGATACGGTCGTTCTCGTAACCGTCCTCGAACTCAGCCGCGATCCAGCACCAGGTCTCATATCCAGCGGGCGTGAGGTTGGTGTCACTGATTGCGAGCTGGGCGAACGACATAAGCACGTCGTGCGCCTCCTGCACCGTCATGTTGAGCTGGGTCAGGAGAACCCGAATGCTCTTACCGACGTGCTGCGACCCCGGCCCGTGGAACCGTGCGCTCCACTCGCCTGCGTCGAACGCAGCGCTCATATCAGCAGCCTCTGCGTCCTGGTCGGCTATGTTCATCACGGCGCGTATCAGCGCTCGTGCCTTAACCTTATCTTCAGCTTTCATAGTTTTTACTCCTCACTGCTGAAGTGGGTTTTCTTGGAACGCCGCCTATGCAGCCACAATAGCTTCATAGCCTGGCCCCAGGTCATGTCGGCGCTCATTGCTCGTGCCGGATACAAGAACCGGATCACCGTGCACCAGACCATCATGCGGATAATCTGCTGACGCATCGCAGCGCGCGCGTAGCAGCCACATACTAACTGTTTCGTACTCATTTGGTTATTAACTCCTATCGGAGCGATTCTGCGCTTCGTCAGCACACGCCTAACGTGTGGACGGGCTCCGTGGCCCGTTTCGCGCTTTACTCTTGTTTGCTTGCTTTGACATACTCCAGCCAGCGGACCCGTCCGCTCAGCTCCTTCGCAACCGATTCTGCGTCGGCTGCGGAATACGGGCCGTAGAGCAGCCCGTTGGCCTCGACAACTGCGTTATCGAAGAAGGTATCCGGCTTGCGCTCCAACGCCTTGAGCGCGGTTCCAAGCAGGAACTGCCGGTCACAGTTGTGACAACGATACTCGACCTCGTCTTTGAGGTCGGGCGCACGGTGTTTGCAGTCACGGCATACACCCTCCAGTATCGCGTTAGCATGGCCGCATTTCGGGCAGGTCGGATTCATCCAGCAGCTCCTGGGTGTTAATCCGCTGCAATGCGGGCACTTGATCTTCACTTCGTCGCTCATAATTCACCAGATAGTCTTGCCCTCGTCGCGCGCTACGATCATCTGCCGTAGCGTCTCGGTCAGAGAGCTTATGGTGAAGCATTCGCTCATTAGCTTCACATTCGAATTGCTCACCGTGAATAATTGACCGACTGCGTTACCAATCAGTCGGATCTGCGACTCGATAGCCTCGTTAATGTTCATAGGTCAGTTGCGTTCATTACCCTCAGGGTCTTTGATGCACTCTTCCACGTTCTGCCTGAGGTTCTGCGTCATTTGCCCGAGGCTCATGCTCATACCCAGGAGGTGCGCAACCGTCGGGCGGACGGTTCTTGGTTCGATATGCGGAACTAGCTCGATACACGCGAGCAGGTTCGTTCTAGTCTCTTCGAGCGCTGACTGGACTACCAGTAACAGCTCTTCAGCCGTAATCTTTAACCCATTCGATTTCATAGGTTTATGACGTGCTTGACGGAGTTCTTACGGCCGGTGTGGTGGATATTCGAGGTCTTACCCTCGGCGTCCGTGACGTAGGTCGTGAGCAGATACTGGTGTTCTGCGCACTTGCGACAGGCAATGTGGACGATTGACTCCACGTAGCTTACCTCGCCGTCACTCCCGATTCCGTAGTCGGTGTCTTTTGCGACCTTCCGACCGAACCTCTTCAGCACATACTTGCGCTGCGCTTCGACGATCTCATCGAAGCTTAATTCCTTGGTGCTCATTCGCTTTACTTGATATGCCCTGTTACAAGAGCGATTTCCACGGAGTTGACGCCGTGCTTAGGGAAGTAATTCTTGAACACCTTCGCGGCAGCCGCTCCACCCAGATCTATCCGCGTATCAGCGACTTCCACAAGATCCAGCACTTCCATCAGAATCCGGCCCATAATGTCCAGCTCGCTGAGCGTCCACTCGGACGGCTCGGCCTCTTGGATACGGTTGGATATGCGCTTAGCCAGCTCCTTAATGTCGGTCAGGCGTTTATCTGGCCTCTGTTTTCTGCTTTTGGTACTCATGGTATTAACTGTTTATGTGAGATATGCTCTCTAGCATCTGCTCGCTGAGATTCTGATACGTTCAGAACCCTGCGAGCAGATCAGAGAGCACTCCTGATTCGCTCCGGCCACGGAGTCGGATACGCAACCCTGAGTCGGTTGCGTTGTCCACTAAAGGTCAGGAGTGCTCACAAAAAGCGTTAGATCCTCGCTTTTCAGCACGTGGTTATTAGAGACACTCACGGCTTGTCTCAGCATTGCAGATATACAGCGCTGCGCCGACGCTGATTGATTATTCCGGAATTGCAGTCCTCCACCGATTCGACTTACGCTTACGCAGCGAACTCATCGAACCCACTACGATTTACACCTTCTGTCTGTCACACGGTTAGGGACCTCACAGTCATATTATTCGACGTAACGAGTTCCGTTCGATACCAACTATGGAAGATAACTTTGGAGCCGGTTAATCAACGATTTTCAATGGGCCAGATCCTACGACCTCCCCACTCGAACACCTTGCGGATGTTCGCAGCGACTCTCGCGAGAAACGCTGTGCTATCACTACTGCGGCTATTCTCTGGAAAAAGACGTCTCGGCTACTGCTCCACTCTTTGTATTCTAGTCCACGTAAATTCGGACCCGCTGCAGAGGTTTAACACGTTTGTCCTGGTCTTATATCACCGCACTCCTAAGTCGGTCTTATCCAAGGAGCAAAAGAGAAAACTTGCATTCAAGAAGGTGGCATTTTCCTCCGCTATAACGAATCTCCATACCTTACCCACTAGCGTGATTTACAGGTCTGCGTTGTCGCTCTCCGAACGGATCACCGCAACACACACAGACCAAATAGCAATCAGTGGTACTCTCCACTGACCTCTCCGCACGTTTCGTTTTCAGGAAACCTGACTAACTCGATTGTGACCGGTGCTTCCTATTGAATCGCTGTGACGCACGATGTGAGTCGCACGACGCATTCTAGCCCTACCCTGCCAGGACAGTAGGATACCGCAATCTTTACGCTTAACGCGGTTGGACGCAACATCGCGGCTTTCAACTGGATTACCGATCCAATCGCAGGGTCGCGGGCGTCGAACTTTCCAATGAACGTCTGAAAGACTTCGCTTGGAGTCGCCGCACGCGTTCCGCGTTTCCGCGAGTCGCAGGCTTTTTCTCGTCACGCTGTCATTCATTGTTTCTATAGTATCGTGCCTGACAAACACTTACAAGAAAAAAGTCTCGTTCAGCGCAAAAAATCGTTAAGTCAATCGTCCCGAACGTGTTACGTCGCTAACGTGTTCCAGGTGCGCCTGTTACGTCTGGTTTCAGCCGGAAGTCGTTTTGGACGCAACCTGGTCGGACGCGTCCGCCACACGCAACCAAGGACGTCCACGGCGTAAGCGCACGTTTTAACTTGAAAAGTCGTCGCCGGGGGCCCTATATTCCGCCACATGGCTAAAAAGCACACCACCCACCCACATGGAAAACGATCCACCCATAAACAGCGGAAAATCACCAAAAAGCGCCTTCCAAAGCAGCCACAACGGTAACGGAACAGTAGGCAGCCAGGGCGCTCCTAAAACCAATTCTTTCGGTCTGTCAACAGCCGCAGCGGCTAACCTTACGCGTCACCGTGGAAAGGCTGGGCGCTGGCAAAGAACCTTCCTCCAGGTGTTCAAACAAACGGGTATCGTCCGCGCCGCCGCAGAAGCAGCAGGCATAGACCGAACCAGGGCCTACCAATACCGCGACAAAAACCCTAAGTTCGCAGCCGAATGGGAGAAAGCCATCGCCGACAGCACCGAATTACTCGAACTCCATTGCCTGCAACGAGCTACCCAGGGCGAAACAGAGGACGTGTGGATGAATACCCGCGAGGGACCAAAAAAGGTAGGCACCAAAAAGATTAAGAGCGACCGCCTACTAGAATTCATGCTCCGCGCCCGGAAACCAATGGTGTACCGCGACACTGTCACCCAGGAAATAACCGGCCCAGGCGGTGCCCCTCTCGCCCCAGTCATAGTCCCCCAAACCGTGGTCTTC
>Ga0207761_1000284_pt1 | contig 17787 bp, 12 predicted proteins | sample LuqExpMetageno34_FD_187792 | JGI IMG/M metagenome (GOLD analysis project Ga0207761, IMG submission 187792) | Tropical forest soil microbial communities from Luquillo Experimental Forest, Puerto Rico - Sample 34 (SPAdes) | ecosystem: Environmental > Terrestrial > Soil > Tropical forest ... | reverse complement strand
ATTTTTGTCGCGATTTCAAGACGAGTCTCTCCGGGTGACAGCGCACTATGTGCCGGAAGATCATCAAAGGTGATCGCTATCTCCGGGGCAGCGCGTACCCGAAAAGCTTTTTGCAGCTCAGCCAGTTGCCGGGCAGCAGCCGAAGAGCCGCTCGAACGAGTTTGGGCCTGGATACTTCCACCAGGAGCAAGGACGAGCACCAGTAGGCTCGTAAGTAGAAGTGAATCGTTGTTCTTAGGTTTTCTGTGCACCATTTGCATGGATTATCGCGAGGAAACCACTTTACCTTGGCCTCCGCAGGAGTTCAGCGCGAAAATTCCCACGCCACAGCGGATGTGAGCTCGGCCCCCTTTTTCCTAGCCTTCCGGATCACGCTGACGTCATATCTTGACGGGTACGTCCGCGACGCCCTCCAGGCCAAATACCCGTCGATAGCGATCCACTTCGGCCGCGGGCCCCAGGGCCTTCTGAAAGTTGTCTGAGAGTTTGACCGCGGGCCTGCCTTCGGCATCGTTCAGTTTGCAAACCAGGCTGAGGGGATCAAAGGTGTCGTCCCCTCTCGGATTGCAGTCGCGAAAGTCATTTGTGAGCAGAGTGCCCCAACCGGCGCTGAAACGGATGCGCCCGTCCGTACACCATTTCCGCCCGTCAAGAAAATCGCTAGCCTGGCGAAAATCAGCCGACGAAGCGCCATCGCGAAGCGTCCCTGCAAAATAGGCGTGCAGTCCCAAGATCGTGTTCACATCAAGAGCATCCGAAGCGATGAAGAGTTTTCGCCGCGGATCGCTTCCCTGCCGTTCGAGCCATGTGATGTATTCGTCGCCTGCCACATAAGGGTCTTTGCTGTCTGCACGCTGTCCAGTCCAGGACGCAACCCAATCAGGCGCATCGCGGAAAAACTGCGTGGTGCCGAAGGTATCCGGGAGCACAATGAGCAACTCCCCGTGATACGTCTGCTGCCACATCTCCAGAAGGCGGTATTGCGAGTCTTTCAACTCCTTGTCATTCTTGGCCATCGCCGCTAGGGCCATGGGGAGCTCATGGGCGTTCGTTCCGATGGCTTCCAGCCCGTGTTTGTATGCCAGGTAGGTATTTGACGTTCCCTTGAAAGCGCTGCCAAGGACGTCGCTCATGGCCTTCACAACAAATTCCTGCCACAAGAAGCTATGCCTACGCCGGGTTCCAAAGTCGCTTACGCTTAATCCAGGGACACCGCGCAATCGCGACATCTTTTCCCAAAGCTTTGTCTTGGCACGGGCGTAAAGAATGTCGAGTTCGAACTCACTTAAGTGTTTCAGGCTGGCCCGGCTCTTCAGCTCGCTAATGATCGAAAGCGCGTAGATTTCCCACATGGTCGTTTCTGTCCAGAGACCATGAAAGGTCAGGAGGAACTGCCCGTCTTGAACGGATATCTCATAGTCGGAGAGGCGGAAGTCGCGTTCTAACCATTCGAGGAAGGCCGGCTCAAAGATTCCGCGGGTCCCGTAAAAGGTATTGCCAGCCAGCCAAATCAGTTCGGACCGGTTGAAACAACGTGTTCTCGTCTGGTCGAGTTGCTCGCCAAGCTGCGCGGCGTCAATCAGGTCAGCCAGCCGTACGCTGGCTGAACGGTTTATGAACGAGAAGGAAGCCTTTGTTCGAGGGAAGCATTTCCAGATGAACTGCAGCATCAGGAGTTTGTAAAAATCTGTATCCAGCAAAGACCGCGTGATTGGGTCTAGTTCCCAATTGTGATCGTGCGCGCGCCGGGCGAAATTGATGATCACGGTCGTACTACTTTAGCGCACCCAGAGCGTTTTTACTGAGATTTGGCTTCGCGACACCCGTCCGGCTACGGGAGCAATGGACGGAAACGGGCACAAATGAAAAACCGCTCAATGTTCACCAAGACGCCTGATACCATGGGATTGCATTGTCTTCGACGCGCCCGTAGCTCAGTTGGATAGAGCGTCTGCCTTCTAAGCGGAAAACTAAAGTTGCTAAATCTTGCCGGAGCCGACGCAAACCGCTAAAAGGCAGCAAGTTGTAACAAAAACCAGCAAGCCGTTTTTCTCCTTTTTGTTCGCTTTCCATTCGAAATTTACGGAGATTTGTCGCGACGTGTACTACGTTTTTACTACGCTGGGGCTCCAGCGTCGTGTACGACGGACGCGCCGTCAGGAACCGTCCGGAGTCGATCACTAAACACTTGGCGACAAGGAAGGAGTTATTTCCCACAAGCCCGTTAGTCGCGACCTGTCCCAGCGATTACCATGCCTGCGCAAACGTCCTCGAAACGGCTGGCCGGCGATTCGTTGGAGGCGCTGTACTTTCATACGGGAAGGATGAGACCGCGCTCTCTTGATTTCGAACCATCCTCAGGGCAGCGATGGCTTGACTGTGGCGGGGATGACCGGACACAGAAGCTGCCACGAGGAAAACTACTCAATCTCTAGAGTAAGAGGCGTGTGATTCCAGTCAGTTCGCAAAAATCGGCAAGAGCGGGATACAGATCGGCGCCGTAAGCGAGGCACGCGTACTCATTCGTCCAATTCTGCACGAGGCAGTCCATGTCTCCGTGCGCGGTTACGAATCCGTGAGGCCAGAAGGGAATCCCGCACTCGTTCAGCCGCGCCTTCACCTGCTTTGCGGTTGGCTCAAAGATCGACGCCCGCACAATCACCATGCGAAATTCTCCGTTCACACGTCCCAAGCGGGCAAGGACGCCTTCACCCACTTTGCAGATCAGCTTCACCGAAAGGCCGCCGGCCGTTCCTTCCGTGGGGATCCCATGCTCCGCAAAACCCGCCGGCCCCAGTTTTCCCGCGAGTGATGGAGGACAGGCGCCATCGCCGATGATTTTGATCTCTTTCTTCTTCATGTCCAGGTGCTGAAGATCGCCGTAGTAAACTCGGTCCTGGCTGAGCTTTGTGAGCAGGTAAACGGTGAGCGCTGTATTGAAATCACCCAACGTGGATGTGGCGTGACCATCTTCGAGCATCATGCTCTGTGCGAAACATGTGGCAGAGTAATCGTCACCAAGCCCTGGGAAAGACTGGATGGTGTAGAAATCGAACTCTTCCTTTTCAACAGTTTTCTTTAGCGCCAGGTACAGCCGGATGGAACGCTCATTCACGATGTTCGAATCCGGCAGCTTTCCAAAGAGCTGCTTGAGCCGCGGAGAGAGGGCACTGATCTCGCCAGGAGAGATGCGCTCTGCGGTGCGGATCAACTCGGTCGTGTCGCGCGAGTCAATGTCCACGCCGAACATCCGCATCCATTGAGAGGGATCCGCCACGCCACAAGTCTGGCCCATGCCTCGCCCACCAAAGGTACCGATGACGGAGAGGTTCAAGAGATTTTTGAGGTGTGCGGCCCGGGCATAACTGAGGATGCTCTCGATCGTACTGGCATCCGCTGAATCACCATAGATGAACTTGTGCTGCACGCCCGTTTCGAGCAAGCCCCCATGAAGCACCAGCCCGCCAACAGGTCTCCAGCCCTGGGAACCTGGATGCGTCCAGAGCAAAAGTCCTTTTCCTGAATTTGCATAATCGCGGATTGCGCCAACCAGATGGGCCGCCCAAACCCACGTGCCCGAAAAAAGCACAACGCCATCAATCTGGTCGCAGTCTTTCATCTGCTTCATTGCAGCGCGCGCCTCTTCGCGGCTAGCCACGACGGTGGGATAAACTTCCAAGCGCATGCCAGAACGTGTCAGCGCCTTTTTTGACTTTTCGATCAAAGCATCGTTAACAAAGGGTGTTCCCATCGGGTCTGTGAGCCCATCCTTGTGCACGCCGTAAACGATGAAACCAATGGTTGGCTGAATCATAAAGGTTCTCCCCGAAGCGAAGATGACGCGCCTGCTTTCCGTGCTGACTCCAAAGCCGGAACCAGAGCGCGGTACTTCTCAATTTGTTCGAAATATGCTGCGGCAATTTGCGGATCGGGCTCGATAACCTCTTTTTCCCGGACCATCTGGGAAACTGCTTCTGGAATGTCCCGATACACTCCAAGCGCTACAGATGCTAAGATCGCGCCGCCGAGACAAACGGCTTCCTGGCATCGCATCAGATGAAATCTCCGGCGAGTAAGGGAAGCGCGAAGCTCCAAACCGATTCGTGACCGAGATCCACCGCCGACGGCGTAAAAGTCGCCCAAATCACCAACCGCCTTCACCATGTCCTCTGAAATGCTCAGCAACTCGCAGGCAATGCCTTCGAGAATGCCCTTGTAGATGGGGCCGCGGCCCGCGCCGAAAAAAAGTCCCGAAATGGCTGCACGCGCATCCGCGTTGAAATCGGGATTGCAGGTGCCAATCAGGTGCGGCGTAATGCACAAACCGCTTGGGCCGCAGGAAGCTTGGGCCTCCAGTTCGGCAAAATGAGCACTTTTCTCCGAGGCGTTCCCGGTGCCGGCCCCTTCCCCATAAAGAAGGTTGTGGAACCATTGCAGCATGATCCCTGCTGGAAAGTACGCTAGCGTTGTGAACCGCCTCGGCACGACATGAGACGCCGAGTTCAGTCCCACGGCAAAGGCCTTATCGCTAAGCTGCGGTTCGCAGGAAATTGTCAGGATGCACTCGTACGTGCCCATCGAGTCCAAAGTGCGGCCCGAGTTAATCGTTCCGGTTCCTAACGCTGCACACGCCTGGTCGTGACCTCCGAGCACCACCGCCGTCCCCGAAGGCACGCCTAAGACTCCCGCGATCTCCATGTCGAGTTTTCCCACGACGGTCCCCGCAAAGGCGGGGACCGGCAAAGCGTTCGCGTGCAAACCCGCCAGCGAAAGCAATTCGGAAGACCAATGGCACGAATGGATGTCGAAGGCCAGATAGCGGGACGCCAGCGAATAGTCGATCAAAGGAGCGAGTTTCATGCGAAGCAGCAGGTACGTGGGTACGCTGGCATAGCAAATCGTCGCACGGCAAACTTCCGGGTGATGCCTAAACAACCATAGGATTTTTGTTAGTGTGTAAATCGGTGAAACAATTTGACCGGTGGTTCGGAAAACTCTTGCGCGCCCGAACCGATCCGCAATCCACGCCGCTTCTGAACTCGCACGGTTATCGATATTCAGAATTGCCGGACACAGGGGCTCTCCGTTCGAGCCAAGTGGCACGAACGTCTCGCCGTGGGAGCTGAGGCCGATGGCTCGAACGGGATCATCCGCGGATTGCGCAGCGAGCATGCGCGACACCGTACAAACGGCCGTCCAGAACACTTCGGGATTCATTTCGGCAAAGTGGGGTTTAGGAAATTCAGGAGCATATGCTTGTGCGCCTTGGGCAAGAATCTCCCCTTTTTCGGAAAAGAGAACTCCCTTGCAGTGACTGGAACCGATGTCGAACGAAAGCAGGCTCATTGGCTCACTCGAATGACCTCAGGTGACCAACTATCTGGCGGAAGCAACGTCCCTTCCGTTCAGGATAGCGCGAGCGCGCTTGAGAAACCCCTCCATGTCGTCCGCCTGAAAGACATTCCGGCCGAAAAATATGCCGGCGGCGCCGGCTTTCATTGCGCCACGCACCACATCCAGGGCACCTTCGTCCGACTTTTCGCGACTGCCACCCAGAACCAGGATCGGAATCAGGCATCCTTCGATAACAGTGCGCATTGTTTCGGCGCTGCCTGTGTAATCGGTCTTGATCACGTCAGCGCCCAACTCCACTGCCATGCGCGTATGAAGTTCCATCCACTTAGTGTCAGCTGGATTCGGGATATCGGTTCCCCTGGCAAGCGTTTCGACAAAGAAAGGAATGCCAACTCTTTCACACTCGCGGGACACTAGCGCGTTCCGCTCGATCTCTTTCGCTTCAAACTCCGCATCGCCGGTTCCCACGACGAGATAGGTCAACACCGCGTCGGCCCCATGGCGCAAAGCCTCTTCAGGTTTTGCCAGCATGCGACTGTACAGCTGGCGGTTGCCGCCTTCCGCAAAGGCTTTCCACATCGAGGTCCAGTCGATGCGCGCTATCAGACCCGTGGAATCTCCTCGCTGAAAGCTACCGGAACAAGCGCTCATGAGTCCGAGGTTCAGGAGCAACCCATCCACCCGAGCGTCGAGAAATTTTCTGATCTGATCCACGGCATTGCGTGTGCCTGGAATTGGTCCCAGTACGAAGGCGTGATCGAATGCGACGATGAGAGAACCTTTCCCCGGACTGCGCAAGATTCGGTTCAGCCGCACCCTCTTCCCAAAATCGCTCAAGACGTCCTCCTCACTGCCCGAAATGTCATGAGGTTCCGGTTGCCAGCGTCTCGGTTTCGCCGGACGGAATATCGAAATTGACGAGATCGCGTTGAAACCCGCGTGTGTGGTAGGCTCCGTAGGCGATTCCCAGCGCCATCCAGACTAGACCCAGCAACTTGGCATGCCAGCTCAGGCTCAACCACAGAGCAAGACAAACCAGGAAACCAAGAACTGGCGAAAACAAGTTGAACCAGTGCCCTTTCTCTTCACGGACATAGAAGCGCAGGAGCGCTGCAGCATTTACCCCCATGAAAGCCAGGAGTGCACCAAAGTTCAGAAGTTCCACGCCGCGCTCAAAACTCATTAGCATCGCGCCAATTAAAGCAAAGACGCCGACCGCGAGGACATTGTTGCGCGGAATTTGCCTGCGCGCATCGATCGCTCCGAAAAACGCTTGCGGAAGCGCCTTGCTGCGCCCCATTCCGTAGAGCAGGCGTGCCGCTCCCAGTTGGGCGCCGAGCGCCGAACCGAATGTGGCGATGAGGAGCGTGATATTGATCAGCGAAAAGAGCCTCTTCCCTCCGGCTTTTCCGGCCACAAACACGAACGCAGTGTCGACATCCGGAAATGCCTGCGAGGAGGGCCACACAAGTTGTGCCGCGTAGACTTCGATGGAAGCCAACACACCGGTAAGCAAGCACACGAGAACGGTTGCCAGTAGAATATTGCGCCTTGGGTTTTTGGCCTCTTCCGAGAGCGTCGAGATTCCATCGAATCCGATGTACGTCAGAACGGCGAGCGAGGTTCCCCCCAGGATCGAGCGTATCGAGAATGTTGTTGGGTCGTAGAACGGCTTCGTGAAAAACCTGAATGCTTCGTGCGAGCCGGAGGACACGTAGTGCACGGCGGCCATAAGAAAAAGCACAATTGCGACTCCCATTGCGGCCGTCAGAACCGTGTTGATTCTTGCGGAGGTTTGAATACCCTGGAGATTCATAAGAGTGAATACCGCCACAAATGCGAACACCCAGGCCGCGTAGGGAATTCCGGGGAAAAAATTAAGCGCGAATTTGCTACACAAAATGGTGCAAATCAGAGGGTTGAGCACGTAATCCATAACCATGCTCCAGCCGGTGACATATCCAAGGGCCGGATGAATCTCCTTGCCAACGTAGGTAAAAGCGGAACCTGCGCTCGGGTACGCCCAAGCCATTCGACCGTAGCTCACCGCTGTAAACATCATCGCCACCATGGCGATCAGTACGGTCGTGACCGCATGCCCGTGCGATCGCGTGCTCATGACTCCATAAACTGGCATTGGTGCCGTCGGCTGAATCACGATCAATCCGTAGAGGATGAGATCCCAAAGACCGAGGGCGCGCCGAAGCCGCGGTGCTGCTGGGCCGGTTTGTGATTCGACGGGCATGTACGAATCGTTCCTTCCTCGACGAAGGGGGCTAGTGCTTGCTGACTTCTAGAAGCAGATGTTCGGCAAATTGCATGTCTGGGAGTTTTGGATTCGCTGCATCGACAAGCCCGAGGCTCCGGCCATTTTCGTAGTCGACCACGTTGTATTGACCGGGCGGCAACCCACGAAGTTCCAGGGTGCCCTTCCAGGGGTCCTTTTCACTTGCGGCAAAGAACGAAAAGTACATTTTTCCTTCTTTCTCGATCGCGTATGCCTCGGGAAAATCCACTCCGTAGATGTAAAGGTCCCGAAAAATTCCGTGGGAGAGCATCTTCGAGTCGTAAATATCGATCCACTTCTTCCAAAGCCGCTCTTTCTCCGGAGTGAGCAAGACGGTCTTAAACTTAGGACCATAATCCGGCCACGTAAACTTCGTTCCCAGCACGGCGCCGGTGCCGACCGACGACGCAAAGTCTTTTCCCACGTCAATCTCGTGCCCGGTATTGGCACCTAACACTTTTGTGAGCTCGACGTGATCGCCGTATACCGCGGCTTCCGGCCCAAGCAGTGCTTTGTACATCTTCGTACGCAGCCGCACCTGGAGGGAACCGACAGGATCGGCGGTCACCGCCTGATCGATATACGGCAGCCACGCGACGTTTGGCGGTGTCCCACACGGGCAACTTTGCGTCACACTTTCAGGCTTCAGCTTGCGTGTCGTTTGAAAAATAATCTTGTAGATCTGGCTCAGGGCATCGATTGAATCGTTTGGTGATTTGTGGTGATGTTTGGGACTGAAGCAGGGTGGGACGGTGTAGGAGAAATCGAGTTTGTGGCCGTCAAAATCCCAGTCGCGGACGAATTTTTCCGTCAGCCTACGGTAATACTCCTGCACCCCCGGAAGCGCCGGGCAAAGTCCGCCAAGGCCAGCCGTAAGTCTCGCCGGCTTCCCGTCCGCGTTGAGGATCAACCAATCAGGATGATCGCGGACCACGTTGGCCAAGGCATAAGGCTTATGATTCAAGATGTCCCGTCCTCTACCGTCTTCCGCGACGATCGGAATCCACCACAGCGTCAGGTGAATTCCCTCTTTGTGAAAGGTGTCCACGACTTTCTGAAGGGAATCCCTCGGAAATGTATCCGCCCGCGGCTCCCAGTCTCCCCGGTTTGTGAACCAGCCCGCATCGAGCGTGGCCCATCTCAAGCCGAGCTGCTTGAGTTTTGGAATCGTTCCAATCATCTGCTTGGGCGTGAAGTCCATTTCGTAGCCCCAGCCGCACCAATTGGCTTGGTAATCCGCGGCGTTGGGCTTTGCGGGCTCCCAACCTCGGCGCTGCATCGCGCTCGAATACAAGCGCAGGGGCTCGTAGAAGTCGCCGTGGTACACGGCTAGAAAACTGAGCGGTGTTGAGTACACGTCGCCGGGCTTCAGCGTGGTGAGGTCGTTCACCACAATCTCGGCACGGACGCGGCCATCTTCGACCACCTGTACGGGCATGTACATCGGAATGGGCAACAACTCGACGTGACCGATCGCTTCCCCGAGTGAAGCCGTCCAGAACGCGATCACCGGAACGCCACCACCGGTATTGTTCTCATCATTGCGCATCATGGTCTGGAGCACATTGTCGCGGCGGAACTTAGCGTTTAGCAGAACAACGTCGTCTTTTCCCCAAGCCTCGCTCGATCCTTGGAACGACCACATTTTGTAAGGTTGGAGATCGGAGTCACTGAGAGCAGCATTCAAACGGTGACTCTGAGTGATCACTCGCTCAATCTTGATTGATTGGGGTCCTACGTTCCTGTACGACGCTGTGCTGAACACCATCGACGGAAAATCGTCGTAAACCTCAACGGTAATCGTCCGCTCCAGATTAGCCAATGCGTTGGTACTTTTCAGCTCAATCCTTCTACCGAGTCGGCTTAGTTTGCCCTGGGCATCGGCGATCTTTGGCGCATTCGAAACGGGCGTCCAATCAAGGATCTCATTTCCGTCAACAACTAATGTCTCGCCACGCTGTTCTCCTGGGTCATCAAGGGTTTTCGCTTTGCCCTTTGCCACCACGGTTCCGCGGATGTAGCCAGTCGGTAAGATCTCGAATTGGGCGGTTTTTGTAACCACCTGGACGGTACTGTCCGGCTGTGCTTTGACCTGGATGGAAGACCGCTCGGTCGAGGGAGCACGAGTGTTCTTGTCGCAGGCGCACAATACGATGAGTGCGACGGCACTTGCATAATGCCAGGCGCGTTGCTGCGTTTTGCCCGTCGATTTGCTGTTCATTCGCTTCTCCTACGCAAACCTCGCCAAACGAAGAGAAAACTCCGATCAGACTGCCACTGCATTACTTCACGCGGACAAGCGGCGCTTCGCTGCTCGCCACTTCATGACACGTGGCACGCAAGGCGTCCGACAGTTGGAAGCCTTTGCTTGCTCCATAGTCAAGCACGCGAGAGAGATCTGCGTCTGGGTGAATCGTATGCGGTGAGGTGACACTGTAACTCGCCGCCACAACTCCGAAGTCCAGGGCTGAATCAAGAAGCCTGCTTTCCTGTATACCTGTTGATGATTCATCCGGCAGGAACTTAAGTCCCGCTGACAGTGCCGAAAGCACCCCCGCAAGCAGCGCGTCTCCGGCGCCGGCTGTGGCCGCCACTTCGCTTTTTGGCGCCCTTGCGAATCGCCATTCGCCCCGTTCATAGCCATAGGCACCGAGCCCTCCGGCGGAAAGCACAACACTCATGCTCGGCTGGAACCTTGTCAGCACCGAGGAAACATCAGCGAGAAAACCCTCTGCCGTCTGCCATTCGAAGGCATAATCAACCAAGGCCGAAGCTTCCTCCTGATTCACGCTAAGCAAGTCCACCAAGGCAAACAGATTCATGTTGCGCACTTCGGGGATTTCCGAAAGCACAAACGAAGCAGCACGGTAGTTCCCGCACTCCGTCGCCATTTCAAGGAACTCTTTCCGCACCCCCAATGGAACTTCAGGCAGGCAAACCGCCAGGCCGCGCTTCCCGGCATCTTTCATGCGCCTCTTCAGAGCACCCAAATCCGCCGCGGTCAGTTTCGACGACGCAGAATTACTGGTGGTGATATTGCCGCCCGTCCCGTCGGGATAAACAAAGCACACGCTAAACTGCGTGCGCCTTTCCGGATCGGTTCGCACAAACTGCGTGTCCAATCCAGCCTCTTGCATTTCGCGGATCAGTTCCTGGCCCGTCGAATCGCCTCCGACTACACCGATAGGCAAAACATGGAACATTGTTCCATTCTTTCCACAACCCATCAGGCGGCTGATGTAGTGCGAGACAATGTGAAGCTTGCAGTAGTCTCTGACGTCGAGCAATGCGCCCAATCTGCTTTCGTTGCGCCCAAGTGTGTGGTCGCCTTCAAGGGCAAATACGATTCCGCGGCCGATGCCGCCGATACCTACCGCCTGAGAGAATCCCTTCTTCGGTTCTGGTCGAAAGGTAAGCATGGTCCCCTAGAAAAATTCCCAGTCTGGATTTTCGCTGATGGGATGCCGCGCTGTTTCCTCCGTGGCTGTGACAAGCGCGTCAGGATGTGTTTGCAGCAAGGTCATCGGATACTCGGCTGTCGGCTGGCTGAACAACGCCACGCGAAGGGCTGTCTGCTTCCAAGCTCCCGTATCGCTGTAAACGCGGACTCTCTTCGCGGACAGGCATTCGCGCAGCCCAAGCGTCACCGACATCGGGGGAACGAACTGATAGGCAGCGCCAAATGAGCGGTGCGCTAGCGCAAGAATGGTGTCTAGGTTGTTCTCCTGAAGGCGGATCGTGGAGGCCCTAATTTCCTCTAGGGTGACTCGGTGATAGGGGTGGCGCCTCGCCTGGTTGTAGGCTACGTGTCCGTCTTGGCCCCAGCCCCCCACCGTGATATCAATCGGCGCGCTCGCGATCGCCGTGCGCACTTTTTCCATCGTGGAAGGCAATAGCCAATGGCGCTGCTCGGTCGGCACCGACAACTCGGGCCTGATTCCTCCGTAGAAGTGCTTCACCATCTGGCTCTGAAAATTGTAGGGGTGGCGTTCAGGCAATGGCCGTCCCTGCCAGTCGAGGCATTCGTCCATGTGAAACACGTGCAGGTTCTTCAAAGAAGTGCCGGTTGCATTGATCAGATTCGCGAAAGGCTCATACCAGCAGTTCGGACCACAGGGAATGATGGCACGGGTAGGTTGGCCGAGGTGGTTATTTGCCTCGATCTCCCCCACCAGGTCACGCGCCATGGTTTCACCCATTTCATGCGAATCTCGCACCTGGCGGTACCGGATCCGCAGGCTCGGGTGGTTCACCAGGCGTTCTGCGGGAATCGAGCACCATTCGTGCAATTTTCGGGCATCAATCATCACTCTGGTTCTGTCCTGTCAGCGAAGGATTCCATCGCTAGAAGTCAAGTACTTTGAAGATCTCGGTTCGCATTCCAGTGAAGAACGGAGACTGCTTGGCGAAAAGCTCCGTATGTTTGGCGTTTGCTTCGATTTTCTGCAATGCCTCTTCGACGTCGTGCAGCGAAGGAAATTCACACTCCCAGATGAGACTGTGCGTGGCCTCGCCGCTCGCGAGCGGCTGGTACCGCCGCCCCTGTGGAAATTCCGGATTGCGGCGTTCGAGTTCCTTGAACTGGGCCTCGAGTTTGATGACCTCGCCGTGATGTGCAGCCTGATACTGCTGCGTAAACCGCAGAATGTATGCCATCGGGCCTCCGGTGGACGACGACGGAACTTCACTCCATCCAGCAACAGGTAATCATGGGCGGGACCTCTAAAACAAGAACTTCAACGCAAACTGGATGAGTCGCGGATCGCGCGCCGCTTGTGGGAATCCAAACTGCGGAGTACCGACCTCGATGGCCACAGGCTCAACCTGCCCGAGCGCCCCAATTGGCCCCCAGAGCAGGTTTGGATGGTTAAAGGCGTTGAAAAATTCCGCTCGAAATTGGAGCTGCATCTGCTCGCGGATGGGGAAAACCTTGAGCAGCGAAATGTCCCACTCCTGGAAACCGGGGCCTCGAACGATGTTGCGTCCGGCGTCCCCGTAGACTGCCGGACCGGTATTACTTGCGAATGCGCAGGTGTTAAAAAATGTTCCCGGCAAACAGTGCGCTCCATTGGGGTCACCGACGCGGTTTGCGCGGGCGCAGTTGTACGTCACCGTGCCGCCACAATCGACACTCATCGGATTGGCCGGATCGCTTACTGTCGCATAATTCCCGGTGGAAGCCGCGGTGATCCCAGCGACCTGCCAGTTGCCAATCACTTGATCCCAGAAAGACGAAACATGATTGCCGATGGCTTTCCCTCTGCCAAACGGCAGCGCGTAAATGTAGCTCACAATGAACCGATGACGGACATCGAAATCGGCATTCCCGTACTCCCACCGCGGCTTGGTCTGATCGCGGAAATCCCCGTTGTTGAGTGAACCGAGGTTGGCGCTCGACGCATCATCTAACGCGTGGCTGTAGGTGTAGGAAAACTCGAACTGGAGGCCGTTCGAAAAATTGCGCTCGAGGCGCGCCTGCAGCGAATTGTAGTTCGAGAAGGCGTTGGAGCGGAAGGTGGCGAGGGGATTGATCTGATTGTTGAGTGCCGGAAAAGGCCGGTCGCCACTGTTGCCGCCTTCCAGTTGATTGCCGTTGTAAAAGGCATAGAGTCTCTGACCGTGCGACCCCGCGTAGCTGAGCTCGGCGACCAGGTTGCTTCTGAGCTGGTACTGCACACCGAGGTGCCATTGTTGATTCAATGGTGTCCGCAGGTCCGGCGCCAAGGAGTACAGCAGTGGGCTGTTCGGATCGCTCAACGAGCTCGCAGGAAAGGCGGCAGTCCAAAAGTTATTCAGGGCGAGGCTCGCCGGCTCGGGGGCACTGGGGTTATATCCCGATGTGCAGTTCGTCGGGTCTGAAAGATTGGCATTTGGAAAGACTGGGGCAGCGCCGCAAGGCGAATTGAAGCTCTGTGTCACAAAGAACGGGGGATTGAACCCGGGGCTGGGGTTCGAGAATGGTCCGTTTTCCTGTCCGCCGTAGAAAATTCCGTACCCGGAACGCAGCACCAGTTTATCCGTGAACTTAAATGCAAAGCCAATCCTCGGGGCAACGTCCGTGTTATCCGGAGGGATGAGCCCCCGGCTCGCGGTCGCCTGCACCGGGATCACGGAGGCCAGGAATGGGGTAAGCTGGGCCGTCTGACCTTTCGGCAGGATGAGTGTGTTTGTAGAGAAATCGAACGTTCCCTGCTCATTGTTGTTTTCCGTGATGGGCCGAAACATCTCGTAGCGTACGCCGACATTGAGGGTGAGCCGTTGGTTCACCTGGATGTCATCCTGTGCGTAGAACGCGAAAATGTTGCGGTGGTACTGAACATTGTGCAGATTGACGATCTGTGCAGTGTCAGGGATACCCAGCAGGAACGATGCAAAATCCTCCCCGCCCGTACCTGGTGCGCCCGGATTGTCAGTGAAGTCAGGACCAAAGGTCAAACTGCCGCGTGGGTACGCGGGTTGGAAAATCGTGAATTCCTCACTGCGAATTTCGGTTCCGAATTTCAGGGTGTGTTTTCCCTTGACCCAACTCAAGTTGTCGTCAAAGACATAACTATTCTGCTTTTCGATCGACGGAAGGAAATCCGAACTCCCGATCGTCGCCAATCCGTCGTTTGAGAAGGACATAGATGGCAGCCCGCCGATTCCGGGCTCGTAGGGAACTCCGATCAACCCGAGGTTTCCCGATACGTTGGTATTCGCGTATGGCGGGAGGCGGTGCGAATTGATGGTGTTGTAGCCGAAGCGAAACTCATTGATGAGCGTGGGCCTGAAAAGGTGGGTCTCGCTGATGGCTAGACTCCAGTACGTGTTATTCTGATCGCCCGAAGCAAATCCGCCGCCATCGAGATAACTGTTGAAGAGACCCGGCGCCGTGCTCGGCTGATTCTCCCAGCTGAGTCGCCCAAAAAGACTGTCATTTGGTCGAATGTTGTAATCAATGCGCACGTCGAAATTGTTCTGATCCACGCTCTTTTTCGGGTCGACAAAGTAGTTGTTTCCTCCGGAGTTGTAGTTAACGGGAGGAAACAAATTCACGATCGCCTGTGCCACGGGGTTGATCGCACTCGGCCCGCTCGTGGGGAAGATGTTCGTCGGATTGCCGGTCGAGTCGGTGCCAATCGGTACCCCGCAGTATCCGGTGGAGTTTATGCTCGAAACTTGTGTAAGTCGCGAATTGAAGATCTCCCCCTGGTAAGTAGGGTTCCCGGAGCAGTCCGCAACACCGGGAATTACGTTTCCGAGGAGACCCGAAAAATCGCCAATGCGCATTTGCGGCGAAGGAATTAATAGCACTTGCGGTTCGGCCTTGCGGATCCGCAACCCCTCATAATCTGTGAAGAAAAATAGCTTCGACTTTACGATGGGGCCACCGATCGTCCCCCCAAACTGATTCTGCTGATACTGCTGCTTTCCAAATGTATCGAAGGCGTTGTTGGCATCGAAGACATCGTTTCGAAAGAACTCGTATACGTCGCCGTGAAAGCTGCTGGTACCAGACTTGATGACCGCGTTCATGATGGCGCCGTTGCCACGGCCGAACTCTGCGCTGTAGGAATTCGTCTGGACCTTGAACTCGGCGATGGCGTCCACCGAAGGCTGGATGACGTAAGCGCTCCCATTAAGCACGTCGCCGAGGTTCGAATTATTGTCGACACCGTCCAGGAGGTAATTGTTCTGCAGTGCGCGGGCCCCATTGGAACTGAACCCGTAACTCGTCTCGGTACGCGATCCGGGCTCGCTCGGGGCGACACCCGCGCCCAACAGCGCCAGCTGGGCGTAGTTCCTGCCGTTCAGAGGAAGCGAGGTTGCACGGAGGCTATCCACAATTTGCCCAAGATCGGAGGTTTGCGTCTCCACTTGCAGGTCGCCGCCGGCAGTGACGGTGACCGTCTCTGAGCGCGCTCCAACCTGCAGTGTCACGTCAACAGAAACTCTCGCCTGCACATTGACGACGACAGGCCCAGCGACGACCTTTTTGAAGCCTTCCTTTTGGACCGTAACACTGTAGCGCCCGACCTTCAGCGGTCCAGCCACAAACTCTCCGTTGACATCGGTCTTGGTCTCGAAGCTCGCTTCATGGTCAACATCCGTGACCAGCACAGCGGCATCCGCCACGATCGCCCCCGATGAATCTTTGACGGTGCCGACAATCGTGCCCGTGTCCTTTTGCGCCGCCGCCACCGAGGCCAGTAGCAGCCAGGTGAGGAGTCCAAGCCAGGCGCGATTCCAGTCAATGAAAGATTTTGAGCGCGCGGTAGATCCGCCGGGAGGTGTTTTTTGGAAGTCAGCTTTACGGCTTCGAACGGAAAGAGGAAAGAAGTTTGACACGAGGCCACTCCTTCAGGTGATGATCGTGCAGCGTGGCAGGAGTGCTTCCGGAGCACCATCCGGGGCTCAGAGTGCCACGCGGAGCCCAGAAACGCAGCCAACGAGCACGGGAGACCTCGACAAAAACACCAGGTTAAACGTTTCTCCAAAAGAATTTACTCCCATTTCTGTCCCTGTCAAGAGAAATGTTTCCTCCGCCGGATGAACCCGGTTTCTGTTGCTTGACGATAGCCGGATTCTTACTGCGGATCGCTACCCGGCACTGGCGCTGTGGAACCTCGTACCACGAGCGTGGGCACTACTTTCTGATGAATCGTGTTTGTTCTTCCCCCCGGTTCCCCGCTGATCAGCGCCTTGATCAGATCTCCGCCGATCGTGCCCTGTTCCTCAAGAAATTGGTGGACCGTAGTCAGCGGTGGATTATAGAACGCAGCGCCGGGCAGATCATCGAACCCGCCAACGGAACAGTCCTGCGGCACGCGGATTCCCGCCGAGGTTAGTGCCACAATCGATGCGAAGGCCGTCAGATCATCAAATGTAACCAGGGCAGTGAATTTTCGTCCCGTACGCAGCAGCTCTTCTGTGAGCTGGTAACCCTCTTCATAACTCGAGTTGCGGCCCTTGATCTGAACGACGAGCTCGGGGGAAATTCTGAGTCCGGCTTTTTTCGCAAACGTGCACAATCCGTTCCAACGCGGCTGGCTGTCATTCAAGGCTTCGGGACCCTTGATGAACGCTATCTCCCGGTGCCCGAGTTGGTAGATATGTTCGAGCAGCGCATAGGTGCCTGTTTCATTTTCGATCACCACCGAGCCAAATCGATCCTCTTGCATTTCCCGGCCGATAATCACAGCCGGCACGCGGAAACCTGACAGAATTTCGAAGAGCTCCTTTTCGAAATAGAGCGGATTGGCAATGGCCATGACGCCACCGACGCGGCGCTCCATCAGCATCTTCGCGCAACTCCGCAACCGTTTCGGATCATTCTGCAAATCCGTGAGCACGGCCATGTATCCGGATTCGTAGAGTGACTTTTCGATTCCTCGTACAATGACAGAACAATAAGGATCGGTGATATCAAAGACCAGCAAGCCCACATTGTGGGTCCGCTGACTTCGCAGCGAGCGCGCCACAAGATTCGGCGTGTAGCCTAGACGCCGGGCCACTTCCTGAATTCGCTTCTGGGTTCTCCAGGGAATTCTCTTTGCTTTTGGAGTTTGGTTGAGAACGACGGAAATAGTGGCCACCGAAAGTCCCGTTTCGCCCGCAATGTCGCGAATGGTTACCATGCGATGACTGGAGTGTTTGTTGGCCATGAACGCTCCCGGCAAACCTAACCTCGACAACTGTACTCAAGCGGTGCACGAACTCCAAGCTTCGAATGCAATTCGCTCCTCGCTGGGAGAGGACCTGTTTTGCAAGTAATTAGCGTAAATCACTTAAGTTTCGCCTCTGGTGTCGCCTTGACGGGCCTTATTTGAGATCCGGTGGCATGAGCCGATCTCGACTGACTGCGGAAACGCGCGGGAGGAACTGTGAACTCGCGACCGGCTCATCGGGACCTTACGCCGAGAATGCCTGGACCGTACGTTATTCTGGACCACCACCGACCTGGAGGCCAAGCTACTCGACTTCCAACACTATTATAATGAGCATCGAACGCACGCTGGACGCGCGGAGGCTCGCTCGGGGCACTTGAATACCAACGCATGATGCGTAGCCAGCACCAGGATGCCGTCCAGCGGCTGGCGGAGGTGCCCGGTCTGGGAGTGGACTCAGCGCAGCAGATCATTGCCGAAGTCGGTCCCACTGCCGCG
>Ga0207761_1000283_pt1 | contig 17810 bp, 19 predicted proteins | sample LuqExpMetageno34_FD_187792 | JGI IMG/M metagenome (GOLD analysis project Ga0207761, IMG submission 187792) | Tropical forest soil microbial communities from Luquillo Experimental Forest, Puerto Rico - Sample 34 (SPAdes) | ecosystem: Environmental > Terrestrial > Soil > Tropical forest ... | reverse complement strand
ATGCGCGCTGGAACGGAGCCCTGTTGGCGGCGGCCCTCGAAGACATTTCCGCCGATCAGATCTGGCGGGTGTTGCGCCGGCATGGCATCAGCCTCGAGCGCCGCCGCAGCTGGTGCGTATCGACCGATCCCTGTTTTGCCCAGAAGGCGGCCGACGTGGTGGGCTTGTACCTGAATCCGCCGGAGAACGCCCTGCTGCTGTCGGTGGATGAGAAGCCCCACATCCAAGCCCTGGAGCGCGCCCAAGGCTGGCTGCGGTTGCCCAACGGCAAAGCCTTCACCGGGTTTTCGCATGACTACAAGCGGCATGGCACGAGCACCCTGTTTGCCGCCCTGGAGGTGGCCACCGGACTGCTCAAGGCCGGTCACTACCGGCGCCGCCGTCGGGCCGAATTCCTGGACTTTATGAACGGCCTCGTGGCCGCCTATCCCCAGCGCCAAATTCACGTCGTCCTCGATAATCTCAACACCCATAAGCCCAAACACGATCGCTGGCTGGAACGGCATAAACATGTCCACTTCCACTACACGCCCACGCACGCCTCTTGGCGCAACCAGGTGGAGATTTGGTTTAGCCTTCTCAGCACCCCATCGCTAACCTCGGCCAGCTTCACCAGCACTGAACAACTGCGCCGTCACATTGATGACTTTGTGGCCGCTCACAACCGCCATGCCCATCCGTTCGAGTGGAAGAAACAAGTCGTCTTCCAAAAACACCCCAAAGCATCATACGCTCATTTATGCAATTAGGTACTAGGGTCTGTTGACACTAATTCGTGATTCTGTTCGGAGCAACACCCTGTTTACACGCCTCCCGTGGGGTGTGGAGCGATCTCCACGCTCGACGTAATCTGGAACGCAGGGCTGAGCGAGCGGTACACGGGACAGCTCTGGGCGTAAACCCCATGGACGCGTTCCACGGTGTCTCGCACGGCGTCGGGCTCTTCGGCGCGCAAAGTGTGCGTCACATGCACGCGCTTGATGACGAGCACTCCTTTGTCGTCCTCCACTTCACCCCGAACTTCGCAACTGAGGCGGCCTTCCTTGGCGTTGATTTTGCGCGCATCCAGCGCGCCGGCAAAGGTGCCCAGCATTCAGCCCCCAAGTGCCGCGACGACATAATCGATGGTCGCTGCGTGCGGCTCGGGCAAGCGAGTCTCGTCGATGCCGTAATGCTTCGCAATCCCGCCATGAACGCTGAACATCACGGGCTGTGACTCGCCCGGCAGATAGGCCCTACGCAGCGGCCCCTTGATGCGCTCGATGCGCACGTTGGATGTGTATGCTACTGCAGCCATGTAAACCTCCTATGTGCTTAACAAATGATAACCGCGGAAGGAACGCTGTAAAACCGATAGTCACCACGGCAATCAGTTTTAGCTCGGGAACCGATCTAGTGCCCGCTGTAGTAGGCACAGTCGGAGTCCTCGCCTTCCCATTCCGCGATGTTAGCTCGCGTCTCGCTGAGCAAACGGAATTGGGCGTCGAACTCACAGGAGACTACACGTTGGTCCTGCCCGTCGAGATAGCGAAGCACGTAAAGTCCTTCTGCCAGCGCTAGTGCGTCAATCGGCTTGTTATCATCAAACTCCGCGCCGATTTGTGACAGCAATTGGGAGAGCGAATAGGCCACTCCCCGGATTGCAAGGCTCTGGGCGCCGCTCCCCAGTGGTCCAAAGCGGCCCTCGATTACATCCCGGTCTCGCATCCTGTTCATAGGCGGACCATACTGGGCCAAGCAGGGAGAGGGCCGTTCAGACCTCCCAGCTCTCCCGCGCGGAGCAAAAGAGTCTTCCCCGCGTCAGAATTCAGAAGTCATCGCCGGGCACCAGCGGGCAACGGAACGGCGCGCTGCGGAACGACTGGTAATACGCGTCGTCGCCGATCCATTCCGCAATATGGGCCCGTGTTTCGGCAATGAAAACGAAGCCGGCATCGAATTCGTGCGCCACGATTCGTTGGTCCTGCCCGTCGTAGTAGCGGACGCAGAAGTGCCCTTCTGAGACCACTTGAATGTCGATCGGCCAGCTATCCTCAAACGCCAGATCCAGACGCGTGAGCAGGGTCGGGAGGTCGTATTCGGCGTCCCCGATGACAACGGAGTCCTGGCCGCTGCCCAGCTTTCCGAAGCGGTTCTCGATCAGAGGCCGTCCTCGCAAGTCAGACATAACCAACTCACACTGCTGTGGATGATTCGTGTGGCCGCTTGAACACCATGTGGATGCCGATGGTACCGTAGGCGACACCATCCTTGTTGGGTGCAATCAATGGAACCGAGCTTACCAGCTCCCATCCGTCCGCGCCGGCACCGTTGATCCACGAATCCAGCCCACTGACCATCCCTTCGTCGCTCTCGCTGAATACCACCATGCGATCAAAATATTCCCATTGCATTGTCTCACTCCTTCTCTCCCACTCTCCCACGCTGTCCTGCGCCAAAGGGATGCGCTCCTTATACAGTTTCGGCCTTGCCGCAGCGTTCTGCCAGCCAACCTGCGGTGACGGCCAGTACCTCATAGTTGAACTTAAGTTCGCCGTGGTTAAACCATCGCGGCAAATAACGGATCAGGCCATTCTCATGCTTGATGTCCGGACGCAAATCGGACGTGACATACCGCAACTCGGATTTCGGCAGCGCCGCGTTGAGTCCGGCTGCACCCTCGAGAATGGCCGGGATGTCACGCTCGGCGTAGAGCAGTAGACAGGGACGATCATGAGACGGGACGGGACCGAGGAGGTCGAGCAATTCAATCACATACCCCGAATATGGCTCGCGCACGGCGGGACTGGGAAAATTCTCGAACATCCACTTGCCTTGTGGTGAGATTTCCGCAACCACGGAAGGCGATATGGCCACCATACAATCGGCCGAAGACATCAGCGCCAGTCGGCCGCCCAAGCTGACACCTACAGCCGCAGCAAGTCCGAAGCGTCGCGCATATCTAACTGCGGACTCAACTTCGTCGCGCATCACCGGACCGATGACGGTGCGATTCTCACCGTAACCACAGAGGTCAACAGAAAGTGCGGCAATACCAACCTCTCCGAGTGCGGCACCGATACCCAGCATCTGCTCCTTTGTGCTGCCGTAGGGTGGAATTAGCACTGCACCGCCGCGCGCAAGGTCCGGCGTAAGAAGATATGCGGGGATGTTATGGCCGTCTGTGGCACACAATGTCGTGATGCGCTCAAGGTTCATCTAATGTCTCCCACGAGGCTCTACCACGCCTGAACCCCAGATACCCAACGCGTCGCAGAATCCAGCATTGTACGGACTACAGCAACATCAAGATCAGAAATCAGGTTTTAAGGGGCGGCAGCGTTCAACCAGCCTAACACCTTGTCGGTCAACACCGGCTCGTAATTCTCAAAACCGTGGCCCGCACCCTCAATGCTCACGAACACGGCGGCGGAACCGGCGGGCACCGCCATCTGCAACCGCTTGCCGACGTCCTTTTCGATGAGTTTGTCCGCCGTGCCTTGAACGATGAGAATTGGATTCTTGACCTTTGCGAGGTTTTGGTAGGGATTGGACAGCCGATCAGGACCGCGTAAGCTGAGAAGATAACGGGCGGTGTAGAGCGTCTTCCCCATGGGGCCAAGGTCAACGAGCATCAGCTCCTGTTCGCGCCCAGCTCGCTGCAGCGTCACTGCTTCGTCCACGGTGGCCTGGGCTTTCTTTCTGCCAAATTGCCAGACATTCCACTCAAAGAGATCTCCCGGACCACTCACCAGCACCGTAGCTGCAATGTCCGGGTCGCCGCTGGCGGCCTGGTAGTAAAGGACGCGGTTTGTGCCCATGCTTTGTCCGAGCAAAGCTATGCGCTTGTGGCCGTGCTCACGCAGGTAGGCAGTGCCGGCCGCAATATCGGCCTGATTATCAGTAAAGGAAGACTTTTTGGGGCCGGCATCGTGGTCGCGCATGTTCAGTGCGAGTGTGTCGTAACCCGCGTGGGCCGCAGCAGCGGCCAGTTCGGGGAAGTAGGCTTCATAGAAGTTACCAGCGTAGCCATGCACCAACAACAGGGCGCTCGCACGTGGCTTCGAAGCATGGAAAACAATGCCCTGCAAGCGCACGCCAGCAGCGGTGCTCAAGGTTACCAGTTCGGAGGAGCAGAATCCGCCCGTCGAGATGCGCGAAGGCGGCGCCTGCGTCAGCGCCCAAGCGGCCCACAACAGAAGCGTGGAATGCAACAGGAATCCGCGCAATGCCGTCATCGGTAAGCCCCCGGTCTAGGTCTCGTCCTCCGCCGGGACACTGGCGGGCTTCAGCTTGGCTTCAAGTTCAGCCAAGCGCGCGCGGAGAGACTTGTCCCGCTCCCAGCGCGCGGTCACATCCTGAATGCTAGCGGCCGCGCCCAGGATTTGTCCGTCGGCAGCCTTGAGCAATCCGATGTTGAACTCGACAGAGATCCGCCGGCCGTCCTTGGTGAGCGCGGGAACGGCAAGCGCGCTTTGGCCGTACTTGGTGAGACCTGTTTCCATGACATGGAAGTAGCCCTCCCAGTGACGCGCTCTGTGCTTTTCGGGGATGATCATATCCATGGACTTGCCGAGCGCCTCGCCAGCACTCCAACCAAACATGGTTTCCGCGCCAGCATTCCACAGCCGCACGATGCCCTTGCGATCGGCAAAAATGATAGCGAGTGGGACCTGTTCCACAATGCTTTCGCAAAGCGATTGGTGAGTAGAAACGTCGTCCATCAGCGACTCCATAAACACCCAAGAATACAGATTTATAGCCGTTGCCAGGCGGTAAAGTAAAGAAACTCGCGAAAAACGCGGATGTGGCAGGAAATGCCACTAGAGTCGACGACCGACACACGTTTATATCAGCAGCCGGGCTGATACCCCACAAAAATGCTAGCGGGGCACGCCTGCGCAGGAAGCGAGAGGCGGGCCTTCAGAGCCCTTCCAAGAATCTTAGCCTGTTGCAGTCCTTACTGTCAGCTACTGAGTTACGGGTTCTTTTTGCCTCAACACCCGGCGGAGCAGCTTTCCTGTCGGCGTACGTGGGAGTTCGTTCACGATGACGACCTCGCGGGGCAGCTTGTAGGTCGCAACCTTGCCCTTGCAAAAGGCGATCATCTCTTCGGAGCCGACGGATTGGCCAGGCTTCAGCACAACGAATGCTTTGGCAATTTGGCCCCGCACCTCGTCGGGAACTCCGATGACAGCAACATCGGCAACGGCAGGGTGTGTGGCTAGGGTGACCTCAATCTCCTCCGGTCCGATCCGGTAACCCGAACTCTTGATAATATCGTCTTGCCGCGACACAAACCAGAAGTAGCCATCTTCATCGGCATGCACGAAGTCACCGGCTCGGTTCCAGCCATCGGCGGTAATAGCATGGCGCTGTTTGTCAGGATCGCGCCAGTAGATCGTGCCAGTTGGTCCACACGCTACAAACTGCCCGATCGTACCGGCTTTGGCGTCCTTATCTTCCTCGTCGATAACCTTCAGCTCGTAGCCGGGTACAGCTTGCCCAAACGAGCCAGGCTTGGCCTTGCGGCTGACCACGTTAGAGGCGAAAACATACATCATCTCAGTCGTGCCCAACCCCTCGAAGATCTCCAGGCCGAATGTCTCCTTCCATGCATGATACGTCGGGGCGGTCAGGCTCTCGCCGCCGCCGGTGCAGACGCGCAGGCTGCTGAGATCATATTTCTTTTCCGCGTCAGGCACCTGCAACATTTTGCGGTAGGCGGTGGGGGCCAGAGTCAGGATTGAGATGTGATGTTTCTGTATGGTGTCGAACATCTTCTCCGGTTCGAACTTGGGAATGAGGGAGGCAGCCGCTCCGAAACGGAAAGGGATGCTCGCGTAGCTGGAGTAGCCCGCCCCAAAAGCCAGCGGGGCCGAACCACCGATAACGTCGTTCCCTGTGACGCGCCATCCGTACTTCCCGAAACTGTCAGGCACGATGAGTAGTTCCTCCACGAAGTGGACGGTCCCTTTGGGGCGTCCCGTTGTGCCCGATGTGTATAGGAGCAGACCCACGTCCTCGCGTTTGCGGAGCACAGGATCTAGGGTTGCAGCGCCGGATTGCAATAGCTCGCCGTAGGCGAGGAATCCCTTGGCTTTCAGCTCGGCAGCATCGCCTCCTACGACAATAATGTGCTTGATGGTCTGAAAACTGTCGCGCGCCGCCTCCACTTCCCCCAAGAGCGCCGCGCTGATGACGATTGCTACCGCTTCCGAATCGTTCGCGACGTGGGCGATTTCAGTGCGCGAGAACAGCGGTGACGTGGGAGTGCAGACCGCTCCCAACTTGAGGATAGCGAAGTTGGCGACCAGAGCCGGTGGAATGTTAGGTGTGCGAAGAATGATGCGGTCGCCTTCGTTCACTCCTAAGCCACGCAGCGCGCTGGCGAACTTGTTGGCCTGAGTGAGGAGCTGATTGTAGGTCAGCCGCTGGTCTTCGAAAAGCACAGCTGTGTGCTCACCCCGACCAGCAGCGACGGCCTTTCCGAGCAGTTCTTCCGTGGGGTTGAACCTTTCAGCATAGGTCGCAAACTCCGGCAGCGTATAAACACGTTTCGGCCACAACTCGCGCGGGGGTAGATAGTCGGCCATCTTGGATCCTCCTTATCCCACTGACGTGGCTACTTGCTGCGGTGCGGCCTTCGCCTCAGCGATCAGATCCTCCAGAGCCTGCTCCACGCGGATCGTACCGCGCTTGGCATCGGTCCTCGGGAAAGCCAATACGGGATAGCGGTCGCCTTCGAATACAAGCAGTGCGGGGACAGTGGTTCCGAAGTCCTCGACCAGCGCGCCTTTGAAGCCGAAGACCGGGCGCACACTTGCATCCGGGCCGCTGACCGACTTGTGATAGATTGGAAAACGGTCCTTGATCCCGGCTACGTCAAACGCCTTGCAATTCACACCCGCAGCTTGTAGCTGCTTCACCAAGTCGAGGGCTTGGCTAATATCGCACGGGAACGTCTGGCCCGGTTTCTGGGTGGAGCTGTAATAGAACTCCACCTGCTTCGCAGCAGCCGCTACACCAGCCGTAGCCGCGGCCTTGGCCACGACCGGTTCAGGTGGCACATACGTCTTTCCGCTGTTCTCAAAGACCTCACACTCCGTCCAGCCTTGCAGTGTAATCGACAATGTGAACGGCCATTCGCGCTTCACACACTTGCCTAGATAGGCCTTCTGAATATTGGGGTCGAGCGCCGGACGCAAATGATTGCAGCGGACGCACAGACATTCAGCATTGTAATGGGCCATATTGCCTCCAGATCCTTAGCGAGGTCCAACCACCATGAACTTGGCTTTGCTGCCGACAAGATCGTCCTTCTTCAGCGGATATCCCGCAATGACCTTGCCTCGGACGTTACTCTTAATGGGAATGGGTCTACAGACCGAGTCCTTGCGCGCGCGCGGCGCCGGCCGGGTCAGCCCTGGACCAGAGATGGGCGAATAGTCCTGCCTCTCCGCGAATCCAGGCAACAGGTCGGGGATACCGCTGGCTTCCTCAGGTCCGGCCACGCGGATTCCATTCGCGATCTCGATACGCCAGATCGCAGCGCATCCCGCACACTTAGTGGTGCCCTTGAAATTCCAGAAAGGGTAGGGATCAAGGAAATCCTTGGTCTTACACTTGGGGCATGTGAGCAACATAGTTCTTCTCCGTCAGATGCACTCTTGATCTTCCAGCCGCTTGATATCCTCAGGCGTCAATCCGGCCAGTTTGCCGAAGATGTATTCGTTGTCGGCGCCCACTGGCTTGAGCGCCCACTTCAGGCGGGGCGGAGTCGCCGACATTTTGTACGCTGGCGCTTGGTGCAACAGTTCACCATAGGTCGGGTCATCCAGCCAGCGAACCGCTCCTCGCTCATTCCAGTGCGGATGGTTGGCGACTTCCTTTGCGTTCCACACCGGCTGGTGAATGATGTTGTTTGCGTCCATGATGGCGGCGACCTGCTCCTTGGTCTTGTCGGCCGCCCACTTCTCCAGAGCCGGATAAATCTCCATCTGGCTCTCGGCCTTGAGGCGAATATCGGCCTTGGCGTACTTGCTGCCCAGCGTGCTGTCACCGATCGCCTTGCAAAGTCGCGCGAAGTCTTTGTCCTCGTATGCGCTGATCAGGATATAACCCTCCTCCTGTTCCTGAGGGTTATCGGAGTTCGGGTACGAAGATTTGCCACACTTGATGATCCCATGCACGCAAAGCTGCGTATCCCAGTTGCCCCATCTCTCGCGGGTGATACCGTGGCGACCGTAGAGCGGCAACGCATATTCCAGCTGGCGGGTGACGCCGTGCACCTGCGAGTACTCGGTGAACGTGCCCTCGCCGGAGACATGATCACGCCAATACAGCGCCGCCAGGACTTGGGTCGCACCCATCATGCCACCCCAATAATCGGCGAGCCAGATGGTGTGCTTCGCGGGGGCGCCGCCAAGGAACTCCTGCTTACCGGTCATACCGAAGTTGCCGCCCTGCGACTGACCGAGAATGTCATAGGAAGCGCGGACGCGTCCCGGCCCCCAGCCGCCGAAACCGCCTAGCCAGCAGTAAACAAGCCGGGGATTAATTTCCTTCAGTTGACGGTATCCGATACCCCAGCGGTCGAAGGTGCCAGGCCGGTAATTCTCCACGAACACGTCGGACTTGGCAGCCAGTTTCTTGACCAGAGCCTGCCCTTCTGGGCGGTGGAAGTCGATCGAGACAAAGTGTTCGTTCGGGTTGGCGCCCAGGAAGCCCAGTCCCGTGCCACGCTCTGGCACCCACTTGGAAAGGGGATACAGAAAAGGCTCGTTAAAAGGTGTCGTGTGGCGCATTGCCTCGCCGCGACGAGGCGCTTCGATCTTGATGACTTCAGCTCCAAGTTCAGCCAAATAGGACGCACAGGAGGGACCCAAAATGTACTGCGTACAGGACAGTACCCTGTATCCCTTCAGCACTTCGGGTTTCCCAAATTCCTTTTTGGGATCGAAGGTCGCCCGGCAATACTCCTCAAATGACTGTGCCTGGGTAGTGGGTTGCGTAGCCATCACATTCCTCCTGGGTCAAATGACGTGAGCTTTTTGCAGCCGGTCGAAATCGTCGCGCGTAAAGCCGAGCAGTCCGCGATACACTTCCTGGTTGTCATAGCCGGTCGGACGGCCCAGCCATTTCAGCCGTCCAGGGGTCTTTTCCTGGAGGTAAGGAGTGGTACCATAGAGGATCTTCCCATAGTGTGGCGAATCGTACTGAGCCACGTGTCCGCGATACTTGAAGTGCGGGTATTCGGCCACCTCATTGACATAGAGGACGCCGCCGGACGCCACTTGCTGCTTGGAGAGCTTACGCTCGGCATCGCTCCGGGCATTGTCTTTGAGCCACTCGCCCAACATGGTGTAGGTCTTCACTTGCTGGTCGTGCGCCAGACGATCTGCAACTTCGCGGAGATGGGGGTCGCCAAGGATATCTTCCTCAACCGCGGGTTGTTCGTCACCCACCGTGCGCCAGATGCGGTACCAGAGGCGGTCGTGGCCGCCTCCGACCATCATGTAGCCGTCCTTGCAGGGATTCACGGCGTAAATGTTGATGGCCAGGTCCCAGTTGCCGTAGCGCGGACGGATGCTGCCGTCCATCGAGTACCACGCCCAACTGTAATCGAGAATGCGGATGATGGCTTCGGCCGCCGCAGCTTCGATGAACTGGCCTTCGCCGGAAACGTTCTCCCGATACAACAGAGCAGCCAGGATGCCCATGGCCGCTGAACTCCCGCCCACGTGGTCGGCCATCCAGAGAGCCGACCGGGTAGGCTGTCCTCCGAACTCCTTGGGATCACCCGTGCCGTGGACAAACCCGCAGGCTGCCTGCGCCACTGGATCCCGCATTCCTGGTTTGTCCTTGGCCGGCCCCCACTGTCCGAGTTGGCCTACCCAGCAATAGATCAATCGCGGATTGATCTCGCGCAGTTGGCGGTAGCCGATGCCCCACTCGTCCCACTGACCGGGTGGCGCATTTTCGATGATGACATCGGCATGGACCACCAGGTCCTTGAGGATCTTCCGCCCTTCCTCCGTCTCCAGGTTCAGAGTGATGGAGCACTTATTGCGCATCTCGTGGAGAAACTGTCCGCCAACTTTCTCCCCGGTTTCCTGGTCCTCGAACATGTATTCTTGCCTGCCGAAGGGCGTGAGCTGGCGAAGCGGGTCACCCCCCGGGGGTTCGACCTGGAAGACCTCTGCCCCCAGCTCGGCCAGTTGCGAGGAACACCAATGGCCAATCATCATGCCGGTGGAGCAATCCAGCACACGAATACGGGAAAGCGCTTCCGGTTTCTCGAAATTGTGTTCCTGGCGTACGATCGACTCCAGGAAAAGCGGGTACTCCTTGGCTTGGTCGCTCAGCCCGGCGTACACCTCTTCGGGTTTGAGTATGGGAACCGCCGGCCAAGCTGCGACCTTGTCTTGAGCTGCTGCCATGTGTGGCCTCCTAATACCAGGGTCTTAGAAAGCGCTGCCCACTATATCGCAGGCAAAAGAGCGTGAGACGAGAAAGACCTTAGAAAACCTGAGTAACCCTGGGGAAATCCTTGAAACTTCCGAAAAACGGGCGGATTATCCTATGGCGCTGCAACGCTGTCTGTGACCGTCGTCACGTTTGTCGGTGAGTTTTGCAACCCAGGACGCAAGGTCCACCGCAGGCTGGCGGTAAAACGGTTGGCTCCCGCTGCAACAATCACTGGCGACTGTGACCTGCGTCATTGACGGCACGCCCTCTTTGCAACTAAATGCCCTCCATTGCGTGCTCATCGTCTACGCACGCGAATGCGCCGCGTATGGATCCCGGGGCGATTTACCTTGACGAACACCGGTGCATGTTTCTCTCCGGGCTCAGCATTGAAGAGAGCTCGTGACTAGCATGCACGCCGTTACTTCAGCCGCTCTCGTGAATAGCGAATAAGGAGGCGAAATCAATGGCAACTGCAAAAGTTAGTTATCCGGAAGCACCACAGTCCCACATCAACCGCTGGTGGCGGGTGGTGGGCGGGCTCTCGATGAATCTTGCGTTGGGCACCTTATATGCCTGGAGCATATTCGTTGCTCCTTTGGAAAAAGAGTTCGCGTGGAAGCGGTCACAGACGTCCAACGTATTCACGATCGCTGTGGTAGTCTTCGCACTCTCTTTCATCCTTGCGGGACGGCTGCAGGACAAGTTCGGGCCGTTCTGGATTTCGCTAACCGGTGGCGTGCTGGTTAGCCTCGGTTTTTTTCTGTGCACCTACACAAGCAGCCTGAACTACCTGTATGTGTGCTTTGGCGTGATTGGCGGGCTGGGCAATGGTTTCGGCTACGCTACGCCTATACCGGTAATGGCCAAATGGTTTCCAGACAAGCGCGGCCTGGCGGTGGGGTTGGCGGTGGCTGGATACGGTGGCGGTTCGGCAATCTTCGGACCGCTGGCCAACCTGAAGTTCATCCCCGCATATGGCGTGCACACCACTTTCATGATCCTTGGGGTGATTTTCCTGGTCATGACGCTCATCGGGGCGTTCTTGCTGCAGAACCCACCCACAGGATACAAACCAACTGGCTGGACGCCGGGTCCGGCAGCGAAAGCGGCAGCTACAACCTATGATTTCAGCCCGGGCGAGATGGCACGCACACCGGCGTTCTATTTCATGTGGATCGCCTACGCGTTGGGGGCCTCGGCTGGTCTGATGGTCATCAGTCAATTGGTGCCGTTCGCCAAGAGTGTGGGCATTCCCAGCGCGGCGCTGGCCACCATGGGACTGGTGGTGGGCGCAGTGGGCAATGCTGCAGGCCGAATCCTGTCGGGGTGGATGTCTGATGCTCTGGGCCGGCTGAACGTCTTGCGGTTGATGATCGGTATTTCGATGCTCGCCATGCCGGTGCTTTACCAGGTCGGCGGCAACGTGGCAGCGCTGTACGTGGTAGTGTTTATCGTGTATTGGTGCTACGGCACGCAGCTCTCGGTCAATGCTTCAACGACCTCGGATTTCTGGGGAACCAAGAACGCGGGCATCAACTACGGGCTGCTGTTTACCGCGTGGGGGGTGGCAGGCATCATTGGTCCCAGAATCGCCGGCGTGCTGTTCGACAAATACAAGAACTACCAGATGGCCTTTTACACGGCGGCAGTTCTGGCGGCGGTTGCGCTGCTGTGCGAACTTGTAGCCAGGCGCCCCCAAATACCATCGCAAGCTCGAACGGCGGTGACGGTAACCGCTTAGCTTCGCGGTGGACAGCATCTCGTTTGCACGCTCTTGCTGGCCGCCAACGGCATCGGACTACGAGGAACTTCACAGAGACGGCGGGAAACTGCCGTCTCTCCTTATTGGGGCGTTCAGGCATTCCGGTTTTGCGATTTAACTACGTAATGGGCGCGGTGGCGCAATCGACTTTCACAGATGGGAGGGACTCGTGCAATGTCGCGCAGAGTACTCTTGCTGATCGATCTTTGGGGCTGCATTTTTCCAGAGGGAAACCGCTGTCGCCGTCAGGCCCAAGGCGACGCGTGGCGAACCAGCGCCTGCAAGAGTTTCACACGGGTGAACGCGTTGGGGTGACCGAAAGCGGCAATTTGCCGTTTGGGTTGAGATGGTAGCTTTGGCGATTCAGGAATTTACTCTTTGATGTGCATGTCCCGGAGGAATTCCTCGTCTTGTTCGGTCAAGCAGGAGGGCTCGTATCCTTCAATTTCACTGGGATGGCAAAAACCGGGCTTCGGATTCACAATCATCAGCGATTGGGAAGCCGCATCGATCAGAATCACGAAGTCAGGATCGGTACGCTGCAGACGAGCCAGCAGCTCGCGCACCTTCATTGGGGAAGGTAGTCCCGCATCCGCACTGCGATCATCACCCATCCGCCGCCCCCACTAAAATGCGGCTCTGGAATAGGTTACTTATAATACCCAGTTCACACAACGCGTCAGTGATCGCAATCACGGGCCCTTGTGATGTTGGTTGGAGAAAGGGGGAGCGCAACAGCCACCGGTCGCAACCAATTCTCCGCAGGAGCGCTGGAGTGGACACGACGAGCAGCGCGTTTTTTCTTGCGCCATCTCTGCAGCTGCGCCGGCCTCTTTAACCGTGCCGAAGAAGATTGGTGACTGAATCAACATCCCGCGGTTTTGTTGTCAACGTTTCTCTTCGGAAGCTCCAGATCAACGCGGCCGTTCGTCAATAGCCGATAGTCTTAACCGTAGCGGGCGTAGGTGTTGATGACTTCACGGTCGGATTGCGACTTGGGAAGATGGCGCATGGGTGCCTGGGACTTTCTTGGGCGAATGTATGAAGAAAAAGATGCCGGTGCGATGGCCGCGGAAACAAACGTTACACGAGTTTCTCTTGCTCTCAATCCGGCCAGATCATAAGCGCCACTTGGCCGAGAATGAGCCGCTTTGTCTCCGCCGGCAATGGCAATGCCCGGAAGGAGTAGAGCGCTTCCTTGATGTCGTGCACACCTGGCCCTGGCCAGTCGCTACCGAAGAGCGTTTTGTGGGCGATCTCTGCTAGGCGAGGAAAGTACTGGAGCAGGCACACTGGCGGAATGCTACTAATGTCCAAGTAAACATTGGCATGACGGCGCACCAGGAAAAAGGCAGTGTTCATCCAGAGAGGCCGGCCTCCATGTGCAAGCACAATCTTCAAGTGCGGGAAATCGACCGCTACATCGTCGATATGGATCGGGTCCCCGTACTTGCTGCGCGCGCCAGGAAAGATTGATGTGCCAGTGTGAAACATAATCGGAATGCCGTTGCTCTGCGCCGCACGATACAACAGCTCCAGCTCCTTCATACCATTGAGGTAGTCGTTGGGGTAGAAGAGTTGATGCGGGGGATAGATCTTGATCAGGCGCAAACCCAGCCGGAGTATCTCATCGATGTCCGCCATGGCGTTGGTGGAGTATCGCGGATGAAGGCTGCCACAGGAGAGGAGCCGCTGGGGGTTCGCCTTAGCATAGTTTGCAGCCATGGCGTTAAGTCCGGCGGGAAAGCCGGTGACATCGGGCGCGGCCGAGTTGATCAGCACTGCGCGTCTAGCCCGACCTTGTCCATGTAGTTCAGAAAGGCTTTGGGCGAGCGGGTGAACTCCAAGACCTGATCGAAATCGGGCCGATGCTTCTTCATCAGCTCGAGGGCGGGCGGGTTCAGCAGGAATTCGAACGGCTGAATATGGACGTAACAGTCAGTGATCAAAGAACTTGCTCGGGTCTTGTCCGGTATCGTGAGCGGTTGCAAGATCCGGTTACGCGGAGCCTGCCGGGCCAGCATCTATAGGTGAGGAAGCCAAGTGCAGAGGGGCATGGGAAAAATCGTTCTCATGCCCCCGAACTTATCGCGGCCATTCGCTTTAAGGCGCAGCGCCTTCCAGTTCCCCAAAGCTACCCGTCGGCGACGCGATTTGGTCATTGTTGAACCAGCCTCCACGTCATTCAGGATGCCAGCGGAATTGCCTCTTCAAGCCACTGCGCCCTTTGCAATCTTGTGACAGGTCGAGGTCTCCACGTCGAAGGCGTGCACATTGGGCTTGCTGTGCGCCAGATGCTGAATCAACTCGCTAACCTTGGCGTAATCCTCATGGCTGAAACGTTCGGCGTCCTCCTTTGTTTTCCAGAAGCTGAGCGCCAGGATGCCTTCTGCATCCGACACGAGGACGATCTCATCTACAAAGCCTGTCTGTGCCTTCAACATAGACAGCACCTTCTCATGCAGTGTGCCACAAACCTCTCTGGCTTTTCCCGGCTTCGTCTTGACTTCAACAACGCGAACAAACATGGCAGGATCTCCTTTCCATTGAGCTATGAAGGCCGCAAACCGTCAGTGGACAGCAGCGGTTGGCAGCGGACGCCGGTGATTATACTAGCCCGCAATGGACGGCGTTGTTAGCAATTAAAAAATGGCCCCCGCAAGCGACAGTTGGGTAGTGGACTACGTTGACCTTGACCGCACGAGCGGTAGCACCGCACACAAGAAATTGCTCTGAATAACTTCAACGCGGGCGATATCTGCCCCTGAGTCGCAATTGACGCAGACACTAAGCTCATTCCGTCTTGGGTGCTCGGAGGGCGTGATCCAGCGCCAGCAAAGTCCTTCGTTTCAGATCTCGCATCGAGATTGATCAATCGAGTCCAGATAACAACCGACGGCCATCGCCCTTATCTGGAGGCGATCGAAGCTGCGTTTGACAATACCGTCGATTTCGCCGCCTTGCAAACGCTGCACGACTCTTCGCAAGCAGATGAGAAGCGTTTCAGCCCGGCACAATTCCTCGGAATCCAATCCCGCATGGTGGCTGGCAGCTCGCAGTTGGATTCGATCAGTACCAGCTTTGTCGAAAGATGGAATTGCAGTCAGAACGGTCGTCGTTACACGCGGCTGTCGAACGCATTTCCCGCAAACTAAGGAATCATGCTGCTGCTGCGACGTTGAATTACTGCGTGTACAATTTCATCAAGGTCCACCGGAGGTTTCGCATGATTCGGCAATGGCGTCTGGTGTCACAGATCGGCTGTGGGACGTGAGCGACCTCGCTGCCTTCGGGGAGTCTTGCGAGCGGAGCGCGGAAAGGGGCAGCATAAGGGCGGTGTGGTGCCCTCGGAGAAGAGTAAATCCGACAAGAAAATCGAAACGCAGCGGAATGACTTGGCTGCAGAACAAAAAATCATGCAGCCAGTTGTACGCACGGAGCGAGTAAGCGCCTTCTTTGTGCATTATTATCTTGCATGTGGGCACATGGTCACGATGCGCAAAGAAGACCTCAAAGAATCGTCCCTTTCCTCGATTCAATGCTGGGCGTGTGAAGAAATAAGAAAAAAGGGGTTTCCGTCAACGTAGCCCCCGTAGCCCCACCGTAGCCCCCGCCGCCGGTTGACTCCCAATTCCTGCAGTGATAGATTACGCCCTAAATTCAACAGACGTGGGGTGTCGCCATGTTAGAAGTTCGTCAGATCAACGATGAAGAAGTTGAGCAGCAGGTTGGCATAGCACAGCTCAGATCCATGAGTGGTCTTTACATCGACGACGTGCTCGCCGTGGTAGAGCGGGGGGCCAAGAAACTCCCGTCGTACCTGGATCTGTACCGAAAAGCTGTGGGCCAAGCGTGGTCCCCGGACGAACTGGATTTTTCCCGGGACCGGCAGGAGTGGCAAGTCTTGTCGCCTGAAACGAAGAGGCGGCGGACCTGGAGCCTGCGAATGTTCTTCGCCGGAGAAGAAAAGGTCGCTGGCCTGCTGGCGCCACTTGTATGGGCTTCTCCCAACAAGGATGTTGAGGCATTCGTGGCCAGCCAGTTGGCAGATGAGGTCCGCCACACAATCTTGTTCGACCGCTACTGGCGGGAGGTCGTCGGCACTGATGCTCAGGACCTGCACGAGCTGGTGAACCAGATCAGCGTAACAGCCCAGGAGAATCCGGCCTATCGTTACTTGTTCTACGAGTGGCTGCCTGAGCAATCGCAGTGGCTGGCTTCCCACCCGAAAGATGTTGACGCCACTGCCAGGTTCGTCACTGTTTATCACCTCATCGTCGAGGGCGCTATGTTCCTTACCGGAATGCGGTACCAGCTTGAGGGCGCCCGACGATGGGGCCGGACCTGGGGCTTCTATCAGGGTTTTACGGCGGCCACGCGAGACGAGTCACGCCATGTCATCTTCGGCGTCCGCTACCTGCGCGACCTGTCGAGGGACAACCCGAGTCGCTTTGTGCCACTGATCCAGGACACAATTCGGGAGTTCCGTCCCCTAATCTCGACCATCATGCGGCCTCCTCAGGGAGACATGACTTACTACGGCGGAAAGCATCTGGAGTCCGCGTGGCCAGGTTACACGCCCCAGCTCTTGCAAGAAGAAATGATCGAGTATGCGCACAGCGCGCTCGGGCGGCGGCTGCATGCGGTAGGAATCCCGGTCCCCGCTTGACCTCCGCCAGAACCAATTTCTGACGCCCTCGGCAAGGATTGGCTTCGCCGGGGGCGTTCGGGTCTAGACCATTTTTACTAATTCTGTAATGCATATCCACAGTGGCGGAACCAAGCGACCGCGTTGTCGGCGGTGATAGTTTTGAGCGCTTCGGTGATGGCTTGGTCCAGGGCTTCCGCGGTGCGGGCTTTGACCGCACGCAGGTATTGCTTGAGCTTGAACCAGGCCTTCTCAATCGGGTTCAGGTCCGGGGAGTAGGGTGGCAGATACAGCAACTCCGCACCCTGAGCTTCCACCAACTGGCGGATGCCGCTGACCTTGTGCGCCGATAGATTGTCCAGAACCACCACATCACCGGGCTGGAGTCGGGGAGCCAGCACCTGCTCCAGGTAGGCGGTAAAGACTTCGCCGTCGGTGGGCGAGGCGATGGTCATGACCGCCTCCAGACCGCGCAGGCTCAAAGCCCCCAGCGTGGTCAGCACCTGCCAGTGCCCCTGCGGGGTGGTCTCGATGATGCGCTCGCCCTTGCCAGCCCGGCCCCAGGCCCGGGTCATCTGCGTGGTCACGCCGCTTTCGTCCAGGAAAATCAGCTTCTCCGGCGCGATGGTGGCGAGCTTCTCCAGGAACGCTTGCCGCCGCTGCCGGTTGGCTTCCGTGTCCCGCTCTTGCGCGTGGAGTGACTTTTTTTCAGACGCAGGCCGATTTTGCGCAGCACCACCCAGAGCGAGGGCACGCTCACCTGCAGCTGCACTTGCGCTCGCAGTCGCTCCTGCAGTTCCGTCAGCGTCAGGTCGGGCTGCTGCTTCAGCCATTGCTGTAAGTCGTTGCGGATCGGCTCGGTAAACTTGGGCTTGCGTCCGGCTTGATGCGCAATACGCTCCATCTTTCCCGTTCGCCGCAGCTGCCGCCGAATTTTCTTCACATACC